>OOAC01000272.1_pt1 | contig 50348 bp, 60 predicted proteins | sample 1671041 | NCBI WGS metagenome assembly OOAC01 (sample SAMN06348116, study PRJEB24527) | human gut metagenome | biome: human gut; feature: ankylosing spondylitis patient; material: feces | host: Homo sapiens | place: China | collected 2015-10 | reverse complement strand
GGTCGGGGTAGGGCTGGCCGTTTCGGCTGCCCAGCACCCGCAGCATCACGCCGTCGATTTTCCCGCTTGCCTTGACCTTGTCCCAGTCGATACTGCCCTGCCAGCGGGAAACGTCCATGATGTGCTTAGCCATCCTGCGCCTCCTTGTCCAGCGCAGCTTGTACGCGGGCCCGCCAGCGGGCAGGGACATCCTCAATGGTAAAAGCGCCGTCAAACTGATGTAGCTTGATTTGAGTTACATAAAACTGGATCATCCGTTATACCTCCTGTGCAGCCAGCAAGTCCAGCATGGCCGCTTCCAATGCAGCAAGACGCTCGGCGGTGGTGGGGAGCTTGGCCTGCTGTTCAGCTTTTTCGCGGGCTTCGGCCTGCGCAGCCAGTTCCTCAGCGGTGTACAAGTGGTACACCTGTACCTGCTCTTCTTCGTCCCAAGCGTCTTTTGCTTCCACGCCGGGCACGTCCACCACCTTCTGCACGTCCTTGCCGCCGTTTGGGTACTCGGCAAGGGTCTCGTAGTGGCTGACTTCTTCTACGCCCGCCACAGCATCATAGTGGATGGTCTGTGTCTTGTCTTCCAGCCAGCCCAAAGACAGGTCGGGGGTTTCCGTGGGGTTGCCGTTGATGTCAATAATTTTCATCGTTAGATGCTCCTTTCGTTAGGCAATGCGCCGCCAGATGTAGGCGGTCAGATAAGGAGGAAGGTTGTTGTGTGGTTGAGAGTCACCTTTGAAATCGGTGCAAATGCCATCAGTGCAATCCGCAGACGAAAACTCCAGCCGAAGACTTCCAACATCTCCACCTCTGCCGTTAAGGCCGAATTTTTGATCTCTGTACCACATTACATGATCGTGATTGTGTCTTGGCATTTCGTTGACAGTCAGTGTGTGCGTAGCCTCACCTCCCGTACTCCCTGCCGCGTAAGTATCGCCAGCGGCCAGAATAAAGCGGTCTTTGATTTGCTCCCATGTGCCGCCCAGAAAGCTCGCAGGGCTGGTCGAGCTGGCACTCTGATAGATGCAACCTACCGGATAGAGCTTATCCAGCAATACGGACCACTTGATTTTCTGTGTGCTTTTGCCCTGCAAAATCAGATAGTCATTCGCGCTGGGCGAAGTGGCTTCCGGCAGGCTTGTAATAGGTACATTTGCAATTGCCATAGTATCCTCCTTATTAGATGTGTTTTTCTGCGGTCAGCTGCGCGCCATCCGAGGTGCACAGGACAGCGCCTGCGTCAGTGTACAACCCGAAGGTCAGCCTGCCGGTCACGAGCATCGACATCAACTCATCCAACTCGCCGCCGACCGCCTGCGCGTCTGCCGGTGCGCCGTCGATGCGCAAGGTCTTATCCGTGCTGACGATTGCTGCGGCCCGGTCTGCCTGTTCCTTGGCAGATGCTGCGCTTTTTGTGGCGTTTTCTTCGGCTTTCACAGCCGTCGTCTTGCTGGCCTCCGCAGCTTCTGCACTGGCTGCTGCATTGGTCTCGGACGCTTTGGCAGCAGAAGCGGACGAAGCCGCATTGCTCTCCGAAGCTTTCGCTGCACTCGCGGAGCTTGCAGCCGCGCTCTGACTGTCTGCGGCGGCCTTCTGACTGGCTGCTGCTTTACCGGCGCTATTTGCGGCGGCGCTCTGGCTCTTGGCTGCAGCGTTGGCGCTGTTGGTCGCTTTTTCCTCCAGGGCGTTGATCCGCGTCTGGGCTGCCTTCAAAAGCTGGTCCGTAGGGAGCCGGGTCACGCCGTCCGACATAACGCCGCACAGGTGTTCGTCTAGACGGGTGTCCGTGATGTTACCTGCGGTGATCGCCGTGCTGCCCGCCGGGCGCGTGACCTCCGCGAGGCAGAGGTCGTACACGGTGGCGGTGCGGGAGATGGCCGGTGTCGTGGGCTGGGTGTCCGGGGTGCCCTGCAGGATGAGCAGCGAACTCTTCCGGCTGGCCGCGTCGAACCGCAGGACGATGCGGTCGATGCGGGGCCGCTGGCCGTCTGCGAGAGCGAGGGTCAGGGTCTCTGCCTCCCGCATGATGATGCTGTACCCCTCGAACCGCGCGGGCCGGACCCAGCCCTGCCCGGCGCTCACGGTCACTTTGATACCGCCTGCGGGCGTGACCGCGAAGTCCTCATCGGCGCTGTACACGCCGGAGGTGCGGGTGGCGTTGTAGCCTGCTGCGTCGCGGGCGTCGTAGTCGATGCCGTTGAGGGGATAAGTCGTGATTGCGCTCAAAATATCCCTCCTTAGAGCCTGTGCCAGACCGGCGTTCCCAGCCGCAGGGTGCGGGTGGTCTCATTGGCCTGGGATTGTGTGATGACGTCGGCCACTCGGACCGTTGCCCGGTAGCCCAGCTCCGGCAGGGTGCAGAACGCCACATCGCCGGGCGCAAGATCGGCGTCGAGGCTGATCTCGATGCTGCCGGTGCGGAGCTGGTCCAGCAGCTTGTTGGTGCCCCGGTCCATGAGGCGCTGCAGATAGTCGGCGCTCTGGTTGGTCTCGCCCTTTTCCTCGTCGGGCTGGACGTCGCGGGCGTCCACGTAGAGCTCCCGCCGGTCGGCACCAGCGGCGTCGGTCAGGCCGACCGCCACGGTGGCGCGGTTTTCGCCTTCACCTGCGCCCTGTACTACGGCCACGTTGCAGTAGTCGTTGTCGCCGAAGGCCCAGCTGGCCCCCTGCAGGTTGCCCCATTTGGTCGAGAATCGGTTATTAGGGTCAGCCGTGGGCCTGAAAACTTCAAAGATGAGCTTCTTGTCGGTGTTTTTGCCGCTGAGGACCACCCGGAAGCCTAGGTCACAGGCCGCGCCGAGGGTGGTGAAATATTCCAGTAGACTGCCGCCGGAGGTCTGGGCGGTGTAGCGGGTGTCGAACCCTACCGCGCCGCCCAGCTCCAGCCGGGGCCAGGGCTGCATCGCGGCTACTAATCGCCGCATGGCCTGCTCAGCGTTCTCGTCCTTGACGGTCTCGGTGCTGACGCGCTTCGAGAAGATCCAGGTGGCGGGGAACAGAGTGCAGACAAGGTTCGCATCCTGGTTCTCGTTGCTCCGGTGGCAGATGCGCATGGGCACGTTGCTGTCGCTGCGCTTGAGCCAGCGGCCTTCCCGCAGCAGTTCGAGGTTCTCGGTGGTGGGCCGAACTTCGAGCTTGCTTTCCGTCAGGGTGTTGTAGGGTTCGTCCCAATACAGGCTCACCCAGACCTCGATGCAGCCCAGCCGGGCAAGGGTGATTTCGTCTAAAACGTCCAGCGTCAAGCAATCACCTCCGGCAGGATGCCCGAATACATCGGGTAGAAGGTCACAGTGGCCTGTAAATTGCCCACGCCGCTGTCGGCGTCGGTCTTGAGCGGGTTGTCTCCGGGGGCCAGCTCCACGAGGTCGCTGTCCTCATCCAGCAGCGCGAAGATGTTCTCGTCCTGTTGGTTCTCGGTCCGCTTGACGGCCAGCTTGTCGGTCGTGGTGCGGTAGATCTCGATGGTCTGACCCGGCGTCAGGGTGGTCAGGATGCGGATGCACTCGCCGGTGACGGCGTTGACGATGCAGGGGTTGACCACAGCAGCATCGCTGCGCAGCACCGCCGTGAAGGGCACCGGCAGGGCCCCGGCGTTCCGAGCATTGACAAAGGCGCTCTGATTTCTGGTGCCGAATCGGTGGGGTGCGGCATAGTTGACCGGGAACCGGAACGCTGCCGTATAGCCGCCCAGCGTGTAGCTGGCCGCGGTGAGCGAATACCAGAACGGCTTCGGGCAGAACAGCATCATGTCCAGCCGGGGGAAACCGTGAATCTGCGTGGTGTACGGGGTCTTGCTGACCACGAACCGGCAGAACCATTTGTCGCCAAAATAGAGGGTGCCCTTGGTCTTGTAGGTCAGGGTCCGGAGCAGCAGTTCGGCGTCAGCGTCGCCGTGCTCCGACCAGCAGTCGGCGATGATCTCCCGCGAGACGCCCGCGACGGTCTGGTCCTCCACGGTCTGGCCCACCTGGTTGACGCCCTGGGCGAGCTGCAGCTCGACGGCCACGCCGTTGAGCGGGTCGATGCTGTAGGGGATGCCGTAATCCCAACCCAGGTGGAGTTCCGCGCCCGCATCGGTCACGAGCATGAGGTGGTCTTGTCGTTCCATTCAGGCGCTCCTTTCTAGTGCTTGGTAGCCTTGGCCCGGTCTGCCTCCCAGCGGGTCTCGCGGGCGAGGTCGGCGGCGGTCTGGGCCTTGCTGTAGATGTTCTGGACGATATTGGTGTCACCGTCCCGGTGGTAGCTGTTGGCCGCTGCGGCGATCTGTGCGGTGCCGGAAGCGGCCACGCTGCGGGAGACAGCCATGTTGTCGCTGAGGACCAGGCTGTTGGCCTGCCGGACCATCTCGGCCAGCTTTTCGTTGGCCGCAAGAATGGCGGCGGTGTTGTCCTCAATGGCCCCGGTGTTGTCGGGCAGCGTCGGGGTGGATGGCTCCGGCGTGGAGGCGGGCTTGTTGGAGCCGGAAGAACCGGAAGAACTGTTGTGCTGCTTCTTCAGCTCGGCCAGCTGCTTCTCGTAAGTCGTCTTCGACTCTGCCAGCTGATTCTTCATGGACGCCAGCTGCTTTTCGTAATCAGCCTTCATGGCGGCCAGCTTGCGCTCGTATTCAGCGCTCTGGGCTTCACTCTTATTGGTGTAGGTGTTCTTCAGCTCCTGCAGTTTCTGGTCATAGCTCTTTTCCAGATCGTTGATCTTGGCGGCCAGATCGTCCGAGTTGGCGTTCGACGAGCTGTTACTGGAACTGCCGGAGTTGGTGTTGTCCTTCTTGGGCTGGTACTTGGCCTCCAGCTCCTTCAGGGTCTTCTCGTAGTTGACCCGCAGCAACTCCTTCTCCAAATCGCCGGACCGGATGGTGTTATCCGCCTCGGTGATCTGCTTTTCTAGTTCGGCCAGCGCCGCAGCGTCCGTCTCGGTCCGCTTGCTGAGCTCAGCGGTGGCCTTTTTATACTGGGCATCCAGCAGCTTCTTTTCCAGGTCAGCGAGCGACTTGGTGTAGTCCGCGGCCGCGACGTTCTTTTCGGCGTCCAGCATTCCGGGACTGTCGCTGGACAGCTTGGCTTTGGCCAGCTCTGCGGCTTTCTTGGCGTACTCGGCCTCCAGCTGCTTTTTCTCGGCGGCACCGGAGTCCTGGGCGTACTGGGTATCCAGAGCCGCCTGTGCGGCCTTGGCCTCCGAAGAGGCTTTGCGCTTTGCCTGGTTCTCCTTGCGCTTGGCGGCGATCTTGTCGGCCTGGTCCCACAGCGGGTTTGAGACCCGGCTGATGGTGCTGAGCTTCAGGGCCTTTGCTACCCAGTTGTAGGTGTCGATGATGGTGTTGACCGCACTCACGAAGCCCTGCACGCTGAGGCCGATGAACCGGAGCATCCCTTCGAAGACGACCGAAATAACATCCTCCACGCCCTGCCAGACGCGCTGGAAGCCGGAGGCGACATCCTTGTTGGTGCTTGCAAAGGAGACCAGCGCGCCAACCAACATGCCGATCAGGGAGATGACCAACATGATGGGGTTGGCGTCCATGGCCACGTTGAGGGCGGTCTGCCCGGTGGTGGCTGCCGCAACGGCGGGCACGAACTGGCTCACAAAACTGGACGCCAGCCCCGCAACGTTCTGGAACACGCCAGACAGCGAGCTGGACAGCTTGCTCAGGGCGTCCATGGCAAAGGTCTGGATCTGGGTGCGCTGCTCCTGTGTGCAGGCATTCCAGAAATAGGCCGCCGACCATGTGGCGATGCTTTCCAGATCGCCGTCCTGGATCGCCTTGAACAGCGTCTGAATGCTGCCTATGACATCGCTCTGAATGGACTTGTTGATCTGCTCCCAGCTGGAATTGAGCTTTTCCGTAAACTGGTAGGTCAGCAGCTCGGCTGCGCTGGAGAACTGCGGCCCGGCGTCCTCGATGGTCTTGCTGACGGTCTTTGTACCGTCAGCGGCGATGGTGGTCACAGTCTTGACTGTGCGCTCCACGCCGTCGATGAGCTCCTTGCCGGTGGAGGTGATGATCTGCTTCTGCTGGGGCGTGCCGTCCTTCAGGATCTCGGTTATGCTCTGGGTGACGGTTTCAATGCCGTCCACGAGGGTTGTCGCAGTGTTGGTGACAGAGGCCACCACTTGCGCCGCTGCATCCTCCGGCAGCTCTTCGTTTGTGGTCAGACCCTGCGCAAGACCCTTGCAGATGTTCAGGCCAATCTCGTCAAAGACCTTGGAAGGCGAGTGGATGCCGAGGACTTTCTTGACAACATCCGGCAGCATATCTGCCAGTCCCTTGACCTTTGCAATCAGACCTGTCCAGCCGGATTTCAGGCCGTTCCACAAACCGTCCACGATGTGACCGCCGATGTCCAGCCAGCGAAATGCCGTGAAGACGTCGAAGATTGCCTGGCAGATCTGGGGCAGATTTGCAATCACGGACGGAACAGCCTGAAGCAGGCCTTTGCCGAGGACGACGATCAGTTCAACGCCTGCGGCCAGCAATTTCGGCGCGTTGTCGTTGATGATTCCGGCAATATCCGAGACGATGCCGGGAAGATATGCGATGATCTGTGGCAGGCCGTTCATCAGCCCTGTGGCGAGGTTGACGATGAGGTCGAGACCTGCGTCAACGATCTTGCCAGCGTTTTCTCGCAGACCGCTGGCAAGGTCTGCAATGATCAGCAGAGCGTTGCTCAGTAAGTCGGGAATGCCCTGCACCAGACCACTGCCGAGGTTCGAGACCAGTTCAAGACCAACATCAAGAAACTCTGAACCAGCATCCAGAATTTCAGGTGCAATGGACGTGATGATCTGTGGAATGCCGCTTACGATGTTCCCGACCGCCGGGAGGAGATTTCCGCAAAGGTAGGTCTTGGTGGTATCGACCAGAGATTCCAGAGCGGGCTTCAGATCTTCTCCGAGGGTCAGGTTCGCAAGCACATTCTCCCACGATGCCTGCATTGCAGCAGCAGAGCCAGAAATCGTCGTTGCGGCTTCCTTGGCGGTCGTGCCTGTGATACCCAGCTCATTCTGAACAACATGGATCGCGTTGTAAACGTCCGACAAGTTGTTGATGTCGTAATGTACGCCGCTGAACGCTTCTGCGTCTGCCAGCAGGCGTTCCATTTCTGTTTTTGTGCCGCCGTATCCGAGCTTGAGGTTGTCAAGCATTGTGTAGTTCTGCTTGGCGAACCCCTGATAGGCGTTCTGGATGGCCGACATATCCGTGCCCATTTTGTTGGCATTGTCGGACATATCCACCATCGCCATGTGCGCAACGCGGGCGGCTTCGTCGGTGTCGTTTCCAAGGCTGGACAGCAAAGACGCCGCGAAGCTGGTGGTCTGCTCCATATAGGCGTTTGCGCTCAGACCGGTCGTCTTGTAGGCTTCGGCCGCGTTTGCTTTGACAGTCTCCGCACTGTCCTTGAACAGCGTCTCAACGCCGCCGATGCTCTGTTGGAGTGCTGCGCCGCCGTCGATTGCGGAGCTGACAAGCTCGCTTACCTGACCGGACGCGCTCTTCACAAAATCTGCGATCAGATTTCCGGCCGCGACCGTCCACTTGTTGACGCTTTGTTCTGCAGGGTCGCTGTTGAGCTTTACTTCGCCGGTGATGCTGAAATCTGCCACGATGTCCACCTCTCATTCAGAGCGCGGGCACAAGGGCACAGGCTGTTATAACATGATCTCGATTTCCCGGCGGCAGGCCGGGTTCTTGCATTTGACCCACACGCCGTGGGCTGCGGCGTCCTGCACGGCCCAGACGGGCAGCGCCTTGCCGCAGAAGGGGCAGCGCACCGGAACACGCTGGTCAGTCGTGCCGGAACCGTGCATAGAAGGCGGCGTTGTGGTCGGCAACGGAAACAATGCGCTTTCCTCCCTTCAGTTCTTTCGGCAGCGCAAAGGCCTCCTTCAGGTCCTCGTACCGCTGGCGGGTCTTGCCGTCCATGTCGGAGGTATCCATGCTGCGCCAGGACATGATCTTGGCCATGAGGGTGTCCTCCGGCAGGGCCCGGAACAAGGCCCGGAACCGCCACCAGTGCATCTGCGTGACGGTCAGGTCGATGCCGTAGGCCTGCTGGAACGCGGCCACGATGTAGTCCGCGTCGAAGGCGTAGTCGAAGCTGACCGTGGCCGTGCCGCCGCTGCCCTTGCCGCTGCTGGCGGTCTCGGTGCCGCTTGTGAAGAACCTCAGCAGCGCCTGAAAGGAAGCGGGAACTTCGAGCGGCGGCACCGGGTCCCGGTAGAACCGCCGGACGGCTTCCAGCACCATGCCCTGCGGGTCGGCTTTGGCTCTGCCGCGCAGATATTGGTTGCTCAGCCAGACCATGTGCCGGAAATCCGGGTCGATGGCGCGGCCCTCCCATTCGGTCGGCAGCGGTTCCAACAAAATATCACGCATGTTCCAGCGCGTTCAGCTGACGCAGCAGTTCGGCCCGGAGGGCGGCTTTGTCGTCCACGCGCTCCACCATCTGCACAGCGGGGCCGAACCCCTCGGAGCGGCTGCGGGGCTTATGCTTCTTCTGCTGGCGGCGCTGGGCACGGTTCTGCGGGAATGGAGCAACGGGACCATCGGACAGGGCAAATTTTTTGCGGCCCTCGTTGACGACGCGGGTCATCTCGACGACGACTTCCAGCGCCTTGCCGAAGTCGTTGCCATCCAGGCCCAGGCGGGCAGAGGCACCGTCGCCCAGCACACCATCCAGAAAGTGCATCAGCAAACGGCACTGGCCGCGCAGCCCATCGGCATAGCTGACACGTTCCCGCTGGAGCCGCTGGCGTTCTGCCTCAGTCTCGCGGTCCAGCTGAGCCTTTGCCTGCTCCATCCGCTCGATGTCATTGGCATTCAGCGGGGAAAAATCAAATTCCTGTTCAAAGATTTTCATGGGGTTCTCCTATTATTCGGGCATAAAAAATCCCCACATTCCAAAGTGGAATGCAGGGATGAAATATGCGGTTTTACAAATACAGCAGCCGGAACGTTTCGCGGCCCTTGGGCGTCACAAGAGTCTGTGTGCCGCTCCACTGTGTCTTCTCATTGAAGCATTCCTTCACCTCGAACAAGCCGTTGTTCTTCTCGGCATAGGGCATCAATTTGCCTTTTTTGTCGCGGTAGATGTACTTTTTATCGAGCAGGAACTGGATGAAGGGTTTCTCTTTGGCGCCAAACTGCTTGGCAGTTTCGCGGAAGTTTGTCAACAGGTTGCGGTCTACCAGCTCGTCAAAGTAGTCCGCTTTGGGCTGCATGATCTGCTTGTCTACGGTCAACTGACTGTTCACCGCGATCAACTGAGCATTCTTGTCCTGCTCGGCCTTGAGCTGCTGGCAAAGCTGAATCATCGTATCCGGGTTCAGGATAGCCGCCTGTAAAGTCTCCGGGGTCATGTAGGCACCATGCTTGCGGATACTGGGAAGGACCTCGGAGGTCACCCATTTGCGGAAAGGCTTGGCTTCCGGTTTGTCACTGCGCAGGATGACATTGTACAGACCAGACTCGTTGATGACGGTGGTTTCCTGCTGACGCCCCATGCTGTCGGTGAGGGGTGTCTGGCACACCTCATCCGTTTCAAGACGCCGGGCAGTCACTTTGTGATCTGCAATGCCTAGAACCTCACATACGTCCTTCAGGACGAACCATGGCTCGCCGTTCATCTCCACGGTGCGGACCTCGGTGGAGTTGTAAGTGAAAGTCTGCATATCATTCATGGTCTTTTACCTCTTCATAAATTTCATCGGAAAACTTGTCGATCAGGTTCCAGAAGGCTACCAGGACACCAAACAGGGCGTTTGTGTAGTTGTCGGCCCGGTCTGGGCCTTCCACCATTGCAACATGGACAGCCTTGAGCATATCGCTGTCACAGCGAAGCTCCAACATCAGGTTATCCAGATTGGCCATGTTGACATCTTTGCGAAGATTCCCGTACTCTTTCATGATAAAAGCCTTTACTTTCTCCGTGAAATCATATAAAATAAAAGAGCAAGAGGGGCTGTTACCTAGCGGCTCTTGTGCTTTGGGTGGTTAGCTGTTACGAGCGGCTAACCATTCTTTTTTATATCGTTCAAACTTTTCGCGCTGCTGTTCACGGTTCAGTTTTTGAAAATCTTTGAACTTCATGGGCGTCCTCCTTTCCGCCCCTCTTGCTCACAAGATTATTATACATGAAAGTCAGTGTACAATCTATTGACGCAATATACAAAGATGCACCGAATTTCATGTATATTTTATACATTGATTCCAGTGCACGACGGTGATATACTTCTATTAGAAAATAGTAGGAGGAACAACAATGCCGATTAGTTACGCGAAATTATTCGAGCTAATGAAAGAAAAAGGCTTAACAACCTATCAAATCCGCAAAGAGAAAATTGTCTCTGAAAATGCACTCACGAGTATGCGTGCTGGAAAAAGTGTAACGATGGACACTATTTCACGTCTTTGCAAAGCGCTCAACTGCCAGCCCGGCGACATTCTGGAGTACGTCCCGGACGAAACCGAACAATAAATACAAGAGCCGCAGCCTTATCACAGGGCTTCGGCTCTTGTCATGTATGGGGTTCAGTGCACCGACTTTTTCAGGCGATCAAAGGTCTCGTCTGCCTCCAGTGCGGCGAGGGCGACGGTGTTATTCTTTTTCTGCTTCAGCTTTAACCTTTTGGATACCCAGTCGGATGATATCACTGCGCGTTTTGTTCAACCTTTCACAGCAAAAATCCAAATCCTGCATGGTTTTTTCGTCCGCTCGGATTTTTAATTGAATATCTTTAGGGTTTTCAGCTTTTGGCCTGCCTGTACGGGGCGACATCTTATCACCTCACTTTTCGTGTACACAAATATTATATACCGTGTACACGAAAAGTCAAGAGCTTTTTTAACTTTCGCACTCAGGCTTCGGTGGTGTAGTCGAACTCCGCCGGGGTGCCGATGCCCTTCACGTCGGCGGCAAAGGTGGCGATCGCGCCCGCAGAGCCGCCGACGTCGGACGTGACGATGATGGCAGCCTTGCCGACTTCGCCCTTGCCGGTGCGCAGGGAGAAGTAGAGGTACGGCACGATAACGCTCTGGCCGGTTCCGTACAGCATCTTATGGGACAGCAGGAAATCCTGGAACTGGTCGCCGGGGCAGCGGTCGCCGTTGATGGTGAGGGTGCGCTGCGCGTGGCTCTTGTTGGTCACAGGGCCGGTGCGGATGTAGGTGTTGTCGCTGGTGGATGCGTTCAGGGCACCGGAGTGCTCCCGCACATGGTCGGCGCAGACGATCCAGTCACTCTTTTTGGTCTGGGTGCTCTCGGTCTGCACGGCGAAGACGAAATCATCGGTCTCCTCGATGCCGGCATAGTTGGCGCTGGGGGTCAGGCCGGAATTGGTAACAGCTTCGGTAACGGTCATACAGAAACTCCTTTCGGTTGATAATAGACGAGCCGGAGCTGCATCTGCATCTTGCAGCTTCCGGCGCTGCTGGTAACGATGTAGCCCGACGCGGTCACGGACACGCTGAGGGGCTGCCTGGGGGCTTCCAGGCGGGGGAAATTATGCCGGTCGTTCTGGGCCAGCACCCAGTCGGTCAGCTGCTCAAAGAAGCCGCTGTTTGCGATCTGGACGCTCTGGGCCTCGCTGTACTCCCGGCGGCTCAGGAACACATAGCTCTTCGCCATGTTTCGCCCGGAGAAGTAGCTGGTCAGAACGGGGTCGGTGGGGCTGTCCTCGATGGAGAACTCCGCCACCGGCTCCGGGGACAGCCCGGCGATGCGGAAGGCCGCGCCGTTCTCGGTCTGCTCTTCGGCAATGAGCGGGCAGGTCTTGAGCCATTCCCGCATAGCCGTGATGGTGGCTTTCTCGCTCATAAGTGGCCCATCCCTCCCCAGAACGTGGTAACGGCACGGGTCGCATAAAGGGCGAGATGTTCGCCCATGTCGGCAAGTGCCCGCTGGCCCCAGTAGGAGCCGCGCAGACCCTTGTACTTGTCGGCCTCTTGGCCGCGTTCCTTGTTGCCCATGAAGGTGTGCAGGTCGCTTCCCTCGGCGTGTTGGTAATATTGCCTGCGGGCGTAGGGGGTGTTGTACACCAAAAGGCCCTCGTCGTACTTGGAAGCGGTCTGCACGCTGTTTTTCAGTGTGCCGGTGTCCAGCGGGACATAGCTGTCGATGAGCCGGGCGGCTTCCTGAGCCATGGCATACTGCGCCTTTTGCAATGCTGCCGTCTTCTCAGCCCCGAAGTCGGGCCGCCACGAAAGCTGCATCTGGATGCCGTCCACCTGATACTTCAGGCCGTAGGGCTGCTCAAAAACAGGCTTCGACATGGCGTTCAGCTCCCTTCTACATGAAAATGCGGCATCAGCGGTTCCCGGTTGTCGGAGACCGCCGCCACCGTGCAGCAGATGTGTGTCTTTTCGAGGGCGGTGTACTCGGCCTCGGTCAGGCTGCGGACGGCCCCCACGATGAGCTTGTCGCCCCGCTTGAGGGTCCAGTACGCGGCCTTTTCGGCAGCGGGGAGCTTGGCCCACTGGGCATAGGGCAGATACCCCGCAGCAGGCGGCAGGCGGATATGCACCACCCGCTGCGGGTCGCCGCTCTGGGTGGTCTGTGTCTCCCGCCAGCTGCATCCCGCCAGCACCTTGCAGACCGGCGTGTCCGTCTCGGTCTTGACGTCGTGCACGAGGTTGACGACGGTGACGCTGCACTGCATCAGAAACACCCCCGATACAGCAGGCCGTGCGGGTCGCTGCCCAGGCACTCGGCAAGGATGTTGCGGGCCTCGGCCGCGGTCCGTTCGGCCAGGGCTCCGTCGGCAAAGGTGACGGCATACCCATCGTTGTTGACGCTGGACACGCCCGGTGCGTAGCCGGTGGAGGTCTTGACGGCCTCCGTCTGGCTCAGCATCTGGATGATCTGGACCGCCGCCAGCCGGAGGTCTCCCGCGCAGCGCTCGCAGACCATGGCGTGGGCCTCGGCCCGGCCAAAGGTCATCCGGTCAATGAGCTTCGAGGCCCGGATGCACAGCGGGGCGAAGGCGTCCTGTTCCAGCGCACCGCCTGCGGCCTGGTAATCATCGTAGGTACAGTAGAGCATATAAAACTCCTTGATTCTTGGCCCCCTGGCAGGGGAGGGTTAGCCTGCCTTCTTCTTCACGAGGATGGTCTTGGGTTTGGTGACCTTGTGGGCGTAGACCTTGCGGCCCTGCACGGCAGATGCGCCGATGAAGTCGCCGGAACCGGACAGGTCCTGCACATGGACGGGCACGGCCCACTCTTCAATGACAGCGAACCAGTTGGGGTGGCCTGCCACATACTCCACGTTCTCGCCGAGGGTGGAATCCTCGAAGACGGTGAAGCCTGCGATGCGGCCCACTGCGCCGGTCTGGACCACGGCGTCGCCCAGGTCAGAGGCCTTGATAAACTCCGGGCTCTTCAGCAGGAGACCGTAGGTGTCCGGAGAGACCAGCAGCCAGCGGCCGGAGGTGGGGACGCCGATGGTGGACAGCTGGGTGCGGGCGTCCACGATGTTGGGATAGATGGTCTTCTCGGTCAGGGCGGTGGTGGTGCCGAAGGCAGTGCCCGCAGTGGTCAGCTCCGTGGAGCCGTCGGTGTCCATCTGAAGAGCCAGCGAATAACCGGCGCTGTCCAGACGGTCGGCCACCAGGTTGCCGGGAACGCTCTCGGCGTCGAACCCGTCGATGATCTCGTTGACGGCCTTGTCGTGGTCGATGTTGACGGTGATGTAGGAGGTGTCGCCTGCGGTGCGCTTCGCGCCGGTGGACTTGTCGTAGTCGTTCACGACGACCTCGGTGTCGCGGACGGGGACCTTGACGGAACCCGCCTTGGGGCTGCCTTCGTAGCGGTTGTTGCAGATGACGCCGATCTTCTTGACCAGCGTTGCCCGCAGCTTCAGGTCTACGAGCTGGGAATAACGAACCTGTGCTTCGTGTGCCATAATGTTTCCTTTCTATCAGTCGATCTTGATGCCGGGGTTCATCGCCTGGAACGCGGAGAGGACAGGGTCGGTGTCCCCGGTGGGCGGGGTGCCGTGCTCGGCACCGGTGGAGTAGGTGCCAGCGCCCTTCTGCTGCTGTTCCGTGTCGCCGAAGGCCCAGGGGTTGGCCTTTGCGGCCTCTTCCAGCGCCTTGTCGATGTCGGTGGAGCGGTCTTTGGAGCCCTTGAGGGCGTCCACATCCAGCAGAGCCCGCACGGCCTTGACGCTGCGTCCCTTCTTGCCCAGGATGGCCGTGTTGAGGGCATTGTCAAAGGCGAAGCCCTCCGCCTGGCTCTGCATGTCGGCCTTGAGCTTGGCAATGTCGGCTTCATACTCTTCGGGCTTCTTCTTGCCGTCGAATGCGGCAAGCCCGTCCTGTGCGGTCTTGAGCTGGGCGTTCGCATTGGCCAGCTGGGTCTTGTACTGCTCGCCCGTGGCCTTTTCCCGGTTGATGTCGCTGCCGTTCTCGGTCATGAGCCAGTTCAGCTGCTCCTCGGTGATGCCGGGAATATGGCTCTTCACATCTTCGCGTTTCATGGTAAAAAACTCCTTTCTGTGGGTAAAACCTCGGTTTGGTGACGCAGTTCTCCGTCTGCGTCCGGTTGTGGGCAGGGTACGCACTGCCCGCTGCGATGGCACCGTCTGGAGGTATCGAACCTCCCGCTTCCGGTTTTGGAGACCGGTGCTCTTCCAGAATGAGCTAAGACGGCATAAAAAAGCACGGTGCAAACTGCATCGTGCTAAAAATGGGTAAACAAAAACCACGGTGCGTGTGCATCGTGGTTCAGTTGATGATTTCAAAATTTCCGGAGGGATACAGATAATCCTCTCCGGTATCGTCAATAATGCGATACCAGCCGCGCTCGATGGAAAGAACTTTGTAGACCTTGCCGTGGGTCAGCTCCAACGGAGATGTCTCCCCGATATAGCGGACAGTGTCAATCTTCGTCATACAGCCACCTCTTTACCTTGAATTTGACTTTTTCGCTTCCGTTCTGGAACCAGTGGACTTCGGCCTTTACCGATTCTCCATCCACATCGAGCCAGCCTTTGCCCTTGCAGTGCTGCCAATCCTCTGGCTTGCCGCCAAACTCAGCGGCCAATCCCTGCGCAACCTCTTCGTGAAGCGGTTTCACGCCGCCTTTCCCTGCAAAAACCTGTGCGTTCTGTGTTCTAGTTCCCTCAACAAAATAATATTCTTCTCCGGTCGATTTGTCAACGACAACGTAGTTTTTGGCTTTTGCGCCGATGGATCGCCCGATGCTGATATTTTGGGTTGATTATTTCGCCGCCCACGTTGCCTTGCTGCTTTGACTCCGCCCAAACCCGGAGACCATCGTGCGGGCGCTGTCCACCCGGCCGCCGGTCCTGGCAGTGAAATCGGCCAGCTCTGCCCGCGCAACGCGGAGCTTCACGGCGCTCTGGGTCGTATCAGCCCCGGCGGCGTCCTCGGCCAGATACCGGCGCTTGTACTTGCGCACGGTGCGCTCTCTGGCCCGCTGCATCTGGTTGATCTCGTACTGGGTGTACTTCTTCCCGTCATACTCAATGTCGCGGGCATTCAGGGCGTCGAGGCTTTCCTGCGTCCATGCAGGCGGTGCACCCAGCTCCGGAAAGACGGCGAAGAAGGTGTGGCGGCTCTAACAGTTCCAACCACATAAGCCTTCTCCTGTACCATAGCCGGTGCTGGATATGAAATCAGGATAATCGAAATTGTCGGAACTCACTGCATCACCCCCTACAACAAAAAGAGCACCCTTTCGGATGCTCTTTCAGTTATTTAGTTTTACTTGCCCCAGTATTTCAACTCGGCTTCCTTCCGGGCGGCTACGGCGTCATCAAAATTGGCATAAGCTCCAAGATTGATGTTTTTTCCATCGACCCCAATGGTAGCGCGCCATGAACCTCCATCACCAGAGCGGGCTTTGCGCCATGCAACACCGGTCACGCCTGTTTTGTTTGAGCGCTTGACGCCTCTATTTCTGGAATTGACCTTATGGTCTACCCAACGGCAGTTCTCAGGACAATAATTTCCATTGCTGTCGATACGGTCGATTTCAAGATTCGGTGTATACCCATGAGCAATAGACCACTCGGCAAATGCTTGAAAGTTGCTTTTCCATTCGTCACATACACGGATGCCTTTTTCGCCGTAATCCTGCCAGTGAGAAGCTTTTGGGTGTGTACACCGGTAGTTCATACCTGACCAGATATTATAGAGCCGGTTCTTGTGTCCCTTGAGGAAAAGTGGATTTACATTGGGAGATAACCGACGCAGGCAACCACAAGATTTTTGACCGGCTCTTAAAACACCTGACCGTAGTGTGACAATATTCCCACAGGAACACTGACAAACCCAAGCTGCGCAGTTGTCAATATTTTTATCTGCGCGGCGTAAAACGGTAAGCATTCCAATTTTCTTGCCGGTGTAGTCCTTGATGGGGTGGTTCCCTTTCAGACATCCGCAGGATTTTGTGCCGCCCCGGCGTAGCTCTTGACCCGCAACTACTGTGGTATTACCGCAGTCGCATTGACACAGCCAAAAGGTACCCTTGCGACCATCACTCGGCACAAGTTCCCTGACAACGAGCCTCCCGAATCGCTGACCGGTCAAGTCAATGAATTTTCCCATCAGCGGGCACCTCCTTAATCAGATGGCTGGCATACGTCCATACAAGGTCTACTTTATGCAGGTCGGCCTTTTTCAGCAGCCGGGCAACTGCATCAATGTAGCACTGGCGTTCCACATCATTACATTTATTTGCTTTCTGCGCGGCCTTCTCCATGCGGCGGCCTTTGGCAATGCCCAGCAGGAACATATCGATGCCGAATGCATAGACATCGGAAGGATGCTGCTCATAGACAGCATTGATTTCACGCGCAAACAGACGATTGTTATTGTTTTGCTCACGCTCTTTTTTGATCATGTGGAGTGCGGATTCTGCTTTGGTCATGATTTTTACCTCTTATTCTCTTGTAAGAGGTGTTGCCGAATGGTATAATAGATTTACCAGATGGCAATTCCTCTGGTGTTGTGAATAACCGTAAGCTGTTGGCGTCCAAACTTCCAGCTTGCGGTTATTTTTATTTGCTGAGTTCTTCGTCAAGAATTCGTCGAAACCACTCTGTACGGCCCTCTCCTTGCTTGGAGAGCTTTTCGTCAAGAGCTTCAGCTTTGTCCTTATCAACAAGGAAAACCAGCTGTTTTTTGGTTTTTCTGAGTTCACGAAAGTATTCAGCACGACTTTTTTCAGTCACCAGTTCACCTCCTTGTTGCTAACAACACTATACCATGTTGTTAACAACAAGTCAAGACCTTACACACCATAAAATCCATTCAGAGCAAAAATCTTTCCCTGCCACTCTGCATGAGAGGGACGTGCACCAGCATGACAGGAGGTCTGAACGTAGCGAACGTTCATTTGCCGCATCCGCTCCAGTTGCAGTTTGGCGCACGTTTGATTTATACCTGTGAGAACACATCTTCTTGCGGCAACTTCCAGCGTGTCTTGGTGGCCGGTTGGGTAGGTGACGTACTTCATGGTGTCGGCCAGCGAGTCCACCGCGCTCTTGATGGCTGATTTGTAGTCAAACGCACCGGTGCTCACCTTGAGGTGTGCCCGGTCGAGAGCGGCTTCGAACTGCCCGGAGACGGTGTTGGCCGTAGTGGCGGTGAGGTTCGAAAAGGTGCCTGCCGTCTGCTGGTAGCCCGCATTCAGCAGGGCTTGCAGGGTCTCATTCTCGGCAAAGGGCGTTGGCTCCAGGTCGTAGTGATAATAGATCCGGTCCTCGGCTTCCAGTGCCCGCGTGGCCGCTTCCTGCATGAGCTGCCGGATGGCGGCTTCGCTCTTGCCGGTGTAGCGGGCCAGCTTCTTGATGACATCCTGCCGGACGGCCTCGGTCTGCTGGTAGCGCCACAGCTGCCAGTTGGCGGTCGGGGTCAGCGTCTCCATCTTGGAAATGCGTCGGGCCACATCCCGCAGAATGTCGTCCTCAACTTGCTGAAATAAAAGGACCAGCCGGTCGGGTGCGTGGTCGAGGTAGTCCGGGGCCAGCATCAGGCACCTCCGCCGAAGCTAAGCTCCGGCTGCTGGTTCTCGGTGCGGGCCTCTTCGGCCAGCTTCCGGGCTTCCTCTTCGCTGACGCCGTACCGGGCCGCGAGGTACTTGTAACGCGGCAGCAGGCCGCTGAGGGCGTCGTCCCGCATCTGGCCCATCCGGGTCTCGGCGTCGGTGATGTAGGAATCATCCCAGTTCACGGAAATGGCGGTTTCCGGGTCCACCTCTGCACCCAGCAGATTCTTTGCTGCCCAGAGGATGCTGCGCACGATGCCGATCAGAGCCGTTTCGATGGAGATCTGGTTCTTGTTGGCGTTCTGCACAAGGTCCTGTCGGCTGCCGGTGTACTCGGTGGCCGTGGTGACGTTGCCGGTCTCGAACTTATACCGGTGAAATCCCAGCCCACACTTGAAGCTGAACAGGTCGAGCATGTCCTGCACGGCCCGGTGGTTGGCTTCCACCCGCAGGTCGGGGTTGTACTCGTGATACTCACTCTGCTTGTCCAGACTGCCCTCTTTCTCCGGCAGGGTGACGAACTGGCTCACCACATCATCGTCCGGCGGGATGTGGTGTTCGACGCCGTCTTTGTCTACGACCTTCCGGCAGAGGTCCGTGGAGTAGAAGATTTTCTTGTGACCAAGCCGGAGGTCTTCGCGGTAGTTGTCGAAGGCAAGGTCGATGCCCTGCGCCTCATCCAGAGCTTCCGCGAAGACGCTCATACCCAGGCCGGTGCCGCCGTCAATGTTCTTGACCGCAGCGGGCGAAAACAGCGCGAACCACGGCGGGGACCCCTGCACGGTGATGCTCTCCACGGTGCCCTTCGGTGCGGGCAGCGGGGAGAACTCCGGGATGCCGCTGACAGTATCCGTGACAGCAAACCACTCGTTCCGGATGGTGCGGCTCGTCGTGTCGCCGGTGTGGGTCTGCAAGTAGACGGCGGGCTTTCCGCCCCGCATACACTCCGAGACAAAGGCCGCTTCGGTCACGATGCCGCGCTCCACCTTCAGGGGAAGGATGCAGGACGCCGGGTCATAGTCCAGCTCGATGCGGGCATCCGGTTGTGCGATCAGTGCGCCGCCCTCGCCCTTTACGCCGGTGACGCTGAGCACGAAGGCCCCGGTGCCGGACCAGTAGGCCTGCTCCACCAGCTTGTTGGCGTTGTCCCAGAAGTGCAGCTCCCGGAGCAGTCCGCCCACCTGCTGCTCATCCGAGCCCAGCAGATAGGCGGCGGTCTTCTCGTCCGCGATCTGGAAGGTGGTGCGGTCGTTCAGAAGGAGATTGGCCCAGTCCTCGCAGACGCGCTTCGGCATCCGCAGGGAGGCAATCTTCCGTTTCTTTGTTCCGTCGGCGTATTCGGCAGATCGGGTGTGGACACCGGGCACCGAACCCTTCCACCACTGCCGCCAGGTCTCGATGTATCCGGAATAGTCTGCATCCAGATGGTAGCCGCGGGTCTTGTTCAGGTAGCCCAGAAAGGCGGAAATGTTCATGTGTTGGTCAACCTCTTGAAATCGCGTTCGATGGTGTATTCGTAGGCGTCCAGCGTGTCGATGTCGGTGCTGCCGTCATCCAGGCGCTCGTCGATGCCGGGGTGTTTGCCGCTGTACAGGGCCGTCGCAAGGGCGTCCCGGAGGGTGGCCGCTCCGGGCAGCAGCCAGAACCGCCCGCCGCCCATCAGGATGCAGGTCAGGCGGATGCGGTCGTTGATGCGGATCTTGGCGCTGTTCTCCACTCGGTCGGCCAGCCAGCTCAGTTTGCAGTGGCGCAGCCGGTTGCGGATGTGATTGATGAGCGTCTGCTCGGCGGAGTCACAGAAGATGTACTGGATCTCGCCGTAGCGGGAAAAGACGGCGATGCAAAATTCGATGAGCCTGTCGGCCAGATAGTCAGCATCCTGCGCCACCGGGTCGATGCGCTGGGAGGCCAGCCCCACCACGCCGGAATACCCCGGCAGGATGGCCGTGGCCACAAAGGCATGTTTGGAGCCGTTGCCGCCGAAGTCCACCCCGACGCGGATGCGCCAGGGGGCGAGCTGCTTCTCGGTGGGCCAGAAGAACCGCCCATCCCCGGCGGCGAGGCTGTCGGCCAGCAGGCGGTAAACTACGCCGTTGGCTGCCATCCACTGGCCGAGAATGAAGCGGTTGTAATAGACGGTGCCCATATACTCCCGCTTCAGGTCGGCCACGAACTTCGGCGGCAGCATCGGGTTGTCGTCGATGGTGTAGGCCTGGCAGTAGATATCCGCATCCGAGTCCAGGAACTTTTTGAACCAGTGCGTCGGGCTTTCCGGGTTGCAGGTTCCATCAAAGTGGGAATGCGAGCAGGACAGGCGGCTTTTGAGCATCTGGAAGACGCCCTCGTCCCAGGTCGTGATCTCGTCGCCGTAGACGTACTCAAAGGCGGCACCCTGGATGCGGGCGATGTGCTTTTTGTTGTCGGCACCGAGGACATAGACCTTCTGGCCAAACAGCTGGACCACGTTGCCAGCCGCCGAGGTGCGGATGACGCCCACAAGGTCCGGCCCCCAGAGCTCCCGCATCAGGGAAAGCACATTGCGCTCCAAAGTTCCTAGGGTGTTGCCCATGAGTACGAGCAACCCTTCGCCTTTGGCGGCGAGGATGCGCTGTGGGATGGTCACGGCACAGTCGAGGTAGGTCTTGCCGGAGCGGGTGGCCCCGGTCTTGACGTTCCAGCGGTGGGAACAGTTGCGGAGATACTCCAACTGAAACTCAGTCAATGGCACTGTCTACACCTCCCAGCAGCTTGCGGGCCGCTTCCAGAGCATCGGCGGCGGGATCATCCTGCGGGGTATCCTCGTCCAGCATCTTCAGCAGCACCGAAGCTGCCTGCGGGTTGCCGCGCTTGGCCTGTTCCGTGATGCCGACGACAACGGCCATCTGGTTGTCCACGTCTTCCGGGTCGATCTGATCCCGCAGCATGGCATTCACCCGGCGGCGGTCGGTCTCCGGCAGGCTGAGATAGTAGTCCGCCGCCTCCCGCATCGAACGCTTCCGTCGGCGGGCCGCACCGGAGGCGATGCCGCCCTTCTGGGCGATCTCTCGTTGTTCGCTCGTTGTTCGGTCAGCAAGCGAGACCAGATTCTTCTCATTCGGCACGTCACCACCTCTCTCGTTCTGGGCATAAAAAATCCCCGCATGTTTCCATGCAGGGAATAGGTCATTGAAGCAGCCCGCAGAGCGCAAAGGAGAAATCCATCGCGTAAGGTACACAAGGTTGATGATGCCGGGGAGGAGGAAAACGTTCTGGGGGCTGCGTTGCATCGGTTGGCCTTTTCGGCTCTGCCGATGGTATCAGTTTACCGCATAAAACAGTGAACTGACAATGATGTAATAGTGAACTAACCTCAAATATTCAGCTGTTCGATGGCGTGTGCGCGCAGGTGGTGGAGCCAGCGAGGAGAAATGTTCATCCTTGCGGCGATCTGTTCCCATGTTTGAAGGTTCAGGTAATATTCCCGCAGGACGCAGTAATCGCGATAATCTTCCAGCTGCTCCAACGCTTCGTCGATTTCTTCAAACAGAGTGTCGCATATTGCCCGCTGGGCATAGGCTTTACGCTCGGCCTCTTCCTCGCGCTCGACCGCCCTGGCAAGATTTTGGCCATCCCCGGCACCGCCGGGAACAGCGCTGATGTTTTGCGTGATACGCCGGGTCGCAGTCTGTGCTTCGGCAAGCCGCTCAGATAAGCGGTTGTATTTTTTCTCGGCTTCCCGATAACGGCCCAGCCACTCTTTTTTCTCTTCGTAGGTCATTGGGATTCACCTCTTTCCAGCGCACTCAGCAGCCCTTCCACATCATACCGCCAATGAACACGCAACAAGTGTTGTTCCACTTCGATGCCGTTCAGGGCGGCCCATTGCCACGGGATGCTTTTGCGGGTCTGGGTCTGCATGTACTCCAGCACAGCGCCGGCCGGAACGGCAAAGGTGCGGTTGACCTTGCCCCGGTAATTGATGACCACATGGGCGGTCTGGCCGCGAAACTCAGCGGCATGGGCCATATCGGTGATGTGCTTGAGCTTGTGGTATTTCTGCCGATCTCGGTCGAATCGGCCCAGGATCTTTTCCAGCGGGATGCTGGGCGTTTCGATCGTCTTGAGTTCGAAGTAGTGGTGCATGGGATAGCGGTAAACATCAAAATCGCAGATGTTGTCGATGGAAAAGCTCAGGTTCTCGTTTCCGCCGTAATAGGCGGCCGCGCTGTCCTTGAGGCGGTAGTACCATGCGTCCTTCGGCATGGAGTTTTTCCAGTCGGCTTCAAATTGCTTTCCAGTGTTCAATTGGTTCTCCTTTCTGCGGAGGTTCTCCAGTGCCCGGCCGACCGTCGGGTCGGGGTAGTGCTCACAGTTTCGGTACATCCGGGCCCTCCTTTTTCTTGGTGAGCGGACGGCGGCGGCCCGCGCTTTTCAGGAAGTCGTTCCCGCTGGGGGTCTCGCGGTCTACCCGCTTATTGCGCCCGGCCCCGGTGGGGTTCGTCATGCGGTACTCTTCGGCAGACTTGCAGCCCTGGGTCTCGGCCTCGATCATTGCCTTCCGCACGTAGGCCCAGCTGTGTGCCCTGGCATCAATGCATTTGCGCAGGATCACCCGCGCCAGCTCCTCGCCCAGCCGATCGGCGTATTCCGTCAGCTCCCGCTTCCCGGAGGCACTCAGCTTGCCGATATCCTGTTCAAACTCTGATACCAGGGGTGAGGTCGTCGGTCTGTCCGGCGGAGGCAGCGCAGCCGCAGACGACGACTTGTTTCTTTGTTGGTTTGTTAGACTTGTTAAGTTGTGGTTAGGAGCTGGTTGGCAGCTGGTTACTTGCTGGTTGATTTCTTGGTTGGGATAGATGATATCAGAGTAACTATTTATCGTGATTACGGTGTATTTTGGCCCGGTTTGGCTGGTTATGTAGTTGGTTGTTCTCAAATGCTCCAATGCCGTCCGGACAGATTGTTCGGACATTTTGAGCTGTTTTGCGAGGCTTGCACGGCTTGTGACCAGCTGTCCGGGCTTGATCGTGATGCCCTGCCACTGCTTTTCCTGCCAGTTTGCGGTGAGCAGCAGATGGAAAAACAAGCGGGCGGTGTTTGGCTCTGAGTACCATTCCCAGTCAGTCAGACCGCGGGGAAAGGCAACGAAGCCACGGGATGGGTCGATGGGCACGGCCTGGCCTCCTTCCACTCAGAATGCCCGTATCGCCAGATAGCACAGCGTAAAACGTCAGAAGGGAAGGTCGTCGGCATCGTCGTCGATGAGTGCGTCCGCTTCAGGCGTTCCCACAGCAGGCGGGGCGGCGCTGTGGGGAGCATAGTCGGAAAGCTGTTCGCCGGGGTACATCTGGGCGCCGGTGAGAGCGGTCTGTACCGCTTCCGGTTCAGCGGGGGTATCAAAAGGCGTCGGTTTATCGGTCGTGACCAGAGCGGGAGGCTCTGCGGGCGGAATCATGTCGGCGATCATCTGCATCCAACGGAAGATCACCGCTCCGCCCGGCTGGATGTCGTCAGCGTCTACGCTGTAATAGGTCTTGCCGTTGTAGTCGCGCTCGTCCAGCTTCCGGGCGTACACGGTGACGGGATCGTTTTTCTGAAGCATTCCGTCCCACTGATCCAGCCCGTGCCAGACGTTGACCTGCACATAGGTGCATTCCCAGCTCCCTGCATCGTTCTTGACGCTGTGGGCCTTGACATCAAACTTCATGACGCGCTTCTGGCCCACGTCTTTGAAGACCGGGTCTTTGGCGATGGCCCCATGCAGCAGGACGCCGGTCTTGTGCTTGAGAATCACTGCCCATCACCTCCGAAGGGGTCGTCGTCAGGCTCCTCGGACTCCACGGTCAGTGCATCCGGCTGCTCCGCTGCCGCCTTGATGCGGGTCCAGCTGGGAGAAACCTTCGCGCCGGTCTCGTAGGAGGTCGTCTCGTCCTCGACTTCCCGCGCAGTGCTTTCGGCATCGACCATCACTTCGCTCTCATCGTAGAGGGCACCGAAGGTGGACGGAAAGGCTTCTCGCAGGGCGTGGACAAGGGCGACCTTGCGGATCATGGTGGCTTTCTTGGCCTTCCAGAGCGATTTGCCGGTGTCGTATTCGGTCAGCCGGACCTCTTCGTAGCTGGGCCGGGTGCGGTCCTTGCGGTAGACCTTGGCCCAGCCGCCGATCAGGTCTTCGCCGTCATAGACGATGGAACCTTCCCGTTTTTCCAACGCGCCGGACGCCTTATCGAAGACGATGATGCCTGCTTCGAAACCGTCAAAGGCCGGATGGCGCTCGGCCATCTGCATATAGCAGTTCTTGCCCAGGACGATGGTGCTGGGGGTATCCTCGCTGTTATTGTCGTAGTGGATGAGGTAGGCTTCCTTGGTGAAGGGGTTCAGCCGGTACTGCTTGCAGGTTTCGAGAAAGATCTTGCACTCGGCGTCCGTGGCCTTGGCGCAGATGAAATTCCGGACGTCGTCAAACGTGACCGCCATGTGCTGGCCATCGGCGGCGGTGATCTCCACCGGCTTGGACGGCGTGGCGGCCTGCAGGGCGGCACCGGTCTGGCCGGTGCGCTGAAGCGAGGCCATGCGGCTTGCGGTAGAAGTGGGTGCGGAAGTGGTGGGCGCTGCGGCCCCATTGCGAGTAAATGCCATAAGTAGTACCTCCAAAATTATTTGATCGAACCATAACGGAAGCCGCGTTCTGCGGCGCCCTGTTTGAACCAACGGATGTCGTCTTCGGTGAAGTCAACATAGAAGCTGTACCGTTTCCGGGTGGGTGCGGCAGGTTCGGCGAACTGCTGAAGGACCTCACAGTCCAACCGCCCGGACGCTGTGATGAAGGCGCTGGCCTGGGTGTTCTGCTGGGCTTTTGCTTTCATTTCCCGCTCCTCTTCGGTAGGCGGTGCGATGACAGGCGCGGCGGCGCGGGCACGTTCGGCGGCGATGCGGGCAGCTTCCGCTTCCCGCTGGGCTGACCGGGAGTCCTCCCGGCGGTTGTGTTCCCGGACCGCAGCATTGACGCTGAAGTCCTTCAGATATTCGGTCGTGCAGGGTTCCAGGTCGATGCCGCAGGTCTCCCGCAGAAAGGCAAGGTCGCTTCGGATGTTCTCCACAGCCTGCCGGAGCTCCTTTTCGGCCTGTGCAAGGTCGTATGTTTTGTTGAGCCAGTGTGCATTCAGCAGACGTTCGAAGGGAATGAGCGGCTTCAGCTCGTCGATGCAGTCCTGATAGACGAGCCGAAGAGATGCGGCCTTCTCGTCCTTTTCGGCCTGCTCGACGGCCTTGACCTGCTTGTCGATGGCATTGGCAGCTTTGTCGCACTGCGCCTGCATCTCCCGGATGCTGGTCTTGAACGATTCGAGCGGGTCGGTATAGAGCTTGTTGGCCGCAGTGAGCGCCGAACCAAGCTGGGTCTTCCACTTCCGGATCAGGGCACGGTCGGCTTTGGCGCTCTTGATGGAGTCGGGCGTATAGACCCGGCCGGTATAGGCCGCCAGCATTTCGTCGAGGTTCTTCTGGACCTCATCCTTGTTCCAGTTCATGGCCGGGATGACCGGGCGTTCCACCCGGACGGTCAATTCATTCGTCATCGGTCAGCTCCTCCTGTTCTGCCCAGCGCGGCAGGAAATAATAGTCATCGGGCGGCTCCACCGGCGGGCCGCAGCGGTCAAGATCCAGACTGTACATCTCATTCATCCCTGTCGCCTCCGTCATGATCCGACGGCTGGCGGCAGAGCAGAGAGGCTTCTTCCATGATGCTGTTCAGGGTGCCGCAGATGGTCTGAAATGTGCTTTCCAGATCCTCGCCTGCCAGCCGGGAATAGCTGGCCTTACTGTTGTCCCACGCTGCCTGCATCAGGCTGGCGCAGTAGTTGGCCTGCTCAAAATCTGCCTGGGCATCGTCGTTGATACGGGAGCGGAGCGCCGCAACCTGTTTTTTTAGGTTGGCGTTGTCCTTGGCCAGTTCGGCGTTCCGGGCATCGGCAAGGCCCCAGGCTTTTTCTGCGGCCCGGCGGTCGATCTCCTCTTCGTCGATGACGGCGGCGATGGGCTGTTTTTTCAGGGCGGCATTTTCCTCTTGCAGGATTTTGATGCGCTCGCACTGGGACGCTTCGTTCATCTTGGCCACAGAATAGCACTCCTTCGCCGCGCGAAGGTCTTTCCTTGCGGCCTCCAGCTCTTTATTCTTCTGCTGGTTCGCCTCTGCAAGGCCGTTTACATCTGCCAAGGCTGCTTTGTAGCGGTTTTCCGCCGTTTCGGCCCGCTGCTTGGCCTCCTCGTGCATCTTCCAGACTTCTTCCTCCCGCGCCTCGGCGGCAGCACTCCGCTCCTTCTCCGCCTTCAGCTGGACCAAAAGCTCCTGGTACTCTTTATAAGTAGTGATGTCACCGGAGAAAACGGCTTGTTTGACCTCCTCTGGGGTGGAGGGTTTGGCTGCGGCATACAGCAGTTTCATGGGCTGAACGTCCAGAATAGATTTGCCCTCCAGCTGGATGTTGCCGAACTGTTCGGCAACTCTCACCATGTTTTCACCGGTGTCCCGGCTGATTCCGACCGCTGCGCACCACTTGCCCCAGGTGCCTTTATAATGGTTTGCACACAGGTCGTGGGCGTGTTTTGCCGCCATGATGCGGGCCATGTTGCCCGTGATGAAGGTCTGCGCGTCCTGCAAAAGCAGGGCGTTGGTCTCGTCATCGGCTCCGAAGTCAAAACCGGGTGCCGAAGTCATCGGTGCAGAAGAACCGCCCGCCGATGCGGCAGGGGCCGATTCGCAGCTCTGTAGGGATGTCACGGGGGTCGATGAGCGTGCATCCGCCACGTTCTCCGAGGTGGTCGGTGTTGCCACTGTGGCAGTCGGGACAGCATTCTCTGCCGTAGTCACAGCAGCAGCCACATTCTGGGCAGTTACACATTCAGATTCCTCCTTCACCGGCTCGATCGGAACCGTCTTGCAGGGAATAGCGTTCTTGAGAGCATCCACCATAACGGAATCCAGCTCGTATTCATCGAGCGGCGAGAATCTGGTCAGGTCGGACATGAAGTCCTCCGGCGTGAGCGCAGCCCTTGCGGAGTGCTCCCGCTCGTACTTCTGACTCATCAGATGGCTCTCCGTCCAGATGTTCCGGGTGTCGTCCCAGAACCAAAAGCGCTTTTTGTAGTAGGCGTAGAGGTGGCTGCTCGACAGCCGCCGACTGATCGTAAAATCCACTTGTAAATTCCTCCAAAGTATGTTATTCTTCGGGGTGATGGGGCTTGCAATTCCATCACCCTTTGGGCTCGTCCGTGTTACCAGCACGGGCGGGCTCATTTGCTTTTCATGCGCCCCTCCGGTCCTGTCGGTAGGCGGAGCAGTCCACCTTGCCGTAGCTCTGGCGCTTGTACTGCTGGTTGTCCTGGTACATGCCGTACAACGACATTGCAAGCCCGGCGGCCACTGCGGCGCAGAGCCACGGTGCGGCCCGTGTGGCCTCGGTGGCGTCCCAGCCGCCCCAGGCGCTCAGCGCCCAGGCCGTGCCCTGCACGACCCGGTGGATGATCTCGCCCGCGCCGATGAGGGCCAGGGCACCGATGGTGAAGTGTTTGAGTTTCATGCGGATTCCTCCTTGTTCATGTCAGGGAAAAAGTACTTGCCAATCTCGTCCCGCTGGATGCCGACGACCTCGCACACAGCTTTGATCTCGCTGGTCAGCCAGGGGGCTATGCCGCGCATCCGGCGGCTCATGGTCGGGTTGGCGATCCCGGCGGCTCTGGCGACCTCTTCGTCAAACATTCCACACTCGCGGAACCGGGCCCGAAGCTTCCAGAACGGGATCTGCTGGAAGGTTCCCTGTACGATCTTCATCATGGTTTTTCAACCTCCTTGTGGTTGGCTCCCTTCTGCGGTAGAATAGGGCAGAAGGGAGGTGAGAAAAATGTTTGATAAAATTGTTGAATGGTTGAACAATAGAGAAAATGTGACTTTTTTGCTTGCTGTATTTGGTTCGGTTCTTTCAGCTTGGAACTGGGTGGAAAAGCATTTTGAAAACAGAAAACGAATAAAAATTGAAATTAAAGATGTCTTTTGTTTTGGACCAGATCCAAGCAATGGCGGTTATACAGAAGCGTTAAACTTGTATATAATGAATAAATCCAGAGAAGCTATTGCTTTAAGTGGAATGAAAGTTATATGCGGGAGTAGGTATAATCGTTTTGGAGAATACCGCATAGAACTTCATAATCGAAGTAATCGGGAAAACGGAAAAGAAGTAATTCGCTTGAGATGGTTTTCCGATATTTTTCCAGTAAAAATCGAAGGGTTGGGATGTGCGCATTTACTGGTTGCTTCGACTGGGGACTTAAAGTGCATTGAATCGGGAAAGGACTGCCAGATTGTGCTGTATAGCAATAAAGGAAAGATCTACAGCAAATTTTCGGCAGTGATTTCAGATCAAGAATTGCTTTCGCAATGCCGCGAACCTAGCTCGCAAACGGAAGCTCTTCTGAATTGAGGGGGACTATCGTAGACAGGGTGGACAGTCTTGATCGTTCAGCCACATGGAAATCTTTATGTGGTATCCGGTGGTTCTACAAAAACGATTTGCCTGAATTTTTACACCATCACGATTCATCAGTTCTTCCAAAATGTGCCCCGTCGAAAGGCCGCTCAGGTTCTGCTCTATTTCTGGTTCGGGGGAATCTGATTTTGCCAGCAGCTTTCCGTCCATGCTCCAATACTGATGGAGCTCGTATACCGGATGTATGTCCGTGCCATCGCCCGCCAGAGAGACGGTCTCAATGACTTGAATCACTCTGGCGGATTTTGTTTTTTGAAAATTAGGCTTTTTCACGTTGTTCACCTCCCTTCAAAAAGCAATAATCTACTTTAAGTAGATAACTTGGCGAAAAAAATTTGGTCGATAGGAATGCCGACGACCTCACTGATTCTTTTCGCGGTAGCAATTGTGGCGTCCTCTGGCGACTGCTCGATTTTTCGATATGTATCACGCGAAATTCCGAGCTTTTCTGCCATCTCACGCTGTGTAAACCCCGCATATTGGCGGGCCTGTTTGACAGTGAATCCCAAATTTCAAACCTCCTTTCGCTTTGGCTTGAGAATACTATACTCCACTTTTAGTAGAATGTCAAGAACTTAAAGTAGAAAACTTTAAGATTTCTGTTGACAATCCTCTACTTTTGGTGTAATCTCTACATATAAGGAGTGATTCAATTGAGTATCGCTGAAAATATTAAAAGAATCCGACTGGAACACGGGTTGTCACAGGCTGAACTTGGCAAGATAGCAGGGGTCAGTGACAAAGCGGTGTCCACTTGGGAACTTGGAATTAAGGTGCCCCGTATGGGTGCAGTAGAAAAGATGGCAAATTATTTCGGCATTGCGAAGAGTGTGATTGTCGATGATGTCCAGCCTACTCCTACCAAGCAACCCACCATCCCGCCGGGCTTTGAGCCGATGCCCGCCATGGATGTGGTGCCGCTGGTGGGACGGATCGCCTGCGGTACTCCCATCATGGCAGAAGAGAACATCGAGCAAATGGTGTGCGTACCTTCCCGCTGGCACTCCACCTTTACGCTGACCTGCAAGGGCGACAGCATGGAACCCCGCATCCATGACGGCGATCTGGTGGCGATCCGCAGCCAGCCAGAGGTAGAAAACGGAGAGATCGCCGCTGTGCGGATCGGGGAAGAGGCTACCTTGAAGCATGTCTATCTGCACGAGAACTTCATTGAACTACGGCCGGAGAATCCAGCTTTCGGCAGCATCATCCTCAACCGGGAGGACATGAATACCGTCGTTATTGAAGGCAAGGCCGTGGGGCTTTGCCGGGATATATAAAGCGAGAGGTGAAATCCGTATGGGAAAATTAAAGGGGTATGACCGCAAAAATTACCTGCGCCACCGAACAACAAAACAGCAGCGTATGGTAAACAAGGGCATTGATATGGTGTTCAAAGGTGCGAGTGCGGTTGGAAAAGCCTCTTCAAAAACGCCTTCGTCCTCTCAAGAAGCACAAGCCCAACTTCCGACAGTAGTTGTTTGTTCAAGTGTGCTTGTTGGCCTTTTGGCGTTTCTGATATGCTATTCTAAAGTCGGAATAATCATTGCACTAGTTTTTGGCTTTATTGCGTTTTTTGTTGGACTTTTCGTTTTGGCGGGCGTTTACGGAGGCGTAACAGGTGCCCGTGAAAGAAAAGCGGAGATGAAATCCGAGGAACATGAAGCAGAACCGCATCTAATAAAGGCAGAATACAATCCGAATCCTGAGTGGATGGGTCAAATGGGACTAGTAGACTCCCGTACAAATGCGCAGATACTTGCTCCGCAATTTATGAAACAAGTGTTAGAGAGTGCAAAGATTTTGCAGACGACGACAGAGCCGGGCACGTTCTTCACAAGATACGATTTTTGCGTTGGTAGGCTGATGGAGCTGGAAGAGTGCAAGAAATATGGTGTTTCGGTAAGCACCACGCAGGATCTGAAAAAATACCGGAGCATGGACTTCCGCGAGGAAGCGGTGGAAGAAATCATTTGCCGTACGCAAGGAAAGTATCGAGATAAAATCGAAAGTCTAAAAACTCAGAAAGCAAAACAAAATTGGGCAACAAAATATCATCGGGCATTTGAACCATATCTGTCATATATGAGCGATAATGCTAAAACGAAGCTCGGCGAGTGCAGCGCAGAATTATACGCGCTGACGGAAATATAAACAAACATAGGAGGTCTTTTGTATGAGGAAGAAACTTGTAGCGCTGCTTTTTGCAGTTGCAGCAATGCTGGCGTTTACCTGCACTGCATGGGCTGCAAAGCCATCCATTGAGCTGACGGATGTTTATTTCACGGTCAATTCGGCAGATGGGGTTACACCGACGATTTGCTTCCGAAATAATTCGGGCAAAACCATCAAGTATGTTACGTTCACGATGGTTCCGTTTAACGCGGTGGGCGACCGTACATCTTGCACAATCCGAGGATATTCTTCGGTGCAGGCGCGTCTGGTTGGGCCGATCGAACCAACGACATTTGACAGGACAGTTGCAACTACGGTAGCGACTCCGTCGTCTATGGGAGACCGTGGCCCGTTTCAAGTTCAGCAACAACTTGCAACGGATTATTATATCGGAGCAGAAGAGCGAAATGGACATCGGATTTTCCTGGATAAGGATGGGAATGCGTACTATTGGGATTCTTATATCAATGTACCTTCGGGGATGACACCGGCTGTTTTTCTGACCGATGATGAACTTCAAAATGCAGTATACTGCGATGCGGTTGAATGGGATAACCTTTGGTATAATGGGACGATTGATGAGCTGGCTGTTACGCAGGCCGATGTGATCTATATGGACGGTAGCAAAGAAACTGTCAACCAAAAGGCGTTGTATTCCGGGCATTTCAGAATTGACCCGACCAATCAGCCATATGATGTTCTGGTGAACAAGTATTCGTCTGTATACGACTACAATTTCTACAAAGAAAACAATGCGGACTTGGCTGCTTCCTTGGGAGACAACCAGTGGAAGTACCTTGAGCACTTCATTAACAGCGGCATGAAGGAAGGCCGTCAAGGTAACGCAGAGTTCAATCTTGCGGCATACAAGGCAAATAACCCCGATCTGGTTGCCCTGTTTGGCGATGACAATGCAAAGTACTATGAGCATTACATTGTAGGCGGCAAAGCCGAGGGACGCAAAGCGGTCTGATAAATAAAAAAACTCCCCCGGTGCTGGAACACCGAGGGAGTTAAGATAAGCGGCTCGCTCCAAAGGAGGTCATCGCACACTCGACACTGCGATTATACCTCTTTTGGGCGGGCTTGTCAAAGTGTACCTGTTTTTCGGAGGTGTAATATGGGCAGAAGGACAAATACAGCGGTCTGGCTCGAAAAGCAGCAGCGCTGGCAGATCAAAGTACAGAAGAACGGGGAACGCAAAACGTTTACAAGTGCCAAGCCTGGCCGCACCGGCCAGCGGGAGGCGAACCGGAAGGCGGATGCCTGGCTGGATGATGGCGTCGTCAACACCCGTGTGCTCGTGGATACGGCCTATGTGCAGTGGATGGAGAACCTGAAGCTGACCACGGACCAGTCGAATTGGAGCCCGGTGGAGAGCCGCTGGAGGAATCATGTGCAGCCGGTGATCGGCCGGAAGCGCATCGAAGACCTGTCAGAGCAGCATTTGCAGACCGTGGTGAACAAGGCCTATGCTACCGGGTTGAGCAAGAAGTCGTTGATGAACATCTGCGCAGACCTTCGGGCGTTCTGCAAGTGGATGCGGTTGAGCAAGATGGCCACCTTGCGTCCGGAAGCGCTACACGTTCCGAAAGGTGCGCGGTCCAAAGAAAAGGAAATCCTTCAGCCGGATGCCATGCGGGTTCTGTTCTCGGTGAGCACGACGCTCTACAAAGGCGTCTGGGTGACAGACCCGTATATCAACGCATACCGGTTTTCGGCAGTGACGGGGCTACGCCCTGGCGAGCTGATCGGCCTGCGGTGGCAGGATGTCCGGGGAACCACGGTCTGCATCCGAAGGGCAATCAATGTTCACGGCAAAACCACGCAGGGCAAGAATCAGAACGCGGTGCGGGCCTTTGCGCTGACGCAGATTGCAGCGGATGTGCTGGCGGCTCAACGCGAACTGCAACTTCCGGGGGAGAGCGTGTTTGGCATCAACTCAGAGAGCACCTACCGGCATTGCTGGGAGCGCTACTGCAAGGCGAATGAGATCAAGTATGTGCCGCCCTACAATCTCCGGCACACCTTTGTCTCGCTGGCAAAGACCCTGCCGGAGGGCGCTGTGAAGTCTCTGGTCGGTCACTCGAAGCAAATGGACACCTTCGGGGTGTATGCGCACCTGATTCAGGGCGAAGACGTGCAGACCGCGGCAATGCTGGATGGCGTTTTGGATAAGGTCCTGGGCGAGGGTCAGTAACCCACTTTAGTAACCCACTTTTAGTTTTAACGACCGATTACGGGATATCATAGAAGATATGCGAACCAACAAAAAGAACGGTGACTCGTAAATGTCAATGAATAAAAATAACGAGCTTCCGATATTTTATAGATTCGACTCCCATCGCCTCCACCAGTAAAAAGCACCTGGATTCGTTAAAATCCAGGTGCTTTTTCTTTGCTTATACCACACTGTTTCACGCACTTTGCAATGACAGAGCCTCCCGCGCTGACGGAGAGAGATAAGCGGCTTGCAAAATGAGAACCCTTATGCTACAATAGGAAAGGTTCCTAGTAGATATTTCCGGTTCGCCGGAACAGCGATACAACAGAAAAGAGGATGTCTGTTATGAGCGTGAAAAAGATCAGCGAGGCCATTCTGGGCGTAGGTGTGGATGATACCACCATCGACCTGTTCGAGAGCCAGTACCCGGTACCCACCGGTGTGAGCTACAATTCCTATGTCATCCGGGACGAGAAGACCGCCGTTCTGGATACGGTGGATGCCCGCGCCACCGACCCGTGGCTGGAAAATCTGGCCGAGGCCCTGGACGGCACCCAGCCCGACTACCTCATCGTCTCCCACATGGAGCCGGACCACGGTGCCAACATCGCAAAGCTGGCCGCACGTTACCCGGCCATGCAGGTGGTGGGCAACGCCAAGACCTTCCAGTATATGGAGCAGTTCTTCGGCGCGGACGCCGTCGCAAAGGAACGCCGCGTGGTGGTCAAGGACGGCGAGAGCCTGAGCCTAGGCAGCCACACGCTGACCTTCGTTTTTGCGCCCATGGTGCACTGGCCGGAAGTCATGGTCAGCTATGAGTCCACCGAGAAGGTGCTCTTCTCCGCCGATGGCTTTGGCCGTTTTGGCGCAGTGGCAAAGTTTGACGAACATGCCGACTGGGCCAGCGAAGCCCGCCGCTACTTCCTGAACATCGTGGGCAAGTATGGCCCGCAGGTGCAGGCTCTGCTGAAGAAGGCGGCTGCGCTGGACATCCAGACCATCTGCCCGCTGCACGGCCCCGTGCTGACCGGAGACCTGAGCAAGTACCTGGCCTACTATGACACCTGGTCCAGCTACAAGCCCGAAGAGCCGGAGAAGATTCTGGTCGCCAGTGCGTCCATCCACGGCCATACCCGCGCAGCAGCGCACCAGATGGCTGAAAAGCTCCGCGCCAGAGGAGCCAAAGTCGTGGAGATGGACCTGACCCGCACCGATGTCTCCTACGCCGTGACCGAAGCTTTCCGCTGCGGGAAGATCGTGCTGGCCTGCGCCACCTATGACGGCTTCCTCTTCCCGCCGATGGAAAACCTGCTGGCCCATCTGAAGACCAAGAACTTCCAGAGCCGCACCATCGGCCTGATGGAGAACGGCACCTGGGCCCCCATGGCCGCCAAGCTCATGCGCACCGAACTGGAGGGCATGAAGAACATCACCGTCTGTGAGAACGTCGTCACCATCCGTTCGGCAGTCAGTGCCGCATCGGAGGCACAGATGGAGCAGCTGGCGGAAGAGCTGATCGCAAAATAAGAATACACAGCAAAAACAAGGGCCCGGCACCGGAAGTGTCGGGTCCTTGTTCTTGCTCTCACTCTCTTATTGCTTCTTCGGCCCCAGAAGCACCAGTCCGCTCACTGCGACAAGGCCGCCGAGAAGGGCGAGACCGGCACCCGCCTGACCGAAGGCGTCGCCGACCGCACCGACGAGGGGGCTGGCGGGGATCATGAGCAGACTGTAGGCCATGCTGTCCACGCTGATGAGGGTGGCGCGCTGGTCGCTGGGGATGGCGTCGTTGAGCTGTTGGATCTCATGCAGGAGGTAGACCTGCAAAACGCCTTGCACCAGCATCATGCCGAAGATGCCGCCCCAGGCAGGCGCGGTGCCCACCAGAAGGGTGCCCGCACCGCAGAGCAGGGCACAGACGGCGTAGAACCGCCGCATGGAGCGGAACCGGACCCGGCGTCCGGCCTCGGTGCCGAGGACGCAGGCGATGCCGCCCAGCAGCAGGGGAAGGAACAGCGCTTCGGTGGGCCAGCCCAGCTCAATGAGACGCTGCTGCAAAAACATCTTGGTCAGGTAGCAGGGCACCGAGATGATCGCACTGGATACGATGAGCTTCGCGGCCAGCGGGCAGGTGCGCAGAACATGCAGACTGTCCTGCACGAGCTGGATGAATTGACCGGGCAGGTCGTGCAGGGGCTGCCGGGCCCGGTTGGCCTGCGCTGCCGTGACGATGGGTTCGTTCATCCATCGGCAGGCGAGGGTGGAGACGCCCTCGAACAGGGCGCTGAGCAGATAAAAGCCTGCAAAGCCGAGGAACCGCTGGACCGTGCTGGCCAGCGAACCCAGCGCACTGGCCAGCATGGAGATCTGGGAACTGTTGGCGGAGATCTGAAGGTATTCGTCCTCGCGGTCTTCCGTCTTGAGGCTGTCGTAGACAAGGGCCGTGAAGGTGCCGGAGAACAGGGTACTGTACAGCGCGTTCAGCGCCATTGCGAAGCAGATGGCAAACAGATTCGGTGCAAACGCCATCAGCAGGTTGGAGGTGACGGCCAGCACACCGCCGGACACAAGGGCTTTTTTGCGGCCCAGAAGATCTGCCACCATGCCGCTGGGCACTTCGCACAGCAGGTTGACGATATGGAAAACACTTTCGGCCAGGCCGATCTCCCACAGGGAGAACCCCCGTGCGGCCAGCAGCGCGACCCACACGGCGTCGGTGATCCGCAGGCCGGAGAAGAAGTCGGCCGTATACACACAGCCAAGCTGCCGCTTGATGTTGAGCGTTGATCTTTTGTTTGATTTCATGGAAAGCACCTTTCATTTTTACAAGATGAAACAGTGCCCATCCTTAGAGTCTCTTTGTACAACCTCTCCGTCACCTTCGGTGACACCTCTCCTGGTAGGAGAGGCCTTGGCATTGTGCAAACTCCATCTTTTCCCCCCTTCGGGGGAGCTGGCTGCACAGCAGACTGAGAGGGTGATTCCTAAAAATGGGCGCACTTCGAGCCGGAAATGCTTAAGGGTTTCCTTTTTTGAAGAAAACGCAGCCGTTCCAACCCATGTGGGTGCACCCTCCTTCCAGTAAAACGTTGCGCTCAGCATACCATATCCCGGCGGAAAACACAAGCGAAAACGGAAAATTGCCATAAAATCCGTTTCTACGCTTGCAAACCGCGCCGAAATGTGGTAAGATGATTTCTGGTTATGAAAACCTGATATGCAAAAACGCAGCGACGGAGAAAGTACGTGCAGTGTGTCCGGCAAAGAGAGAAGTTTCACCGGCTGAAAGGGCTTCCGAGAGAGACGTGCACCGAAGTTCGCTCCTGAGCGGCCCGCGTGAACGGCTGAAGACAGCCTGCTAGTGCGGGACGGTGCGCCCCGTTACGGCGTTTGAGCGCCGCTCCTTAATAAAAAAGAGCGGAAACCGGGTGGTACCGCGGAGTAAAGTTTACAGCTTCGTCCCCTTTGCCGAAAGGCAGAGCGGGGCGGAGCTTTTTTGTTACCCGCTGAACAAGAAGAAAACCGAGAAGGAGAGAATTTCCATGCAAGCAATGATCGACGAGCTGGCCAAACAGGCCAAAGAAAGCCTCGGTCAGGTCTCTTCCAAGGAGACGCTGGCCACGTTCTGGCAGGAATATCTGAGCAAAAACGGCAAGATCCCCGCGCTGATGAAGAATCTGCGCTCTGTCGCGCCGGAAGAGCGCCCCGCCATGGGCAAGATCATCAACGAACTGAAGACCAAGGTGCAGGCAGACTACGATGCTGCCGCCGCCAAGGTGAAGGAAGCCGAGCTGGCCGCCCGCAACGCTGCCGAGACCGTGGACATCACCCTGCCCGCCAAGACCCGCGCGGTCGGCGGCCTGCATCCGCTGACGCTGGTCACCAACCAGATCATCGACGTCTTCTCCGGCATGGGCTTTGCTGTGGCGGACGCCCCGGAGATCGAGGACGACGACCACAACTTCACCCGCCTGAACGTCCCGAAGGACCACCCCGCCCGCGATATGCAGGATACCTTCTACCTGTCCGATGAGTTCCTGCTCCGCACCCAGACTTCCGGCGGCCAGATCCGCACCATGGATTCCCAGAAGCCGCCCATCAAGGTGCTTATCCCCGGCCGCGTCTTCCGTTCCGATTCCGACGCGACCCACAGCCCCATGTTCCACCAGATGGAAGGTCTGGTCGTGGACAAGGGCATCACCCTGGGCGATCTGCAGGGTGCCCTGAACACCTTCGTGCAGAAGCTGTTCGGTGCCGACACCCGCACCCGCCTGCGCCCCTCCTACTTCCCCTTCACTGAGCCGAGCGTCGAGGTGGACGTGAGCTGCTTCGAGTGCCACGGCAAGGGCTGCCCCCTGTGCAAGCACACCGGCTGGATCGAAGTTCTGGGTGGCGGCGTCGTCAACCGCAAGGTTTTGGAGAACTGCAACATCGACCCGGATGAGTACTCCGGCTTCGCCTTTGGCATCGGCATCGAGCGTATCGCCATGCTGAAATACGGCATCAACAACATCGGCCTGATGTTCGAGAACAACCTGGAGTTCCTCAAGCAGTTCCATGAATAAGAGGGGAGAGAGCAAACAATGAAAGTACCTTTCAGTTGGTTAAAAGAACTTGTCGATATCGACGTCACGGCTCAGGAATTGGAGGAGAAGCTCTTCTCCTGCGGTTTTGAGGTCGAAGAGCTGATCCCGCTGGATGCAGGCATCAGCAAGGTGGTCGTCGGTAAGATCGTGGAGATGGAAAAGCAGGAGGGCACCCACCTGACCAAGTGTGTGGTGGACTGCGGCGACTACGGCCACGACATCCGCATCAGCACCGGTGCCGCCAACATGAAGCTGGGCGACTGCGTGCCCGCTGCTCTGGATGGCTCCACCCTGCCCGGCGGCATCAAGATCAAGGCCCGCAAGATGCAGGGCGTGGAGTCCAACGGTATGCTCTGCTCCGGCGAGGAGCTGGGCCTGAACGATGACCTGTTCCCCGGTTCGGAGGTCTACGGCCTGCTCATCCTGCCCGAAGACAGCGTCCCCGGCACCGACATCGCACCGGTGGTCGGTCTGGATGACTACATCTTCGATATCTCCATCACCGCCAACCGCCCGGACTGCCAGTCCGTTCTGGGCATCGCACGGGAGGTCTCTGCCATCCTCGGCAAGCCCCTGCACATGCCCGCCATGGATTACCAGACCGTCTGCGATGCCGATGCCCCCATCACTGTGCAGGTGGAGGCTCCCGACCTGTGCCCCCGCTACATGGCACACTATGTCCGCAACATCCGGATGGGTGAGTCTCCCCGCTGGATGAAGCGCCATCTGGCCCTGTGCGGCCTGCGCTCCATCAGCAACGTGGTCGATATCACCAACCACACCCTGCTGGAGATGGGCCAGCCCATGCACGCCTTTGACCTGAACAAGGTCGCGGGCCGCACCATCGACGTCCGCCGCGCCCACGAGGGCGAGAAGATCATGACCCTCGATGAGAAGGAGTTCACCCTGAACCCCAACAACCTCGTCATCTGCGATGCAGAAAAGCCGGTGGCACTGGCTGGCATCATGGGCGGTGCCAACTCCGGCATGGATGAGAACACCACCAGCCTGCTCTTTGAGTGCGCCACCTTCGCCCGCGACTCCGTCCGCAAGACCAGCCGCGCGCTGGGCCAGAACAGCGACTCCTCCGCCCGCTACGAGAAGGGCGTGGACCGCCACTCGCCCGAACTGGGCCTCGCCCGTGCCCTGCACCTGATCCAGGAGCTGGACTGCGGCGACATCACCACGCTGGAATACGACCTGACCGATGGCCGCCCGCTGGAGCGCAGGCACATCGTGACCACCCCCGCCAAGATCTGCGGTGTGCTGGGCATCACGGTGCCCGACCAGACCATGATCGACATCCTGCAGCGTCTTGAGTTCACCGTGGACGTGCAGGCCGACGGCAGCTGGGATGTTTCCGCCCCGCTGTACCGCGAGGACGTGGAGAGCTTCCCCGACCTGGCCGAGGAGGTCATCCGTGAGTATGGCTACGACCACATCGTGCCCACCTTCCTGAACACCGCTGCCGTCACCAACGGCGGTCTGAACTACGACCAGAAGCAGCAGCTCAAGACCAAGCGCCTGCTGGCGGCGCAGGGCTTCTATGAGGCATCCACGCTGGCCTTCTACTCCAACGCCGAGCTGGACATGCTGCACATCCCCGCCGATGATGCTGCCCGCAAAGCCATCCGCATCCTGAACCCCATCAGCGAGAACCTCTCCATCATGCGCACCCTGCTCACCCCGTCCATGCTGAACGTCATCGTGGACAACCTGAAGAAGGGCAACGCCGAGGGCCGTCTGTTCGAGATGGCACCGGTCTATCTGGCCAAGGAACTGCCCCTCTGCGAGCATCCGCACGAGCGCCAGACCCTCTGCATCGGTGCTTTCGGCCCGGAAGAGGACTTCTTCACCGTCAAGGGCACCATGGAGGCGCTGGCAGCCGGTTTCGGCCTGCACTTCACCTACGAACGCGAGACTGCGCCCTGGCTGCACCCCGGCATCAGCGCCGCTGTCTACTGCGGCGGCAAGCGTCTGGGCGTCTTCGGCAAGCTCTCCAATGAGATCAACGGTGAGCTGGAGATCGCAAAGGAACAGAAGGACAGCCAGAACATCTACCTCGGTGAGCTGGACTACGAGGCCCTGATGAGCTGCGTGGACGGCGAGCTGCGCTATCAGCCGCTCAGCCCCTATGCTGCCGTCAAGCGCGACCTGGCCCTCGTCTGCGAGGAACAGGTCACCTGCGGCGAGATCGAGGAGACCATCAAAAAGGCAAGCCCGCTCATCACCGACGTGAAGCTGTTCGATATCTATCGCGGCGCAAACCTCGGCGCGGGCAAGAAGAGCATGGCGTTCTCCCTGACGCTGTCCGACCCCAGCGCAGAAGTCTCTGCCGAACAGGTCGAGCACACCGTCAAAAAAGTGCTGGGCAACCTGAAGTTCAAGCTCGGCATCGAGATCCGCTGATTCAAAACAAGAAAAACAACAGCCCCCGTGCCAAAGCACGGGGGCTGTGTGCGTTCCGGGGAGAGAAATCACTTGGCATCCTCATATTCCGGGGCGTTCTCTTCTTCGTCGAGGTCCTCGGCGTGGATGCGGTCATGCAGACGCTGGCGGAACTCCTGGGCAGGGATGCCGCTCTGGTTCGGGGTCAGGTCGGGGGCAGGGTTGCCGTCCGGCAGGTGGGCACCGAATGCGGGCACGAAGAAGAACTTGCGCACAACGAAGATGAGCGCGATGGCACCCACGCTGAGCAGGTTCTCAACGGCGGATTCGTGGCCGACCACCATGTGGCGGGCGATGGCGTAGAGCAGCACTTCCAGGCTGCTGCCGGGGCTGTGCTTGGCCAGCATCTTGATGAACTCGATGCCGATGACGATGTCCAGCGCACGTTCCAGAAATGTGCGGATCTCTGCATCGTTGCCGTCGAACAGCAGGCCGGGCATCCATTTCAGCAGCGGCACGATGCTGAACAGCAGGCCGATGAGGACCAGCCCGGAGAGGGTGATCTCCAGCAGGGTGGATGCCTGGATGATGTAGTTGCGCAGCGCGGTGCGGCCGTGGCTTTCCACAGGGTGGTTGTGGGGTTTGAGCATGGTTCGTTCTCCTTCGCATCTTCACGTCTTGCGGCAGATCTGGCCGAGATCGCCAGACTTTTCTTCATTGTAGCAAAGAATGGAAACGAAGTCAAACGAATGGAACCCGCTTGTAAACATTATTGGGCGGCCACATAGCCGGACTTCTGGATGCAGGCGCGGCCTGCATCGGTGGAGAGCCAGTCGTAGACCTTGCGCTCCGGGGTGTCGGGGCCGGAATCCTGCCGGATTGCGGCATAAAACTCGTTGCACAGGGGGTAGCTCTCGTCCGCGATGGTGTCGGCCGAGGGGGTCACGCCATCCACGGCCAGCAGCCGCAGGCCGGGCTTGGAATACATCTCCGAGATGTAGTAGTAGACCGAGAAGCCGATGGCATTGGCCGCGTTGTTGTACTCGGCGATGTCGTCTACCAGTTCGCCCATCAAGGCAGGAGCCAGCTCGGTGGGGGCGTCCATCAGCTCGCCGCCCTGAATGAGCAGCTTCTGGAACAGGGTCTGGCTGCCGGAGTCCTCCCGGCGCTGGAAGGCCACGATGTCGGCATCCTCGCCGCCCACGTCCTTCCAGTTGGTGATCTTCCCGGCGTAGATGTCCCGGAGCTGCTGCCGGGTCAGGCTCTGGACGGGGTTGTCCTCGTTCACGATGAAGACCAGCGCGTCCCGGCCAATGGCTTTCTGGTCCAGCGGGGCACCATCGGCCTTCAGCTCTTCCTTGACGGACTCCGGGGCCTCGTAGGCGATGATGAGCCGGGTGCCGTTCTCGGTGTCGCCGTAAAGGCCCAGGTTCCGCCAGGCCCAGGCGGTGGTGTTGGTGGTCACGGCGCTCTGGGCCGCTTCCAGCTCCATGCCGGTGGTGTCGGCCATGATCTGCGCAATGAGCGGGATGCAGGCCGTGGAGCCGTCGGTGACGGGAAACTCGTCCTCGGTGAGGATGGGCACTGTGGGCACTTCGCTGGCGGAAGAGGCGGGTGCTTCGGACGAAGCGGCACTCGATGCCGGTGCGCTGGAAGCGGCCTCTCCGCAGGCGGTCAGCAGCGCCGCCGTGGAGACGGCCCCCAGCCCCAGCAGGAAGGAACGGCGGGAAATTTTAGACTGTTTCATGGTGAAACCCTCCCTCAATAGAAGTAGTTGTTGGTCTCGTCGCTGGTGGAAGTGAAGATGCTCTGGCAGTAGACCCAGTTGCCCTCCACGTCCATCCAGCCGTAATCGAAGCCCCTGCGCGCCACGAAGACGCCCGCAGGCAGGGGCGCACTGCTGTTGTAGCGGGAGTACTCGCCGCAGCTGCCCAGCCCGGCCAGGACGACCGCGCCGTCGCTGTCCAGCAGGTCGTACAGCCAGGTGCTGCCGGGGCCGCGGTAGCTGATGGAGAAATAGAAGTCGTCCTCCGTGGCAGCCACGGGCCAGAGATAGCCGTCGAAGTCGTCGCCGTAGCGGGCGGTGAGGTCAGCCATCGAAAGGGTCTTGCTCAGCTCTGGCCCGGCGAGGGTCAGGGTGGTCACATCGTAGTTGTCGTTGTCGTACTGGCGCAGGTTGACCCAGCCGCTGCCCTGGTCGTAGAGGCGAGTGCGGTGCAGCGCTTCCAGCGGCGCAACCGTCGTGTCGGTCCGGATGGCACCGGTGTCCATATCGTAGACGCGGAGAGTGCCGTCCCTGGCGTAGATGTCCAGCGTGTTGGTGCCCAGGGCCATGTTGTAGAGGTCGAGGGTGTCGCCGGTGGTCAGGTCGTAGAGGAGGTAGCCGTCCTCCCGGTAGAGCACGGTCACGCCGGGCGCGTACCCGCTGATGGAGTCGTTAAACTCGCACAGCACGGTGCTGGTCATGTCGCTGACCAGATCCACGAGCTGATACTTGCCCTCGTCGGTCCGGAAGCTGGCAATGCCCGCGTGGAGATAGGTGACAAAGCCGCTCCGCTCCTCGCCGGTGGCCGCATTCAGCAGGGAAGTGGACTCCAGGTTTGTGCCGTCCGCGTTGTAGGTGTCGATCTCCACCCAGTCGGCGGGGGCCAGCGGGTCGTCGATCCCGGCGGAAAGGCGGTACAGCAGGCTATGAAAGTTCTGGTAGACCACGGTGCCGTCCTTTTCCTGGATCTGAACGGCAGCATACTGATAGAGGTCGTCGTTCTCTTCATCGGGCGCAGCATCGCCGGGGGCATAGAGGCCAAAGGCCAGCCGGTCGCCCGCCACAAGGCAGGTGTAGGCGTTTTCGGGCACGGGATACTCGGTGCCCGAAGCAAAGTCCAGCACCCGCACGTCGCCCGCTGCATGGTCGTGCAGGGGCGAATAGGCGAAGCGGGTGGGGGTGGTCAGAACGAGCACACCGCCGGAAAGGCGGACGTCGTATTCGCGGTCAAAGGTGTAGAGCGCCTCACCCGTCCGGTCAAAGATGCCGCTGCGCCGCCCGGCGGCGGTGTCCGGGTCAGACCAGGTGCAGACGAACCAGTTCGTCTCGCCGGTCTGGCTGTCGGTCAGCAGATAGGACGTCTCGCTGGCAGGGGACTGGTGCACGACCTTGTCGCCGCAGAGGATGGTGTTCCCGCCGAGGGAGTCATAGCTGGAGAAGAGCCGCAGCCTGCCGTCCCGCAGGGAGGAGGCGTCGTATTTGGGCGGTTCCTCCTCCTGCTGGGGGTGGGACACGGGCCGGGACGGCGTGGGCAGCAGCGAACAGGAGGTGAACACCCCCGCCGCCAGTGCCAGGCCCGCTGCCGCGCAGCTGATGCGGAGTAGATTCTGTTTCATCATGCAGTACCTCACAGGTCACAGGGACGAAATGCGGATGGGCTTTCCCATTTGATTATAATACGAAACACCCGGACATTCCATTGCATTGGAACATTTGGGCACGGTTACAATTTGGTTACGGCCGAAAGTTCAGTCGAAGTTTGCAAAAGCAGATGAAAAGCGGACGCTTTTTGGTCAAAGTGCTAAAGGAATGTCGAAATCCTTGTAAAAAATTACGACAAGTGGTATAATTTAACAAGACAAAAAGATCGATTTGTTTGTGAAAAAACGTTTGGAGGGAATTATCATGAAAACTGTTGCACAGACTGTGATCGAAGCAGATCGTTTTTACACCATCGCTGCCCGCACCGGCAGCGTCATCGAGGCGGCTGCTTCCACGAAGAACGAGGAGACCGTTCGTCTGGGCAAATACGACCACAAGCCCGAACAGGAGTGGGCGTTCATCCGCGTAGGGGACGGTGTCTACCGCATCCGCAACCGCGCTTCCGGCAAGCTCCTCGACCTGATGATGACCGGCACCGCCAACGGCACCTGGCTGCATCTGTGGGAGGATGTGGGCGGTACGTCCCAGATGTGGACCGTGGAGCCTACCCCCGCCGGCACCGTCCGCCTGCGCTCTTCCTGGGCCAGCGGCAAGTGCATCGACACCGTGGGCATGGGCGTCTCCGACGGCGCACAGCTGCAGATCTGGCAGGAGACCGCTGGGGAAGACCAGCTCTGGACCATCTCCGAGGTGAAGGACCGCGCCAGCGCAAAGCGCGCTGCCAAGAAGGACGAGCCCGCTGCTGCTCCCGTTGAGGAGAAGGTCGAAGTCAAGGCAGAGGAGAAGCCCGTAGAAGCCGCTCCTGCGGTCGAGGCCCCCAAGGCGGAAGAAGTCAAGGCAGAGCCGGTCAAGACGGAAGAGAAGCCCGCAGAGGCAGCTCCTGCTGTTGAGGCACCCAAGGCCGAGGAAGTCAAGGCCGAACCGGCTAAGACGGAGGCAAAGCCCGCAGAAAAGGCTGCCCCCGCAGCGGTCAAGGCTCCGGTCAAGAAGCCTGCTGCCCGGAAGACCAGCCGCGCCGCCCGCAAGAAGGCTGCTGCAAAGAAGTGACCCTCTCAGGCATCGCGCAGCGATGCCAGCTCCCCCAAAGGGGGAGCCACTGGCGCGCCGGTTTTGGCTGTGCCGGGATGAACAAAGCGTAATAAAACCATAAACGAAAGTGCTCCGCTGCTTTGATCCACAGCATCGCTCCCATCGCTCTTTGTCAGAGCATGGGACAGATGCCGCTGGTCTTGACAGCGGAGCACTTTTGTTTACGATATCAGAATACCTTCAGCAGTCAGCAGGGGTTGCCCGACCTGCCAAAGGCTCCCCCTTTGGGGGAGCTGTCTGCGCAGCAGACGGAGAGGGTATCACACGTTCATCATGCTGCGCTGCGCGGCGGCACGGAACTGGAGAGCTGCTGCGATGAAGCCCTTGAACAGGGGATGCGCGCGGTTGGGGCGGCTCTTGAACTCCGGGTGGAACTGGGCACCCAGATGGAAGGCGCGGCCCGGCAGCTCCACGGTCTCGACCAGACGGCCGTCGGGGCTGGTGCCGGAAATGACCAGACCCTTTTCCTCCATCTCGCTGCGGAAGTCGTTGTTGAACTCGTAGCGGTGGCGGTGGCGCTCCCAGATCTCCGGTTCGCCGTAGCACTCGGCCATCTTGGTGCCGGGCTTGACGGTGCAGGGGTATTTGCCCAGGCGCATGGTGCCGCCCTTGGGGATGTTGCCCTGCTGGTCGGCCATCAGCGCGATGACATTGTGCTGGCCGTCCGGGGTGAACTCGCTGGAGTTCGCATCGGCGTAGCCCAGCACATTGCGGGCAAACTCCATGACCATGATCTGCATACCCAGGCAGATGCCGAAGTAGGGCACATGGTTCTCGCGGGCGTACTGTGCGGCCTGGATCATTCCCTCGATGCCGCGGTCACCGAAGCCGCCGGGCACGATGATGCCATCCACATCGGTAAAGGCTTCCTTGCAGGCGGCCTGGTCGGTCAGGTCTTCGCTTTCGACCCAGCGGATCTCCACCTGGCTGTCGTTCTCAAAACCGGCGTGGTAGAGGCTCTCCATGACGGAGAGGTAGGCATCGTGCAGCTTGACATACTTGCCCACCAGCGCGATGGTGCAGGTCTTGCTGCGGGTGGCGATGCGGGAGACCACCTGCTTCCACTCGGTCAGGTCGGCAGGGGGAACGTCCAGCTTCAGCTTCTTGACCACCACATCGTCCAGACCGTTGGTGTGGAGCATCAGCGGGCACTGGTAGAGGCTGGGCATGGTCAGGTTCTCGATGACGCACTCCGGCTGCACATTGCAGAAGGTGCTGATCTTGCGGCGGATGTCGCCGCCCACGCTGCCGTCGGCACGCAGGATGATGATGTCGGGGTTGATGCCCATGCCCTGCAGCTCCTTGACGGAGTGCTGTGCAGGCTTCGATTTGTACTCGTCCGAGCCGGAAATGTAGGGCACCAGCACGACGTGGATGTAGCAGCAGTTGTCGCGGCCCTGCTCCAGGCCCACCTGACGGATGGCCTCCAGGAAGGGCTGGCTCTCGATGTCGCCGGTGGTGCCGCCGATCTCGGTGATGACCACATCGGCCTCGGTGGAGGAGGCCAGGTTGTAGATGTAGCTCTTGATCTCGTTGGTGATGTGGGGGATGATCTGGACGGTCTGGCCCAGGTATGCGCCCTGGCGCTCCTTGTTCAGCACGTTCCAGTAGACCTTGCCGGTGGTCAGGTTGGAGTATTTGTTCAGGTTCTCGTCGATGAAGCGCTCGTAGTGGCCCAGGTCGAGGTCCGTCTCGGTGCCGTCGTCGGTCACAAAGACCTCGCCGTGCTGCAGCGGGCTCATGGTGCCGGGGTCCACGTTCACATAGGGGTCGAGCTTCTGGCTGGCGACCTTCAGGCCGCGGCACTTGAGCAGACGGCCCAGCGAAGCGGCCGTGATGCCTTTGCCCAGACCGGAGACGACGCCGCCGGTGACGAAGATGAATTTTGCCATAAAAATGGTCCTCCTCTATCTCGTTTGATTCTGATACTTTTCCCAGAAGCTCCCTTCGGCACCGCGCAGGCGATGCCGCCGCCCTCCCAGAGGGGGGCTGTCTGCGAAGCAGACTGTGGGGAGCTCGTTTTCTGACATAAAATTATAATCCTAATCCTCGTAAGAATCAAGGATTTCTTGTGCGATCTCGGCACGGTCGCGCCGGGTGTCCATGGCCCGCTTTTCAATCAGGCGGTGGGCATCGGCCTCGGTCATGCCTTCCCGCTCGATGAGGCAGCATTTGGCGCGGCTGACCAGACGCACCTGCGCGATCTTTTCCTGCATCCTGGCGTTTTCCTGCCGCAGGCGCAGCAGGCGATGGTTGCTGGCTGCTGCCATGTGGATGGCCTGCAAAAACAGCGTGTTCGAGAACGGCTTGCTCAAAAGCAGCACGCCCTCGTCGCTCATGGAACCCAGCAGCTGTTCGGCCGCTGCGGCCTTGGCCAGAAGCACCACGCCCGCGTCGGTCTTTTCCACGGCGGCAGCGCACAGCTCATGGCCAAACTCATCGGGCAGCGGCGCGTTGACCACGATGAGCTCAAAATCCGATTCTAACATCCTGCGCCGGGCCTCGGCTCCGCTTGGCACGATCAGAGGCCGGGGGTATCCCAGCTCCGCCAGCCGTGCCGAGATATACTCGTTCGAGCTGGCTCCGGCGCTGACGATCAGAGCACGTCCCATTCGGAATCGCTCCTTTCCTTTTCCGGTAGCTTACCGCTCAGATGGCGTTGAAGTAGTGGATGCGCTCGTACTCTGCCGGGTCGGCGGCATTCTTCAGGGCAGCGCAGCGCTTCAGTTCCTCCTCGTAGTAGCGGTGAGAGAGCTCCTCCGGCAGCACGGCGCGCAGGAAGTCACTCTCCTGCGCGGCCTGCACGGCTTCTTCCAGCGTGGAAGGCAGTTTTTCCAGCCCAAGGCCAGCGGCCACGGCGGGGTCGAACAGATTCTTGTTGATGGGGGCCTGCAGCTCCAACCGGCGCTCGATGCCGTCCAGACCGGCGGCCAGGATGAGGCCGATGGCCAGATACGGGTTGCAGGCGGGGTCCGGGCTGCGCAGTTCCATGCGGCAGTTGTCGCCCTGCACCTGCGGGATGCGCACGAGCTGGCTGCGGTTCTGGCGGCTCCAGCTCACGTATTTGGGGGCCTCGTCGCTGCCGAAGCGGAGGTAGCTGTTGGGCAGGGGATTGGTGAAGACGGTCAGCGCGCGGCTGTGTGCCAGAACACCCGCCATAAAGCTGCCCGCGATGCTGTCGGGCGCGATGTCGCCCTCAAACAGGTTCCGCCCGTCCATGTAGAGCGAAAGGTTGATGTGCAGCCCGCTGCCGGCCTGGTCGGCCAGAGGTTTGGGAAGGAAGCTGGCATGGATGCCGCTGCGCATGGCCACGGCCCGCACGATCTGCTTGAACATCATCACGTTGTCGGCGGTCTTGAGCGGGCCTGCATAGTGGCAGTCGATCTCGTTCTGGCCGTTGCCGCTCTCGTGGTGGCTGTGCTGGGGGCTCATGCCCATCTGCTCCATGGTCAGGCAGATGTCGCGGCGCAGGTTCTCGCCTGCGTCCAGCGGGGCCACGTCGAAGTAACCGCCGAAGTCGATGGGGACGCGGGTGGGGCGGCCATGGTCATCGTTCTCGAACAGATAGAACTCGCACTCGGCCCCCACGTTGCAGGTCAGCCCCAGCTTGCGGAAGCGGCGGCTCATCTGGCGCAGGAACCCCCGGCAGTTGCCGCCAAAGGGGTCGCCGTCCGGCCGTTCCACGTCGCAGAAGAACTGCATCACCCGGCCCTCGGTGGGGCGCCAGGGCAGGATGGTCACGGTGGAGAGGTCGGGCCGGAGCACCAGGTCGCTCTCTTCCACCTTCATGAACCCGGCAATGGAGCTGCCGTCGAAGCAGACGCCGTCCTCCAGCGCCTTGGGCAGGTCCCCGGCCAGCACGGCGATGTTCTTCTGTGTGCCGAAGATGTCGCAGAAGGCGAACCGCACGAATTTGACGTTGTTGTCCTCCACAAAATCCAGGATATCCTGTTGGGTCGTATAGCTCATAAGGATGATCTCCTCTCAAGAAAAACGCCTAAAGGCCTGCCCTCGCAAAAGAGCAGGTCTTTAGGCTGGTGTAAGAAATAGGAAAAGGAGAATGGCGAATGAAGTTCGACAGCCTAAGATGCTTTATGAAATGCGCTGGAAGATCAGACGTAGTAGAGCATCTTGCTGTAGCTGGGCAGAGGCCAGTAGTCCTCGCCGCAGATGGTCTCGGCATCGTCAGCTGCGGCACGCAGAGCGTCCATTGCCGGGATCACGTTGTCGTGGAAGGCCACAGCCTTCTCGCTCTCGCTGGTCAGAGCCTCGGCAGCGTCCACCACATCCTGCAGCACGTCGATGGCGTCGCTCATAGCGTCGGCATCGGTGCTCAGCTTGGTCAGGGTCTTGGTCTCGCTGCGGACGCTGAGCGCCTCGCTGACGGCCAGCTTGGTGGCAGCGGTGTTGGCGACCTCGCTCATGTAGGAGTTGACGGCAGGCAGCAGCTGCTTGCGGGCCATTTCGAGCATGGTCAGCGCCTCGATGTTGATGATCTTGGCGTAGTGCTCCATCTCGACTTCGTAACGGCTCTCCATCTCCACCTTGGTCAGGACGCCGAAGTCCTCCATCAGCTGGATGTTCTTCGGGTCAACGAGGGCGGGCAGAGCAGCCGGGGTGTTCTTCTTGTTGGGCAGGCCGCGGCGGGCAGCTTCTTCTTCCCACTCGGCGGTGTAGCCATTGCCGTTGAAGATGACGCGGCGGTGGTCGCGGATGGTCCGCTTGACCAGAGCGATGGCGGCAGAGGTGAAGTCCTCAGCACCCTCCAGTTCGTCAGCGTAGCCCTTCAGCTCCTTGGCGACGGCGGTGTTCAGGATGGTGTTGCAGTCGCTCAGGTTCTCGGCAGAACCGGGCATACGGAACTCGAACTTGTTGCCGGTGAAGGCGAAGGGAGAAGTGCGGTTGCGGTCGGTGGTGTCCTTGCTGAACTTGGGCAGGACATCCACACCCAGATCCATCTTCATCTTGGTGGGGCCGGCGTAGGGAGAATCGGATGCGATGGCGTCGATGACGGCTTCCAGCTCCTCGCCCACGAAGATGGAGATGATGGCCGGAGGTGCCTCGTTGGCACCCAGACGGTGATCGTTGCCGGGGGTGGCGACGGAGGTGCGCAGCAGGTCTGCGTACTCATCGACTGCCTTGATGACAGCTGCCAGGAAGACCAGGAACTGCAGGTTCTCCATGGGAGTGTCGCCGGGGTCCAGCAGGTTCTCGTGGGTGGTGCTCATAGACCAGTTGTTGTGCTTGCCGCTGCCGTTCACGCCCTCAAAAGGCTTCTCGTGCTGCAGGCAGACCAGACCGTACTTGGGTGCGATCTTCTTCATCAGCTCCATGGTCAGCAGGTTGTGGTCGATGGCAACGTTGGTGGTGTCGAAGATGGGGGCCAGCTCATGCTGGCAGGGGGCCACTTCGTTGTGCTTGGTCTTGGCGGGGACGCCCAGCTTCCACAGCTCGACGTCCAGTTCCTTCATGAAAGCGGAGACTTCGGGGCGGATGACGCCGAAGTAATGCTCTTCGAGCTCCTGGCCCTTGGCAGAGGGAGCACCGAACAGGGTGCGGCCGGTCAGGATCAGGTCCTGACGTGCCTCGTAGTCTTCCTTCTTGACGAGGAAGTACTCCTGCTCCGGGCCGACCGTGGTGGACACGTAGTCCACATCCTTGCCGAACAGCTTCAGGATACGGACGGCCTGATTGGACAGCGCGTTCATGGAACGCAGCAGAGGAGTCTTTTTATCCAGCGCCTCGCCGGTGTAGCTGACGAAGGCAGTGGGGATGCAGAGCACATCATCCTTGACGAAGGCGTAGCTGGTGGGGTCCCATGCGGTGTAGCCGCGGGCCTCGCAGGTAGCGCGCAGGCCGCCGGAGGGGAAGGAGGAAGCATCGGGTTCGCCGCGCACCAGCTCCTTGCCGGAGAACTCCATGATGGCGGTGCCGTCGCCCA
>OOAC01000259.1_pt1 | contig 51569 bp, 47 predicted proteins | sample 1671041 | NCBI WGS metagenome assembly OOAC01 (sample SAMN06348116, study PRJEB24527) | human gut metagenome | biome: human gut; feature: ankylosing spondylitis patient; material: feces | host: Homo sapiens | place: China | collected 2015-10 | reverse complement strand
CAGATTTACAGTCTGCCCCCTTTAGCCACTCGGGCACCCCTCCGTAGCGAATGGCAGATTATGCGGATCGGAAATCACTTTGTCAAGTTTTTCCGCCGAATTGACGCGAAATTTCTTTCGCAACGGCAAAGAACGATTTTTCCGGGTGCTCCCGTCCCGTTCTTCAGGTTCTCCGCTGCCGGTCTGCCGGCCGTTGTCAGCGAAGAATTGGCATTCTACACAAAACTGCGACAGTTTCAAGCAATTCCCAAAAACATTTGCAAAACCACGCCGACAACCAATAACCCCCAACCGGCCTTGCCCACCGTGTCAAGCCACGGATAGTTGTCCTCAACCCACTGCGCCTCGCCGTCGACCCACTGGTCGTTTCCTGCGCTGCTGCGTGCCACGAGAAGCGGACTCAAGACGTAGAGCCGATACAAAATGAGCAGTATGCCGAAGTTGCCCAAAGCACTTGCCACAGCGTTATCCACCATGTCGGAGGCGCCTGCCGCAAAGGAGCCTGCCGTCGCCACATAGAAGAAGAGGCGCAGCATGCCGATCTGACGCTGACAGTTGAGTCGGTTTTTTCTGAGTTCCTGCGGCAGTTGTTTCATGTCCTGTGACTTTCTCGTAAAAATGCGGTGTGCGTATTGTATTGACTGCTGATTCGATTTTGCTCTACGCCAAGAACTTTAAGCACCTGTCTCAAAACATTTCTGTCGAGCAAAAGCACCTCGCCGTTGCGCTACATTATTCATACCTGAACGCAGCTTCAGTCGTTGCGTTTCTAATGGTTTCGTCACGTTTTTAGACAAGGAACAAAAAATGTCACTTCGCTCACTTGCTTTTGCTGCAGCGGCCGCACTGGCCTTGACGACGGCTTTTGTTCCGGCCGTTGAGGCCCGTCCCCCGGGACCTCCGCACGGAGGTGGTCCGGGTTGGCATCGCCCTCCGCCTCCTCCTCATTTCGGCCCTCGCTTTCATCACCATCGCCACTACGGCTGGCTGTGGGCTCCCGCTATTGCCGGAGCCACCATTTGGGGACTGAGCACGCTATACGACGATCCGTACGACGACTATGTCACATACCGTTATCGTTATCCGTACACGCCATATGTGACGCCTTCCTACGTCACGGGCTATTCGGCGGCGTTAAGTGCCGAGCGAAGCGCCCTTCGTGCTGAGGCTGCCGCCAATGCCGCTCAGGCCGCCGCCAGTACTCCCAAAACGGTTTACTGGTGCGAGGCTGAAAAAGGGTTCTACCCGCAGGTGCGTGCTTGCCCGACCGGATGGACACCGGTTGTAGCGCCTTAAGCCGAAGTGGTTTGCATTGCCAATTGCGGCGCAAACCGCTTAAACACCCATCCCTCGATCACGGAAGCCACATCGCGAGGACATTCGGTAAGCGGCCAGTGCGCACATTTCACAACCGCTATCTGGCCGTCTTTGAGACTGTTCACCCAACGACGCATGGCGTCTGCGTCGGTAAATGTGCCAGCAGACGCGCCGATCACGAGCATCGGCACGGAGATCGATTCCGGTGCCGGTGTCGGCCGCCCCACTTCCACCAAATCGTGCAGATAAACGGCACTGTGGATGTACTTCAAATCGGCTCGTGCCGAGGAGTACTGCTTGATAAATTCCTCAAGCTCTTTGCCGCCGGCGGCGATCTTTTCGCGCGCCTTGGCATCCATGGCGCGCAGGTCCTGATTTTTCAGTCGTCGGCTGAAACCCAATGCATTGCCCAAGCGGCAGAAGCGCTCCATGATTTTCAGATAAGGCAACTTGGCTCGCATCTCCAGTGCCTTAGGCGTTAGCGCCTCGCTGATAAGCGGATCCAGCAGCACACCCCCTAAAACGCAATCGGCATACTTCGCCGCGAGATTCACTGCTACTTGGGCTCCCAAACTGTGCCCCACAACAACAGCCTTGGCGACGCCTTCGGCCCGCAAAATCGCCGCCACGTCGCCGCACCAGTCTTCCAAACGAGCCTGACGGCTCGATACGCTTGCCGCATGTCCTCTGAGATCACAGCGCAAGATATCGAAGGCTTGCTTGAGACTTGTCTTTTCTATGAATTCCTCCCAGCGCGATCCATTGCTTGCCACGCCGTGTAAAAAAATCACAGTACCAACTTTTTCGCCCGCGCAGGGCAAAACAGAATAGCGCAAACTTGCGCCCGGTCGTTCGAGCCGCTTTGCGGATTCACCCTCAAGCAGTCGGTAGGCGAGCTTTTCTTTTTCGTAAACAGCACTCATCACAAGTCGATTTCAAAGTCTCCGAACAAGGCATTTTGCCATTGCGTTTGTATCAGCACCAAGCTATTTCCTTGCGGTGTCTTTGCTTTGTGCGTGCAGCCGGTAGAGCGTACGCTCCGACACTCCCAGCTTCGCAGCCAGTTCGCTTCGCGAACCCTGAAAAGTTTCAACAACCCAGACGAGGTATCGACTTTTGATATCTGCCAGCGGCACGATGTCTTCGTCTTCACGAAGAAAAACTGAGACTCGGGCAGAAGGCAATGTCAAATTGGAGCTCGTCACGGTACGCTCCGTCCCCTGAGCCGCTGCGACCAGCACATCCTTGAGTTCTCTCATGTTGCCAGGCCAATCGTACCGTTGCAGCACTTCGATCGCTTCGTTGGTGATCGTACGGGAATGCACGGGCACAATGCCGCCCACGAAGAATTTAGCCAGCGGCGCAATGTCCTCCTTGCGTTCGCGCAACGGCGGCACCACAACTTCATGGCTCGACAAAGCCGCCAAAAAGTCGTGATTCGTCGTCGACTCCGGATAGCGACAAGTGCTTGCAGCCAATCGGACCGATACTTCCAAACGACTTCCGTCGCGTCGGGCAGTGCAACCGCTCACGCGCACTGCGTCCAAAATTTCCACCGCCACGGGAGAAGCGCGTTCTATACCGTCAACAAAGAGAGTGCCGCCGTCGGCGCGAGTCAACAGTCCCGCAGCGTTTTCCGTGCCGCACAAAATTGTCTGCGCGGCCGGTCCGGTTAGGCGCGAGCCCTCCACCACAACGAAAGGCCTGGAGGCACGGGCACTATTTTCATGAACGGTACGGGCGTAAAGCTCTTTTCCGACGCCGGCTTCACCGACAATCAAATAGGGCACGTCTTGCGCAGCAAGTCTTTCAAGCGAATGCATCACCTCGGAATGCGCGCGGCTTACTCCCACCGTACCGCGTCGAAACGGCTCGGCATCGTCTGACTTGGATTTGAGCGTTTCCAACCAATAAAGCGTCTTGCCGTCGGCTGAACGCACCGGCCGCATCGTCACCGCCAGTTCTGTAACACGCGCGCTGCTAAAAAGCGTCTGCTCGACACAGCTCACGCCCCCTTTGTCGGCTTGCGCCAACGGACACGGCAAACCGGACTTCGGACAAGGACACGCACGATGCAACGCTTCCCAACACTTTTTGCCTTCGAAGCGAAAACGTCCGTAGGCCTGTGCAAATGCCCCGTTGACGGCAGCCACCGTCATATCGTCGGGCCGAATAAGCATTGCCGGCGCATCCAAAGCGTCAAGCATTGAGGCAATTTCTGCTGCAACCGGCATTTTCCTGCACCACGAAAGTAACGAAAAGACAGAAACTGCCAAATTTGACAGTCATGGCTCCCATTTTCCGCGATTTCTGTTTTTTTGCAAGCGTTTGTGAACCTTTTTTGCAGTCTGTCTCTATATGATCTTCGCTGTAAGGTTGTCCGTTAACGGCGTCAAACAACAGTTTTTATTTTCCCGCAAAAAGGTTTCTGCCCGCTATGCGCAAAGCGACTACTTCCGGCAAATCCCGTCCGCGCCTTCTTTTTGAGATCGGCGTGGTTTTGTGCTGCAAGCTCGCCTTCATTTTCGGGCTTTGGTACTTCTTTTTCGGGCCGGATAAACGTATCGAACAGACTCCTGAGAATGTCGCTTCCGGCATTCTGATGCGCGCGGATCGAACTGCCGATGTCGGCAACTGACAATTTCTTCACCCCAAAATCCTTCTCTTGAACCTGTGCGCAGCGTCCATGCTATGGCGCAGAACACGGGAAACTCGGAGCCGTTTTCTATGTTTTCTTCTGAACTTGTTGATCTGTCCCGTCTGCAGTTTGCGCTGACGGCCATGTATCACTTCTTGTTCGTGCCGCTTACGCTCGGCTTGTCGTTCATGCTGGTGATCATGGAGACGTGCTACGTCGTGACGGGCCGCGAAGTCTACAAAGACATGACCCGCTTCTGGGGCAAACTCTTTGGCATCAACTTCGCGCTGGGCGTTGCGACCGGCATCACCATGGAGTTTCAGTTCGGCACGAACTGGGCTTATTACTCGCACTACGTTGGCGACATCTTCGGCGCCCCGCTTGCGATTGAAGGTCTGATGGCCTTCTTCCTGGAATCGACCTTCATCGGTCTGTTCTTCTTTGGTTGGAAGCGCCTCTCCAAGGGCGGCCACCTCGCTGTTACCTTCCTCATGGCCCTGGGCTCCAACCTTTCGGCACTATGGATTCTGATTGCCAACGCCTGGATGATGTACCCGACCGGCGCCGAGTTCAACTTCGAGACGATGCGCATGGAAATGACGAACTTCTGGGAGGTTGCCACAAGCCCCTGGGCACAGGCCAAGTTCATGCACACGATCAACGCCGGTTACATGACCGGCGCCATGTTTGTGGTTGCCATCTCCGCTTGGTACCTCATCAAGGGGCGCGACATCGGCTTTGCCAAGCGCAGTCTGCGTCTGGGCGCCGTCTTCGGCCTCGTTGCCACGATTCTGACGCTTCACATGGGCGACGAATCGGCCTACCGCGTCACGCAGGATCAGCCCGCCAAGGTTGCCGCCATGGAAGCCATGTGGGAAACGCATGAAGCGCCGGCTCCGCTTTCGCTTTTTGCCATCCCCGATGAAGAAGCCCGCAAGAACACCGTGAGCGTTGACATTCCCTGGCTCTTCGGCCTGATGGGCACCCGTTCGCTCTCTCAGGAGATCAAGGGTATCAATCCGCTCGTGGAAGAAAACGAAGCGCGCATCATCAACGGTCAGCGTGCCGTCTCGCTTCTGGAAGCGCTGCGCAAAGACAAGGAAAATCGCACCCTGATCCAGCAGTTCAACGAAGTCAAGGCTGACCTCGGCTACGGCCTGCTGCTCAAAAAGTACGTCAATGACGTTACGCAAGCCACGCCGCAACAGATCCGCGATGCGGCTCTGTCTACGGTGCCTGCCGTCACACCCATGTACTGGATGTTCCGCCTGATGGTGGGTTGCGGTCTGGCCGCTATCTTCATCTTCGGTCTGGCCGCCTACTACAGCATCAAGGGCACCATCGCCCAGAAGACCAAGACGCTGTGGCTGTGCTTGCTTGCCCTGCCGCTTCCCTGGATTGCCTGCGAAGCCGGCTGGTTCGTAGCCGAATACGGCCGTCAGCCCTGGACAATCTATGAGATTCTGCCGGTGGATCTGTCTGTATCGAGCCTCTCGACAGGCGACCTGATCGGTTCGCTTGCCGGCTTTGCCATTCTTTACACGGCTCTCTTGGTTGTGGAGTACTGGCTCATGGTCCGTTACGCCAAGCTCGGTCCGAGCTCGCTGGGCACCGGCCGCTACTTCTTTGAGCGCAAGGCCTGATGGACGGACATAGGAGATTCTGAAAATGATCGATTATGAAATTTTGCGTCTGATCTGGTGGCTCTTTATCGGTGTGCTGCTCGTAGGCTTTGCCATTATGGACGGCCAGGATATGGGCGTAGGGTCGCTACTGCCCTTCCTCGGCAAGAACGACACCGACCGCCGCTGCATGATCAACTCCGTCGCCCCGCACTGGGACGGCAACCAGGTGTGGCTGCTCACGGGCGGCGGCGCCATCTTCGCAGCTTGGCCGCTTCTGTACGGCGCTGCCTTCTCGGGCTTTTACTGGGCCATGCTCATCGTGCTTCTCGCACTGATCCTGCGTCCCGTGGGCTTTGACTTCCGCGGCAAGATGGCCGGTACGCGCTGGCGCAACACATGGGACTGGGCTCTCTTTGTAGGTTCGGCCGTGCCCCCGATCATCTTCGGCGTGGCTTTCGGCAACCTGTTGCAAGGCGTGCCGTTTCACTTCGATGAATCGTTGCGTCCGTTCTACACGGGCAGCTTCTTCGGTCTGCTCAATCCGTTCGGACTGCTGTGCGGTGTCGTCTCGTTGCTGATGATCGTCTTCCACGGCGCCAACTATCTGGTGCTGCGCACCGACGGCGATCTGCAGCGCCGCGCCATGAGCATCTCGACGATTTCGGGTGTGGCCACCGCTGCGCTCTTTATCCTCGGCGGCATCTGGACGTACTTCGGCATTGACGGCATGGTCGTGAGCGCTGGTCTTGATCCTGCCGGTCCCTCCAACCCGCTTCTGAAGACGGTTGACATCGCCGCAGGCGCCTGGTTTACCAACTTCAGCAACTATCCGGTGCTGTGGCTTGTTCCGGTTCTGGCTGTTCTCGGCGCCTTCGGCGGCGTGTTCTTTGCCAAACAAATGAAGGGCGGCATGGCCATCGTGTGCTCGAGCGTGATGCTCCTGGGCATCATCCTCACGCCGCTGCTCTCCATGTTCCCGTTCATCATGCCGAGCTCAAGCGATCCGCGCTCAAGCCTCACGATCTGGGACTGCACGAGTTCGCAGCTCACGCTTGAAGTGATGCTCTTCGTGACGCTTCTGCTGCTGCCGCTCGTCTTGATCTACACGGGCTGGGCCTACCGCACGATGTCGGGCAAACTCAACGCCGAGTACATCCGCAAGAACGATCACGACCTTTACTAAGGCAAAACCTGACGTAGGTCGGTGTCCGCGCGACACCGACCTCAACGGAGAAACACATGATTTACTTTTACTGGCTCACCGGTCTTGGCTTAGCAATCCTTTTGTCCGTGGTTGTTTCCACGACGCTTGACAACCGGGAAGCTGCCGATGAATAAGGTGCTGCGGGGGCTCGCACGCGTCGTCAGTCTTCTGGCGGCCGCTGCGGTCGCCGCCGTGATCATTCTCTATCCGCGCCTGGTGGCGGAAGACTCCGCCAGTGTGCCGCACGGCTTTCTGGTCGTGCTTTTGATGGGGATGAGCGCAGCTTGGGTGCACGGTTTCGGTTTCGTGCCTGAAAACCGCATTCTGCGCGTTCTTTTTTCTCCCGTCGTGGCCTGGCCCGTGATGCTCATCGGCACCTGGGGCGTGTTTCTGCGCTAAGGCAACTTTTACCAAACGCCCTTTCGACACAATTCTTCTTAGGCTTTATGTCGCAAACGACGTTGTATGAACGACTTGGCGGCGAGGTGGGTCTAACTGCCCTCGTCGACAAGTATCTTGAAATCCTCCGCTCGAACCCGGCCTACGCTGCATTAAGCAGCCGGTACGTCAACGGCATGGCGCATTATCGTGCACGCATGCTCGAGTACCTGACGGGATGGTTCGGCGGCCCCGTGCTGTACGCTCAGAAGCACGGTCTGCCGTGTCTGCGTGAAAACCACCAACGCATCCAGATTACGGCGGAACTTCGCGACCTGTGGTTCGGCTGTATGCAGCAGGCGCTTGCCGAAAGCGTTTCGGACGAAAAATTGCGCTCCGAGCTTGAAGCCGTCTTCTGGCAGATGGCCGACAGCCTGCGCAACGCCTGATCGCAAGGCACCCTAAAAATGCAAACCCCGGCGGAAACTTATCCTGTCGGGGTTTCTTCATGGCCGCAGTGAGACGAACTCAGAACACTGGTTCTCCGCGACGCATGAGCGTCTTGACTTCGATTTCGATGTTGTGGGAATCGTCGGCAAGCCATACCACGCCGTCCTGAACCGTTGCGGCAAACTTCATGTTGCGGCCGGCCATATCGGCCAGCTTTTCCAAGTCCGTATCCGCGATCCAACGCACAGAGAGCTTGTCGATTTTGGACATATCACCCTTGCGGGATTGCCACCAAGGCTCAATTCTCGCTTCATCGTAGGCAAGCACCACCACGTCCTCGCTTTTGCCGGCGGCCTTACGCAGCGTTTTGATATCCGGGCACCCAACTTCGATCCAACGGGCAATGTCACCCGCGTCGTTGGTCTCATAGACCGCGGGTTCTCCTTCCGTGGAAAGACCTCGACCAAATTCCGTCTTGTCTCCGGCAAAAAGCACCCAAGCAAGCAACCGCACCATCATGCGAGCCGGCGTTTCCGACGGATGCTGTGCGATCGTAATCGAGCGGCTTTCGTAGTAACCGCGATCGATGTCGCTAACGTCAATAAAAGCTTTGCAAACCGTTGCGCCAAGCGCCATATCAGTAACCCACTCCAAGCAGCGTCAACGTCAACGGGACGGTGAGCGCAGAAATAAATGTCGAAACAAAGATGGCGTTACTCGCCGCTCCTTCTTCACTCTCAAACTGCGTGGCCATGATGTAGAGGTTGATGGCCACGGGCAGACATGCCAGAACCGTTGCGGCGTTGGTTTGTACCGAATCAAGCCCCAACAGCACGCAGAACACCCACACCAAAAACGGTTGAATCCCGAGTTTGAGTGCCGTAATGACGCTTGCTTTCGGCAAAGCGGCCGTGAAGCTGTGTTCGGCCAAGCCCATCCCCACCACAATCAATGCACAAGGCGTGGTAGCAGTGGCCACCAATGCTGCGCTCTTGTCAATCACTTCGGGCAACTGCAGCCCCGTAAGACTCCAACCCGTGCCGATCAAAATGCCCAATACGATGGGATTTTTGAAGATGTTCTTGAGAGCAATCAGAAACTTCTTCCAGTCAATCTTGCCGCCCGTGCGCCCGAACTCCACGCAAGCCGTAGCACTTGTCCACAGCAACAGCACGTTGAAGATAATCAACAAAGAGATCGTCGGCATCGCGGCCGTACCGAGACTTGTCTGCACAATGGGCACACCGAGCTGCACGTTGTTGCCGAAGATGCCGCCCATGCCCGTGATGACACGTCCCGTGGAATCCTGCTTAAAAAGCTTACCGCCCAAAAAGTTGCCGATGATGTATACCACCACACAGGACCCGAAGAAGGCGATCAGCACCTTCCAATCCACCGGCGGACGGTTGGAACCGTCGCTCATCAAGTGAAAGAGCATCACCGGCATCAGGAGCTTGAAAACAAACTGCGAAAGTGCCTTCATTACGCTGTGGCTGAACATGCCGATTTTCACAAGCGCCCAGCCTAAAAACACCATCAGAAACAATGGTGCGCACAGCGAGAGATGGTGAAAAAAGACGTTCATCGCAGAATTTCCGAAGTCACAGCACGCGCATTATCCGCCAAGACGAAAAAATCCGCCAAAAACAAAGCCCCGCACGTTGACCGATTGCTCGATCCCCGTCCGGGGCTGTCCCTCATATCTGCCGCGAAAGGACAGAATCAAGCGAGATTAGAACTTGTAGACCAGCTGAACGCCGAAGAGGTAGGCGTCGAGGTCTTCAAACTTGCCAGCCTTTTCAGGTGTGCCTTCAATCGGATTCGATCCGTCAGAGCTCCACAGATTACGTTCGCCAATACCGTGAAGCCAAGCTGCTGAGACGTCAATCTGCATGTTTTCGGTAGCCTTGAAGGAGGAACCAAGAGCCAGCCACAGACGGTCTGCATCAGGAATGATGGCCGTACGGTACTTTGGATCATCCACAGCAGAGGTTTCATAACCGATACCAGCGCGGAAAGTCCACCAATTCGTGAAACGAAGATCTGCACCAACGGAAACGAGGTAGGTGTCTTGCCAGTTGTTGTGAACCACAGAAGGCTTAAGATCATTCTTGATCTCTAATTCCTTAAAGCTCGACCAATCCGTCCAGCGGAACGTAGCATAAAGGCTCAACAGATCATTGACATCCCAAGCGGCTGTTGCCATCAACCACGCCGGAGTAGAAATTGTTGCTGACGCGCTCATAGTATTTGGCACCATCCCCGCAGCTAGTGCAGGTTCAAAGTCACTCAGTTCCAAATCTCCGTCCGCGTTGTGATTGATTCTGGAGCGATATGACAGACCAAAACGCAGGTTTTCCAACGGAGACCACATCATGCCAACGTTGAAGCCCCATGCAAAACTATCAGCGTCAACCTCGCTATTGAAACTTACGGGAATAGTAGAACCTCCTTGTCCTGGCACCGTTAATCCATTACGCATTTTCAAGTCAGCAGCTGCATACTGGATCGACATACCCGCGCCGATGCTTAACTTGTCGGACACCTTCCAAGCAACATTCGGGTTAAAGTCAAACGTCAGCACTTCGGCAGAAATACCACGATTGCCCAACTCCCAATCATCCTTGTATTCCGTTCCCATACCAAACGGCACAGTCATAGCAAGACCAATCCACATGCTGTCGGTAAGCTGGTGGGAAATGTATCCGTGCGGAATGGCTTGCGTGTTGTACTGGCCATTTTCCGTCACACCTGCGTACTCATTAGTACCTTCGAAAGCAAGATCCAAACCAACAGCCACAAAACCAGCCTGGATCGTGGTACCCGGATGCAGGGTCATGGTGGCGGGGTTGTAGTACACACCGGAAATATCGGTACCGTCAACACCCGCACCGGCGTAAGCGCGGCCCAGAGCGCCGGCGGACTGTTCGGTCAGCATGAAGCCGGCTGCATGAGCGGCGGAGGCGGCGCAGACTGCCATCACGGCGGCAGCAGCCGCCTTCATCGTCATCTTCACGATTGAATTCTCCTAAGGTTCAAAAAATATCCTGCTGCTTGCCGAGCACAAACGACAATGTCCAACACGTTTTTGACGTGCCGGCTCGGTCAAGCTAGGGATTTTTCGTGCGCGCAAAGAACTGCTCACAGACGCGCGCGCGTAGAAAGACGCACGCATTGTGCGCAAAGAAATTTAAATTTTGAGAGCGGTCTTTTTCAGGGGTTACCCTTAGAGTCGAACGAGCGGATTAATCCGTCGGATTAATCCTCGGGCGATCAGATCGGCTTGGCGTTCCACAAACGGATTGCGCCGCAAATGATGCGATAGCCCACCCAGATGCTCATGATGAAAAAGCCGATGAACCAGACGGCCAGGCCCACGTAAATGAAGGAGAGAATGAATCCGACGAATCCAACCAGGCAGGCAAAGCCGAAGGCGTACCAGAACGTGCGAATCTGCCAGGAGAAGTGGCTTTCCACGTAGGTTCCCTTTGCGTCCGAACGCATCACGTAGTTGAGAATGACCGCCACGATCGAAGGCCAGCCAAAAAGAAAGGCGCCCAGAATCGAGCCGCCCGTCACAACTCCGATGATGATCGACAGAGCGTGCAGGCCGTAGACCACCTTGGCAACCACCACGGAAGAGGTCTCCGGCGGCAGTTGAACATCGACTTGCTGCGGCAGGTTATCGGGCATAGCGGCCTCGGATTCAAAGAAAGACTGTTCGTTTAATTATAAAAAGCCGAGTTATTGCCATTGACGAAATTGGAACGCTTTGTCACTGTTTTCTCAAACTCTAAACATTCCGTATCGTGAATATTTCATCATTCCACAAACGAAATCCCTTACGAAGTTTCCTCATGTTTTATCAAGTTCAGGCGAATAATTTTCTCGTGCGCCGCGCCGGTCGACGCGGCGACTTTCATTTCCAAATGAGAGAGAACTCAGAAATGACCTTCCGCAAATCGCTTCTCGCCTGCGCCATCTCGGCCGCAGTCGCAGCCATTTCCGTCAACGCCTTTGCTTGCTCCACCGTGATCGTCGGCAAGTCCGTTTCCGCAACGGGCCATATCATCGTCGGCCACAACGAAGACAACGGCGGACGCATCTTCAATCCTCAGTACTATGTACCGCCGGCCAAGCACAAAGCCGGCGAAATGATCACGTACGAACCCACGGCCGCCAAGATTCCTCAGGTTCCCGAAACGCTGGGCTTTTATTGGTCTCAGACGCTTGACCCCAAAGGCTCCTCCTTCTCCGACGGTTTTGTCAATGACGCAGGCGTCGTCATCGTTTCCAACGCCTGCACCGGCATCTACGACAACGATCAGAAACTTAAGGACGGCGGCATCGGCTACGGCATCCGCCGTCTGATGGCCGAACGCGCTCACACCGCTAAGGAAGCCATCGACATCGCCATCAAGCTGCTCGGCGAATACGGCTACTTCTCCGAAGGCCGCACTTACACGGTGGCAGACAAAAACGAAGCCTGGCAGATCGCCATTCACAAGGGCAACACCTGGGTGGCGCGCCGCGTTCAGGACAATGAAATCGTCTACATCCCGAACAACTTCATGATCGGCAAAGTGGACGCCACCGACACGAAAAACGTCATCGTCGCTCCCGGACTAATTGAGCGTTCGATTCAGAACGGCCGCTACAAGCCAGCCAAGGCAGGCGTCTACAACGACTTCAACTACCGTCTGGCCGTTCAGCCGCCGGAAAGACGCGCTGCCGAATACAATCGCAGCCGCAACGAGCTTGCCTGGAACTACATCACCGGCAAGAAGATCACCGATCCGGAACAGTTCCCGTACAGCGTCACACCTGATCGCAAATTCAGCGTCAACGACGTCAAAGCTATTTTGCGTCTGCACGAACCGACCATCGGCGACGATCCGGGTTGGTACCACCATAACGGCTTCGGCACTTGCCGCCCGACTTCTCACGAATCGGTCGTCTTCGAATTGGATCCGGATCCCGAATTCATCACGGCCTTCCGCGCCTACGCTCGTCCGTGCGAAACGCCTTACGTTCCGGGATATCCGTTGGCCAAACCGGCTGCCAACGCCAATTTCATGACCTGGCAGGAAGCCACCGCCGAGCAGTTCAACGCTCAGGACAAGCGTTTTAGCTACCACGCCGAATTCGCATCCACTCCGTTTATCAATCACGCCAACGTGCTTGAGTATCAATGGGGCGATCAGATGCCCACGCGGGACATGATCAAGACGCTCGAAGACGGCTGGATGGGCGATCGCGCTGCCGTTCATGCCCAAGCCAAGGCGGCCATGAAGGTTTCCAAACAGAAAGCGCTTGACATCCTGCACAACTTCAACGTGCAAAAGATGCAGGAAGCTCAGGGTGCCGTCGATCGCAACCTTGCTTCGATTGCACCGCACAAGATTGTCGTCCTTGCCAAGGAGTTGGATCCCAAGAGCGACGCCAACGTCAAGATTGCGCTGCTGTCGGACACTTTGCTGGATGCCACTACCATCGACAAAGACAAGACCTTTGCCGGCCCAAGCCGCGCATCCACAGTTGCCGCCGTTGTCATGAGCAATCTGGCCAAACCGAAGGCTTTTGAAAAGAAAGACGTCAACGGCGACGGTAAGACCGATCTGGTGATCAGCTTCTCGCAGAAGGATCTGACCAAGTACATGATGGCCGGCGCCGTCTGGGATACGTATCTGTATACCTACACGAGCGGCAAGCGCATCTGCGCATTTGACACCGTTCCGGTCAAGGGACAGACCAACAAGAAGTACTCCAACGCCGAACGCGGTCACGACCGTTAATCGGCTGCCTCTGGTCCGTCTCCGACGGGCCCACCTTAAAAAAAGCTCCCCGGCGAAATTTCCGTCGGGGAGTTTCTTTTGGCGCTTTCAGCGTCGGCTTACCGCTTCAGGAGATTAAGCACGCGCTTGATGTGGCTTTGCGAATCCATCGCTGCAACCCCCGCTTCGCGCTTGATCTTCTTGTAGCTGCCGTCACTCAGGAGCTCCCACGCATGCGTGTTGTCGGCAAGCTGCGGATTGACGATCTGCTTGAGGATATTATCCATGAGCTTTTTGTCGAGTACCGGCGTGAGCACTTCGATGCGACCGTTCAGGTTGCGCGTCATCATGTCGGCACTGCCCACGTACATCACGGGTTCGCCGCCGTGCTCGAAGTAGTAGATACGGGCGTGTTCGAGCAATTCGCCCACAATCGAGTGCACGCTAATCGTTTCGGACACGTTCTTAATGCCGGGGCGCAGCGAGCAGATGCCGCGCACCACACATTCGATCTTGACACCGGCGCGACTGGCTTCGTAGAGCTCGCGCACGATGCCCTGGTCCACGAGTTGGTTGCACTTCATGATGATGCGGCCGCCGCCCTTGGCCCGGTGAATTTCCGCTTCTTCCCGGATCAGACGCGTGATGTTGGCGCGCAGGTGATTGGGCGAAACGAAAATGCGGCGGTAGTTGTCAATCACTCCGAAACCGGTCATCACGTTAAAGAGATCCTGCACATCGCTGCAGATGTCGTCTCGTGCGGTAAAGAGTCCCAGATCGGTGTAGATCTTTGCTGAAGACGCGTTGTAGTTGCCCGTGCCGATATGCGCATAGCGACGCATGCCCTTGGGCTCACGGCGCACAACCAAGCAGAGCTTGGCATGAATCTTCAACCCGGCAAAACCGTAGACAACGTTAACACCGGCGCGTTCAAGCTCTTCTGCCCAGTTGATGTTCTGCTCTTCGTCAAAGCGAGCTTTGAGTTCGACCACGGCCGTCACCTGCTTGCCACGGCGGCGAGCCTCCAGCAACGCACGCACGACGGGCGAATCGCTGCCGCAGCGATAAAGCGTCTGCTTGATGGCCACAACGTCCGGATCCACCGCTGCCTGACGCAGGAAGCGCAACACGCAACCGAAGCTGTCGTAGGGGTGAAACACCATCAGATCGCGTTCGCGAATTTCAGCAAAAAGATCCTCTTCCGGATCGAAAGGCTTGGGCGTATTGGCACGGAAAGGCGGGTACTTCAACGCCGGCTTGTCAATCTTCATCAGGCGCATGAAATCATTGAACGCCAGCGGCATCTTCAGGCGCACCACCTGAGACGGGTGCACGTCCAAATGGCTGATCAGGAAATCCTGAAGGGCAAGCGGCATGCCGCGCGCCAATTCCACACGCACGATAGAGCCGAAACGGCGCTGCTCGACATAGTCGCGCACGGCAGCCAACAGATCGTCGGCCTCGTCTTCCTCAATCTCTCCGTCGGTGTTGCGCGTGACGCGGAACATGCCGTAGTTCTTCACCTTATAGCCCGGGAACAACATCCCCATGCGATTGGCGACAAGATCTTCCATCATAAGGATATCGCCGTCACCCGAAGCAAAGTCAACCGTCTCTTCGCCCGTCAAATCCTTGGGCACAAAGAGGAAACGCGGCACGTTGTTCGGATTCTTGAGACGCGCGAAGTAGGATTTCTCGTCGCTCGGGTCGGTGCTGCGCAGCTCAATCACGAAATTGATGCTGCGGCTCGAAATCATCGGGAAGGGGCGTCCGGCATCCACACCCTGTGGAGTCAAAACGGGCAAGATTTCGGTTTCAAAATACTTGTCGACCATCTGACGGCGCACACCGGTGAGTTCGTCATAGGTGATGAAGTGCACGTCCTTCTTTTCAAGCGCGGGCTTGAGTTCTTTGAGCCACAGCTCCTCGGCTTCGTCGAGCAACTCACCCACACGGCGTCGAATCTCAATAAGCTGCTTGGCGGGCGGCATCTTGTCGGGGCCCGTCGGCAACACGTTGCTGCGCGCCTGACGCTGCAGGTTCATGACGCGCACCATGTAAAACTCATCGAGGTTGTTAAAGAAGATCGCGAGGAACTTGACACGGTCAAGCAGCGGCACTTTTCGGTCTTCAGCCGTTTCCAGAACCTTACGGTCAAATTCGATCCAGCTGATTTCACGGTTGGTGTAGAGCGACGGGCTGTCAAGGTCGACCGCCACCGGCGCTTTTTCTTCCTTGGCAACCTTGGTCGTTTTTTTAGCCGGGGCGGTCGCCTTTTTTATTACCGTCTTACGGCTGCGCTTGACCGGATTTGCCTTAGGGGCTGCCGTCGTCGATTCTTGCTTTTGGTCAGGAGTCGGAACCTCCGGCTGCACCGCTTGTTGTTGAACTTTTTCTGCGTCGCTTTCAGTCACTTTTTTCTCCATCATGGCTAATGAAATACGAACGGAATGTCGTATTTTGTGGCGCTAATTTTTCGATTTTATTACAAGCGCTTTTTCTTCGATTTCATGGTTCTTTGATCTGTCCATCATTCAAGCGTTTTCCCGCGGATTTCCCAAATGATTTCCACGTCTGTACAGAGATGTTCCACATGGAACGTTAAGACTGCATCAGACAAAGTTCGACAGGCGAAGCAGACCGCTTTCGCGTTATGATTTGGCAACTTCTTTTTTACCGCCGATGCGGGGTGTTTTTGTGTCCGCAAAAATCACATCCGTATCGCGCATGACACGAAAGTAACCAACGATGCGAATTCTTCTGGTTGAAGACGATCAAATGATCGGCGAAGGCGTCGTCGACGGGCTCAAAGCCGAAGGCTATGCCGTCGACTGGGTGCAGGACGGCAATTCCGCTCTGATCGCTCTGCGTACCACTCCGTTTTCCCTTGTCATTCTGGATCTGGGTCTGCCCGGCAAAGACGGCATCAGCGTACTGCAAGAAGTGCGCTCGCGCCGCATTCACACGCCGGTGCTCGTGACGACAGCCCGCGATACCGTGTCCGACCGTGTCAAAGGGTTGGACGCCGGCGCCGACGACTACCTGATCAAGCCGTTTGATCTTGACGAGCTCTCCGCGCGTATCCGCGCGCTGCTGCGCCGTTCCGCAGGCCGCAGCGAGCCCACAATTGAGCGCGGCAAGCTTCTTATCAAGCCCGAAACCCGCGAAGTGTTCTACAACGGCGAACCTGTGCTGCTCTCCTCCAAGGAATATGCTCTTCTGGTCGCTCTGGCCGATCGCGCAGGCGTCGTGCTCTCGCGCGGGCAACTCGAAGAAAAACTCTATGACTGGGATTCGGCGGTGGGCTCCAACACGATTGAAGTGCACATCCACCACCTGCGCAAGAAGCTCTCGGACAGCGCCATCAAGACCGTTCGCGGTGTGGGCTACCTGCTCGAGACCTAGCATCGCATGGCCGCCAGCATCCGTAGCCGAATCGTGCTTACGCTCGTTTCGGCTCTTATCGTCGCCGGACTTGTGGCCTCTTGGGCCACTTATCACTCCACCCGCTCCGAGCTCTCAGGTCTCTTCGACGAGCAACTCCGGCATACCGCACTTGAATTGATCGAGCGCGGCGACAACGACATCAAACACACGATCCTCGTGGGACAGTCCCCAGAGATGCGTTTTTTGGTGCAGATCTACGATGCCTCCACCAACCGTGTTTACCTGTCGCGTCGCACCGATGCGTTGCCTTTAGCTGAAAGCGTAGGCTTTAGCGACATCAAGGACGAGTCCGGCACCCAATGGCGTCAGTTCACCGCCACGGTCGGCACCAAGATCGTTCAGGTCGCGCAGCCCATGGACGTGCGCGATCGCTTGGCAGTCTCTTCAGCGATGAACATCGTGCAGCCGATGTTTATCCTGATCCCGTTTTTGGCGATTGCCATCTGGTTTGTGATCGTACAGGCGCTGCAGCCTTTAAACAAAACCGCACGCGCCGTTGCGAAACGATCGCCCTCAAGCATGACGCCGATTGACACCGAAGGGCTGCCCTACGAATTAAAGAGCCTCGTTGATGCCATCAATTCGCTGATGAGCCGTCTGGGCGATTCGTTAAGCGCCCAACAGCGCTTTGCTTCCGACGCCGCCCATGAACTGCGCACACCTCTGGCAGCCATCAAACTTCAAGCACAGCTTTTATCCCGTGCCAAAGATCCGGAAACGCGTGCAAAGTACGCCTCCCGCCTTCAAGAGGGCGTAGCACGCGCCACGCGGCTTGTTCAGCAGCTCTTGACCATCGCGCGCCTTGATCCGGATGCCCACGACAAGCCCATGAGCGAATTCAATCTGGCGGCCGTGGCGCAAGCTTCGGTCGAAGAGCTCTCCGTGTCGGCCGAAGCCAAAGGCATCACGCTCACGCATAACTGCACCGATGTCACCATGCTCGGCATGAAAGATGCCATCGGACTCATGATCACCAACCTCACTGACAACGCCATCCGTTACACGCCCGAGGGCGGCCGTATCGAGGTAGCCGTGCGCGACGATGGCGACTGCCACGCCGTAATCACCGTCACCGACAACGGTCCGGGCATCGCTCCCGAAGAACGTACCCGCGTCTTCGAGCGTTTCTACCGCGCGCTTGGCACCAAAGTGTCCGGCACGGGGTTGGGGCTGGCAATCGTGAGCCGAATCGTTCAGATGCACAACGGTACGATCACGGTAAACGATGGTTTTGTGAGACCACCCCATGACGGCGAGCCCGAAGGCTTTGGGGCGCAGTTCATGGTCCGTATTCCGCTGTGTCCGGCTCCCAATCAGGCCGTCAAATTGTGAGAAACCCGAAGCGAGATGCGTGCCTTGTTACAAATTTAACCCGACGGCCACAGTTCCCCACATTCACCGACGCCTTTTTCCTTTATTGTTTGCCGCAACTTGAAAAACAATTGACGACTGAAGCCAGAGCGCGACCGAAGCCCTCGGATTGATTTGCGCGCCCGACTGTTCGCCACAAAATTCGATACCGGAGTAACAAAAGAAAATGTTCACCAAAACGCTTAAGCCCGCCGCAGTGATCGCTGCTGCCGCCATTGCTTTTTCCGGCGCTCTTTTGTCCGCGACGCCCGCCGTTGCCAGCGGCCTGGCTCCGCAGGCAACCGTCGCCACGACTCAACTGCCCGACTTCGTTCAGCTCGTTGAAAAGTACGGCAAGGGCGTCGTGAACATTTCCACCGTGCGCGAAGCCCGCGTCGTTGAAGGCGCCGACCCGTTTGGCTTTGACGAACGCCACGCGGAAATCTTCCGCCGCTTTGGCTTTCCCTTCCCCTTTGGCGGCGGTCCCCGTCAGGAACCTGAACGCCGCGGCACGGGTTCGGGCTTCATCATCAGCGCCGACGGTCTGATTCTTACCAACCACCACGTTGTTGACGGCGCCGACGAAATCAAAGTGCGTCTCACCGACAATCGTGAATTCACGGGCAAAGTGCTCGGTTCTGATGCCAAGACCGACATCGCCGTCGTCAAGATCGAAGCCAAGGATCTGCCTTACCTCACGATGGGCAACAGCGACGAACTGAAGGTCGGCGAATGGGTGGCCGCCATCGGTAGCCCCTTCGGTCTGGACAACACGGTCACTGCCGGCATTGTGTCCGCCAAGAGCCGTAAGTTGCCGAGCGATCAGTACGTTCCCTTCATCCAGACCGACGTAGCCGTCAATCCGGGCAACTCCGGCGGCCCGCTCTTTAACATGAAGGGCGAAGTCGTGGGCATCAACTCCCAGATCTTCTCCACTTCGGGCGGCTTCATGGGCCTCTCGTTTGCCATTCCGAGCAACCTGGCCATGCAGATCAAGGATCAACTCGTGAAAAACGGCAAGGTCACACGCGGCCGTATCGGCGTGGTGATCCAGAGCGTCACGCAGGATCTTGCGGAAAGTTTCGGCATGAAGGCTCCTAAAGGCGCTATCGTGAGCCAGGTTGAAAAAGACGGTCCTGCAGCAAAAGCCGGTCTGCAGGAAGGTGACATCATTACAGCCGTTAACGGCAAGGCCATTGACGACAGCGTCGACATGCCGGTCATCATCGGCAGTATGGCCCCGGGCTCGATCGCCAAACTTTCCATCATTCGCAACAACAAGGACATGACGCTTGACGTCAAAGTTGAGGAAGCTCCCAACGAGAGCGCTTCGTCGAACGCTTCCAAGACTGCTGCCGCCAACAAGCTCGGCGTAACAGTGCGTCCTCTCAACGATGAGGAAAAAGCCAAGGCTGAAACCGAAGGTCTGCTCGTTACCGAATCGACGGGTGCCGCCCGCAAGGCTGGCATCCGTGAAGGCGATATCATCGTCAACGTCAACGGCGTTAAGATCAAGAAGACCGACGACCTGGCACGTGTTCTCGAAAAGAACAAGAACCTGCGTGTGTTGGTGCAGCGCCGTGACGGCCGCATCTTCATTCCGGTTCGTCTGAAGTAATAATCTTCTCCTTGGGATTTTCGCAAAACGGCAGCGTCTCTTCGCTGCCGTTTGCGTTTCAAGCCATGCGAATCCGTCCGTTTACCGCTGCCGACGCCGAGCCCACGCTCGCGCTTTTCCGCCATACCGTCAAAACCGTCAACCGCCGAGACTATTCCGAAGAAGAAGTCGCCGCCTGGTTGCGCGAAGAAGACGTGACGTCCGACATGTGGCTCGACTCCTTCACCGGAAAAGTCGCATTTGTGGCCATCGACGACAACGGAGCGCTGACGGGTTTTGTCGACTGCAAACCTCAAACCGGCCTTATCGACCGCCTTTTTGTTGCAGCTCACCGGCAGGGAGAAGGCATCGGATCCGCACTTCTCGCACAAGCGCAGGCCGCTGTTGAGCGCAGGCCGCTGTTGAGCGCTCCGTTTCCACATTTACCGTCTACGCCTCTCTGACCGCGCGGACCTTCTTCGAGCGAAGCGGCTACACCGTCGTCACGCCCAATCGGGTGACGCGCACGTACACGCATAAAGGCCGTTCACACACAATCGTCTTGCTGAACTTCCAGATGCAAAAAAGCCGCGTCTAAGGCGGCTCTTTTGCGTGATTTGATCGTTACCGTCAGTCAGTCACTACTTGTTTGGATGTTCCTTGCCGTAATGCGTCTCGTCGAGATGTTCGGCGCGTTCGTGCATATCGGCAGGCACACCGATCGTTTCCGGATCATCGCGTACGTTGTCTTCGGCATGCTCGATTTCTTTGGATACCGAAGACCCCAATGTCTTTTTCAAGACATCGTTATCGACTTCCTTCAACCAGTGACCAACCACGATGCAGGCAATACCGTTGCCGATCATGTTGGTGATGGCTCGCGCCTCAGACATGAAGCGGTCGATGCCAAGAATCAGAGCAAGACCGGCCACCGGAACATGACCCACGGCCGAAAGCGTGGCTGCCAGCACGATAAAGCCCGAACCGGTGACACCTGCGGCGCCCTTGCTGGTGAGCAACAGCACAGCCAAAAGCGTGAGCTGCTGAACAAGCGTCATCTGCACGTCGCAAGCCTGTGCAATAAAGACGGCGGCCATCGTCAGATAAATCGCCGTGCCGTCCAAGTTAAAGGAATAGCCCGTCGGAATCACCAGACCAACCACCGACTTTGTCACGCCTGCCTTTTCCATCTTGTCCATCATGCGCGGCAAAACCGATTCCGAAGAACTGGTGCCAAGCACAATCAGGAGTTCTTCCTTGATGTACATGATGTAGTGCAAAATGGAAAAACCGTGCCAACGGCAGATCAGGCCCAGCACCACAAAAATGAAAAGCAGACAGGTGAGATAAAACGTCCCCATGAGTTCGGCCAGCGGAATCAGCGAGTCGAGCCCGTATTTACCGATCGTAAAGGCCATGGCGCCGAACGCACCCAGAGGAGCCACGCGCATGATCATGCCAACGATCTGAAAGAGCACACGCGAAGATTTGTCAATGATTTCAAATACGAGAGAATTGCGGCCGCCCATCTTGTGCAGCGCAAAGCCGAAAAGCAGCGAGAAGAAAAGCACCTGCAGAATTTCACCTTCGGCAAAGGCGCCCACGACAGTCGAAGGAATGATGTGCAGAAGGAAGTCCACTGTTCCCTGCATCTGGCCCGGCTTCGTGTACGCTTCAACGGCTTTGCTGTCCAGAGATGCAGGATCAACATGCATGCCCACGCCCGGCTGAACGACATTGACAATAAAAAGACCGACGATCAGGGCAATGGTGGAGACAATCTCAAAGTAAAGAAGCGCCAAACCGCCCGTTTTACCCACTTTTTTCATGTCTTCCATACCGGCGATACCGGTCACGACCGTACAGAAGATCACCGGCGCAATGATCATTTTGATCAGCTTGATGAAGCCGTCGCCAAACGGCTTCATCATTTCGCCGACATGCGGCGCGAAATGACCGAGCAAAATGCCGATCACAATCGCGCAAATCACCTGAAAGTACAGCACCTTGTAAATCGGCGTCTTTTTCTTTGCGGTTGTCTCAAGCATAAGTTATGAGAATTTTCCGTGTTAAATCAGTCGAATGGCTTTGATGCGACCATTGACGCAAAAAAGCCCGCAAGGTTGGATTTTCTCAGCTGCCTCGGTTCCCGGCGTGCAGACACAGTGAAAAGCACCGATATTTTTGAGATACCGGTGCTTTTCATCAAAGAAACCAAGCAGTTTCCCTCAGTAGAGAGTCGTCTGCAGGCAGCTTCCCGAATCAGCGGATGACGGTTTTCACAATGGCATTGATCATGCGTTCCACATCCAGTTCCTGATGTGCAATTAACCGAAACGCCATACCGTCAACGAGAGCCATATCCATTTCCACCATCACCTCAATTTCTTCATCGGACACATCCGCTGAAGCTCGGCTACGGTGCATTTTCTTGATCAACTCCCGAACCTGGGCATCCGAACGTTTGACAATGTCACCCATGGAGCCGTTTCTGGCCGCCTCTTCGATGATCTCAATTTTGACACGAACGCGCTGCACCTCCAACTGTTTGCGCAGCGAATCGCAAAACTGTCGCTGCTGCTCCTCCAACGAAACGCGTCCGTTAACAATTTCATCGATTTCTCGAGCAAGGCGAGCAACTTCTCGCTGTGCGAACTCATCAATGATGGCGTCTTTGCCGTCAAAGTAGTTGTAGAAATTGCCTACGCTGATGCCGGCACGTTTCGCGATTTCCTGCATCGTCGTCGCCTTGATGCCACGCTCGCGAAAGCACGAAGCGGCAGCGGACAAAATTTGCTCGCGCAAATTGCCCGCCGCACAGGATGTCACTGTCGTCATTTCGCATCCGCCGTCTGTGTTGTTTCAGTCGGCTCTTCAAGCTGCGAGCCGCCGCCCAACACTTTGTAGAGCGTTACGAGGCTTGCGGCACGCGACAGCTGCGCGTTGATCACGGCCTGTTGAGCCGAGAAGTTCGAGCGTTGGCTGTCGAGCACTTCCAGATAGCTGTCGGCGCCATTTTTGTAGCGCTCTTCGCTCAAACGAAGCGTTTCGGCCGTTGCTGCGGCAAGCTGCTGTTGAGCCAAAAGCTCGTCGGCAACCGTACCTTCGGTCGCTAGTGCATCGGCCACTTCCTGGAACGCCGTCTGAATGGCAAGCTCATAGTCGGCAATCGACTTCTTCTGATACGCCTCAGCCGCACGCAGATTGGCAATGTTCGCGCCGCCCGTGAAAATCGGCAGCGTGATGTTGGGCACAAAGCTCCACGTATGCGTACCGCCGTTAAAGAGCTCGTTGAGTTCTCCCGAAATGGATCCGGCCGATCCCGTGAGCGTAATGCTCGGGAAGAACGCCGCACGCGCCACGCCGATGTTGGCGTTGGCCGAACGCAAAACCGCTTCGGCCGACGCGATATCGGGACGAGCGAGCAACACTTCGCTCGGGATATTGGAAGCCACCGACACCCGCGGTTTCATGATATCCATCTTGAGACCTTCAGGTTCGAGTTCTGCCGGAACCTTGGTGCCCACGAGCGTAGCCAATGCATTGCGGTACTGTGCCACCGAACGAGAAGCCTGGACGGCGGCGGCCTTGGCCGTTGCCACCGTCTGCATGGCCTGCTGAACTTCAAGCATGCTCGAAGCGCCGAGCTCGTAACTCTGTTGGATCAGCTTCAGACTCTCAGACTGGCTGTCGTAGGTCTCCTGTGCGAGCTTGAGCAAATCCTTGCTGGCACCAAGCGACAACCAGGTCTGAGCGATTTCGGTAATCACCGTCATCTGCGCCGTGCGCTGAGCCGCCTGCGTCTGGAAGTAGGACTGTAAAGCCTGTTCGTTCAGATTGCGGATGCGTCCAAACAAATCCAGCTCATACGACGCCATGGCGGCGTTGGCCGAGTAGGTGTGTGAAGTAACATCGCGCCCCATACCGCTCGTCGAAGCCGGCGTACGACCGGCCGTCTCTTCGGCCTGCACCGCCACCGACGGCAACAAGTCCGCACGGCTTACGTTGTACTGCGCACGCGCCTGCTCAACCGAATAGAACGCCGAGCGCAGACTGCGGTTGTTTTGCAGACCAAGTTCAATGAGCTTGGTGAGACGTTCATCGGTAAAGAAGTCACTCCACTTCTGTAGCCCTTCGGTCAGAAGCGCCGCGTTTTTCGTTGCCTCATCCTGCGGCCAAACCTGCTCGACGGGAGCCTCGGGACGCTCGTACTCGGGAGCCAAGGAAATGCAGCCCGAAAGCAGCAAGGCCGAAGCCAGAGGCAAAAGACATAAGGTTTTACGCATTTGTTTCCTCATTTTTTATTCCTGAGACTCCACGGCCTTCGGTTCGGCGGAGACAACCGGTTGGGATTTCTTTCCCGAGAAAATGCGGGTCACCAACACGAAGAACGCAGGCACAAAGAAGATGCATAGGAACGTTCCCGTGATCATACCGCCCAAAACAGCCACACCAATGGCCGACTGTGCACCGGCGCCGGCGCCCGAAGCCATGGCCAGAGGCAACACGCCCAGACCGAAAGCCAGAGACGTCATCAAAATCGGGCGAAGACGCAACCGGACAGCCTCAACCACGGAAGCAAGCAATTCCTGCCCCTGATCATGCAGATCGCGGGCAAATTCCACAATCAGAATGGCGTTCTTGGACACCAAACCGACCGTCGTCAACAAGCCCACTTGGAAGTACACGTCGTTTTCCTTGCCGCAAATCCAGGTCAAGCCCAGAGCGCCGACAACGCCGGTGGGCACCACCAGAATCACGGCAATCGGAATCGTCCAGGATTCGTACAGAGCCGCCAGAGCCAGGAACACCACAAGCACCGAAAGGGCATACAAGGGAGCGGCATTGCTGCCGGCAACACGTTCCTGATACGACACGCCGTTCCATTCGATGGAGTAGCCGTGCGGCATTTGCTGCAGAATCTCTTCGATGGCCTGCATAGCCTCACCGGAAGAAACGCCGGGAGCCGGACTGCCTTGAATGTTGACGGCGTCAATGGCGTTAAAGCGGTCCAGACGCGGAGAACCCGATGTCCAGCTCGTCGTCACAAACGACGAGAAGGGAACCATCTGCCCGCTGATCGAACTCTTGACGTGCCACTTGGCAAGATCGGCCTCTTCACCGCGAGAATCCGGAATACCCTGCACATACACCTTCTTCTGACGCCCCTGATCCATAAAGTCATTGACGTAGGACGAACCGAAGGCGGCATTGAGCGTCGTATTGATTTGCGACTCTGACACCCCCAGCGTACGGGCCTTTTCATAGTCCACATTCAGCTGAACCATCGGCGCGTCGGGCATGCCGTTATGACAAACCTGACGCAGACGCGGATCTGCGTTAGCCTTGGCAAGGAACTCATTCATGACCTGCATCAGACGATCATGCCCCTGACCGGAGCGATCCTGCAGGAAGAAGTCAAAGCCGTCGGCCACGCCCAGTTCCGGAACGGCAGGCAACTGGAACACATACCCCTGCGCGTCCTTAAAAGCCGGTGAAAAGAGCGTACCGAGAGAGCGCATCATCACGGCATTGGCCGAGGACGATTCATCCTTGCGCTCGGACCAGTCCTTGAGCTTGATAAAGCCCATGGAGTTGTTCTGACCCGTACCGGCAAAGGAGTAGCCGCGCACGGTAAACACGTGTTCGACATCCTTTTTCTCGGCTTCGCGAATGACTCTCTGGAAGCGATCCACCACAACATCCGTACGCTCGGCCGTTGCGGAAGCCGGCGTCTGCAGCATCATCAGCAGCACGCCCTGGTCTTCGCCCGGCATGAAGGCGCTCGGAATCTTCATAAAGCCCAGCACCACAGCACCGATCAAGACGGCATAGAGCACCAGCAGGCGAGAAATGCGACGGACAAACATGCGCACCGATGCACGCACACCGCTTGTCAGCGCGTCAAAAGCCTGATTGAACTTGCCGAAGAACCCGGTCGTCGCCTTTTCGTGACCCGGCTCAATTTGCTTGAGAATAGAGGCGCAAAGAGCCGGAATCAGCGTCAAAGCCACCACCACCGAAAGCGCCATGGCCGAGACAATCGTCACAGAGAACTGGCGATAGATCACGCCCGTGGATCCGCCGAAGAAGGCCATCGGCACGAACACGGCCGACAGCACCATGGCGATACCGATCAGAGCGCCGGTGATCTGCTGCATGGATTCGAACGTAGCTGTTTTCGGATCACAGCGTCGCTCCATCATCACACGCTCGACGTTTTCCACCACCACAATGGCGTCGTCCACCAGCAAGCCGATGGCAAGCACCAAGGCGAACATCGTGAGCATATTGATTGAGTAGCCCATGAGCGCCAGGACGGCGAACGTACCCAAAAGCACCACCGGCACGGAAATCGTCGGAATGATCGTTGCACGCCAGTTCTGCAGGAACAGGAACATCACGCAGACCACCAACACGATGGCTTCCAACAGAGTCTTGACCACTTCATGCATGGCAGCGCGCACGAACGGTGTCGTATCAAACGGAATCACCGCTTCCACGCCTTCCGGGAAGAAGGGACGCAGTTCGTCGAGCTTTGCCTGAACGCGAGCTGCCGTAGCCAGAGCGTTGGCGCCAGAACTCAAGCTAATGGCCACACCTGAAGAAGGCTGACCGTCGTAGCGACCTTGGAAGGTATAAGTTTCCTGACCGAGGGAAACTTCACCGATATCCTTGATACGGACGACGGAGCCGTCGGACAGCGTCTTCAGAGCGATCTGCTCGAATTGTTCGGGCGTAGTCAACAAGGAACTTGCTCGAATCGTAGCCGTGATCATGCGCTTGCCGTTGGTAGGCTGGCCAGCAATATCACCGGAAGCCACCTGCACGTTCTGCGTACTGATGGCACTCATCACGTCGGAAACTTCCAGTCCGTATTTAACAAGAAGCGCGGGATCCATCCAGATGCGCATGGCATAGGAGGCACCGAACACCGTCACTTCACCGACGCCCTCCAAACGAGCAAGCGGCTCTTCGATGTTGTTCGTCAAAAAGTCACCCAGGTCACCTGAAGTGAGCTTTCCCGAGGTATCGATAAAGCCGACCACCTGAAGGAATGAAGCCGAACTTTTTTGCACCTGAACGCCCAGCTGTCGGACGGTATCCGGCAACGTCGGCTCAGCCATCGACAGCTTGTTTTGCACCTGCACCTGGGCAATATCAGGATTGGTGCCGGCCACGAAGGTGAGCGTAATCGTCATACGGCCCGTCGAGTCGGAGTTTGAGCTCATGTAGATCAAACCGTCCAAACCCGTCATGTTTTGCTCGATCACCTGCGTGACGGTGCGTGACATGGTCTCGGCCGAAGCGCCCGGGTAAGTTGCCGTAATGCGAACCTGAGGCGGCGCAATATTGGGGTACTGAGACACCGGCAAGTTAAAAATTGCCAGGACGCCCGCAAGCATGATGGTGATAGCAATCACCCAAGCAAAAATCGGACGATTTACAAAGAAACGACTAAGCATGCTCTGTCATCCTCTGTCGATTATTTCGCGGCTTGGGTCGGAGCGGCAGCAGGCTTTTCACCGGCCACGGTGTACTGCACGAGGGCACCCGGGCGAACGCGCTGCAAACCTTCCACAATGACCTTGTCGCCGTCTTTGAGGCCTTTATTGATGATCCAGTTGGTCCCTTCCGTACCGCCGATCACCACATCGCGACTTTCCACTTTGTTTTCGGCATTGACCACGTAAACGTACGGATCGCCTGTCGTGCGGCGCATGGTGGCGCGCTGATCAATCTTGATCACATTCTCACGCACGCCGTCGACCAGGCGCGCGCGCACGAACATTCCCGGCAACAGATCTCCGTCGGGATTGTCAAACACGGCACGTACGCGCACCGTACCGGTGCTTTCATCGACGAGAGCGTCTTTGAAAGTTAGCCGTCCCAAATGCTTGTAAGTTTTGTCGCCGTCCAAAATCAGCTGAACATCGGCCGAGCCGTCCTTATTGACTTTGAGCATGCCTTTTGCAGCCTGTTCACGCAGTCGGGAAAGTTCGTCAAAGGACTGAGTTACGTCCACATAAATGGGATCAAGCTGCTGCACAACCGTCAAACGGCTGGTCTGATTGGCCGTCACCAAGGCGCCCGGCGTGACTTCAGACAAAGAGACACGTCCGGTAATCGGGCTTCTGACTTCCGTGTAGTCCAGATTAATCTGAGCAGTCGCAAGCGCTGCCTTTGCTGCTTCCACATTGGCAATGGCTACCTTGTATGCCGCCTGAGCCTGATCATCGGCCGAACGACTCACTGCATTGACCTTCACAAGTTCGGCGGAACGCTTGGCATCAGCCTTGGTCGAAGCCAGGTTGGCACGGGCCTGCAACAAAGAGGCTTTTGCGGAAGCAACCTGCGCCTTATAGAGCGCCGGGTCAATACGATAGAGTGACTGGCCCTCCTTGACCATTGCGCCTTCTTCAAAAAGGCGCTTCTGCAAAATGCCGCTGACCTGAGGACGAACTTCGGCCGTCTGATAGGCTGTCGCGCGACCGGGCGCATCCGTACGAATGATTGCGTCGGAAAGTTCAACCTGTTGGACGACGACTTGAACGGCCTGAGGCGTAGCGGCAGCCTGCTGCTGATTACCTCCCTTATCAAGGCAGCCCGTGAGTGCGGTCGCGGCAAGTCCCGCAACTACCAGCACATGCGTCGTGCGAAATTTCAAAGTCATTATGAGACTCCGTTTAATGCTTTTTTGGAATTCTTTGAGGACCAATCCGGGCAGCAACGTCACCTGCCTTTTGCATACGGTCCCAACACAAAATGGAACGAATAGCCCCAAGACTACGTTCCGTTTGGATGAATAAAGGTTCAGCGTTCGAGACTGAACGAGCGTTCAGCATTCTAGTCAGATTTTTGCGTTTTGTTGTACCAACTGTTCAAACTTTACATTCGACCTCTAGCAGCAACCAACGCATACAAAAAACGAAAGCCGTCCGAACGCCTTCAAAGGCATTCGGCGGCTTTCGGGAAGGTTTCTCTATGCGCAGGTTTACTCTACCGTAACACTTTTGGCAAGATTTCGGGGCTTATCAACGTCCGTACCTCGAGCCAGAGCAGTGTGATACGCCAAAAGCTGCAGCGGCACGATGTGCAGAATCGGTGACAGATCGCCGTAGTTTTCCGCCAATCGGATCACGTGCATGCCTTCGGTGTCTTCAATCACACTGTCGCCGTCGGCAAAGACATAGAGTTCGCCGCCGCGGGCACGCACTTCCTGCATATTGCTCTTGAGCTTTTCAAGCAGTTCGTCGTTGGGCGCAATCGTCACCACCGGCATATCGGCGTCAACAAGCGCAAGCGGCCCGTGCTTGAGCTCGCCCGCCGGATACGCTTCGGCGTGAATGTAGCTGATTTCCTTGAGCTTAAGCGCCCCCTCGAGCGCAATCGGATAATGCACACCGCGTCCCAGGAAAAGCGCGTCTTCCTTGGAGGCAAACCGCTCGGCCCAAGCAATGATGGACGGCTCCAGCGCCAAGCAGCCTGCCATCGCCGCCGGAATGTGACGCAAGCTCGATAAAGCATGCGCTTCTTCTGTCGAATTCAACCGTCCGTGCAGTTTGGCAAAAACAAGCGTCAGAAGATAAAGCGCCACCAGTTGCGTGGTAAACGCCTTGGTGCTTGCCACACCGATTTCCACGCCCGCTCGTGTGATGTATGCCAGTTCACACTCATGGACCAACGCGCTTTGCGCCACATTGCATATCGCCAGCGTCTTGGTCATGCCCATCGACACCGCATGCTTTAATGCAGCCAGCGTATCTGCCGTTTCTCCCGATTGAGAAATTGTGACCACCAGCGTTTCCGGATCTGGAATTGTGGTGCGATAACGGTATTCGCTTGCGATCTCCACCTCCACCGGAATGCCCGCGATCGCCTCAAGCCAATATTTGGACGTGAGCGCCGCGTAAAAACTCGTGCCGCAGGCAAGCATCAGAATGCGGCGGGTGCTGCGAAACACTTCTTCAGCTTTTTTCCCAAACAAGGTCGGCGTAATGCCTTCGACGCCTTCGAGCGTATCGGCAATTGCGCGCGGCTGCTCGAAGATTTCCTTTTGCATGTAGTGGCGATAAGGTCCGAGTTCGGCAGCGCCTGCATACGCCTGCACGATCACGGCTTTGCGCTCGACAGGTTGCCAGGAGTCGTTGCCCGTACGTCCATAAATCTGACACTCGTCCTTGGTCATCGACACAATATCGCCGTCGTCAAGATACACAATCTTGTCCGTGACTCCGACGAGCGCCATGGCGTCGCTGGCGATAAAGTTTTCGCCCTCGCCCAAACCAACGACCATGGGAGAACCTTGACGCGCACCCACGATACGCTCGGGGTGACGTTTGTCGAAAACTGCCACCGCATAGGCACCCGTCACACGGGAAAGCGCCTTTTTGAGCGCCTCCAGAAGGTCATCCTCAAGATAGAAATTGACCAAATGTGCGAGCACTTCGGTGTCCGTTTGGCTTTGCATGGTGACACCTGTGGCTTCGAGCTCGGCTCGCAGTTGAGCGAAGTTTTCGATGATGCCGTTGTGCACCAATGCAATGCGATTGCCCGCAATATGCGGGTGTGCATTGGCTACGACGGGCCCCCCATGCGTGGCCCAGCGTGTATGCGCAATGCCGACAGTGCCGTGCATGCCTTCGGCCCGCACCTGCTCGGCCAAATCCTTGACACGCGCCACACTGCGGGCGCGGTCAATTTCACCGTCGCGCACGACTGCGACGCCGCAGCTGTCGTAGCCACGGTACTCAAGGCGCTTTAGACCCTGCAGAAAAACGGGAACAACGTCCCTGCCGGCAACGCCGGCCACAATTCCGCACATGATGCCGCCTCCGCGATCAGTTCTTCACGAACGTGTAGCCTTCAGGCACCGGCGGCTTCCATCCTTCGATCGTCGTCTGACGGGCGCGTCCCACTGTGAGTTTGTGTTCGGGAGCATTATGGGTAAGCGTCGTGCCCGCGCCGATCGTAGCACCGCTGCCGACCGTTACCGGAGCCACTAATTCAGTACCCGAACCGATGAAAGCTTTGTCACCGATCACCGTGCGGAACTTCTCGACACCGTTGTAGTTGCAGGTGATGGTGCCCGCACCGATGTTAACGCCTGAGCCCATTGTCGTATCACCGATGTAAGAGAGGTGGTTGACTTTGGAACCTTCGCCGATTTCAGACTTCTTAATTTCCACGAAGTTGCCGATGTGCACCTTGGCAGAGAGTTCGGCACCCGGTCGCAAACGAGAATAGGGACCGATCTTGGCATCGGGACCGATCTTGGCCGAATCAATGTGCGTAAAGGCTTCAATGCGAGTTCCCGCAGCGATTTCGGCATTACGAATCACGCAGTAGGGTCCGACATAAACATTGTCGCCAAGCTTAACTTCACCCTCGAACACGCAGCCCACATCAATCACTACGTCGGTACCGCACTGCAGCGTACCGCGGATGTCCAGACGCGACGGATCAAGCACCGTTACGCCGCTTTCGGTGAGCTGTTCGGCCAGATGATCCTGCCAGATACCTTCGAGACGGGCAAGCTGCGTCTTGGAATTGACGCCTTCGACCTCAAAGCTGCGGCGAGGACGCGCGGAGTTGATGCGCACGCCGTCGCGCACAGCCAAACCGATCACATCGGTGAGATAGTACTCGCCCTGTGCGTTGGAAGTCTTGAGTTCGGAAAGCCACCCCTGCAAACGCGCCGTCGGAAGCAGCATGATGCCGGTGTTGACTTCTCGGATTTGCTTTTGGCCTTCGGTGGCGTCCTTTTGTTCGACAATCGCAACAATGCGGCCCTTCTGGCGCAGGATACGGCCGTAACCCGTAGGATTGCGAAGCACGGTCGTGAGAATAGCCATGCCGTCGCCTGCGGCTGTCAGAAGCCGCTCAATTGTTTCGGGTTGCACGAGCGGTACGTCACCCAAGAGCACCAACGTGTATTCGGCCTCGGGATCGAGTTCGGGCAATGCACACTGCAGCGCGTGACCCGTCCCCATCTGAGGTTCCTGTAAAACGAAATGCAAACCTTCTTCCTGTGCAAAGGCACTCTTGACGACCTCTGCTCCGCAACCCACAACCACGACGGTGCGGGAAACGTTTTCGAGTTTTCTCACGCTGGCAAGCACATGTCCGAGCATCGGCATACCGGCCAAGGGTTGCAGCACTTTGGGAAGAGACGAGCGCATACGCTTGCCCTGACCCGCGGCAAGAATTACAACGTTGATCATGAATCGATTCCTAAAATATGGACGCCCTTTTGAATTTCGGTTGGTTTCGGGCGGGATTGGTTTGGAAATTCGGGATTATTCTGCCATCAGATCGGCATTTTGTGGCCCCAAAATGAAAAACCCGCCGCGGCCGGAGCCTTTGACGGGTACGTCGAGCAGGAAAAATCGAAAAACTTAAGCAGTGACCTGTTCAATGCCGGCGAGCAGCCAGCCACTTGAGTCGTCGTCCTTACGGGCAAGAACCCAACGTTCGCGAACCTCTTCGAACTCGCCCTCGATCTTCATGGCTCCCTTGAATTCGACGACAGCGACGTGCTCATTGGCGTCGGCCATCTTCGCAATTCCCAACAGCTTGGCGTCAAGATTGATCACCTCGGAGGTCTGCTTGGCGGCACCGCGCTCACGCAAACTGTGCGTCAGTTCAATAAAGAGCTCATCTGTCGTAAAGTCACCGAGCGAGTTGTAGTCACCCGAGTCCCAAGCCTTCTGCAACCGTACGAAGTTTTCCTTGGCCACCGCTTCAAAACCGGCTACGTCAAAACCGGCCGGAACTTCAAGTGCGGGCGCACCTTCTCCTTGAGCAACCTGCGCGTTCTGACGAGCAAACATATCCATGACGCTGCCCGGGCGAGCCCCCATCGTTTCAGGCATCACGGAAGCTGCGGTTGCTGTCGAAGCAGAAGCAGCGGAAGTTTCGGCAGCCGGTTGTGCCTGGCTATAGCTGGCCTGGGGCTGTTCACGCTGCGTCTGCGTATAGGTCTGACGGGAAGCCGCACCGGAACGATTGCCGGCCGCACGCCCTGCAAATAGACCGAGCACCATGCGCAGGACAAAATAGAGCGCTGCTGCCATCAGGACGATCATGATGATCTGGCCTACACCTTCGGAAAGACCGAATGCGCTCAAAAGAGCGGTAATGCCCAAAGCAGCGGCTGCTCCCATGAGAATGTTGCGCATCATAGAAGGTTTGGCAGCATTAGCCGCGGCACCCGCTGTGTTTTGCTGCTGGGCTGCGTTCTGACGATTGCTCTGCTGGTTCTGACGCAAAGCAGGAGCCTGCGGAGCCGGCGTTGCCTGACGCAGGGCCGGAGCCTGACGGCCGAGATTCATGCCGCCGCCCATACGACGGGCCGCTTCAGCACTGTCAATTGCCGTCGTCATCATCACCAAGCCCACGGCCAAAAGGGCAAAAAACTTTTTCATAGATTTCTTTCTCTGTTTCTCAATGACGTCCGCATCTGCAAAAACACCTGTTTCATCGGCGGACAACGGCTATCAATTGTACGGATGAGCCGTCTGCCTTAAAACAGGTGTTTTCGTTGATTTGTATGTGAGTTTTTCAGTTCGTTGCGCGACCCGTCACGGCTTGAGTCCAATATGTAACGCACAAACACCGAAAGTCATGTTCTTCCAAGTTACGCGATCAAGCCCCACCTCTTCCATGATGCCCGCAAGGGTCTCCTGATCGGGATGCATGCGGATGGACTCAGCCAAATACCGATAGCTTTCCGCGTCCCCCGCAATCTTTTGCCCGAGCCACGGCATCAGCTTGAAGGAATACAGATCGTAAAAAGGCTTAAAGATCTTCCAGCAACGACTGAATTCAAGCACCACAACGCGTCCGCCAGGATGCACGACGCGCATCATTTCCTTCAACGCACGATCTTTGTGGGTCATATTGCGCAGCCCGAAGCTCACCACCGCAATGTCAAAATAATTGTCCTCAAAAGGAAGTGCCTCGCAGTCACAAATCGCAACATGCGCCTTGCACCCGACGGCTTTAAGCCGTTTGGTGCCTTCCTTGATCATCTCATGATTAATGTCGGTCGCCCACACCTCTCCGGACTTTCCGACCACTTCGCCGAAACGAATCGCCATATCGCAAGTGCCGGAAGCAATATCCAACACTTTTTGACCTTCGGCTGCACCGGAAAGAGAGACGCAGGTACGTTTCCACACACGGTGCAACCCGAAACTCAGAACATCGTTCATCAAGTCATAGCGCTTGGCTACCGACTCGAAAACTTCTTTGACGTCTTCTTCCTTTTCGCTTTCGGGCACGGCGCGGTAGCCGAAGTCCACCTGCTTTTCGGAATCGGAAGATTGTTTCTGATTTTCTTCTGCCATGTTTCTTATCCGTGCTGCTTGGACGGGCATGTCGCCTTGGGCTTGGGCATGAACGGCACATTGGCGGGATCGGCCGGATCGCGGCTTGCCCCAGCCTCCTTGAGTTGAGCAAGATAACCGTCCCAAAGTTCCTGCTGACGCGTGCCGATGTCGTGCAAATACTCCCAGCTGTAAATGCCGGAATCGTGACCGTCATCGAAAATAAAACGCACGGCGTAACGGCCGATCGGCTCAACGCCTTTGACGTCCACATCGCGCTTTCCGACCTGAAGTTTTGCCTGATCGGGCGTGTGTCCCGTCACTTCCGCCGAGGGAGAAAAGACACGAAGAAATTCGAAGGAAAACGAAAAGCTCTGTCCGTCATCAAAAGCAATGTCAAAACGCTTGCTCTTTTTGTGCAGGCTCATGTCAACGGGAAACACCATCTGCAGGACATCCTTTGAAAAAAAAGCGCGCTTGCGGCGCGCGCTCTCAGAGTGTATTCGGTTGGTGCCGCCGGCGGGACTCGAACCCACATCACAGCCTTCGGAGGGCCATATTCTATCCAGTTGAACTACGGCGACGAACGGCAAGCATTATACGGGAGAGTTCGCTCTCTTAGATATCGGCCGGGTCCACCTCTATCGTCCAATCGGTGCCGGCGTCCCTCGGGTCCGCCGCAGACATTGCCGCCGACCAGGCAACCAAAAAAGCGTGAAGTCTCGCGCGAGATCCCGACTCCACCAGCAGCTGACCTCGCTCCCGATCTTTGAGGCGCATGAGCGGCATCGGAACCGGTTCATAAATGAACACGTCATCGGCCGCCAGCGCCTCGGCTTTTATCTTGGCACGCCGCAAAAAGCCCAATGCTCGGTCAAGCGTCTTGGCCTGCGCCGTTAAAAGAGCCTGACGACAAAACGGAGGAGAAACAGCATCTTCACGCTCCTGCAGGAGGCGTTCGGCAAACTGTTCATAGTTTTGCGTCTTCATATCGGCATAAACGGGGTGATTCGGGTACCGGGTCTGAATCATCACGCGACCGGCACGCTCGGCTCGTCCCGCGCGGCCTGCAACCTGCATGAGTGTAGCGTAGAGCCGCTCTTCGGCTCGCACATCAGGACTCATGAGCTGAGCGTCGGCATTGAGTACCACCACGAGGCTCACGCGTTTGAAATCATGCCCCTTGGCAATCATCTGCGTCCCCACGACAATGTCGACGCCTCCCTCATGAACCGACTCGAAAGCCGATTCAGCAGCCGATTTGCTACGCACACTATCACGATCAATGCGCAACACGCGTGCCTGAGGCCAAAGCGCCTCAATGGCTTCTTCGATGCGCTGCGTACCGGTTCCAACCGGCAGGATTTCCGCATTGCCGCACACAGGACAGCGCTCCGGAACTTCGTAGCGACTGCCGCAATGGTGACAAACCAAACGTTTTTCCGTTTTATGAAATACCGTAAAACCCGAGCAATGCACGCAGCGTGTTACCCAACCGCAGGCCGTGCAGCTGATCACCGGCGCATATCCTCGCCGATTAATGAAAATCAGCACCTGACCACCCGCTTCAATGGCCTGCGTCACCGCCTCCTTGACCTCTTCGGAAAAAACAGCGGGTTTGCGCTTTGACATATCAACGAGCTGCAGCTCCGGCAAGTGAGCTGTCGCCACCGCACGGTGTGACAGCGTCAGTCGCTTGTATTGACCGCTGCGCACCTGCTGCCAGGTCTCGAGCGACGGGGTTGCAGAGCCAAGTACACAGGCGATTTTATTGTCGAAGGCGCGCTTGAGTGCCACGTCTCTGGCCGAAAAACGCATCCCCTCGCCGGCTTTGTAGCTCGGGTCGTGCTCCTCGTCGACAATGATGAGCGAGAGTTTTTGAAAGCTCGCAAAGACCGCCATGCGCGTCCCCACCAGAATGCGCGCTCTTCCCTCATGTACGGCCAACCAATTGCGCGCTCGTTCTGCGGGCGTAAGACTCGAATGCATGGTCACGACGAGAGCCTGTGCAAAACGCGCTCTCACCCGGGCTTCCAGCTGCGGCGTCAAATTGATTTCAGGTACCAAGAGCATGACCTGTGCTTCGTGATCTTTGGCCAGGACGCTTTCGATGATGTGCAAATAGACTTCAGTTTTGCCGGAACCAGTCACTCCGAAAAGCATAAACGGCGCGTAGCCGGTACTTGCCGACACCGCATCGGCTGCCGCCTTCTGCTCGTCGTTGAGAACTGGCGCCGGTTCATAAGTGATCTTCTTCGTCTTGAGTTCGCGAAGCTTCTGCAGACGCCTTTCATAGGTTGGCGTAGCGGGCAGTCGAAAAAAAGGCGGCAGCGCAGACAACGCCGCTTCCCCTCGTGGCCGCAGGTAATAATCCGCCGCAAACGCCATGGTCTTGAGCCACTCTTTGCGCAACGGCTCCACCTCGTGGAAAACGCGCAAAACGGATTTGAGTTTTCCGGCCGCAACTTCCGTCGAATCGGACAGCCCCGTGACAATTCCCACCACCTTGCGCGCGCCGAGAGGAACCAACACGCGATCACCGACCATAAGCTGCACCTTGTCACCGACGGTATAGTCCAGCTCCGGCAACGGAGCGTCGACAATCACTTTGGCAAACTGTGGAAAAGTCATGAGAAAAAGAAGCTGAAAAAAGAAATCAAATGACGTTTAGGTCTTGACGCAACACGAATTTTAAAGTTCGCCTGTCTCTTTGCCTCGGTTGTGCACAACCGCTTTCAACCTGTGGATAACTATGTGGAAAACACTTGTTTTCCTTGGCCGTTCAGGGAATAAAGGCACTTTTCACCATTTAGATGAGCTTCGATAACCCTCCATCAATTCCCTTTAAATTCAACAGATTACATACAAAAATCAAAAGAAAAACCCTCATATCGAGGGCTTTTCTTTTCTTCACAACCTGTGGTCAAAGCTGTGGATAACTTTGTGGAAAACAACTTTTCCACAACTTCTTGGGGCAGCTGAGAGTCTGCCCACTAGAGTCTTAGGATGCGTGCATCTGCCGCGAATAGTTATGCACTTCATCAACCAGGATGCGAACCGCTTCCGGATCCGTATGCTGATTGATGCCGTGACCAAGGTTAAAGACGTGGCCGCCATTGCCAACCTTGCCGAAGCTGTCGATCACGCGACGTGCTTCGCGACGGATGGAAGCTTCATCGGCAAAAAGAACGGCTGGATCGAGGTTGCCCTGAAGAGCCACCGCATCCTGCACACAGGCACGGGCTTTGGTGAGATTCACTGTCCAGTCCAGACCGATACAGTCAGCGCCCGTTGCAGCCATTTCCTTGAGCCACAAGCCGCCACCTTTAGTAAAGAGAATGACCGGAACCTTCTCACCGTCGTTTTCGCGGATGAGCCCGTCGACGATCTGCTTCATATACTTCAGGCTAAATGCTTCGAAGCAACCGTCGGCCAAGGCTCCGCCCCAGGTGTCAAAAATCTGGACCGCCTGAGCGCCCGCCAAAATCTGCGCATTGAGGTATGCCGTCACTGCGCGTGTGTTGACATCCAAAATTCGGTGCAACAGATCCGGGCGCGAGTACATCATCTTCTTGATCGTCGCAAAATCCTTGGAACTGCCGCCTTCAACCATGTAGCAAGCAAGCGTAAAGGGCGATCCGGAAAAGCCGATCAGAGGAACTCGGTTGTTGAGCTCGCGGCGAATCACACGCACGGCTTCGGTAACGTAACCGAGACTTTCTTCAATATCGGGAACATACAAGGCGTTGATAGCTTCTTCGCTTTGCACGGGCTTGGCAAAGACCGGACCTTCACCGGCAACGAAACTCAACCCAAGCCCCATCGCATCGGGCACAGTAAGAATGTCCGAGAAGAGAATAGCGGCATCGAGTCCGTAACGATCCACCGGCTGCAGCGTCACCTCACAAGCCGCATCAGGACACTTGGCCAAAGCAAGGAACGACCCGAGGCGCGCACGCGTGGCGTTGTATTCAGGCAAATAGCGGCCGGCCTGACGCATCAGCCACAACGGGGTATAGTCGGTATGTTCGCGCTTGAGCGCTCGCAAAAAAGTGTCGTTGATCGGTTTCATGGCAAAAAATTCTGTACAAAGCGTCCGAGAAAGCACGGATTCTCGCACACCAAACCTTTGTTCTTGGTTAAGAGCGGACGACGAGGGCGTTGTCTTAAGCGTTCACGCTCGCCCCAGCGCCAAGAAAGACGCCGTTGCGGGAATCTTTGACGGTAAACTGAAAGTGGCGCTTGCCGCACCTCCCGTTGACGGGAAAGCGAACGCCAAACTTTGCGCATTTCTCGCTAAGAAAGTCGGCACGACCAAATCCGGCGTGACGCTGATCTCGGGCGAAACTTGTCGGGAAAAGCGGGTTCGCATTACCGGCATCGCGCCCGAGGCAGTATTGGTAGCGTTATGCCCCGAAGAGAATTAGCGGATGACCAGCACGGGACGGTCAGCTTCGGCAAGCGTCTTTTGCGTTTCGGAACCTAGGAAAAGGCTGCCGAGCGAGCCCAGACCGCGGCTAGCCATCACAATAAAGCGTGCATCGTAGCGCATGGCAACATCGAGAATGCCTTCATGCGGCGTGGCGGCATGTTCGGCAAGAACCCGATATTGAATGCCGGCGGCCTCGGCTTCCTCCACAATAGTCTGCAAACGATCGCGGACTTCCTGCGGTTCGCCCTCCAAACCGTTTTCAGGAGCATCACCTTTGACAACCGTCATGCCCAGAAGCGGCAGACCGAGCGTTTTGGCCAATTCGACAGCGGTCGTCACACCTTTTTCAGACAGGCTGCTGCCGTCAGTGCAAACCTGAATCACATCCGTAAAGTCTTGTGCATCCATCGAGATGCTCCTTTCTCATTAATTCCAACAAAGTGCCGCGCTAAAGGCGGCTGTCTCTCGAATCCTAGCGCAAGGCTCGGTGACCTGTCACGCTCAAAACAAAAGAAAAACGGCCTTTTCTCCGACGCACCTCGTGAAAACAAGGATGCGCCTTGAAAAGGCCGCTTCTCCAAGCAAGGCGTCTTCACGCCGTTGCGCAAGGTCAGTGACGCATGCGCTTGATGTAGGCGATCTGTGCAGCCAGTGCTGCCATGGTCGCTTCGAGCTTGGCAATCTCCATGTTGCTCTGCGCCTTGGCGCGGTGAAGCTTCGCTTCTTCGAGCGCCTGCTTCGCCTTGGCTTCATCAAGATCCTTGCTGCGGATGGCCGTGTCGGCCAGAACAGTCACGCGGTCGGGCTGCACCTCAAGGATACCGCCTGCGACGAACACATTTTCCTGCGCGCCTTCCGTCGTCGTGATGCGCACGGCACCAGGACGAATGCGGGTAAGCAGAGGAACGTGTCCGGGCAGAATACCGAGCTCGCCTTCCTGACCGGGCAAAGCCACAAAACTGGCTTCACCGGAGAAGATGGACTCTTCTGCGCTGACGACGTCAACAAAAATCGTAGCCATAGATTGCTCCGTTAAATCGGCTTGATGCCGGTGCACTGCGGAGAACAGTGTTCAACGCTTTTCTCCGCAGGTGCAATGAGCCGGAATTACTTGATCGTCTTAGCCTTTTCGAAGGCTTCGTCAATCGTGCCGACCATGTAGAAGGCCTGTTCCGGCAGCTGATCGCATTCGCCGTCAACAATCATCTTGAAGCCACGGATCGTTTCCTTGAGCGGAACGTACTTACCGGGCGAGCCCGTAAACACTTCGGCCACGTGGAAGGGCTGGGACAGGAAGCGCTGGATCTTACGAGCACGCGTCACGGCGAGCTTGTCTTCCGGCGACAATTCGTCCATACCGAGAATTGCGATGATGTCGCGCAATTCCTTGTACTTCTGCAGCGTTTCCTGAACGCGGCGGGCGACCGTGTAGTGTTCTTCGCCGATGATGTTGGGGTCGACCTGACGGGACGTGGAGTCGAGCGGGTCAACGGCCGGGTAGATACCCAGAGCTGCAATGTCACGGCTCAACACAACGGTGGCGTCCAAGTGGCTGAAGGTAGTAGCCGGGGACGGGTCAGTCAAGTCGTCAGCGGGAACGTACACAGCCTGAATCGAGGTAATGGAACCCGTCTTCGTAGAGGTGATTCGTTCCTGGAGCTTGCCCATTTCTTCGGCCAGCGTCGGCTGGTAGCCCACAGCAGAAGGCATACGGCCGAGCAAAGCGGACACTTCGGTACCGGCAAGAGTGTAACGGTAAATGTTGTCAATGAAGAGCAGGATGTCGCGGCCTTCGTCACGGAAGGCTTCAGCCATCGTCAGGCCCGTCAAAGCAACACGCAGACGGTTGCCCGGCGGTTCGTTCATCTGACCGAACACCATGGCCACCTTGTCGAGAACCTTGGACTCTTCCATTTCATGGTAGAAGTCGTTACCTTCACGGGTACGTTCACCGACGCCGGCAAACACGGAATAACCACCGTAGGCCTTAGCGATGTTGTTGATGAGCTCCATCATGTTGACGGTCTTGCCCACACCGGCGCCGCCGAACAGACCGATCTTGCCGCCCTTGGCGAACGGGCAGATCAAGTCAATAACCTTAATGCCGGTTTCGAGCAGATCCACGGACGGGCTCAGTTCGTCGAACTTGGGAGCTTCGCGGTGAATCGTACGGCGTTCGTCTTCGCCGATGGGACCGCAGTCATCGATAGGACGGCCGAGCACGTCCATGATGCGGCCCAGGGTCTTGTGACCGACCGGCACGGAGATGCCGGCACCGGTCGAGCGAACCTTCATGCCGCGCTGCAGACCTTCGGACGAGCCCATGGCAATGGTGCGCACCACGCCGTCGCCCAGCTGCTGCTGCACTTCAAAAGTCAGGCCGGCTTCGGCCAGGGTATTGTTCTCATCCTGTTCAAGGATAAGAGCGTCATAAACCTTCGGCATCGCGTCGCGGGGGAATTCAACGTCCACCACAGCGCCGATGACCTGAACGATTTGTCCGATACTCATTGGTTTTTCCTCGGTATTCAAATCTGTTTCTTAAGACACGGCGGCGGCACCACCGACAATTTCGGTGATTTCCTTCGTAATGCCGGCCTGACGGGTCTTGTTATAGACGAGCTGCAGTTCACCGATCAACTTCTTGGCGTTGTCCGAAGCGGCCTTCATGGCCACCATACGGGCAGACTGCTCGGAAGCCATGTTTTCTGCAACCGACGAATAAATCAAAGCTTCGACGTAGCGCTTGAGCAATTCGTCGAGCACGGTCTGCGCATTCGGTTCGTAGATGTAGTCCCACGAATACGCATGCGGTTTTTCCCCGAGGGATGCGAGCTTGTCGTCGGTAAGCGGCAAAAGCTGCTCAATGACAGGTTCCTGCTTCATCGCGTTGATAAAGCGCGAATAAGCGAGGTACACGCAATCAACCTTGCCCTGCGCGTACGCATCAAGCTGTACGCGGATGGCACCCAGAAGGCGTTCCAGCTGGGGGTGATCGCCAAGCTGAACAGCCTGACTCACCACTTCGAGACCGGCGTGACCGCAGAATGCGACAGCCTTGTTACCAATGGCTGTCACCTGCAACGTCACGCCCTGTTCGCGAAGCTCGGTTGCCTTGTGCAGAACCTGTCGCTGAATGTTCGTATTCAGCGCACCGGCCAGACCCTTGTCCGTGGTCACCATAATGAGCGCGGCCTTACCGGTCTGAACCTTGTGCTTGACGAGGAACGGATGGCTGTAGTCCGCACGGGCGCTTGCAAGATGCGCAATGATATTGCGCACCTTGTCGGCGTACGGGCGGGCTGCGCGCATACGATCCTGAGCCTTACGCATCTTCGAGGCCGCAACCATCTCCATCGCCTTGGTGATCTTTCGCGTGTTTTGCACGCTCTTGATCTTTCCGCGAATTTCCTTTGTACTAGGCATGTGGTCCTCTCAGAGTGTGTTGGTGCCGATTACCACGCACCGTTCTTCTTGAACTCTTCGATGGCAGACTTCATGATGGCGCCGTCTTCCTTGGACAGCTCCTTCTTCTGCTCGATGCGTTCAACCAGATCGGCGTGGTGCTGCTGCAGGTATTCGCGCATGGCGCGTTCGCACTTGAGAGCGTCCTTAACGGCTACATCGTCAAATGCACCCATTTCAACAGCGTACAACGTCACAGCTTCTTCCCAAACCTGCAACGGCTGGTACTGGGGCTGCTTCATGAGTTCGGTCACCACACGGCCGCGTTCAAGCTGCTTGCGGGTAGCTTCGTCAAGGTCGCTGGCGAACTGAGCAAACGCAGCCAGTTCACGGTACTGAGCCAGAGCCAGACGAACACCGCCACCGAGCTTCTTGATAATCTTGGTCTGAGCTGCACCACCCACGCGGGACACCGAGATGCCGGGGTTAATAGCAGGACGGACACCGGCGTTGAACAAGTCGGTTTCCAAGAAGATCTGGCCGTCGGTAATGGAAATCACGTTCGTCGGAACGAAGGCGGTCACGTCACCGGCCTGCGTTTCAATGATCGGCAAAGCGGTCATCGAACCAGTCTTGCCCTTGACAGCGCCCTTCGTGAAGCGTTCGACATAAGCCGGGTTCACGCGAGCGGCACGTTCGAGCAGACGGGAGTGCAGATAGAACACGTCGCCGGGATAGGCTTCGCGTCCGGGCGGACGACGCAGCAGCAGGGAAATCTGGCGATAAGCCCAAGCCTGCTTGGTCAAGTCGTCGTAAACGATCAGGCTGTCCTGACCGCGGTCACGGAAGTATTCGCCCATCGTGGCGCCCGCGTAGGGAGCGATGTACTGCAGAGCGGCGGATTCGGAAGCCGTAGCAGCCACAATGATGGTGTATTCCATGGCGCCGTGCTCTTCGAGCTGACGCACCACGTTGGCAATCGTAGAAGCCTTCTGGCCGATAGCCACGTAAACGCAGATAAGGTCCTTGCCCTTCTGGTTGATGATCGTATCGATAGCGATAGCCGTCTTACCAGTCTGGCGGTCACCAATGATCAATTCACGCTGGCCGCGGCCGATCGGGATCATGGCGTCAACGGACTTCAGACCCGTCTGAACCGGCTGGCTCACGGACTGACGATCGATCACGCCGGGAGCAACCTTTTCAACCACGTCGAATTCTTCGGTGGCAATCGGGCCCTTGCCGTCAATCGGCTGGCCGAGCGCGTTCACCACACGGCCGATCAGAGCCGGACCGACGGGAACGGAAAGGATGCGACCGGTGGTCTTAACCGTATCGCCTTCGGAAATGTGTTCGTAGTTGCCGAGAATAACGGCACCGACGGAATCACGTTCAAGGTTGAGCGCGAGGCCATAGGTATTGCCGGGGAATTCCAGCATTTCGCCCTGCATCACGTCGTGAAGACCGTGCACGCGGCAAATACCGTCGGTCACCGAAACCACGGTGCCCTGGGTACGGAGATCAGCCGAAACCCCGAGGCCTTCGATTCGCTGCTTCAGCAGTTCGCTGATTTCACTAGGATTAAGTTGCATTCTTAGAGCTCCGAAATTTATGCGGTGAGCGCCGCCTTCATCTGCGCAAGACGCGCACGTACCGAACCGTCAAGCACCTGGTCTCCCACACGGATGCTGACACCGCCGATAAGGTCCTTATTGATGGACACTTCGGGACGGAGCGTCACTCCGGGGAACTTCGTGCTGAGCGCTTTGACAAGCTGGTCGACGTCCTTCTTGGTGAGGGCGTAGGCGGACTCGATGTAGGCGTCAGCGACACCTTCGGATTCGTTTTTAAGCGCACGGAACTGCGCGGCGATCTCGGGCAAAGCACAGAGACGACCATTTTCGATGACTGTGCGCAGAAGGCCTTTCAGCTCGGAGGGAGCCTCCTCGCCGATCGACCCGGCAAGCAGGTCATACATCTGGTCATCGGTCACCTTAGGATCGGACACGAGTTCGGCAACCTGCGGTTCGGAAACCGCAGAGCTGAGAGCAAAGAGCGACTGCTCAATCTCAGCGGCCTGCGCGGTGTCCCCACGGTCTGCAAGAGCCTTCCAGAGGCCTTGAGCGTAAGGGCGGGCAATCGTCGAAAGTTCAGCCATGATTAGAGCTTCGCCTTAAGTTGTTCAAGAAGCTGTGCGTGAACGGTCTTGTCCACTTCGCGAGCAAGAATCTGCTCGGCACCGGCCACAGCGAGAGCGGCAACTTCGTCACGAAGCTGTTCGCGGGCACGCTGCATTTCCTGTGCGGCCTCAGCCTTAGCGCTCGCAATGATGCGATCGGCTTCAGCCTGGGCGCGTTCCTTGGCATTTTCAACAATCGCTGCGCCGCGCTTTTCACCGTCAGAGACGATGGTCGTCGCATGAGCACGTGCTTCTGCTTCGATCTCGCGGCCCTTGGCCTGGGCTTCGGCAAGAGCTTCATTGCTCTTGTCAGCAGCGGCAAGACCCTGAGCGATCTTGTTTTGGCGTTCTTCGATCGCTTTGATCAAAGGCGGCCAGATGAACTTCATCGTGATCCAGCATCCGATGAAGAACACCACCATCTGTACAAACAGAGAGGCATTAATGTTCATTGTCAACCCCGTTTTTGCCGCACACCTCAGCGGCGGATCGGCTTTTCAACCACCGCCGTCAAGGTGTTCGCGGCAACGTCAATTAAAAATAGACGGTATTGGATCGAGCCTTGTGCGTCGATCCTTCAAACCGGGATTAGCCGGCGAACGGGTTGGCAAAGGCGAACATCATGGCCACGCCGACGCCGATAAGGAAGGCAGCGTCGATCAGGCCGGCGAGCAGGAACATCTTCGTCTGAAGGGTGTTCATGAGCTCAGGCTGGCGAGCGGCAGATTCGAGGTACTTGGAACCCATGATGCCGATGCCAATGCAGGCGCCCATGGCACCGAAGGCGATAATGAGGCCGGAGGCCAGGGCAACCATAGCAACGTTGGTCATTGCAAACTCCTTAAGTTTTTCCAGTTAGGAATGAAAAGAGAAAGAAAGGAAAAAATAGCCATCAGTGTCCGTCATGAGCCTGACCAATGTAAACCAAGGTCAGCATCATCATGATGAACGCCTGAAGCAGAACGATCAAAATGTGGAACAACCACCAGCAAAGGCCGGCAAAAATCTGGCCGAACACGCTCAACGAGCCCCCGAACACGCCGAAGCTCATGGCATAGCCGCCGAGCAGAGCGATCAGGAAGAAGAGCAGTTCACCTGCGTACATGTTGCCAAAGAGTCGCATGCCGAGACTGACAGTCTTAGCAAGATACTCAATGATATTCAATGCACAGTTAAAGGGCCACAACAGGAAGTGGTTGCCGAACGGAGCCGAGAACAGCTCGTGGAACCAACCGCCTGCACCTTTAATCTTAAAGCCGTAGTACAGACTCAGCAGCAACACAGCAATGGAAATACCCATCGTGCCGTTCAAGTCTGCCGTCGGCAGCGGACGCAAGTAGTGGATGCCGAAAAGACCAGCAATTGCGGGCAGCAAGTCGACAGGAATCAGGTCGATTGCGTTCATCAGTACGACCCAGACGAAAACCGTCAGTGCACAGGGAGCGATAAAGGTACGATCGCCATGCACAATCGATTTACTCTGTTCTTCCACCATGTCCACAAGCATTTCGACGGCGCACTGGAACTTGCCCGGCACACCGCTCGTGGCGTTCTTTGCGGCGCGGCGAAGCAACCACAACGAAACAACCAGCATGAGAATGGAAAAGAAGATGGTGTCGTAGTTGATGACCGAAAAGTCAATGATTGACTGCATCTTGCCGGAGGCATTATGCGTCAGGTGGTGAAGCATGTATCCGGTTGAGCTAAGTGCTCCTTCTGTAGCCATAACCAAATCCCTTTGGGTCTCAGTGTTTAATAAAGATAGAAATCATCTGTCCGAACACCCCGGCGATGATGCCGGCAAGCATTGCAGGCCAGTTGAGATCTGTGAAGAACTTCGCCGTCAGCGCAAAGAGCACGCAGATTACGAAAATCTTAAGAAGCTCGCCCAGAAGTATCAGCGCCGGAGCCACCGGCTTTTTACTTCCGAGGCTACGTAACAGATACAAAGCGAACATAGCGTTGGGGACCGCAACACACAAACCACCGAACATAGCAGACAAACCCGCCCCCGAACCGAAACCGATCCAAGAGACGAGTGCTGTTACGACGATGGCTGCAAATTGCCAGAGCACGACACGAACCAATTCCTCACGATTCATACCGTGCCGAACCCCCCTTTTTAAATGGCGCTATTTTACGTGTGTACATACTCTTTAACAAGTATCTGAAGGGCTTAAAGTCCTTACCACCACAGAGGTAGGCGGCGGCGCATTCTGCCAGTTTTTTCGCGGGTTTGCCAAATCTTAAGAGGATTTGCCATCCGCCGCCTGCTTCCGCATCACGAAACCAAAGCGCCCAACAAGGCTCGCGCTCTTGTTACATTTTCTCCGGCGCAAGCTTGGCAATGAGCGCGTCCAGATCGTCTAGGTCAGCAAAATCGATTACGATTTTTCCTCGTCCCTTCTTCCCATACACAACATGCACGGGGGCTCCGATCGATTCGGCCAGACGCTCTTCAAGAATCCGGTCATCCGCGCTCTGCTCTTTCTTGGCGTCTTTAGATTTCTTTTCTTCGCCTTTATCCGTCAGACGAGCAATCAACCGCTCGGTCTCACGAACGGACAAATCCTTGGCCACGATCTCGTTGGCAACCTGAATTTGCTCAGCACCGGACAAAGCCAGCAAGGCTCGAGCATGTCCCATGTCAATCTTGCCGTCGGCAAGCATCTGCTTGACCGCTTCGGTCAGATTCAGCAATCGCAATAGATTGGTCGTTGCAGAACGACTACGCCCGATGGCTTCAGCTGCCTGCTCATGGGTATACCCGAATTCTTCGATCAGGCGACTCACACCAGCAGCTTCTTCTACCGCGTTCAAATCTTCGCGCTGCATGTTTTCAATCAGCGCCATCGCAAGAGCACTCTTGTCGTCAACTTCTCGCACAATGGCAGGAACCGTTTTTTTGCCTGCAAGTTTGCTGGCCCGGTAACGCCGTTCGCCGGCGATGATCTCGTAGCGGCCGCTTGCGAGCGGACGCACGATGATCGGACTGATCACGCCCTGCTGTCGAATCGAATCGCTCAGTTCTTGAAGCTTTTCCTGTTCGATCAGCGTACGAGGCTGATACTTGCCCGCTTTAAGCTGACTGATTTCAATCTCTCGAACGGCCGGTCCCGCATTTTGTTCTTGAGCTGCCGTTGCAGCAGCCTTAGCCTTTGCCGGCGTCGGAATGTTGGCAGGCACCTCGGCGCCCAACAAGGAAGACAGGCCCCGACCGAGGCGACTGGTTTTCTTAGGTGGCATAACGCGTTACTCCTTTTGCACGGCTGGCACTTCGTCTTTGACACGACGAATCAGTTCACGGCCGAAATCTAGATAAGCCTTGGCACCCGTACTGGTCTTCTTGTAGTACATCACGGGTTTTCCGAAAGAAGGCGCTTCCGCCAAACTGACATTACGCGGAATCACCGTATCAAACACAACAGCACCAAAAGTTTGGATGAGCTCATTGCTCACAAGGTTCTGCAATGAGATTCGCGGGCTGTACATCACACGCAATACGCCGATCACCTTGAGATTCGGATTCTTGTTGGCCACGACACGATTGATCGTCTCAACAAGATCACTCAAACCTTCCATCGCGTAATACTCGCACTGCATCGGAACAATCACACCCATTGCGCAACACAAAGCATTTACGGTGATAAGAGACAGAGAAGGTGGGCAATCGATCAAAATGAAGTCATAGCTGTCTTCAACCTTTGCCAGAATGTTCTTGAGCAAATTGTCTCGATCCTTCATCTCGGCAATTTCAAGTTCAGCTGCCGACAATTCGCGATTGGATGGCAAAACGTCAAAACCGCCCACTTCGCTCTTCTGCACAACCTGATCGAATTTGATCTTTTTATTTACCAAAAGATCATAAATAGTGAATTCACAATCACTTTTTTCAATTCCAGATCCCGTTGTGGCATTTCCCTGAGCATCCAGGTCTACCAACAAAACCTTCTTGCGCTTTTTTGCCAAAGCTGCGGCCGTATTCACTGCGGTTGTTGTTTTTCCGACGCCGCCTTTTTGATTGGCAATGCAAAAGATATAAGCCATCTTCTTTTTATGCTCCGTAATCTTATTTGCGCATTAAAGCGCTTAAAGCTGTGCCCACAATTCAGAAAATCCTGTCCAGAACGTAGAGACACCAAGACATATCAAAATAAACGAGAAAATTCTTGCCAACGCATCCGATCCCGCTGCTCCAATGGCTCGGGTGATTCTGTCGCAATAGCGATAACACACCCAAACCAGAGCAATGCTCAATGCAATCCCCAACACTGTCCCAATCAACTGCCCGACATCCTCATAAGGAGTCGCACCAATGGCCACAGCAACGGAGATCGCTCCGGGACCGGTCGTCAGCGGCAATGTAAACGGGTAAAAGGCCATGGTGGAGAGGGCTCGAGCACTCTTTGGTTGACCAGAAGGAGTACCCTCTTCTTGTGCCGGTGCGTTCAAAGCCTGCCATCCAGCACTAAACAGAACAATCCCACCTGCCATTCGCAAAACACCAATCGATATTCCGAAGAAATTAAGAATGATGTTTCCGGCGAACAAGCAAACCAGTAACACAATCAGCGAGTACAACCCGATACGATTGGCCATTGCGCCACGTATATGAGGATCGACTCCGTTGGTCAGCGTCAGAAAAAACATTGCACCACCAAACGGATTGAGTACAGGCACCAATGCTGCAAAGACCATAATGGCCGCTGTGTACAGATTGGCAATTTCGGATTCAAACATGATCATTTTGTGAGTTCAGAGTCCTGAAAATTGCTGTGTATACCTTCTTTACACGACAATTTAATGATGATCCATTGATTTAAAAGGAAATTTTTAGCTCGCTCAACCAAACCGCGTTTAAATCACCTCAAAACTAACCTCATTGAGCATTCTTACGCTTGAGGACAATTAAAACGCGTTCAATTTTTCCATTTCCAAGCGTTAAGAGCAGCTTTTTCTCCACTTCGATATCAGATGGTAATTCTGCGATTTCTTGATCCGGAAACTTACCCTTCATTGCAAGCCAACGTCCGTCTTCTGACAGAACGTCCCGTGTCAGTTCCACCATATCTTTTAAAGAGGCAAACGCTCGACTGGTCACCACTTCAAACGTTTTTCCCTTCAGCGTTTCAATACGTGCATGAATGGGCTCCACATTGGACAGCCGGCACGTGACACAAGCCTGCTTCTGAAAAATCGTTTTCTTCTGAACAGCGTCAACCATCGTAATCTGTAGATCATGTCGCATGATCGCCAAAGGAATTGCCGGAAGGCCTCCCCCGCTGCCGACGTCCAGAACATTTTTCACCTCTCCGACCAAATCAGAGAAATGCTGGACAAGTGTCAATGAATCAGCAATATGCAGACGAACCACATCTTCCGGATTCTTGATGCTCGTCAAGTTGTACGCATTATTCCAACGCAACAAAAGCGATGAAAAGCGAGCCAGTTTTTCGGCCTGATCTTCTGTCAGTTCCAACTGAATTTCATCGCGTACTTTTGTTTGGATCTCTGAAGCTAGGAATTCCGTCGCCACAATTAATTACCCCACTTGAGACGCTTTAAATACACAAGAAGCAATGAAACCGCAGCCGGAGTCACACCGGAAATTCTGGATGCCTGTCCCAGCGTTTCAGGACGCACTGCCTTGAGTTTTTGACGCACTTCAAACGACAGCCCGATCACTTTATCGTAGTCGAGATCTGAAGGCAGAACCATTTCTTCGTGTGCTAACGTTTTCTGCACCTCTTCTTTTTGACGTTCAATGTACCCCTTGTACTTCAGTGCAATCTCAATTTGCTCAATCTGAGCTTCATCCGTCAGAGGCTCTTCGCTCACAAGCTCTCCGCTGTTTTTCTTAAGCGACATTAGCGTGTAATAAGATACATTCGGTCGTGACAACAGTGCTGCCAAGTTGTACTCACGCTCGATACCGGTTCCCAATACACGCTCAGCTTCCGCTGCTTCAATCACTTTCGGATTAACCCAGGTAGCCTTCAGACGCGAAAGTTCTTTTTCAACCGCTTCTTTCTTTCTCATGTAGCGATCGTACTTTTCGTTACCAAGCACACCCAATCTGTGAGCAGTTTCTGCCAGTCGAGCATCGGCATTATCTTCACGCAAGCTTAGACGATATTCGGCACGACTCGTGAACATGCGATACGGTTCCGTGACACCTCGCGTGGTCAAATCATCAATCATCACCCCCAAATATGCTTCATCGCGTCGCGGAGTCCATTCTTCTTTTCCGAGAGCACGAGCTGCTGCATTGATGCCTGCCAAAAGACCTTGCGCGGCAGCCTCTTCGTAACCGGTCGTGCCGTTGATCTGACCAGCAAAGTACAAATTTTCAATTCGCTTGCATTCAAAGGTTCTCTTCAACTCACGAGGATCATAGAAGTCATATTCGATGGCATACCCAGGTCTCAGCAAGTACGCATTTTCCAACCCAGGAATGCAATGAATCATTGCCAACTGAACATCAAACGGTAGCGAAGTCGAGATTCCATTCGGATAGAACTCATTCGTTGACAACCCCTCCGGTTCCAAAAAGACCTGGTGACTATCCTTGTCTTTGAATCGCTGAACCTTATCCTCAATTGAAGGACAATAACGCGGACCGATACCTTCGATGATGCCTGAGTACATCGGTGAACGATCTAAATTCGCACGAATGATGTCATGCATTCTCTCGTTCGTATGCGTGATCCAGCACGACACTTGACGCGGATGCTCAATTCCGGGTTCCATTAACGAGAAGGAAGGAACAGGATTCAGATCTCCCGGCTGTTCTTTGCATTTGGAAAAATCAATAGATCTTCCGTCAATTCGCGCCGGTGTACCGGTTTTCAAACGTCCTTTGGGAAGCCCTAAATCAATCAATCGTTCCGCCAATTTAATAGAGGGGGGATCCCCGGCACGACCGGCTGAGAAGTGATCCAATCCAATATGGACCAACCCATTTAAAAATGTCCCGCTGCAAATCACAACACTTTTTGCAGAGAAACGACATCCGGTCTTACTCACTACGCCGCACACTCGATTGTTTTCCACAATCAAGTCGTCAGCGGCCATCTGAAACACAAAGAGGTTCGGCTGATTTTCAATACGGCTGCGCATCGCCACACGATATAGATTGCGATCAATCTGTGCGCGCGTTGCACGAACAGCAGGCCCTTTTGAACGATTCAAAATTCGAAATTGAATACCGGCAGCATCTGTTACCGCACCCATGGCACCACCCATTGCATCCACCTCTTTCACGAGGTGTCCTTTACCGATGCCTCCAATAGACGGGTTGCACGACAACTGTCCGATGGTATCCATATTGTGCGTAATTAGAAGAGTCTTCGCCCCCATTCTCGCTGAAGCCAACGCAGCCTCAGCACCGGCGTGACCACAACCAATCACAACAACATCAAATAAATCCGGGTAATTCATTTT
>OOAC01000253.1_pt1 | contig 53041 bp, 76 predicted proteins | sample 1671041 | NCBI WGS metagenome assembly OOAC01 (sample SAMN06348116, study PRJEB24527) | human gut metagenome | biome: human gut; feature: ankylosing spondylitis patient; material: feces | host: Homo sapiens | place: China | collected 2015-10 | reverse complement strand
TTCTGCTGGGGTGGCTGATTCCTTGCATGATGTATGACAACGCAGCGAAATGCAGTGTTGTAGAGCAATTAAGGGATGCTCAATAACTGTTAAGCAAAAAACGGCCCTCTGCCAATGAAAAGGCAGAGGGCTGAGTTTTAATCTAAGGGTTTACATTCAGTTACAGTTTTTAGATAAATTTCGGGATCACCGTTCAAGATCAAGTCTGCATATCCAACCGGATCATTGTAGATTAGATAATCCAGTTCTGACCGTTGATACATATTGTCAGCAACCTCATTCTCCACGGCGATGGTATCAATGGCAATCATGCTGCCATCTAAGAATTTCAGTTCCACACAAGCGGTATCCATGTTAAACTCACAAGAAATCAATCTATCCATAAGAAACCTCCATTTTGCGGGATGTTAGATCATCCCAAAATATTTGAATGCTTCTCGGATTGCTTTCTCTTTTTCCGGCGGACACATGGGCTGTCTGGAATCCTCGGACTTCGGCAAATTGTAATTCTTGCCAACTTCAATCCCACATTTCCTCTTAATCTGTGAGATATAAAGATTGGATACCTTTAACCCGCTATGCTCCAGCACATAGTCTTTGATCTGGGTGTAGGTTGCCCCATCCTGAAATTCGGACATATCCATATCTTCCAAAGAGAACTCAACCCGAATCTTTTTCGAGTCGACCTCTCCCTTGGAAAGCAAGACAACCGTCTCGACATGTTTCGTCCTCGGAAACAGATCCACCGGCTGGACCTTCTCGGTGCGGTAGCCTTGTGTTTCCAGCCACTTGGCGTCTCTTGCGGCGGTGGAGGGGTTGCAGCTGACGTAGACGACCCGGCGGGGGGACATGGCGACGACGGCGGAAAGGGTGGCCTCGTCACAGCCTTTGCGGGGCGGGTCGAGGACGATGACGTCGGGGTGGAGGCCCTCGGCGGCGAGCTGAGAGGCGGCTTTGCCCGCGTCGGCGCAGAAGAAGCGGCTTCTGGCGGCGACGGCTTCGCCCATGCGGGCCGCGTTGGCCTTGGCGCTGTCGATGGCTTCGGGGACGATCTCCACGCCGATGAGCGAGCGGCAGCGGTCCACCATCGAAAGGCCGATGGTACCCATGCCGCAGTAGAGGTCCAGCAGAAGGTCGTCCGGCTGGAGCTGAGCGTATTCGGCGGCGATGCCGTAGAGCTGCTCGGCGGCGAGGGTGTTGACCTGATAGAACGACAGGGGGCCAAGCCGCACCGGAACGCCGCAGAGGGTGTCTTCGATGAAGCCAGGGCCGCAGAGGGTGTGGGTCTCCCTGCCCAGAATGACGTTGGTGTTCCTGGGGTTGACGTTCACGAGGACGGTGGCAATGTCCGGGAACTGTGCGGTCAGCTGCTCGACGAGTTCGGCGCTGTGGGGGAGCTTTGCGCGGGTGCAAACGATGCAGACCATGATTTGGCCGCTGTGCGCACCCCGGCGCAGGAAGATGTGCCGCACCAGGCCCTTGCCGGAAGCCTCATCGTAGGGCTGGATGCCGTGTGCACCGAAAAAGCTGCACAGTGCGTTGCCGATGTCGTTCAGGATGCCGGGCTGCAGCTTGCAGTCGGGGCAGGGGACGATGCGGTGGGTGCGTCCGGCGTAGAAGCCGATGCAGGGTGCGCCGTTCTTGTCACGCCCGACCGGGAACTGGACCTTGTTGCGGTAGCGGTCCACTTCGGGGGAGGGGAGGGCGTCCAGCACCGGCGCGTCCAGCCCGCCGATGCGGCGGAACGCATCGACGACGTTTTCCTGCTTGGCCCGCAGCTCGGCGGCGTAATCCAGGTGCCGCAGGCTGCATCCGCCGCAGGGGCCTGCCACGGCGCAGTCCACAGGGATGCGGTCCGGCGAGGGGGTGTGCAGGGTGTCCAGAATGCCGAAGGCATAGCGGCCGCAGTCCTTGACGATGCGGATGTCGGCTTCATCGCCGGGGGCGGTGCCGGGCACAAACACGGCCTCGCCGTCCGGCGAGTGTGCCACGCCGCTTCCGTCGTTGGAAAGCCGCTCGATGGTCAGGGTCAGCACCTGATTTTTCTGTAAGGGCATGGGGATTCTCCTTTTGTGGTGGGGTTATTCCGAGGCTTCGGGGGCGTCGGTCTGGGACGCCAGATACTTGCTGGGCGGCACGCCTTTGGCGCGCTTGAACACCCGCGAGAAATAGAACTGGTCAAAGAAGCCGACTGAGATGGCGACCTCGGCAATGGACAGGTTGCCCGCGCGCAGCAGCTTGCAGGCTTCGTTGATGCGGTATTCGGTCAGATAGTCGATGGGGCTTTTGCCCACATTCAGCATGAACACCCGGTACAGGTGGCTGCGGGAGACTCCCACGCTCTTGGCCACATCGTCGATGGAGATATCGTGCGAGTAGTTGAACTGGATGTACTTGATGGCGTTCAGCACATACTGGCTCGAAGACGAGGTGCTGTGGGGCTTCGACTCGCTGGTCTCCTTCATCAGAGAGGAGATGAAGAGATAGAGGTAGCCCACCATGGCGGCCTCATCCTGGGGCTGAAGCCCGCGGGAGGAGTAGATGTTGGTCAGGGCCGTCCGCATCCCTTCGGGGTCGCTGGTGTGGTGGACGGGGCGCTCGTCTGTAAAGGGCAGCTGTGCGGCCAGTTTGTGGGCACAGGCCCCATTGAAGCCTACCCAGCTGTACTCCCACGGCTGCTGCTCATCGGCTGTGTAGCGGATGAGCTGGCTGGGCCGGGCAAAAAAGAGGTCGCCGGGGACCACCTCAAACGTATGGCCGCCCACCTCAAAGGTTCCCTTGCCGGAAACGACCAGATGGATGAGGTAATGGTCCCGGATGCCGGGGCCCCAGGTCTGGCCCGGAGCACACCGCTCCAGGCCGCAGTTAAAGATGGACAATTCGATGTTGTTGGTGTAATTCTGCTTGAAGGACTGTTTGTAAACGTCTGCCATGTGGCTCTCCTCCCATCCGCTGCATTCGTAGCTCCAGTATATCATAATCGAACCCGCAAATTCAACAAAAGTACATCCGAATCTTTGATTTTCGCGCCAAAATTTGTTTTTTTGCAAAATCAAATTGCAAAATGGGGACGCTTCGATTACAATAGAGTTATCTTTTACAAACAGACTGCGGGTTTTCTTTGGGGGAGGAACAGCCATGGCGACCAGTATGCAGCTCAGACGGGAGATCCTGGCAGGTGGGCGCGACGCCGCACTTGCCGCACTGTATGGGGCAGACCCGGCGGTGTTGGCGCGGCAGCGGCAGCGCTACGCGGACGCGCTGGAACAGTTCGAACGATACTTCGGGCCGGGCCGGCAGGTGCACATCTACTCGGCACCGGGGCGGGCCGAGCTGGGCGGCAACCACACCGACCACCAGCACGGCTATGGTCTGGCGGCAGCTGTGATGCTGGACCTGATCGCCGTGGCGTCCCCCAGTGACGACGGCTTCATCCGGGTGAAATCCCGCGGGTTCAACAAGCTGGACGTCATCGACCTGAGCGAGGCAGAGCCGCAGGACGGTGAGAGCACCCATTCGGCCAGCCTCATCCGGGGCATCGCGGAGGGGTTCCGGGCCAGGGGCAGGGCTGTGAATGGCTTTGACGCCTACACCGCCAGCGATGTGCTGCGGGGGTCTGGCCTGTCCAGCTCAGCGGCGTTCGAGATGGGGATGGCCGTCATCCTGAACGGCGAGTACGGCTGCGGCCTGCCGACACCGGAACTGGCGAAGATCTGCCAGTATGCGGAGAACACCTACTTCGGCAAGCCGAGCGGCCTGCTGGACCAGCTGACCAGCGCAGTGGGCGGCGTCATCTTTGCGGACTTTGCCGACCCGGCCCAGCCGGACATCGAGAAGATCCACGCCGCCGGGCTGCTGCCGGAGGGGATGAGCCTTTGCGTTACCGACACGCGCGGCAGCCATAGCGAGTTGACCGGCGAGTTCGCCGCCATCCGGAACGAGATGGAGGCGGTGGCGTCGCAGTTAGGGGGCAGAGTTCTGGGGCAGGTGCGGGAGGCCGACTTCTGGGCGGCGCTGCCCCGCCTGCGCACTGCCTGCGGCGACCGTGCCGTGCTGCGGGCCGCCCACTACTTTGAGGAGAACGCCCGTGCGCTGGTCCAGCGGGATGCACTGCGGGCCGGGGACTTCCCGGTCTTTCTAAAGGCCATTGCGGCCAGCGGCCATGCCTCGTACACCCTGTGCCAGAACGTCTACTGTTCCACGGATGTGTGGCATCAGGGGCTTTCGGTGGCGCTGGCGCTGAGCCAGACGCTGCTGGAACACAGCGGCGGAGCCTGGCGGATGCAGGGCGGCGGCTTTGCAGGCACCATCCAGGCCTTTGTGCCGCAGCGGCTGGTGCAGACTTACCACGACGCCATGGAGGGCGTCTTCGGCAAGGGCAGCTGCTACATCCTCCGCCTGCGGGAGCAGGGAGCAGTCCGCGTCATCTGAAATGTACAAAAAAGAAAGTGCTCTGCTGCCAAAAACAGCGGAGCACTTTGCTTTTTGGAATGGAAAACGGACTCGTTCAGCACGGGTAAACTGACGCCGAAGGCGGCTGAGAGAGCTCAGACCCCGCGCTCCTGGCGCTTCTGGCGCATATCGTCGGTGTAGCTTTGCAGCGCCGACAGGGTGTCGTCGTGGAAGCCGAACCAGTTGACGAGGTTGTTGTAGGTGTTCTCTGCGAAGTTGTAGGCCGAGCGGAACACATGGAACAGCAGCATCGGCACGAACGAGAAGGACAGCGAGAGCACACCGCCGCTGAAGAAGAGATCGTCCAGACGGAGCCGGTCCGTGAAGTCATTCCACGCATCGGCCAGCTCACCGCCGCCAACAATCTGAAACTGCTCTGCTTCCGGGATGCGTCCGTAGGAAGCGGGCATCTGCAATTCTTTCATAGAAAAGCTCCTTTCTGTATCAGAGTCGAGTCGTCAGGCAAAGGCTCAGGCCGCCGTCAGCGCGGCCGCGGAGGCTGCGGTGGGGTCAGTCGTGGTGGTGCCGGTGGAAGAACCGTCGTTGTAGTAGTTGTTCTTCACGTCGGTGTAGATGTTCAGCGCATTGTTGATGAGCTGGACGGCATAAATGTAGGCCGCATAGCCTGCAAAACCGGTGAAGAGCACCGTGGCAGCCTTGCCAACGGTGGTCTGGTGGCTCCAGTAATGCTTGATGGAACCGCCGAGGGTCAAGCCGTCGTTGCGCATGTTGATGAGGCCGGTGACGGCGCCGCTGAATGCAGCCTGACCCATCAGGCGGATGAGGTTGGTGACGAGGTTGTATGTAAACTGCTGCGGCGAGATGACATCGGCACCGCCCTCGATGTAGATCATTTCATCCTCGGAGATGGGAGCATAGGCTGCCGGAAAATGCAGCGAAGTCGAACTGGTATATTCCATGGCGGGAAAACTCCTTTCGTACATCAGAACCGCCGGAAAGCGGATCATAAACTAAATGGATTATAGCATATTCCACCAAAAACAACAAGAGAGCGAAGGTTTGAAAGCTGTGGGGGTTTTGTGAACGGTTTCAAAGCAAAACTCAAAAAACAAACGCAGGGAAGCGGAAAAACAAAGACGCGCATTCCAAGGCCCCGGTGAAAAAATGTTGTGTGAAATTTGTGCCAAAAAGGAACGGCGGGCCGGATGCAGTGCCACAATGCAGGGCACCGCACGGCTCGCCGTTCGGGATGGGGAAGCTATCAGAAGGAGAAAAACGCTTACTCTGCCGCCGGGGCCCGGTCATACAGGACCGTCAGATCGGCGATGTGGTCCGCCAGCAGGCTCGTCAGGGGCGTGGTCAGGCGCCACTGCCAGTTGGAGCCCTGTGTGCTGGGGGTGTTGATGCGGGCTTCGGCACCGAGGTGGAGCCAGTCCGCCATCGGGATGATGGCCATATCCGACACGCAGGAAAGGCAGGCCGCAATCATGGCTTCGGTCAGGTCTTTGGGGGTGCAGCGCAGATACCGGCAGGCGTAGTGGACATCCTCCGGGCTGGCAGTCGCCCGCCAGCCTTCGGTGGTCACATTGTCGTGGGTGCCGGTGTAGACGACGCTGTTCCGGGTGTAGGTGTAGGGCAGGTAGTTGCCCGGCTCCCGGCTGTCGAACGCGAACTGCATGATCTTCATGCCGGGGTAGCCGCTGGCGGCCAGCATGGTCTTGACCTCCGGGGTCAGATAGCCCAGGTCCTCGGCAATGATGCCGCCCTGCCCCAGCGCCTCGTGCATGGCGTCGATGAAGGCGCGGTCCGGGCCTTTGACCCACTTGCCGCCCGCTGCCGTGGTGTTCCCGGCGGGGATGGAGTAGTAGCTCTCGAAGCCGCGGAAGTGGTCGATGCGGACGACATCATAAATGGAGGTGGCGTGTTTCATCCGGCGCTTCCACCAGGCAAAGTGCTCTGCTTCGTGGCGGGGCCAGTCGTAGAGCGGGTTGCCCCAGAGCTGGCCGTCGGCCGCAAAGGCATCCGGCGGGCAGCCGGCCACCTGGGTCAGGTGGACCTGCCCATCGGTCTGGAAGAGCTCCGGTCGGGTCCAGAGGTCGCTGGAATCCGGGCTGACGTAGATGGGGATGTCGCCCACCAGCTGAATGCCCTTTTGGTTGGCGTAGGTCTTGAGGGCGCTCCACTGAGTGAAGAAGAAAAACTGCACGGCCTTGTGGTAATCCACCGCATCGGCCAGCCGCACACGGGCGGCGGCCAGAGCCGAAGGCTCACGGGTGCGCAGCGCGTCGGGCCAGTCGGCCAGACCCGCTTGCCCCTGCTCGGCTTTCAGGGCCATGAACAGGGCGTAATCGTCCAGCCAGAAGTCCTGCGCGGCGCAGAAATCGGTGTAGGCTTTGCTGGGCTCGGCCAGAAGCCGGTCTGCGGCCCGTTTCAGGATCGCGGGCCGCTCGTTGTACAGCGCACCGTAATCCACGGTGCCGACCGGCACCGGAGCGGGGACCTCATCGAGGGTGAGCCAGCCGTCCTCGGCCAGCACCCGGTAGTCGATGAAGTAGGGGTTTCCGGCAAAGGCGGAAAAGCTCTGGTAAGGGCTGTCGCCGTAGCCGGTGGGGCCGATGGGCAGGATCTGCCAATAGGTCTGTCTGGCGCGGGCCAGAAAATCCACGAAAGCGAAGGCCTCCGCCCCCAGAGTGCCGATGCCGAAGGGACCGGGCAGGCTGAACACGGGCATCAGGATACCGCTTGCGCGCATATGAACCCCCTCCTCTTAACCCTTGACAGCGCCGGCAACGACGCCCTCAATGATGTATTTCTGGCAGGTGATGTAAAGCAGGATGATGGGGATGATGGCGATGATGATGCAGGCCATCATGGGGGCCAGCTCCACGCGGCCATAACCGCCGCGGAAATACTGGATGGCCATGGGGATGGTGCGGTACTTCTTGATGTCCAGCACCAGAGTGGGCAGCAGGTAGTCGTTCCAGACCCACATCGTTTCCAGAATGGCGGTGGAGATCATGGTCGGCTTCAGGATGGGGAAGACGATCTTGAAGAAGATCTGGATGGGGTTGCAGCCGTCGATCATGGCAGCCTCTTCGATCTCAATGGGGACGCTCTTCATGAAGCCGGTGAACATGAACACGGCCAGACCGGCACCGAAGCCGAGGTAGATGATGCAGATGTTCCAGGGGGTGTTCAGCTTGAGGGTATCTGCCGTCTTGGACAGGGTGAACATGACCATCTGGAAGGGGACGACCATCGAGAAGACGATGAGCAGGTTCATGAACTTGCTCAGCTTGTTGTTCACGCGGGTCAGGTACCAGCCTGTCATCGAGCAGCAGAGCAGGATGAGCGCCACACTGGTCAGGGTGATCAGCAGGCTGTAGCCCAGGCTGGAGAGAAAGTTCATCTTGAAGATGCCGTAGGTGTAGTTCTCCAGGGCGACAAAGGTCTCCTTGGTGGGCAGTGCGAAGACGGTGGAGGTGGTGAAGGTGCCTTCCTTCTTCAGACTGTTGATGAAGATCAGGGCGATGGGGTAGACCCACAGCAGGCAGAGCAGAGTCATTATAACGGTGAGCACATTGTCCCACAGATGTTTACGTTTGATCATTACTGCTGTACCTCCTTGGAACGAGTGAAGTGGAGCTGGATCATGGAAATGACGACCACGATGAGGAAGAAGATCACAGCCTTTGCCTGGCCGATGCCCTTCCACTGCGCGCCGGAGCGGCCATAGAAGGTGTTGTAGATGTTCAGGGCCAGCATCTCACTGGCGTTGGCAGGCTCACCGGCGGTCAGGGCCACGTTCTGGTCGAACAGCTTGAAGCTGTTGGTCAGGGTGAGGAAGGTGCAGATGGTGACGCTGGGCATGACCATGGGCAGCTTGATCTTGAACAGGATCTCGTGGTCAGAAGCGCCGTCGATCTTGGCGGCTTCGATCAGGTCACCGGGCACACTCTGCAGGCCGGCCACATAGATGATCATCATATAGCCGATCTGCTGCCAGCACATCAGGATGATCAGGCCCACGAAGCCTGCCTTGGCGTCCAGAGCCAGCAGCGGCTTCTGGAGATTGGCCAGCACACCGTTGAGCAGGATCTGCCAGATGTAGCCCAGCAGGATGCCGCCGATCAGGTTGGGCATGAAGTAGACCGTGCGGAACAGGTTCGTGCCCTTGATGCCGCGGGTCAGCACGAGGGCGATGGCGAACGCGCAGACGTTGATGAGCACAGTGGACAGCACCGTGAACGCTGCCGTGAAGCCGAAGGCGTGGAGGAAGGTGGAATCCTGGAAGACGGAAATGTAGTTCTGGATGCCCACAAAGGTGGTCTTCGACACGGTGGTGAACCGCTGGAAGGACAGGTAGATGCCCCAGATGAAGGGCCAGATGAAGCCGATGATGAACGCGATGAGGGTAGGCAGCACGAACACCGGCCAATATTTGCTGATGGCCTTTTGCATGATATACCTCCAAATCCAAAAAAGAAGGAGGCGGGCGAACCGCTCGCCCGCCTCCCGTATTTGTCAGCTGTTAAAAACGCTCTGCGGCATTAGCCGTTTGCCAGCTTGTACTCCTTGGCCCAGCCATCGACGAAGGCAGTGACCACAGCGTTCCAGTCACCGGTGCCTGCTGCATAAGCAGTCAGTGCGCTGCCGACGCCGTTCTTCCACTCCTCGGAAGGCATGGTGGAGAAGCACCAGTCCACACTGGTCTTGCCAGCGGCGACGTAGTCGTTTGCAATGGCGATCAGCGGGTTGGTGGAATCCTTAGCAGCCTTGAAGGGGATGACGAAGCCCATGTCGTCTGCCATAGCAGAAGTGCCGGTCTCGGAGGTGACGCACCAGTACAGGAAGTCCAGAGTGGCCTGGATGTCCTCATCGGATGCAGTGTTGTTCACGCACCAGTAGTTCTCGGAACCGGTGCACAGGCCCTGGTTCTCTTCGCCGTCCACGCCGATGTAGATGGGCAGCATGCCGAGGTTGTCGTCGCCCAGAGAGGAGACATCGCTGTAAGCCCAGGTGCCGTTCTGATAGAAGACAGCCTTCTTGCCCACGAACTCAGCCACAGCGTCGTTGCCGGTCTTGGAAGCCAGCAGCTTCGGGTCGCAGGTGGAGTCGGTGATGTACAGGTCCCAGATCTGCTTGTAGTTGTCCAGATAGGTGCCCTTGATGGCGTCGGTGGAGCCGATGCCGTCAGCCTTGTACTCGTAGTAGATGGGCAGGTTGGCCAGATGGGTCTTGAAACGCCAGTCGGAAGAACCGTCCATGCCGGCGGAGGTGAAAGCACCATCGACGCCCAGCTCAGCCTTGCGGGCCTGGATGTCGTCTGCGACCTTCTTCAGGTCGTCAAAGCCCTTGATGTCGTCCTGGGTGTAGCCAGCGGCGGTCAGCAGCTCCTTGTTGTAGATGATGCCGTAGGTCTCGATGACGTAGGCGATGCTGGTGACGGCGTCGCCGTCCTTCAGGGCGAAGGAGTCGCTGGTCAGCTCACCGTACAGCTGGCTGCCGGACAGGTCGTAGCAGTAATCCTTCCAGTTGGCCAGACCCACAGGGCCGTTGACCTGGAACAGGGTGGGAGCCTCGCTCTTCTCCATCTCGCTCATCAGGGTGGTCTCATACTGGCCGGAAGCTGCGGTCACGACGGTGACAGGCACGCCGGTCTCCTTGGTGTAGGCAGCAGCCAGATCCTGCCAGGCCTGATCCTGCTCCGGCTTGAAGTTCAGGTAGTAGACTTTGCCGCTTGCACCGGAAGCGGATGCGCTGGCGGAAGCAGCGGTAGAACCGGCAGCGGAGGAAGCGGTGGAGCTGGAAGAGCCGCCGCAGGCAGCCAGACCCAGGGCAGCGGCAGAAACGCCAGCGGCCTTCAGAAAATTACGACGAGTGATCATCTTTTTCATAGTGTGTTCTCCTTCTTATTGATTGCTTATCTATCGCACCGCCACGATGGGCGGAGTTAAACAGATTCAAACCGGCGGCGGCAGGGGCAGACGCTTTCGCCCTGCTGCAGCTCCGGCTGCAGAGTCACGGTCCGGGCCGAGGCACCGTGCTCGATCTGCCGGATCAGAAGCTCGATGCTCTGCAGCGCGATCTGCTCACTGGGCTGGACGATGGTGGTCATCACAGGCACACAGTAGCGGGACATCGTGATGCCGTCAAAGCCGATGACGGAGACGTCCTCCGGCACGCGGAGCCCGGCGCTGACCAGCGCCCGGATGGCACCAAAGGCGATGACGTCGCTCATCGCGAACAGGGCGGTGAACTCGGCCCGGCGGGCCAGCAGGCTGTTCATGGCGTGGTATGCGGACTCGAAATCGTAGTTCGACAGGCCGTAGAGCTTGTTGTCGAAGACGAGGCCCGCATCCTCCATGGCGTCCTGTGCGCCCAAACGGCGCATCCGGCTGGGGAAACTTGTGGCCGGGCCGCCCAGCACAGCGATCTTGCTGTGCCCCTGTGCAATGAGGTGGGCGACCGCAGTGCGGGCAGCCGCCCGGTCGTCCACGCCGACCATCGACAGATTGGGGAAGCTCAGGTCGTGGGAAACGAGGGTGGCCAGCACCGAAGGAACGGTGATGTTGGAAAATCCATTCTGGAAGTTGCTCACGCTGCCGCCCAGGAAGATGATGCCCTTGGGCTTGATCTCCCGCAGGATCTTTTCGGCGGCGTCGATCTCGTTGGCGTTCTCGTCCAGATAGGAGACGATGCCGTTGTATCCATACAGAGTCGCGGCCCGCTGCAATTGTACGAGAAAGTCAGAGAAGAAGAGGTTGCGTGTGCCCTTGACGACGAACACCAGACTGCGGGACTGCTGGATCTTCAACTGCCGCGCGTTGGTGTTGGGGGTGAACCCCGCTTCCCGCATGACCTTCAGAACGTGTTCTTTCGTTTCCGGCCGTACATCGGGCCGGTCGTTGATGACACGGGAGATGGTGCTGACGGAACAGCCGCTGATGCGGGCGATGTCTTTGATCGTCATGGCGCATCTCCTCACTTTCTGTAAAACCATCGGGAACGTTGTCGGGAACGTTTCCAATGGCTATAGTATGGCACATTTTGTTCAAAAAATCAATCATGTTGGAGCGATTTCGTAAAATGTGTACAAAGAATCGGTTCGGCGTTGTGCAGTTTGATTTGCCACTGCGTCAAAACTCTGATTTGTTTCAGAAATTCCCGGAAATGAATCGCAACAGGCCGGGATAACCGTACCACTTTGTAACTTTTTGGCGGGAGAACGTGCAGCTTTGTCGGCAAAAACAAGAAAGTCCCGGAACCACAGACGCCAGAGAGCGGGTGGGTTCCGGGAACCGAAAAACGGGCAGAAAAAAGCGCCTTCCCCTTGTCATCGGGGAAGACGCTTTGCTGATTGCTGATTATTTTGAACTGGGTTGATAAAGTTCTGAAGATTAGTCGCTGACGTAGGGCATCAGAGCAACGTGACGAGCACGCTTGATGGCGATGGTCAGTGCGCGCTGATGATAAGCGCAGGTGCCGGTCACACGGCGGGGAATGATCTTTGCACGCTCAGAGACGTACTTACGCAGACGGGGCACGTCCTTGTAATCGATGGTGTCGATGCGATCGACACAGAAGCTGCAAACCTTCTTGCGGCCGCGGCGGATGGGGCGCGCGGGGCGAGAGCCTTCGGTTCTTTCAAAAGCCATTGCTTATTACCTCCTATAAGATTTTAACGGATAGACCGTTTCGGATCAGAACGGCAGGTCGTCGCTGTCGTCGATGACGGCGAAGTCATCTGCACTGCCGGCAGAATAGCTGGGAGCTGCCTCCACAGCGGCCGGGCGGGCAGGGGCTGCGTTCTGGTAGGACGGAGCAGAATTCTGATAATTTGCTCCGCCGCCCTGGTTGCTGCTCTTGGGGCCTGCAAAGTTGATGTTGTTGGCCACAACTTCCACAGCGGTGCGGTTGTTTCCCTGCTTGTCCTGATACTGGCGGGTCTGAAGCGAACCTTCAATGGCGATCAGACTGCCCTTCTGGAAATACTTCGAAACAAACTCGGCCTGCTGACGCCATGCGACGATGTCGATGAAATCAGCCTGGCGCTGCTCGCCCTGGCGGGCAAAATTGCGGTCGCACGCGATCCGGAAACTGCACACATTGGTGCCGCTCTGGGTGGTGCGGAGCTCCGGGTCCGCCACAAGGCGGCCCATGATAGCAACAACATTCAACATAGAACAGACTCCTTTTTGATCACGGAGAGATTACTCCTCGTGGGCAACGATCAGGCTGCGCATAACGCCTTCGGTGATCTTGTACACACGGTCCAGCTCAGCGGGGAAGCTGGGCTCGCTGGTGAAGTTGATCACGGTGTAGACGCCTTCCTCCTCGTCGTTGATGGGGTAGGCCAGACGGCGCTTGCCCCACTCGTCGATGGAATCGATCGTACCGTTAGCCTCGATCAGGGACTTGAACTTACCAACCAGAGCGGCGGTAGCCTCCTCGTCGAGAGCGGCGCTGGTAATCAGCATGGTTTCGTACTTTGCCATTTTGTAGCACCTCCTTTTGGACTTGAGGGCCTCAAGGTTATGAGGCCAAGGTACACGATCCTGCGGTTTCACAGGACTGTGCGGTGTGTCTGTTCAGACAGCAATTTATTATAGCAAGTGTTTGGCACTTTGTCAAGCATTCCGGCAAAAAAATCTGCACGAAAATAAAACGGGTCTGCGGCTAAACTTTAGCTGAATTTTCGCTGGGATGGCTTTGATTTTCACAAGCCGACAAGTTATAATGTAAAATAGGGTAGGTCAGGACGCGCGGTCGGGCCTGCCGGGCGTGAAAAACGCAAAATTGAGTAAAGGAAGGTTATTTGAATGTATTCGGTCTTTCGAAACCTCGCCATCATCATCCTCACGGCCAAGTTCTTCGGGCTGGCGGCCCGCAAGTGCAAGGCCCCGCAGGTGGTGGGCGAGATCATCGCGGGCCTGCTGATCGGCCCCTGTGTGCTGAATCTGGTCCACATCAGCGATACCATCTCGGTCTTTGCGGAGATCGGCGTGGTGCTGCTGATGTTCTCCACCGGCCTTGGCACCAACCTGAAGGAGCTGATCAAAGCCGGCCCCATTGCCACTCTCATCGCCTGCGTGGGCGTGGCTGTGCCGCTGGCGGGCGGCACGCTCCTTTATAGCATCTTCTATGGGTTTGCAGCCGTGGGCAGCACGGAGTTTTACAAGGCGCTTTTCATTGGCACCATCATGACGGCCACCAGCGTTTCCATCACGGTGGCGGCTCTGCAGGAGATGGGCCATCTGAAGAGCTTCCTCGGCACGACGATCGTGAGCGCGGCGGTCATTGATGATGTCATCGGCATCGTGGTGCTGACCTGTGTGCTGGGTGCCGGTTCCGGCACCGGCACCGGCCTGGGCAAGGTGCTCTTCAACACGGTGCTCTTCTTTGCCACGGCCATTGGTGTGGGCCTCATCGCACACTTTGCGATGAAGTGGCTGGACAAGCGCAACCCCCACACCCAGCGCATCACCATCGTGAGCATGGCGTTCTGCTTTGCCATGGCCTACATCGCCGAGGAATACTTCGGCATCGCAGACATCACGGGTGCCTACATTGCCGGCATTGTGTTCTGCTCCATGGACGACGCATCCTATGTGGAGCGCCGGGTGGATATCAGCAACTATGTGCTGTTTGCTCCGGTCTTTTTCGCGAGCATTGGCCTGAAGACGGACATCAGCGGTCTGACGCCGCAGATCCTGCTCTTCAGTGTCTGCTTCGTCATCGTGGCCCTCATCACCAAGATCATCGGCTGTGGTCTGGCGGCAAAGGTCTGCCGCTTCAACTGGGCCGACTCGCTCAAGGTGGGCGTCGGCATGATGACCCGCGGCGAGGTGGCTCTGATCGTGGCCCAGAAGGGTCTGGACATCGGCGTGGTGGACCCTGTGTACTTCACGGCGGTCATTCTGCTCATCGTGGTATCCTCGGTGGCAACACCGCTGGTGCTGAAGGTGCTCTTCACCAAAGCCCCGCCGACACCGCATCCGAGCCAGAGCGAAGCATAAAAATGGGAGGTCCATCCTGGGGGATGGGCCTCCTGTTTTTATGTTGGACGCGGAAAATGGCACAATTTCCGAAGAACGATGGATTCCGGCCGGAAGATAGTGTATAATGAGGAAAATGTAAAATCCGGAAAGGAATTTTTCGTATGGGAATCGTAGTCATCGGCGCAGTTTTTGTGGACATCAAGGGGTATCCGCTCTCGACTTACATCCCCGGCGGACGAAACGCCGGGCGCGTGGAGCAGGTGCACGGCGGTGTGAGCCGCAATGTGGCGGAAGATATCGCCAACGTGGAGCTGCGGCCCACCTTTGTGGGCCTGGTGGATGATACCGGCATGGGTCTGGACGTCATTGAGAAGCTGAACAACCACAAGGTCAACACCCGGTTCATCCAGCGTGTGCCGGATGGCATGGGCACCTGGCTGGCCATCTTCAACAACGACGGCGACGTCTGTGCAGCCATCTCCAAGCGGCCGGACACCACCCCGCTGATCGGGCTGCTGGAAGAGCAGGGAGACGAGATCTTTCGGGACTGCGACAGCATCGCGCTGGAGCTGGACCTCGAAAAGGAGACCGTCAAGCAGACGCTGCGCTACGCCAAGAAATACGGCAAAAAGGTGTACGCGGTGGTCTCCAACATGAGCATTGCGATGGAGCGCCGGGACTTTTTGCAGCAGATCGACTGTTTTGTCTGCAACCAGCAGGAGGCCGGGCTGCTCTTCTCGGACGATTACGGCCATCTGGAACCAGAGGAGATGTGCCGGGTGCTGGCGGCCAATGTCCGGAGCGCAAACATCCCCTGCATGGTGGTCACCATGGGCGACAAGGGCGCAGTCTATGCCCAGGCGGACGGGGACTGCGGTATTGTTCCGGCCAAGAAGGTGGACGTCATCGACACCACCGGCGCGGGCGATGCGTTCTTCGCGGGCACCGTCATCGGCCTGACCTATGGCAAAACGCTGGCGGAATCCTGCGAGATCGGCAGCCGTCTGGCCGCATCGGTCATCTGCATCACCGAAAATGTCTGCCCCCGCTTCCGCCCGCTGGAATTCGGGCTGGATGTGCCGGTCGTGGATTGAAGCATGGGGATTTCTTCACCGTTGTGCCATCTGACGGGGAACCTTCCACCGGGAAACAGCTTGAACCGGGAACAAAAATGAAAAACGGCAGAGCATCTGAAATTCAGACACTCTGCCGCTTTATTTTGGAGCAGGATACGGGACTCGAACCCGCCGCCTACTGCTTGGGAAGCAAGAAAAAACAGCGACAAGACGAGAAAATGTGGCTATTTGTTCTCTTTTTGTTCCTTTACATACTTGAACTTTTTCATCTCTTCGGCCAGGTAATCGGTGCTGTGGGCGGTGTAATAGTCTGCCGTGGTGGTGAAATCGGAGTGGCCAAGAATGGCCTGCACGGCAGTTGGTTCGGCCTTGCCTTCTACAAGGCGAGTCGCCGCGGTTCGGCGAAGAGAATGCGGGGTGACGCGCTTTTCCTTCGGCGTGTCGGGCTTGTTGATCTCGCAGACCTCCATCATCCGGCGGAAGGAATGCTCGACCGTGTTCACGTCCTTCTTGCGCCCGTTGGCCGTTGGGAGCAGATACTCGCTGCCCAGGCTATCCAGCATCCAACCGGCCAGGATGGTGCGGATGGGGTCGAGAATTGGAATTGTGCGCTGACGGCCTGCATCGGTCTTTTCGCCGCCGATCAGATACCCAGCATCCAAATGCACATCATCCCGGCGCATGGAAAGCAGCTCATCAATGCGCATCCCGGTATAAACCAGAACAATGGAAAATTGAGCGGTAAAGCGGAACCGGTTGTTTTTGCTGCAATCATCGGCAAGAGCCTGAATCTTGGCGATTTCTTCGTCTGTGAGGGTGCGTTCCTTTTTGGGCGGGGGAGCGGGCAGCTTCAGCCCCTCCGCATAGTTGATTGAAATGATGTCGTTCTGCATGGCCCACTTGCAAAGCTGGCTGAAGAGCTGCCGTTGCTTTTCACAGGTGCTTCGCGAAAGCCCGGCCTCGGCCAGCTCAGTGATGATCTTCTGATAGTCCTCGGTCTTCAGCTCCCGCATTTCGCAGTCCCAGAGGGAAGAGGCCTTTGTATATGCCTGCTCGTAGCTGTACCGGCCATTTTCGCCCACTTCCTTGAAATGCACAGCATTCCATCGTTCATAGACATCCTTGAAGGTGTACCGCATCCGCGCGACGCTCGAATGTTTAGCGTTGTACTCGTCCAATGCGATGACCGCTTCGGATGACGTGGCGAACATCCCCAAAAGCTCCCCTTTGCCCGTTCTGGCCATCCACGGGCGGGATCTATGGGAGTCGGTCAATTTTCGCACACTGCCGCTGCCCTTTGGGCGGCGGCGCTTTTTTCTTTGCGCGGGCGGTGCGGTCTCCGGCTGACGCTTGCCACACCATGGGCAGAATGCAGCGCCGTCCGGGATCTCTCGCTTGCATCTGATGCACTGCATAATCTTACTCCTTTCGTCGCCCTATATAGCCAAGAGCGCCGTTTTCAGCGGCAGCGCGCCCGGCTTTGTAATGGATCTTCAGATCGTCAATGGGCGGTTGAGGGTCGTCCGGGCATGGGTCAAGCCCTCTGATCTGGGCAAAGGTGTACTGGTCGATGATGGTTCCGCAAACGCTGACGCGATTGTTGAGAGGGCAATGCAGATTTGCGGCTATCTCAGAAATCACCGCAGGCGGGCTGCTGCCGTGGCTGCCTTTCAGTATAAAGAGAAGCAGCCTTTTCGTCAGCGGTGGCAGGTTTACCACGAGACGGCGCAACTCCGCATTTAGCTCGTCGTCGGCCTTGCCGTCATCCGGCACTTTGTACAGATCCGGGTGGAGCATCTCCATGAACACCGTGATGGGTGACACGCCACACGCCGTGCACCAGTCCATGATCTCGTCACTGTCTGGGCTTGACTGCCCTTTTTCCCAGTTCTGCACGGTGCGCTCGGTCATTCCGATCAGGTGCGCCATTTCCCGCTGGCTCAAGCCCGCTTCCACACGCGCTTTTGCAAGCGCAGTGCCAATTTTAGCCGCCGTAAAATAACTCATACTCGTCCTTCCCCTCGAAATATATTGCGCGAAACAAACAAAAAACGACGCAGAATTTTTCTGCGCCGTTCGACAAAATGATTGCTGATTTCAATTTCCTCTGGCGCATGGTAAAATTTGGTACATAGATTGACACAATCGCCAAAAATCAGGAGGAAAACAAAATGGATTTAGAGCAAAGAAACAGTAAAAAAACGAAATGACCATCATTGATGGAATGCCCGCCAGCGTTCTGACTGGCACCGACCGCACACCGCAGCCCTGGGAGGAATGATCTATGGATAAGGATAAGATGCAGCTGTTTTGTCGCCACATCCGCGCCGCGCTTGCCTGCTACGTTGATATGACCCCGGAACAGCAAGCCCGCGCCGCCATGTATGCCAGCCGCAAGATCACCGGGCTTCACGCCCTGCGCGCCGCAGCGGCCAGCCCCGGCGGTGAGTGCGCCGCACAGTTGTTGCAAAAATTGCAACGGCCTGACACCGGAAAGCAGTAGCAACGTGCATATTTTGCACATTGCAAATGCAAACCGCGCGTTTTTCGCTTAAAAGCGCGCGCAAATCGCGCGATTCAGCGCAAATGTCGAATTTTCAGCGCATTCTTGCGCAATTAAATTTGATTGACAAATACACTAAATGGTTGTACAATGTGGTTGTGAACAAATTCACAGGTCAAGAAGTCGCGCTTTCTTTGCGTTGTATTCCTCTTCGGTGATGGCGCCGAGATCGAGAAGTTGTTTGAATTTCAGCAGCTCATCCGCAACGCTTCCCGACGCACCTGTTGAAGCTGACGCCTTTTGCCTGCCGGAAACGCATTCCTTCAAAAACTCCGTGATGCCGCCTGGATACTTCTGGACAGGCAGAACCTGCTCCCCAAGAGGGAGCTCAAAGCGGATGGAGACGTTTTCCTTGCTGCGCCCCTTCCTTGTCTCGCTTTTGGCAGTGGACGCGCCAACGATTGCACCAACCGGCCCGGCAATGGCAGCGCCTACCACAGCACGTCCAATGCCACCCACGGACTGAGTGACCATTACGTCGTCCGCATCTGACTCATACCCGGAAACTTCATCGAAACCGTAGATCATACGCTGGCCTTTATCCCCGCCACGATGGCCGAAGAAAAAGAGACGGTTGATTTTGTCAATGGACACGAAAAGAGAATCTCCGTCATAGATGGAATCCGTTTCCTTGAATGTCTTACGGCGCTGTTCCAGCGTCACCCAGTATGCAGCAAGTGCATCTGTCGGTTGCTTTGCTGCCCGGATGCCCAATTTTGAAAAGAAAAAGTTACTGCACCCAGAACAGATCAGGCCGTCCGCGCTCTTCTCGCGGTTCAGCAGACCCAACTTGCCACCGCAGACGGGACAGATATTTGCCATAATAAGAACCTCACACATACAAAAACAGGCAGCCAACCAGCCGCCGAAAAACTAAATTATCAATGAACTAGCCAAAGGGGGAAAATAAAGTGCAAGATACTAGCACAAAATTGATGAAATCAACACCGGAATGTGTTATACTTGAGAAAATCAAGCTTGCACTTTCCCTTGGTATCGACGTGGACAAGCTTTTGAAGGAGGCTAAAAAGAATGCTTAACAATGTCCTGCTCGGCCTGATACTCCTTGCGGTCATTTTCATCACTTCGATTTTGACATGGGAGTTTCTGGATCTGAACGATTTTCGCCTGTTCAAAAGAAAAGTTACAATCGAACCACCACCCATGGCCACTCCGGATCAAAACAATCCCTTCAAAATCGTGAACGTCTATACCGGCGTAACATTAGCCGATATATGCGAGCTTTGCCCTCGAAAGCTTTTCAGGGTAAGAGGGAATGGCGAAAAAATCGTTTGCATTGACACGGAAGCAATCGAGGAAAAGAAGCTGGAATTCTATCGGACAATCTTTATCAAAAAGATAAACGCAAAAAATTACGAACTCGAACTCATAAATTCAGATGAACTTTCACTCTTATGAGATGCAAGAAGCGTCAAAAGAGAAGAAATTATAGCTGATATCACCGCTATTACGGCACTCTGGATGAACTGTTTTCGTGAAATCCGGGCTTCTCGCTGCTGCTTCAAGAAATATGTTCTTCCTTTGGCTGTCGGAATCAGACAATTGACCACTGCAGAATGGCGCTCATCAAGTTTTTGCACCTTGCGCTTGACCTCAATCAGCTCATCTGACATCAATAAATCTGTAACGACATCTGCGTATCTCCCATACCGCTCCTTAAAAACGGAAAATGGAACGTCTGGAATTTCAGGTGTTCGCTCATAATTTTCCAAAAGATAACGCAGAGCATCTTCTTCTTGTTCAAGATCAACCATTTTCTTTCCCTTTTGCCGCCTCAAGCGCGGCATCGAGCATCTTTTCAAACATGGCCTGTGTTGCCGGGTCAAGCATATTATACTTATCTAATATAGCCTGCCCGTGCGATTCACGCTCAGCATCCTCCGGGGTGTTGGGCTTTTCTTTTTGCTCGCTTTCGCCGGTGAGCTCTTCGACTGTGATGCCTAGAGCCTGCGCAACAGGTTCTAGCATTTTTTCCGGTATGTCTCTATTGTTCGCTAGAATTTCCGCTAGATACCCACGGCTTTTCCCAATCTGAGTGCAGACAAATGCAAAACTCACGCCTTTGCTTTTAGCGATTTGTTTAGCTCTTTCTACATTTCGCATAGGAAACACCTCTCATTTTTGTGCACCTAACCAAAACGTTAGAAAATGCAGATTTCCTATTGAAAACTAACGAATTGTTTAGTATAATACTAGGCACAGGGCAAACAAAAACCAAAGCCCCTGACAATATTATATCGGGCAGACGCTAGATTTTATTTACTTTGTACCTTGCAAATACATAGTAGCATATTTTCTAGCGATTTTCAAGCCCAGAGAGGAGAATTGCTAGTGAATGTTTCAAAAATCGACCAGTTTTGCAAGCTGCATGGTCTGAGTCGCACCGATCTGGAGGCGGCGGCAGGCCTGAGCAACGGCTCGATTGGCAAGTGGGAGCGCAGCGTCTACGGCCCCAGTATCAGCCAGCTGATGAAGGTGGCCCGATACTTTAAGGTATCCGTGGACAAGCTGCTGGTGGAAGAAGGAGGAAAGATCGAATGACGGACATTATCTTATCTACCCAGAACGGCGAGCCGGTGGCATCCAGTCTCCAGATTGCTGAGAGCTTCGAGAAGCGCCACGACCATGTGATGCGTGGTATCGAAGACATTCTGAGGGGTCTCCCCAAAAATGGGGACACCCCCATGTTCTACAAAACCGAGTACACTCACGAGCAGAATGGTCAGACCTACCCCATGTACCTGATGAACCGGGACGGTTTCAGCCTGCTGGTGATGGGCTTTACCGGCAAGGCGGCGCTGGAGTGGAAGCTGAAGTACATCCAGGCGTTTAACGAGATGGAGAAGAAGCTGAACGCTCCGCAGATACCCAAGCTCAGCAAGGAGATGCAGGCGCTGTTCCTGCTGGACGACCGCACCCAGAAACAGGAGCAGCGGCTCACGGCGCTTGAGAACACCATGACGGTGGACTACAACCAGCAGCGTGTGCTGCGCAAGAGCATCAGCCGGTCTGTGATCTGCGCCCTTGGCGATGAGAGCGCCCCGGCCTACATCGACAACCATGTGCGCAGCAAGGTGTACAGCGAGTGCAACCACGATGTTCAGGACTGGTTCAGGGTCAACAGCGTGGGCAACATCCCCCGCAAGCGCTTTGACGAGGCTGTGGAGTACATTCAGCGCTGGAAGCCCAGCACCAACACCGTGATGCTGATCCAGCAGACCAATGGGCAGACCAGCCTGTTTGAGATGGGGTGTGCAAAATGACACTGACCGGCTTTCGCAAGGCGCTTGCGCAGGCAGACCGTTACAAGCCGTTCTGCTACACCGAGAAAAGCCAAAGCGGGCATGAGTACAAGTACTGCTTTATGAAAAGCAGAGCGGGCTACACTCTGCGCAACGAGACCACAGGCAATACAGTGTTTTGCGGCTACAACCGCAAGCTGGCAGAAGAAATTATGGTTTACTAAGACCTATTTAATGGGAGGATGATGTTCCATGCGTCCCACAATGAGCATTCACGACTGTTGCGAGCTGATGCGCGCAAACCAAATTCCCATAAGCGAATCTACGCTTATGGGAATGATTCAGGCGGGGGCGTTTCCTGGGTGGGCTGTTCCGTCTGTGGGCACTAGAACCGCCGCGCCGCTGATTTCTAGCGCAGGCTTTATCGCATGGCTAAAAGAATTTTACACGTTAGAGGAGGTATACGGATTATGAAACGACTCAACACCATTACCCTTGCCGGTTTCGCGGTGTGCGGCTTTCTGCTGGGCATGAAAGCGCTGGATCTGGCTGAAGCGGGCATCACCCTGCTGCTGATGGTCTGGGGCGGCTACGCCTACGGTGCCGCCGATGCCCGCGCCCCGCTGGTGCTGTGGGCTGTGCTTTGCACGGCTGCAGGGCTTGCATTCAGCCTGTACGAGCTGCACCGCGAGAACCGGCAATACAAGCAGAACAGCCCCTATGGCCGCATCGACCGCACCCACGCCCGCACCCATGAGCCGGACTACCGGCAGAACCGGAGGGGAGCATGAAAAAAGAGCCCGCCCGTGTTGACACCACGGACGAGCCCCAGAGGTGATGGTTTGAACGACTCCATCACTTCGAAGAATAACATACTTTGGAGGTTTTGACAAGCAAAATGGCAATTTTGATGATCTTCGACGGGAAGAAGAACCCGCCAGCGTTCCGCACGATGCGCTACGGCGAAACCACGCAGGAAATGGTCCGGCTGGCCGACGACCTGGCCAAAGGCCAGCCCGGTGATCTGTACGAGGTCTATGATAATGTCGGCGTTCTGGCGTATCGGAGGTGAGCACACAATGAAGACCGATTTCGCCGCAAGACGCGCCCAGGTCAAAGACCTGTCCAACAAGGCCGAGGGTATTTTTCAGTACGTCGGTCGGGACAATGTACTGTTCCGGCTCATCAGCACCGGCAACGAGCTGACCAGCGATGTCAATGCTGCTGTTGCATTGTTTACGAATTTCGCCCGCAATGGCAAACTGGGCAGCAAGATCACGCGGGATACGATCAACTCGATCTACCGCCGCGTGGGCAGGCTTCTGTGCCTGATTGACATCATCCACGCAGCCGCCGGTGAACCCATCATGCCGGAGCCGTACAACTCCATCGACTTCTGCTATATGACGGAGTATCGCACCATGCTTCGGGAGGCGGTCATCAAGGGGATGCCGGACAACTACAAGGGCCCGGCGCAAAACCCGCCGCAGATCTGCGTCAAACTGGTCAGGCCCGGCGTTGCTGTTTACCAGACCCCGCCGGAGAACGATTTCCGGGATGCGTTCTACGATGATCTATTCGATGGCTTCCTCCAGAAGGAAGAGCCCCGCGACCGGAAACTTGTATTCCACTGCACAAAAGCCGAGCTTGCCGCAATCGAGCGGTATGCAAATATTGTTGAGATCAAATTCACTGAGGAGGAAATCCACCATGCCTGAAAACGAAATCAAGAAGACCCCTGTCGAACAGCTTCAGATGGACGCTGCGCCCGCAGCCGTTCCGGAAGTTCCAGTCCCTGCTGCTCCGGCCAACCGGCAGCTGACCTATGCAGAAAAAGTCCAGGGCTTGACCGCCAATGAGCGCATCTGGACGCTGGCAAAATCCAAGGCCGTCGCAATGGCAAATCTGCCCGACGGGATGCTCCCGCAGTCCTACGCCGGGAATGTCGGTGCCTGCGCCATTGCCTGCGATATGGCCCAGCGGATGAACGTCTCCGAGCTTTTTGTCATGCAGAATCTGTATGTTGTTTACGGCCAGCCGACGTGGAGCGGCAAGAGCTGCAAGGCCCTGATCGACAACAGCGGCGAGTTTGTAGGCCGTACCCGTTACCGCATGGAGGGAGAAGAGGGAACGCCGTCCTGGGGCTGTCGCCTGATCGGCGTGGACAAGCTCACCGGCGAGAAGGTCATTGGTCCAAAAGTTACGGTCCAGATGGCGCACGACCTGGGCTGGTGGGACAAAAAGGGCAGTTATTGGCCGCGTATGACCGAAATGATGCTCAAATACCGCGCTGCCGCTTATTTTGCCCGCGCAGAATGCCCGGAAGTGCTCATGGGCGCAAACGTAGACTACGAGGCCGGGGCTGGCGACAGCGACGAGGAGGGGGGCCTGCCCAATGCTTAACATCGTTGCAATTATGGGCCGTCTGGTCCACGACCCGGAACTCAAGACCACCCAGCAGGGAACCAGCGTGTGCAGTTTCCGCATTGCCTGCGACCGCAGCTATACCCAGAAGGGCCAGGAGCGGCAGGCAGATTTCATTGACGTCGTCGCCTGGCGGCAGTCGGCGGAGTTCGTCAGCAAGTATTTCCAGAAGGGCAGCATGATCGCCATCGAGGGCAGCTTGCAGACCCGGCAGTATCAGGACAAGCAGGGCAGCAACCGCACGGCGGTGGAGGTTCTGGCTAACCATATCAGCTTCGCAGGCTCCAAGGCGGCAGAGAAGCCCGCTGTGCACGATTTCGACCAGCAGACGCAAAGTTATGCCCAGCAGGCAAATGCCTCTCACAGCGCACCTCAGGTGTCTCAGGGTGCCCCGGACGATTTTTCCGTCATCTCGGATGATGACGATTTTCCATTCTGAAGGGAGAAATGAAAATGGGATATCGGCCCAAAATTGTCCTGTGTAGACTGAAAACAGGCGGAAAAAGCATTAAAGAGTTTCGGGAGAAATTCAAAGACCAAGGAATGTCGGATTTCGACCTCGAAAACATCCAGAAGGCATATGAGAAATTCGATGGACTGACCGTTCTCCTTTCGCTGTGGGAGTATGACAACCATGAAAGCTATCATCTGTACGACTGGAACCTCGTTGACGATGAAGCCATGATGCAGGGAATCTACTTTGCAGAACAGGCCAATCCATTTACTCGGTACAAAGACAACTTTGACAAGTTTGCAGAGGATTGGAAAGACGGCGAGTATGATTCCGGCGGAGCGGTTTTGACTTTTTCACCCGAAGAGGTAAAAGAACTCAAGATAATTTCAGAAGAGAACCGCTCGTAATCGACAAGAACGCTGTGCTATCTGGCGATACGGGCGCTCGGAAGGAGGTGAAACATGGAAGACGAAATCAGGCCCAAAGCGCTGATGATCCCATTTGACAAGTTTGTGATTTTGGATATTCTGCCGCCGGAACAGTACAAGAACACTCTGACCAAGATGCGGCAGTATGTGGAGCACGGCGAAGAACCAGAAGGTCTGGAACCAATGGAGCAGATGGCATTCGAGTCTCTGCGGGCCTTTATGAACGAGAACATAAAGACGTATCAACGCACGATTGAGGCGAATCGTCAGAATGGGCGAAAAGGCGGGAGACCCAGAAAAGCGAAAGAAACCGATGGGTTTTCTGAAAAACCCACGGAAACCCATGGGGAACCCAACGAAACCCATAAAAACCAAAGTACAAAGTACAAAGTACAAAGTACAAAGTACACAGACTCTATAGAGTCTATAGAGATAGACGCTTTCGCGTCTCCATCCTCCAGAGCATCGAAACGGTTTTCTCCGCCGGGTCTGGAAGAGATCGAGGCGTATTTTGCCGAGAAAGGCGGTACGGCTGCACAGGCGGAGCGGTTCCGGGACTTCTACGAGTCCAACGGCTGGAAGGTCGGCAAGAACCACATGAAGAGCTGGAAGGCTGCTGCATCCGGCTGGATGTCCAGAGACAAGGAGAGCGCCCAGAAGGCCAGCGCTCCGCGCAGCAAGCCGTTCATGGCGTCCCGGTCCCCAGAAGAGGCGGCAGCGCATCCGAACGACTTCCTCAAGAATGCTGCGGCCCGCCGCCCTCTGAGCAAAAAGAAAGGAGAGGTTCACAATGCCTAAATACACCGTCATGGTCGAGTGCCGCAACGCAGGCGGTACAGACCTCCACTGCTGGCGGGTGGATGCCAGAAACCCCGGCGAGGCCGGTTACATCGCAACGCAGCTCGCGCAAAGCCATTACCCGGAGTTCGACGAGTTCGAGCCGGTGCGGACGGAGGCGGTCCGATGACCAACTCGACCTGCAAGGGTTGCCCGGACCGGAAGCCCGGCTGCCACGACCACTGCGAGCGGTTCAAGGCATGGCAGCAGCTGCACAAGGCCGAGCTGGCCTACACCTACGATATGACCCACACCATGAGCTGCTACCACCGTACATACGAGGACAAGCACCGTGAGCGGGGCCGAAAGCGCTATCTGGGCTCAAACGGAGGAGACGAATGAAAGTTTTAGTTGCCTGTGAGGAATCACAAGAAGTGTGCAAAGCATTCCGGGCAAAAGGACACGAAGCTTACTCCTGTGATATTCAGAAACCTTCCGGCGGGCATCCTGAATGGCACATTCTTGGAGATGCGCTCAAGGCTATTGAGGGGGGGCAAATCGTGACGATGGACGGCGTAGCGCATGAAGTCGGCAAGTGGGATTTGCTCATTGCTCACCCGCCCTGCACACATTTGGCCGTATCTGGTATGAGGTGGTTCAAAGAAGGAAAAAAGCCGTTGAGCTTGAAATACGAAGCGGCGGCTTTCTTTATGAAATTTATCGAAGCAGATATTCCGCATATCGCAGTTGAAAATCCTGTAAGCGTGATGTCAACGCTGTACAAAAAGCCGGATCAGATCATAAATCCGTGGCAATTTGGGCATCCAGAGCAAAAGAAAACTTGCCTTTGGCTGAAAGGATTGCCAACTTTGAAAGAAACCGACAATGTGTACAAACTTATGATGGCACTTCCGATAAAGCAAAGAACGAGAATTTGGCAGATGGGAAGCGGCCACGCAAAGGAACGGAGCAAAACGTTTCCAGGCATTGCAAAAGCAATGGCAGAACAATGGGGGTAAAAATGAAAGCAGTTCTTTTGAGCATCCGGCCAAATTGGTGCAAGTTGATTTGGAGCGGAATGAAAACCGTGGAGGTACGCAAGACCCGCCCAAAGCTGGAAACGCCGTTCAAGGTGTACATCTACTGTTCCGGCAATAGCGGATGGCTAATGAGGTCACAAAAGGGCTTGCGGAAGATGGACAGAAAAGTAATTGGTGAGATTACCTGTGACAAAATCGACAAACTCGTCCACATCGGAACGATGATGGATATAAACATTTTGACATTGGACGGGTTGTATAAACCGGCAGATGCACTGCTTCAAGCCGCCTGTTTGACCGAAGAAACCGCTAAAAAATATCTGCAAGGTCGTAATGGCTATGGCTGGCACATTTCAGAACTTAAATTTTACGATGAGCCTGTGAAGCTTAAAGATTTCTGGGCGATACAGCCCTGCACACATCGCGGAGATTGTTGCTCCTGCCGCAGATGGGACGCAGAAAAGCTGATTTGCCGGGGAGAAGTATTCGGAATCGAACGCCCGCCGCAAAGCTGGTGCTACGTGGAGGACGGCAGATGAAATTAACCCTCTACGGCGACCCCCGCACAAAGAAAAACAGTGCCCGCATCCTGCAAGGGCGCGGAGGGCGGCGCTTCGTGGCCCCAAGCGCGGCGTTTGAGGATTACCAGACCGCTTGCCTGTGGCAGATACGCGCCCCGCCTGAGCCTATCTCTGCCCGCGTGAACGTGCGGTGCGTGTACTACATGGCTACCCGGCGCAAGGTAGACCTTGCCAACCTGATAGAAGCAACATGCGACATACTTGTAAAAGCCGGTGTGCTGGCAGATGACAACAGCCGCATCGTTGCCGCTCACGATGGCAGCCGGGTGGAGCTTGATTGGAAACAGCCACGGGTGGAAATTGAGATTGAAGAAATGGAGGACAAAAATGGCTGAATATCATGTTGGGTGTGGATTGTTTGGAAATATCTATGCCGGAACGCTGTCCACGCCACGCAAAGACGGATTGCAGATGTGGCGCAATAAATCAGAGGTGACAAGCGAAGCTGTCGAAGCGGTCATGGGGCATTTCATCACGGAAATGGAACGTTCAAACAAAACGAAGCTTGAAAAGGTGTGGGGCGTTATCGGAAACAAGAAGCTAAAAGTCACTTTTGAGATTTTCGCTAGCAAGGAGGAAAACAATGACCCGCACATGGACACCTGACGCAGACGCGCCGAAACCAGAGGACCCCCGCGCGCTGGAAGTGCGGCGGTATTTTGAACGCCTGCCCCGAATGAGGTCTCTTATTTTGCAGCAGAAGGAGCGCATCGCAGACCTCAAGAACGCAGCTACAACGACTACTTCCAGAGTATCCGGTGTGTCCGGGCGCTCTGGCGTCAGCGATAAGGTCGGAAACAATACCGATGCCGCGATGGACGCCGAAAAGCATCTGCACGAGATGAAATGCCAGTACGCCGAGATGCAGAAAGAAGCCATCGACTTCGCTTATCTCCTCAACGCGGACCCTGCGTCCATCAAGCGCAGTCGGTGTATCACGCTCTGCTATGTGGAGGGAAAGACCAGGGCCGCCGCCGCCGGAGAGGTCGGTTATTCAAACGCGCGGACGGTCTCCACAGCCATTTCGGAGGGATTTCGTCAGCTGGCAGAGATATGGGAGGATACACCGTTCTGCGATTTTGACAGTTTTGCACAATAATTTGTGGAACTTTTCTACAGTGAACATCATCGACACCTGAGCGGAATCGGTGGTATTGTAGTAGTATCGGCAGAGCCGAAAAGGCCAACCGATGCAATACAGCCCCCAAACGTTCCGGCCCTGTGCTGCCCGTAGGAACAGATCACCAACGTTTCGCGGGCTGCCTCTATGCGAGATTTCGGCGCGGATCCGTTCAGAACGGCAGTTCTGGGCGACTGGGGCAAAGTGATTGCATCCCTCTCCGCGTGGTTCGACTCAACGGTCTCGCACCAGATGGCGCATGGGCTCATCCCCCACAAAGCTGCACGCTTAACCTCCCGTGCTACAAGAGAAAGCTTTGAATCCCTGAAGGTGTGGGTAGACTTCCCGACGGGATGTGCGTCAAACAACAGCCCTGGTTCTCCGCCAGGGCTGTTTTATATGGCCGCCTGAGCGCAATGTGGAGCGCGGTGCGTGTGTAGACACGGCTGGTTCGATTCCAAGGGCGGCGTCTTATATTCCCGTAGCTCAAGTGATGGAGCAGCGGTCTCCAAAACCGCAGGCTGCAGGTTTGAGCCCTGCCGGGAATGCCAGCTGCGTACCCTGTAAGTGGGCTGCGCAGATAGCGGAGCATCTGGCCGCGAAAGTTCCAGATGCAGCGGCTTTGTGTACGACAGGCAAAGCTGCTTATTATATGCCGCCATAGCTCAATTGGGAGAGCGCCGCCCATTTAAGGCGGGACAACGATGGTGACACCACGAGAACATCACTGCGCAGCCAACCACTGCGCACATCCATTCCGTGGGTGCTGGTTCAAATCCAGCTGGCGGCACATTCGAGATTTTAACCGTTCGATTTTTCGGGCGGTTTTTGTTTTACAGGGAGGTGAGCAGATGGCGCGAAAAAAGAAAACAATGGACTTTTCTTCCCTCGACCTGAACCTTGACGCACTGGGCGACTGGGGCGGCGACGAGGAAAAGGCCGAGAAAGAGTTTATCCGCGCTGCAAAGCTGAACCTCTCCCCTGTCACATGGGACAACGCAGAAGCGGCAGCGGACGCGGTGGACTACGACAAGGATTATTTTGCGCTCCTGAGTGGGCGCTTTATTTTTGGTGACTTCATCGAGGCGCTGGTCTACAAAAAAGAACTGCTGCCGCACCGGGTCTACATCACCACGCTGGGCATGAGCCGGGAAAACATAGACAGTATCGTCAACATTGCCGGGTATCTGGGTTGCGAGCAACTGAACCTGATCGTGTCAAATTACTTTGTGGCAATGGAGCGGGCAAAGTTGGTACCCTACATGATCTCCCAGTTTACCGGGCAGCATATCAACGTGGCGGTGCTGGCATCGCATTGCAAGATTTGCCTGATCGAGAGCGACAAGGGCAATCTGATCATCATGGGCAGCGCAAACCTATCCAGTTCAAACAACGTGGAGCAGATCATGATGTTTCACGATGACAAGTTGTTCCGCAAGATCAAGACGCTGCTGAACAGCATCATGAAAAAGTTCTGCATCCTGCGCGGATACAGCGGCAAGACGATTTTTGAGAACAACACCAACAACACCGGCAAAAAGGCTTTTGAAGCCGTAGAGGAGGGCATGACGGATGGCTAGAGGCTCAGGAGCATCCGGCTGGGGCGGCGGCTCTGGTGGTGGCGCAAAAGGGAGAAGAGAACAGTATGGAGACGGCTGGAAAAGCCTTGATAGCGAGTTGATAAGAAGGGCGGACGATTTTTCTTTGTTTGACGCAGGAAGTGCGACAAAGAGAGAATACGATGCAAACATAAAGAAAATAAAGCAGTCAAATCTTACCGAAAAAGAAAAGACTGATGCCGTTGATAAACTGCACCGCCTTACCACGGAACAGTTAAAGTCGCAAACAAAAGTTGCAAATCCTTATGTATCCGGTGTTGCAAGGTTCAATCAAAAGCAAGTACAAAAGGCAGCAGATAGTACCGCACAAAAAAGGCAAAATGTAAATTCTTTCATGCGAGACGTGCAAAAAAAGTCTGCCGCAAATAAAAAAGCGGCAAAAACAAAATCCCTTTCCGCTGCGCTTGGATCTGCAATGGACAGCGGCGCGTTAGAAGTAACGTTCGGAGGGAAAACATATTACCGCGCGAGAAAAAATTCAAAAACATGGAGAATCAGGTAAAGGGGGGCAAGTAACTTATGTCTGAACTTAGCGCAAGCACCGGATGGAACGGCGGCGGGGCAAAAAGCAGAGCCAAAGACAGGCGCAAGCTGTACGTCGCAAACCGCCGGGATACCAGGTGGTACAATCGCCGAACAGGCAGAGCGAAGCGGTATTCGAAGCCCGGCACACGAGATCTGGAGTTCTGAGAGGAGTAAGGCATGGCACGGCGTAAGATAGACCCGGAGGCGGGACGTGCCACGCAGTTTCAAACAGGCGGTAAACAGGCACAAACTGCCAAAAAAGGCGGCATTGCTAGCGGCGTGGCAAAACGGCAGGCAAAGACCCTATCCTCCATTGCATCACAGATCGCCGCTGCACCCATCACCAACAAGAAAAACCTCAAACAGCTTGAGACGCTGGGTGTGGACACGGCAGCGGGCGTGACCAACAACGCGCTGATCTCTGCCGGTGTTTACATGGCAGCCGCCAGCGGCGATATGAAAGCCGTGGAAAAGTGGGAAGAATGGACGGAAGCCAGCAGCGCCGCCGGGGAAAGCAGCTTTGAACTGCCAGCCCGGTGCATCGGCAAAGCGTTTGTTGACCTGAATCGCCACATAGAGCCAAACGGCTCCTATATCCTCAACGGCGGACGCGGATCCACAAAATCCTCTTTTGTGAGTCTGAAGATCATCGAGACCCTGCGCCGCAACCCGGAGATGCACGCTTGCGTCTGCCGCAAAGTCGGAGGAACGATGCGCGATAGCGTGTATGCACAGATCAAGTGGGCGATACATGAACTGCGGCAAGACAGCCGGTATAGCTGCAAGGTATCGCCTATGGAGATCACCGACAATGTGACCGGTCAGATCATCTACTTCCGAGGGCTGGACGATGAGACGAAAATCAAGTCCATCAAGCCGCCTTTTGGCGCAATCGGCATTCTGTGGGTGGAGGAAGCAGACCAGATGGACGGAGCGGAACAGCTGCGCAGCGTCCGGCAATCCGTTCTGCGCGGCGGCGGAGATACCTACGAGTTTATGAGTTACAACCCACCGGCGGCTGCCCGCAACTGGATGAACCGCTTTGTGCTTGAGCCGCACCCAAACACCGTGGTGCACCACTCTTGCTATCTGGACGCACCGCCGGAGTGGCTGGGCGAACGATTTTTACAGGACGCAGAAGCCCTGAAGGAAAACAACGAGATTGCCTACAAGCACGAGTACCTGGGCGAGGTGACCGGCTGCGGCAAGGAAGTCTTTACAAATATCCGGGCAGAAAAGATAGACCCCGCCAAGTTTGAGCGCAAATATCACGGCATTGACTGGGGCTGGTATCCAGACCCATTTGCTTACAACTGCATGAGTTACGACGCAGCCCGAAAAACCCTGTATATCTATGACGAGATCACCGTGCGGCGCACCCGCAACGAGGATACGTTCAAGATGCTGCAAGACCGGCACGTCATGGAGCACCCAGAGAGCGAGCGACTGACCGGTGACAGCGCCGAGCCAAAGAGCTGCACCGACTATACTGCATGGGGAATGAAGTGCTTGCCCGCGATAAAAGGCCCGAACAGCGTTGGGCAGGGCGTGAAGTGGCTGCAAAGCCTGACCGCCATCGTAATAGACCCGGTGCGCTGCCCGGACACTCTGAAGGAGTTCACCGAGTACGAGTATGACGCGGACAAGAACGGCGAGCCGTTGCCCGGATACCCCGACCACGATAACCACCACATAGACGCTACACGATACGCCATGGAACTTGTGTGGCACAAGCCCGGAAAATAAGGAGCAAAGCAAGTGAGAACATACCAAGACCTTGAAGCGGTACAGAACAACCCCGCAGCCAAAACCGCTTTTGTGCAAAGCTTTATCGCGGAGCACGTTACAAGCGCCCCGGTGCGTACCGCTGAAAAGGCTGACAAGTACGACAGGCAGCTCAACACCGGCATGGATGACTTGCTGGATGCACTTGCCAACATCGACTATAAGCTCAACGGCATCACCAAGAGAGCCCGACCGGAGACTGTGAAAAGCAACTCCTTTCACCGGCTTAACGTGCAGCGCGTGGCGTATAGCCTTGCAAACGGCATCACCCTGCCGGATGCGGACGAGGTAAAGGCGCAGCTAGGCGAAAGCTTTGACGAGCAGCTTTACCGGCTGGGTTACCTTGCCTGCATCCACGGGGAAAGCTTTGGCTTTTGGAACAACGACCACTTGGACGTGTTCAAGCTGACCGAGTTTGCGCCCCTGTATGACGAGCAGGACGGCACTATGCGAGCTGGCATCCGGTTCTGGCGCTTGCAGCCAGACAAGCCCATGCACGCTGTACTGTATGAGGAGAGCGGCTACACCCGCTACACCGAGGACAGCAAGGGCGAGCGCATGTTGCATCAGGACGGTGAGCAGCAGCCCTACAAGACTACCACGACCACAACCCCCGCCGGGGACGAGATCGTGGAGGGCGAGGGTTACGGAACGCTGCCCATTGTGCCGTTGTGGGGCAGCAGCGCAAAGCAGAGCACACTTGTCAACCTCAAAGGGTACATCGACAACATTGACCTGATTATTAACGGCTTTTGCGATGATCTGCGCGAGTGTGCGCAAGTGTACTGGCTTATTTCCAACTACGGCGGCATGAATGACGCAGATCTGCGCAAGTTCATGCAGCGGCTGCGGTTCAACCACGCCGCCAACGTAGACAACGCCGGGGGCAACGGCGGCAGTGTGCAGCCTTACACGCAGGAGATTCCCACACAGGCGCGGGAGACCCTTTTGCAGCGGCTGCACAGTTCCCTGTATGAGGATTTCGGCGGTCTGGACGTGCATTGCGTGAGCGCAAACAGCACCAACGACCATCTGGACGCCGCTTATCAGCCGCTGGACGAGAACGCCCGCGACTTTGAGCAGCAGATCACCAAGTTTGTGCGTCAGGTGCTCAAAATCGCCGGTCTGCCGGACGCAAAGCCGCAGTATACCCATGTGCGCATCTCCAATACCAAGGAGCAGGTGGACATGGTGCTTTCTGAGGCTGCTGTCATCGGTGATGAAATGGCCATCGAGCTGCTGCCGAACCTCACACAGGAGCAGAAGGAGCAGGCCAAGGCCGCGCTGATGGCAGAGAGCGCAACGCGGGAGACCGGCGGTGGTGAAGAATGACAAGCGAACTTGACCGCATCTCCACCCGGCAGCTGAACAGGCTGCGCCGCCGCATTTTGCGTGTATACGGCGCCGCCCGCCGGGAGATGACCGAGCAGCTGACCGAGTTTCTCGCAAAATACAAGCAGCTGGACGAGCACAAGCGGCAGCAGCTGGAAGCTGGCGAGATCACCGAGAGCGACTACCGCACATGGCTGCGGAATCAGGTGTTTCAGTCCGAGATGATGCACCAGAAGCTGGACAACATCACCCAGACGTGCACCACAGCCCAGCAGACGGCATACAAGCTGGCGCGAGATGAACAGTACGATATCTTTGCCCTTGGCGCAAACTGGGCATTCTACGAGTTGGAACAGGCCGCAGGTGTGGCGTTCAACCTGACCTTGTACAACACCGAAGCGGTCAAGCGGCTGCTGCTGGAGAATCCCAAGCTTGTGCCCAACAAGCGCATCAAGAGCGAGAGCAACAAGACCTACGACGCGCGGGTGTTCAACCGGTACGTCACAAAAGGCATCATACAGGGCAAAAGCGTCCATGACATTGCGGTGCAGGCTGTGCAGGGCATGGCAGACACGGAAGTGCACTGGGCGATGAACAACGCCATCACAGCCCTTACAGGCGCACAGAACGCAGGGACGATGCAGCAGTTGCGCAACGCTGAAGCCATTGGCATTGAGGTGCAGAAGCGCTGGAACAGTACTTTGGACTACCGCACCCGCGAGATGCACCGACTGCTGGATCAGGAGACCACCGATCTTGACGAGCCGTTCAAGGTGCAGGGCTACGAGATCATGTATCCGGGAGACCCCAACGCCGCCCCGGAAATGGTCTATCACTGCCGGTGCAAACTAACCAGCGCGTTGGTCAAGTACCCACGGCAGAACGCTATGCGGCGGGACAACACGACAAAAGAGGTCACATCTGACCTGACCTATACCGAGTGGTACAAAGCCAAAGGCGGCACGGAAGCTGAACAGATGTGGTGGACGAAAGAGCGGAAACGCAAAGCGGAGGAGAAGAAACATGGCTAGAGGAGCAGGCGCATCCGGCTGGGGCGGTGGCTCTGGCGCTGGCGGCGCTAAAGGACGAAGAGAAGAGTATAGCCTGAGCACAAAGCCGTTCTCTGCGTCTGAACTCAACATCACTGGAACAGAAAAGCAGATATCCTACGCGCGGGATATTGTTCAGGGCGCGTTTGACACCATGGACTCAAACATCAAGCGGAATCAGGACCTCGCAAAGACGGCAAAATCGGACGGAACGCGGAAATTCTACGAGTCCGAGGCATCCACGTGGAAAGAATTCAAATCTGATATGACGACCCAATACCGGCAAAATGCAAAAACAAAGTTGAAAGCATCCGGCATCATCGAATCCAGATATAATTTTGATGCCGTAAAGAACTTCAATCAATGGAAGCGGATGAAGAAAAAGAAATGAAATTCAACTACGACATCAAAGTCACCGACAACACGCCGCAGCTTAATGAAGCGCTGGAAGCATGGGTGAAGCGGGTGCTGACGCTCTGGGGCATAAAGGTGCAGGACTATGCACAGCTGCTGGTTCCCACCGGCACGGCAGACAGCACCGGCATACAGGGCTATGTGGGTGGTGCGCTGAAAGCGTCCATCACATTTGTTGTCTCTGCCGTACAAAAGACCGTCACCATCGGCTCAAATCTGCTTTACAGCATCTATGTGGAGCTGGGAACCGGTATCTTTGCGGAAAAGGGCGATGGACGCAAAACGCCGTGGGTCTGGCAAGATTTCAACGGCAAATGGCACTTTACCAGGGGCATGGCTCCCCGCCCATTCCTGCGCCCGGCGGTGGAAGATCATATCAAAGAACTGCAAGAGATTGCAATAGAGGAAGGAAACAAGGAGGCGTAATTCATGAATTTGGAGAAAATGTTCAAAACACCAAAAGAAAAGTTCCTGTCCGATGATGTGAAAACTGCGCACTGCGAGGCAGAAGACCTTTTCCTTGAACTTGCAACCCAGCTTGACGCACTTCCTGAAAGCCGAGAAAAGAGTCTGTGCATGACAAAATTACAGGAAGCGAAGTTTTGGGCGGTCGAATGTATCACCAAAGTTGAACGCAAAAACTAAATACTCAGCGGTTGGCGCACAGCGTCAGCCGCTTTTTATATGCCGTTTTTGCACAACTGGCAGTGCTCCCGGCTCATAACCGGGTAGTTGCAGGTTCGACCCCTGCAAGCGGCACCACACCGGCAGCACGTCCGGCAAAATAACCTGATTGTCAAGCATGGCAGCCCAAGCAAGGGCAGAAAGGACACACACATGGCACTCAAAAGAGCAGATATCCGCAAGATTCTGGAAAACGCCGAAACCTCCAACGATGACAAGGCAAAAGCCATTCTGGACGCCTTGCACGAGGAGACCGACGCCCTCATGGACGAACTGGATACCGAAAAAAACGCCCGCGTTGCAGCGGAAAAGGAACGGGACGCAGCCAACAGCGGTAAGCAGACCGCAGAAAAGGCGCTGACCGACTACAAGACCCAGCAGACCGCAAAGGAATCCAGAGCCGCAAAGGAATCCAAGTTCCGGGAGCAGCTCAAGGCCGCAGGCGTGCTGGAAAAGTACTTTGACCGCATCGTGCGCTTGTCTGGCGAGGACATCGACAAGATGGAACTGGACAGCAAGGGCAACGTGAAGAACGCGGACAAGCTGGCCGAGAGCCTGAAAACCGACTGGAGCGACTATGTGGGCAGCACCTCCACCAAGGGCGCACCGGTGGACAACCCGCCCGCAAACGCCGGATCCAAAATGACCAAAGACCAGATTTTTGCAATCAAGGACGCAGGCGAACGCCAGGCGGCGATTGCAGCAAATGCCGACCTGTTTACAGGCGGCGGGAAGGAATAACCTATGGCAGCAAAAGAAAATCTGATTACCACCACCGAGATCACCGTCAACCCCCGCGAGATCGACTTCGTGACCCGCTTCCAGCGCAACTGGGATCATCTGCGGGAGATCATGGGCATCATGCGCCCCATCCGTATGCAACCCGGCACCGTGCTGAAGAGCAAGTATGCACAGGGCACCCTGCAGAGCGGCACCGTGGCAGAGGGCGAGGAGATCCCTTACAGCCAGTACACCGTCAAGGAGAAGGATTACGGCAAGATCACCATCGAGAAGTACGCCAAGGCCGTCTCCCTGGAAGCAATCCAGAACTATGGCTACGACGTCGCTGTGCAGAAGACAGACGACGAGTTCCTGTACGATCTGACCGCGAAGGTGACCGACAAGTTCTACAAGTACCTGAACACCGGCAGCCTGAAGGGCACCCCCAAGACCTTCCAGATGGCACTGGCGATGGCAAAAGGCAGCGTGGAGAACAAGTTCAAGAACATGCACCGCACCGTCACCGGCGTGGTGGGCTTCGTGAACGTCATGGATGTGGCCGAGTATCTGGGCACCGCAAACATCACCATCCAGAACCAGTACGGCTTCCAGTACATCAAGGACTTCATGGGCTACAACACCATCTTCCTGCTGTCCGACGGCGAGATCGCGAAGGGCAAAGTCATTGCGACCCCTGTGGACAATATCGTGATGTACTACGTTGACCCCTCCGACAGTGACTACGCAAAGGCCGGTCTGGTGTACACCACCGCAGGCGAGGCCAGCAACCTGATCGGCTTCCACACCCAGGGCAACTACACCACCGCCGTCTCTGAGAGCTTCGCCATCACCGGCGTGACCCTGTTCGCGGAGTATCTGGACGGCATCTCTGTCCAGACCATTACACCGGGCGAATCGGTCTGACCGGCAAGGAGGTGACCCCGCATGACTGTGCCAGAACTGTGCGTGTACACGCGAAACTTCTTTGACCGGTACGATGACCCCACCGCCGGGGAATTTACCTTCACGGCAGATACTGTCCCAGCCGGGGTATCCGCCGGGCAGTATTTCCTTGTGTGCGGGTCTGTTTTCAATGATGGAGTGCACAAGGCGGGAGACGGAGACCTGACCGCCGAAACATTCACCGGCACGGTACAGCCTATGCGGGTCCCTCCTGATTTTGTGGCGCTTGCCCAGAAGATCACTGACTACGATGCAGCCACCCCCGGCGGCGGGCGCTATGTATCCCAGTCCTTCAACGGCTGGTCCGGCACCATGGCCACCGGCTCCGACGGCCTGCCCGCAGACGGCCTGACCCGCTACCGCCGGGAGATCAACCAATGGAGGAAACTGTAATGCCTGTAAACGATTTCACCAAATCCACCGTGATGGAGAATTTTACAAAAAAGTTCTGCTTCATGGTCAAGAAGCTGGTATCGGACGGCCTGTTTGGCTCTACCACCACATGGGAGGACGGCATGGAATTCCTCGCCATCGAGCGCCACGACCAGACCATTGAAGCGCAGCAGGCAGAGCAGCAGGGCACGGCATCCACCTACTCCCTCTATGTGGATAAGGGCATCAAGCTGGCCCCCTTCGACTGCATCAAGCGGCTGGAGGACGGCCAGACCTATGAGGTGACCACCGCAAGCAGCGACAAGGTTTCCCCCGCCGAAAGCGGGATGAATCTTGCCGTTGTGCAGTGCAAAAAGGTGGTGCTTTCCTGATGGGCGCAGAAGAAGCCATTACCACGGCGCTGAACAGCTTTTTTATACTGTTCAATATTCCTGTATACCCGGAGGATTTCGTGCCGCCGGGCGCTTCCCTACCATATATCACGGTGCGGCCGGTCATCCCCAAAGGTTTTGACGAGAGCAGCACCTTCCATGCGCGACTGTGGTATCCGGTGGACGGCGGCAAGCTCCCCATCATTCGCAAGACCGATGAACTCCGCGCGGCCCTTGGCGATGGACTGACCATCGAGTGCGAGGGCGGCGCGGTCCTTTTGTGCGCAGGCAGCCCGTGGGCGCAGCCAATGGACAACCCACCGGAAAAATATCTGTGCACATACCTCAACTTTGACGTCACATCCTTCGTGGTGTGAGAAAGGATGAATCATGAACAAAATGTTCACGCCCGTTTCGGCAGATGAGTTCAAGAAGCTTCAGTTCCAGGCGGGTGCCCTGCTGAAGACCTTTGACCCCGCCGGGACAAAAGCAATCGCTGCCGAAGACCGCATCTGCTTGACTTCCGGCGGCATCAACATCACCTGCAAACCCAACACCGTGGATTTCGGCGAGGACATCGACGAAGTACCCGAAAATACCTATCAGCTCAAGCATATCACGAGCTGGGTTTGCGGCCTGTCCACCACCTGCCTGACCGTCAGTGCCGACACCATTAAGCTGAGTCTCGGTGCGGCAGATGTTGAAGCAAACAAGATCACGGTGCGCGAAGACTACAAGGAAGCGGATTTTCAGAATGTCTGGTGGTATGGCCAGCTGATCGGCGGCGGATACGCAGCCTGCAGGCTGTCGAAGGCTGCCAGCGACGGCGGTCTGGAACTCAAGACCAGCAAGGACGGCAAGGGCAATCTGTCCCTGAGCCTGAAGGGGCACTATGATATCGCCGACACCAGCAAGGTGCCGATGGAATTTTATGTGAATACGACCGGAGGCGAAGTATGATCCTGACCATCAATCTGGACCCTGTGGAGTCCATCCCCAAGCTGTATGACGCCATCGACAGCATCACCCGCATGGTGATGGACGCCAAGGACAATGTGGACAACCCGGAGATCAAAGCGGCCCGGCAGGCCATCGTGGACAACGCCATGAAGCTGCTGGGCGCACCGGTCGAGACTCAGGCGGAGAAGAAAAAGCTCACCCCGCGTGAGTTTGCCCTTGCCGCGCTGGACTTTGCCAAGCCGCTGATGAAGCTGGACCCGAAGCGCACGGTGGATGCACTGCACCAGCTGTACACGCTGGAAGAGGGCGAATCGGACAACATCATGAAAGCTCTGGACGCTCTGGTGCAGACCCTGATGCAGCCCGATGTGCTGGGTTTTACCAAATCGCTCGGCATGTTGAACGCGACCGATTTTGGGTTCTGATCGGCCGGGCGAACCTCGAACATCTGCGGGCCTATGGCCTGCGGTATTTTAACAATTATGCACTGTATCTTCTCAAAGAAGACTACAAACGGAACGCGTACCGCGATTATATGTCCTCGCTGATCCGCCTTTGCGCAAAAGGAGTCGGCTTCGAGGTGGAAACCACCTATTCCGATGTCGTGGCCGAGGTGGAGCCTCCGAGGGCGAACCGGCGCGAGACCACGCTGGCCGAAGCAGAGGTGTTCTGGGAGCAGGCATTGGAAGACAGCCGCCACATGGTGGAAGAGAACGGAGGTGAGGGACCCTGAATCTTTTTAATCTGATGGCCACTTTGGGGCTTGATACCTCCGAGTATGAGCAGGGCATCGAGCAGGCCAGAAAAGAGACGCAAAGCGCCGCAAACTCGCTGAACCGCAGCGCAAACACCGCCGGGAATGGCGTTGCAGGAATGGCAAGCCAGTTTGCAGCAGCCAGCGCAAAAGCCAACATCCTTGCAGGTATGCTTACCTCGCTTGGGACAAAGGCGGTTGGCCTTGCAAAAGACTTTGTTGCGATGGGAGTTTCTTACAATGCGCAGATAGAGAAGTACACCACGGGCTTCACCAATATGCTGGGCAGCGCACAGGCAGCACAGAAAGCTATGCAGGCCATTCAGGAAGACGCAGCCCGCACACCGTTTGACGTTGCATCTCTGACGCAGGCAAACCAGCTGCTCATCAGCGCAGGCGAAAACGCTGGCCGTTCTCGTAAGGTCATTATGGCTCTGGGCGATGCTGTATCTGCTACCGGCGGCGGAAACGATGAGCTTTCCCGTATGGCCGCAAACCTTCAGCAGATCGCCAATGTTGGAAAGGCTAGCGCAGTAGACGTTAAGCAGTTTGCTTTTGCTGGAATCAACATCTATCAGGTGCTGGCCGACTACACGGGAAAAACGGTGGAAGAAGTCCAGAATATGACGGTCAGCTACGACCTGCTGTCTAGCGCGTTAATCGCTGCCAGCGAAGAGGGCGGACGTTATTACAACAGTATGGACACCCAGAGCCAGACCATGAATGGCAGGATTTCCACACTGAAAGATAATGTTTCCCAACTGGAGGGGCTTATGACGGGCGACCTCTCAAGCGGCATCGGCGTTGTTATTGGCAACCTGAACGATATGGTCGTTGCGGCACAGGAAGCCTACAAACAAGATGGTTGGCTCGGACTTGCTGGTGCCATTACCGGCTTAAGTGGGCCAATTGATTCCGTAAAGCAGAAGTTTAACGAACTTGGGAACGCCGCGATTACAGCTCTGGACAAAGCAAGTTATTGGCTGAATCATGATGTTCTAAAAAAGGACGCCTATTCTGACTATGACAGCTACGAAGAGTACAGAGACGCGCAAGACCATCAAAGCAACCGTGACCGCCGCCGACAAGAAGCACTTGCCGGAAAAGGCATCTATAACAAAAGCTGGACGGAACGGCAGGCTGAAGAAAAGGAAGGAAGCGGCATAACAAGCGGCGGCGACGGAGGAACGGACAAGGACAAGAACAAGAACAAGTCTGTCACCAAGACTGTCCTCTCCGCCCTGACCGACGCGGCCACGTCCTACTCCTCCAACGAGTACGGGCAGATCACGACATCCGTCACCGAGCTGACCGAGCACATCAAGGACAGCACCGGCAAGGTCTATGACCAGCTGACCCGCACAACCACCGAGTCCGGCAAGGAGCTGGTGAACGGCGTGGTGAAGAACTACAAGCTGGTCACCAAAGAAGTCACAGACGAGAACGGCAAGGTCACCACCACGACCCAGAAGACCTATGAGGACGCCTCGAAGTCGCTGGTCTCGACCCTGACGCAGACGGCGCAGACGCTGAAGAACGGCGTTTCTACGACCATCGAATCGGTGACGAAGAAATACCAGGACAACTCCGAGCACATCGAACAGACGGCCACCGAGACCGGTACCCGCATCGTCAACGGGGCGCTGGAGACCTACACGAAGGTTAAGACCCTGATGGACGGCGTGGAGACCGACAGCAAGGAGACCTCGCAGGCCGTGGTCAGCCAGTATGACACCCTGAACAGCAACTACGTCGCTGCCGCCGAAAAGGTGGCTCAGCTGCAGGCCGCTTACAACGAGTCCGCAGCCAGCACCGGGGAATTCTCGGAACAGACGCTGCGGATCGGTTATCTGCTCACAGAAGAAGAGGAAAAGCTCGACGCTGCAAGCAAAGCGTTAAAGGAATACCAGAAGAACAACAACCGCGCAAATGCCCAGGCAAATAAGTTCAAAAACCTTATCAGTGAGTCCAACGCGGCGTTTTCGGATTTTGGCAGCTCTCTGACCAGCCTGGGCGAGTTCTTCGACAGCGAGGTATTGCAGAACGCCGGTGACTTTTTCACGACTATCACCAACGGTGTGTCGCAGGCCCTCAATTTTGCCGCAAGCGTTGAAACGCTGGTCACGACGCTGCAGACCCTGAAGACTGCCATCGAGGCCGTCAACGCCACCGGCGGCATTTCCAGCGTGGTCTCCGGCATCGGCAAGCTTATCGGGGCAGGCGGTGCAACGGTCGCTGCGGGAACGGCCGGGGCTGCAACTGCCGGGGCTGCAGGAACAGCAGGAGCTGCAACGGCCGGCACTGGGGTGGCCGCACTGGGTCTGTCCATCCCGCAGATCGGTCTCATCGTGGCCGGTGTCCTGGCAGTGGGTGCTGTGGGCTACGGCATCTACAAGTGGGCCACGAAGAACAAGGACCAGACCGAGAAAAAGGCCAGCTCCAAGCTGTCCTACAAGGACATTCAGGACGCCTACTGGTACGGCAACGAGAGGGCCTTTGCGGGCTACGACTACCGCACAGACCCTTACACCTTCCGCCAGCAGCCCTCGATGAGCGACTACCAGAACAAGATGCAGGCCGAGCTTGCCCGCATCGGCGAGTTCGTGGAAAAGTATCTTCCGGAGACCGGCAAGGGCGTCGTCGCGCTGGACGGCGAAGAGGTGGCCCGCATCATCACACCGAACGTCAATGCAAATCTGGGCCAGCTGGCCGTCCTGAGCGGAAGGGGGAACTGAAACAATGTACGAGATCTACGGCTATCCCTACGGCAACCCGGACGCGGAGCTGCTCATCTATCAGCCGGGCAACAAAAACGGCACGGTCCTCAGCCCGAAACTGACCCGCGAGGTCAGCAAGGGCGGGAGCCTGACCTTCACCATGACCCGTGAACATCCGATGTACGAGATGCTGCAAAAGATGTCCACGGTGGTCGTGGTGAAGCAGGACGGAAAGGAGACCTGGCGCGGGCGCATCTTCAGCCATGAGGCGGACTGGAACAACAACCGGGCTGTCTACTGCGAGGGTGCGCTCTCGTTTTTTAACGATTCCTGCGTGACGCCCTTTAACTATGAGGGAACCCTGAAGGAGTTTCTTCAGCACCTCATCGACGTGCACAACGCGCAGGTGGGCCAGAAGATGAAGATGTTCGAGCTGGGCACCGTGACGGCAGCCCTGGGCGACCAGGTGGTCCACTTCGGTGACGCAGACCAGTACGGCGTCGGCGAGGACTACGGCAAGGTCTTGGACATCATCGACAAGCTGGTGCTCAAGGTCTTCGGCGGGTACGCCTACTGCACGTTTGACGTAGCGACGGGTTACAATGTTCTGAACTACTGCGACCAGGCAGTGGAAGAAAAGCGGGTGACGGCCCAAAAGATCGAGTACGGCGTCAACCTGCTCGACCTGATTGAAAAGACCGACACGAACGGCTTATACACCCGCATCTATCCGGTGGGCAACAAGCACACCGTGAAGGAGACCCGGTGGAAGTATAAGTTCAAGTGGCTCCCCGGCGGGCTGTGGAAATACACGGATGAGCACGAGGAGCGCTACGGCATCATGGATACCGACTCCGCGACCATCCAGAAATATCTGCCGCCGTCCGGATACCGGTACGATCTGGAGGACGGCTACATCGAGAACACCGACGCCGTCAAAAAGTTCGGCGTCATCGCCCGCATCGTGGAGTTCGACACCGACAGCGCCAACGATACCTTTGCCGACGGTGTGCAGGCGCTGCAGCAGAACCATCTGATGGTCACGAGTTACACCATCAAAGCCGTGGACCTTGTGGATGCAGGCGAGGCCACCGAACGCCTGACCTTTGCCTGCTATGCCCACATCTTGAGCGCACCGCACAGCGTCGACGCCATTATGCTCTGCTCCAAGCTGACCGAGCCGATCGACCATCCGGAAAAGAAAGAGTACAGCTTCGGCATGACCCGCCGCACCCTGACCGACCGGCATGTGGAAAACCTCGGCAAGACGAACCTGCTGGATGAGAGCAGCGCAGCCTCAGAGAGCTATAACAAGCAGCTCATCGAGCATCTGAAGAAAACGGACAAAAACGTGACAGAAGCCGCCAAGACCGCGACGAACTTTCTGGAATGGAGCGAGGCCGACGGTCTGATCGTCCGACATGAGTCCCTGCCCGGAAAGCGGGTGCAGATCACCCATGACGGCGTAAAGGTCCTCAACGGTTCCAGCATGGTCAACATCAAATCGGACAGCATCTCCATCACCGACGGCAACGGAAGCTGCACCATCGATTCCGGAAAGATTACATTCTTCGGCATTCGACAGGACAAAATTTGGGAGAACGGAGACCCAGACAGCGGCATGGGCGATGGCGCTGTGATCTGCAACGATGGCCGATTGCGCCCGTATTCCGCCATTGTGATTGGGTTCGGTGAATACTACACCGGCTTGGACGGCAGCGGAGTGAACGGAAGCGACTTGCAGTATACCGTTTTCCCCATCAATGGAATTTGGTCGATTGCAAGCCGTGTGTGGGACTATCCGAGAGTCCGAAGAGTCCACGTCTCATATAGCGGGATAACATTTGGACTAGCTGGATATTACAAAGAAGGCACTGTTGGCGTGAAGTTTAGCAAACATGACACCTGCTGCGTTCCATGTTCCGTTTACGGTTTAATATAAGGAGACTTTCAGATGTACATGATTACCTACAAAGAGGACGGAACCATTATGAGCGTCGGAAGCGTTGACCCGGCATACAACGCACATCCAACTCCGGACGGCGTCCTGTATATGGAAAGCATCCCGGATGGGCGACCTTTCCGGAAGACCTACAAAGTCCGGGACGGTCAGCTGGTCTACGACCCGGCACCGGATGAAGAGGAGGCTGCGGATGAATGAACTTTTATGATTCGATCCATGCCGCAGCGGAAAAGAACCCTCGTCTGAATGACGTTCATGTTTTTCTTGAAGAGAAAGAAATATCGCTCCGGTCCCGGTTTGGGTTGTGGCTCAACAAAAGCTATCCCGCCATTGGGAAAGCTGAGACCGAATCGAATCTGGTCTATGTGCCAGGATCTGATAAGGTTCTGAACCTGACCCGTGCGTTGGACGGAAAGGTGCACTTCAAAAAGAGAACGATTACGATGGAATTCACAGTTCTCCGACCGAAAAAAACATGGGAGAACGTCCGAAGTGATTTGGAGACCGCACTGCAAGGGCAATGGCTGCAATTTTATTTTGAGCTGGATCCATCTTGGATATGGAATGGCTTTTTTGATGTCGAGCTCAAACCAGGAGATCACAGCGCAACCGTAACGATTATGGCCACTTGTAACCCATACAAGTTCAGCCGAACGGCAATTGCAGGGAACGACTGGCTGTGGGATACGTTCAACTTTGAAACTGATACGATTTATGCAACGCCAACGGAGGTGGGCAGATTATGAAGCCATGGAAAGAAGTCATCGACGGGATCCGCAACGCAGTTCTGGGCAAGGAAGTGCGCGAAGATATCGCCCAGATGGGCGAGTACGTGGAGCAGTTTGCAAATACGGCAGGCGAAAACATCCAGAAAGCCATCGACCCCACCCTCTCCCTCTCCGGCAAGGCTGCGGATGCGGCAAAGGTGGGAGAGGCGGTTGGTCAGCTAAAGGGAGATTTATGGGAAAATCCATCTGTTTATTCGCCGTTTGAGTTGGGCACTTTAATTAATGGTGAAATTGCCAATGTTAAATATAGAATTGTGTCCACAAACATTATCCATACCACCTCAAAACTGTACATTGCAATAGGCAAAAATAGGAGAGCTGGTATACATTATTATGACTCTAATGGGAAATTTCTCTATGACTCAAAATGGCGTACCTTAGAATATGCCATTCCAGAAAACTCATACTTTAGAATTGTTATATCTGCATTTCCGAAAACTGGGGAAAATGAATTACTTGAATATAAAGCAAATGTGAATACACTTTTGGAATATGTTAAATTTAATCCAATTTGTGAAATTCTTGCAAAAAATGCTGTAAAAGATATAGTTAAAAAATTGAGCAAAAGAGAAAAAATAACATTTTATGATTATTTTGAAACAAACGAATGGACACCTTGCAATGATTGGAATAATGGAGAACTTACATATACCGATACTAATTCAAGGTTGGGCTTGTTGAACATTATGGATACCGAGACCGACATTAATTTAAGTGTAGAAAAAGGTCGAAGATTAGGTGTTGCATATTTTGACGAAAACGGAAAGTTTGTTAAAGACCCAGGATGGCAGAAAGGGCACGTATTTATTCCTAAAAATTCTCATGTTAAGTTCTTAATTTCCCACACCGATGTCACTAATGATGACGAATTTGAGGAGTATGCCGATGCTAACAAATACTTAAAATACATTAGTTTTGAAAATTTTCAATTCTTCAATAAAAAAATAAACGCATATCCATTTTCTACAAATGTTTCACTTGAAACAATAGTGGATACACAAAATTTGAAAAGAATGCAAGGCGGAGTCTTTGCTAATGGGTATTTATATTATGCCAAAACTGACGACACAATTGCTACAATATATAAATATGATTTGGCGTCTAAAACAGAAGTGCTGAGTGCGAGTGGCAATTACGGACACGCTGGAGATATGACATACAATTCCGCAAAAAATCTTATTGTTGTTATTCATGGAGGCACTTCGGAGACAAATATTTGGTTTTTGTCTCCCGAAACTCTTGAACTTGTGTCAAGTAAAACCGTATTGACTGCCGGAAGAAGAATTGGCGGAATAGCATATATTGGAGATAGTAATGAATATGTTTTGGAGCTATCCAAGGATGGCGTATGGAACAATTATAGTTTTGCAATATGCGATAATGATTTTAATATAAAGTTAGAATTTGAGCCAATAAAAAATGGCTACTTAATGCAAGGAATCGAATGCAATAATAATTTCATTTACTCACTATACGCATTCCCCAACATCGTCATTGTTTATGACTTGAACGGAAATTATGTTGGCTGCCATAAAATTGACATTTCGACTGAACCAGAATTTATTACATTGAATGGCGACGAAATTATTATCGGGTCAGATGGTGACGGGATTATCAGAAAAGCAACTCGAAAATACTTGTGGGAGTAAAGGAAGCTTTAGCTGACCATCCACCCACATAAAAAGAAAGGACTGATATTATGCTCCCCATTATGGACGTTTCCCGCTGGCAAGGCAGCATCGACTGGGACAAGGTCAAGGAAAGCGGCCTTGTCTCCGGCGTGATGCTACGTGCACTGGGCAACAGCGCAAAGGACAAGCCCAGCAAACCCTACATTGACCCAACCTTTGAGCGTAACTACCGCGAATGCCAGCGGCTTGGCATCCCCTGCGGCGTGTACTACTACTGCAAGGCGGTCAACACGGCAGAGGCAGACGCAGAGCTTGCCCTGCTGCGCAAGGTGCTGACCGGCAAGACGGTGCAGCTTCCGGTGGCGGTGGACATTGAGGACACCTATGTACAAGCACCGCTTGACAAGCAGACCCTGACGGACATCGCCGCCCACACGCTGGGCACGGTGGAGCGCTGGGGCTTTTACGCCATGCTGTACACCGGGCTGTATTTTGGGCGTGATAACCTGTACATGACCGGGGCTGCGCTCAAGCCGTATGACGTATGGCTGGCGGCCTACCGCAGCAAGAAGCCCGCACCGGAATGGAGCTTCGGGCTGTGGCAGTACACAAGAAAGGGCAAGATTCCGGGCGCGTCCAGTGATGTGGATTTGTCGGTGCCTTACAAGGACTATGCCAAAATCATCGCAAAGAAGGGGCTGGACCGGCTCCGGGAGGGGTAAGCCGAATGGAGAGTATCGCAGCCGCCCTCATTACCGGTGCAATCACGCTGATCGGCGTTCTGATTGCAAACAGCAAAAGCCAAGCCGTGACCGAAACCAAGCTGGAAGAACTGACCAGAGAAGTCCGGGCACACAACAATTTCGCCCAGCGCATCCCTGTGCTGGAAGAGAAGATGAAGGTCGCCGATCACCGAATTGCCGACCTCGAAGAAAAGGAAAGGAACTGATACCATGACCAACAACAAGATTTCCGCTGGAACCATCGCCCGCACCGCCGTCCTCGCGCTGGCACTGACCAATCAGATTTTGAGCGCAACCGGCCACTCTCCGCTTCCCATCGAGTCGGAGCAGCTGGAGCAGATCATCACCACCGGCATCACCGTCGTCGCTTCCCTCGTGGCGTGGTGGGAGAACAACTCCTTCACATCTGCCGCCATCCACGCCGATCACGTCCTCAATCAGATGCAGGGAAAGGAATAAGGAGAAAACACATTATGATTATTACCGGCATGGCAGAATATGAAAGCGTGTGCAAAAATGCACTGGTTGAGTGGTACAACGCGCACCGCGAGACCAAAATCACCCTCGAAAACGTCTTTGTGGTCTGGTCTTGCAAGACGCTCCAGAACTACAAGGCTCTACTGTCTACCACCGTGAACGGTGACGGCATCTATGCTGAGTACACCTACAACGGCGATAAGCAGGAGTTGTACGAGGATGTGTACAGCAAGCTGACCAATCGCTGCATCAAGCAGCTGTAAGGAGGATATCATGGCAAGCACTACATACCACCATATCGGTGACGTTACCGGTATGTTCGCCGCACAAGAGCAATTTCGGCACGTCACGAAAATGGTCTGTGGACGTTTTCGTGGTCTCACGAAAACATACCATCTCGGTGCCGTCACCGTAATGGTGCGCAACGCCGGACAGCTCCCGCAGCCCTTCTGGCTCGGTGCTGCCTGTGGCGGCGGCTCGCATAGTCTTTCCGCCAGCGTTGCAAGGGCTTAATGCAGAACAGATAAAAGCTGTGATAAAACGTGCGCCGCTTGGGAGGTATGACCGGAAAATCGCCCGGTTGCGGTACGTTGACCAGCTATGCCAAGTTGATATTGCAGCGCGTGTGCCGTATTGCCGGACATCAATCGGCAATAGGCTGAAAATTATTGATAAAATGCTGGATGTGTGATACTATAATCTCAGTTGGGTGCGTTTTTTCACGAAAACGCATTGAAGCGGCAGGCTTTCGGGTCTGCCGCTTTTCTTTTTACACGATTTGTGGTATAATATGTCCAACAAATCCTCCCGGCCTCTCGAAGAAGCACAAGAGGGTGGATATTTGAAAACCCCCGGTGTCCACAGTGGACACCGGGGGTTTTGTTGTTTACTCGACAATTTTTTGGATCACACAGTCACGGCAGAAGTCTGGGAAACGATTGAGTGCATCCACAAGCTCAGACGAGAACTCCTCGTTGTTGTACGGGATACACACACACAGCTCGCCGCTCATGGTCTTGTAAGGTTTGTAACGGGCCGGGATTGTGACAGATACACGGTCATAAGAGTCAGTGACATCAGCTCCCCATGCGTAAACCGGTGTAGCCTCATGGGCTAGTGTACCATAATGTGCGTACAAATCAACTGTCATTGTGATGACCTCCAAAGTTTATGACTGAGTGTCTTTTAGCTTTTTCAGGGCCTCCTGCAGGGCGTCTTCCCAGCCTTCGTGCTGGTTGAGATAATCGCCGTAGATAAGTTGTTCAGCTGCTTTTCTGGCGGCCATGGCATCCTCAAACGATAAAAACAGACCAAGGTGATATTGCTTACGCCTAAAGTTGATGTAAGCTCTGTATCTGCCATCGGCAAGTTTGGAAACACCATTTGCTCCGGTCGCAGAATTTCGGTTGACTGTTCCGGATATGCGGCTTTTTGCGGCAGCCAGGCTAGATCCGTCGGCCCATGCGGTTGTATGGATCGCGTCAGACTTTCGCTTGATATCCCTGTTGCAGGCGGCACAGTGCTTTATGACGGATAGGCGGCTGAGCGCAGTCACGGTTTCTTTTTGACAAACGGGACAAACCGTGCGACAGCGGAAGCTCTCGCTCCCGCTTTTGGGTGGCAAGATTTCGATCACTTGCCATCCGTTGACTGTTTTTCCAAGATAGCGTTCTTCTGCTCTTTGTTGATTCTTTTTGGATATTTCAGGACGCGGAACCGAGGAAGCACAACTTGCGCACTGCGAGCTTTTGCCGAGGACAAGTGAGCTTTTATAAACATCCTTTACCGCTCCGCATTTGCAACATTTGCAAGTATAGTAGTAAGGTTTGCTAGACGGGCCGAGGACTTGCCAATGTCCAAAATGCTGGCCCTTTTCAATTTTTACTTTCATCGTTTGCGTCTTTGTTAATCAGATGTGTAATATAGCCGTTGATACTCATGCCTTTTTGTGCGGCCCGCTCTTTTAATACTGAGAGCTGACCTTTTGGCAGCCGAACCGTCATGCGGTCATAGTTTTCCTTGACGTAGTCGGCAATGTATTTCTTTTGGTCAAAATTGCTCATTTTCTGGTTTCACCTTCTTTCGATTCCGGCATTCTCGGATGCGGATGGCATTGATCGTGGGGTACTCCGCGCCCTTCATGCCTCGGTCATACGGCATATACGACAGTACGGCATTGCGTCCAAGACCTAATGCTGCCGCGATCTCATCGACACCTTTCCCTTTTTTTGTCATCGCAGCGATCGAGTCCGCCAGCGGGCTCGACCACGCCCCCGCCGTAATCAGGATCTTTCGTGCCTTTTGCTCACTGATGTTGAGCTGCTTGCTGATTTTTTTGAGACTCAAACCCTGTTCGCTGAGCCGCACAACGGATGTAAAAAGTGCATCCATCTCGATTCCTCCTTAAATGTCAAATCCACGGTCGATGTACAACGCACGGTCCTTCCCGTGCACATAATTCCAGGATTCGGCAATTTGTGTGTAATAGACTGTCCGACCGCCAATAATCAGCGTTCCGTCAGGGTCAATAGCGCACAGGGCATCAAGGATGGCCTGCATCTGCTGCCGGTCATATCGAGTTGTCCAGGCATCCAGCAGCTCTTTTTCTACCTTACTGGCAATTTCACTCAAGCATGCAGTCAATTCGGCAGCCTCGTTATCCGGTTTCCGCTTCCAGGCTTCCGGATCAAACGCATTGAGCATCCCGATTTTGGACAAATCAAATGCTTCATCGGCATCCCAGCGCTGCTGATAGTCTCCGAGGATGGCATCCAGGCGGCCAAGCCCAATGGATTTGACAGCCAGTTCATACAGAGCAGCATTCGCAGTGATAAATTCTTTTGCAATGTTAGTCATAATGGTTTCCTCCTTTTTATTATCGAGCCATGCAATCGCCATAGCAGTAAGTGTGGCAGCGGGGGCACAAGCCACGGATCGCGGTCACGCTGGGGCGGCGCTCAAAGACGCGGGCAACCTTGGTCATAACCTCGATGGTCTTGGTCTTCTTGTCGTAGCTGCCATCAACGGTTTGGCAGTTGCTGTACTCGTTTTTGTACTGAGAGTAGTGCATCCGGACGACACCGGCGGATTCGCGCTTGGCAGCTTCGACGGCTCTTTCGGCAGCAGCAGCGGCTTCCTTGGCAACGGTCTTTGCCATGTTCCATGCCTTTTTCAAAGCGCTGGCAAAGATCACTTCGGACCCATGCCCGGCCTTCGCATTCCGGAAGATTCTCCATGCGTTGTTCATGATGTCATGCAGATTGTACTTGGTCATTGTTCGTTCCTCCGTTGTTTAATTGCTTCTCTTGACACCCTTATTATAGCACATTTGACATCAAATGTAAATACATTTAGCGTCAAATGTAAAAATTTTTTTGTCCTTCGTTTGACGTTCGTTGTCTTTCATTTTAACGCATTCTGATATGATGGGCGCATAAGGAGGGGAGCTCCATGTGGCACAAGTTCAACCCAAACCCGCGCGGCAGCAGCGTCGGTGACTGTGCAGTGCGAGCCGTTGCAGCTGCCACCGGGCAAAGCTGGGAGCAGGCGTATGTAGGGCTTGCCATGATGGGCTATGCACTGGGCGACATGCCAAGCGCCAACCGCACATGGGGCGCGTACCTCCAAAAGCGCGGATTCAAGCGCCGCCTTGTCGAGGCAGACTGCTCCACCTGCTACACCGTGGAGGATTTTGCAAGGGAGTACCCGCGCGGGATCTATGTTCTGGGCTGCTCTGGTCACGTTCTGGCTGTTATCAATGGCGAGTGGATGGACAGCTGGGACAGCGGCAGGGAGTGCCCGATTTTTTACTGGTACAAGGAGGACTAAGCGATGCCGATTTATAACGGATACCCGCAGACGTACTACCAACAGCCACAGGGGCAGTTGGAACAACTCCGGGCGGCGCAATACCAGCCTCAGCCTGTCATGATGCCGGCAATGCAGGCACAGGCCGCACCGGCTGACAGCGGCTTTATCTGGGTGCAGGGCGAGGCTGCAGCGCGCGGATATTTGGTCGCCAACGGGAGCCGGGTGCTTTTACTGGATGCCGATTCCGATACATTTTACATCAAAGAGGTTGGGCAGGACGGCAGGCCGTTCCCGCTCCGCATCTACGACTACAAGGAACGCACCGGAGGTCCCAAAGCGTCGATTGCAGCCACGCAAGCCGCAGGCGGGGAGTATGTCACCCGTAAGGAGTTCGATGCGCTGGCGGCAAAGCTGGCGGCGTTGGAGAAGCAGGAAGCACAAGAGCCGGAAAAGGAGAGCTAAACGATGAGCAGCAGCTTGTATAACTCGATGGGCAGACAGACCCAGAACCCTATTGGCGGGCAGTTCCAGCAGTTTATGGGCCAAATGCAGGGCAAGAACCCGCAAGAGATGATAAACCAGATGCTCACCTCCGGGCAGCTCTCACAACAGCAGCTCAACGCCATTCAGCAGCGGGCGCAGCAGATCGCGCCGATGCTCAACGGCATGAAAAACATGTTTGGATTCTAAAATGCGGCCGCATTTAGAATAAATGTTTCAAAAAACACGAAAGGAGCAAGATTATGTCTTTATCTTCCGATAGCGCAGTCCTGACCATGCCGGTGCAGCCTGCCAACAACAGCTATAACAATGGTTGTAATGGCTGGGGCGGCGACTGGATGGGCTGGATTGTCCTCTTTCTGATCTTCGGCATGTTCGGCTGGGGCGGCATGGGCGGCTTTGGCTGGGGCGGCGGTATGGGCATGGGCGGTGCTTCGCCTTATATGACCAGCGCAGTGACCCAGGCAGACCTGCAGCGCGGCTTCGACAACCAGAGCGTCATGAACAAGCTAAACGGGCTGGAAAGCGGCCTGTGTGATGGCTTTTATGCCATGAACACCGGGATGCTTCAGGGTTTCAACGGCGTGCAGCAGGGCCTGAACGGTGTCACCAACGCCATGCAGCAGGGCTTCAACAGCACCAACGTTGCGCTGATGCAGGGGCAGAATGCTCTGGCTACACAGCTGGCAGACTGCTGCTGCA
>OOAC01000232.1_pt1 | contig 56197 bp, 79 predicted proteins | sample 1671041 | NCBI WGS metagenome assembly OOAC01 (sample SAMN06348116, study PRJEB24527) | human gut metagenome | biome: human gut; feature: ankylosing spondylitis patient; material: feces | host: Homo sapiens | place: China | collected 2015-10 | reverse complement strand
AAAAACAAAATAATTTTTTTCACATCTAACTATTGACATTTATTAGCTGGACTTATGCTGCGTCCCACAGCTCCTTAAACTTCCCTGCCGTAAGTGTTCCAATAGCCGGATAAAACACACATATTTCTCTGACTTTACTTGCTCTTATGTCCTCATAACAACGAGATTTTGATTTCAAGCTTTCAGCTTCAATCTGTTCCTTCGTCTCAGACATGACTTTTAAAATCTCCTGATCTGTCATATTTCTCACCTCGTATTATCTCTAATTCCTTATCTATATCTTTTCCGGTATATTCCGCTAATAGTTTGGAAGAAATATTGTAAGTCCATATTGACGACATTTTAACGCAAGATCCAATATTTAATGCCCCTTGTTGCATCGCTATCCTTACGAACTGCGGTGACGCTCCAATGATTGCCGCTGCTTCCGCCGTACTTATTCCCTTAGCCATTCTACTATCACCTCCCTCTTGCCTTTTACCTCTGTCCTCCCTATACTCTAAGTACAGGCTATTGCAGTAGCCGAGTACCTATTAAGAGTATCCTTGACTGGATAACTAAACAGTTCTCATAAGTTACTTACGGTATATACATTCATTTTTTATTAAATGAATGTATATACTTTAAATTTGTATGATAATAGTATCTTCATTCACATAGCACGAAACACCTTTATACTCTATTCTTCCAAGCAGCTCAGCCATGTAATGACTGTTATTCACTCCTTTATCACATATATGAATTTCTTTTTCATTGACATAGGTAAGAATAATAGTTTTATTTTCCCAATTTTGTGGAAAATTTGATTTTACATCCTTAAACTTTCCTGTATAAACTCGTCCCAGTTTTTCATCAAATTTATTCATCAGTTTTTTAAATTTCAAACTAAATATCTTATAATAAATTCTGTTCACAACTCCTCACCTCTTTCCTTTATCACATCAAGCCGTCTTTTTTATATCTCTGGCTGCCATTATTCCCTGAATAGAAATACTGACTTTTTCTTTATCTCTGTTTATGCTATAATCAGAAAAACTAAAGGAGGTTTATCATGAAACATATTTCATATTCTTTTAGCGATTCTGATACAGAAGCTATCACTTTCGCACTTACCCTTCTCCCTTCACTTGGATTGGAAGATACACAAGCCCAGGCAACTATTAACTATCAATGCTGTTGTTCTGCCATAGAGAAACTTGTTAAGCACGACACGAATATAACACCTAATGAATTTCGTGTTATATTCGCTTCACTCCAAGCCGTCCAATTTATTAACAGTGGTGAATTTAAAGTAGATTTTGAAACAAAACAAAAATGTAGTGCTTACTTATTCACTGTCAATAAACTTGTATCTGTCTTTGATAAGCAAATGTCGTAGTCATAGCTTATGTTTACTTCAATTTCATTTTCAAAATTACTATTAACAAGCTGTCGCAATCTTTCGGCAGCTTGTTTTCTGTCTGGTTGCTTTTTCTCTGTCATTGTTTTTTCTCCTTTCTTGTATCTTGTAAATACATCATAGTCTATCTAAGATACATTGTCAATACTTTTTTGTATCTTGTGTGTACTTTTTTATTGCTTTTTACTTTTTTTCGTGTTATGCTTTAGAAAAAGGAGGTGAAAATAACAATGACACAAGGTGAACGAATTAAAGAAGTGCGGAAATCTTTAAAATTAACATTGGAAAAATTCGGTGAAAAAATAGGTGTTAAAAAAAATGCAATTAGTGCAGTTGAAAATAACCGCAATTCACTTAGTGAACAAATGGCAAAATCCGTCTGCCGTGAATACAATGTAAACGAAACATGGCTTCGCACTGGTGAGGGTGAAATGTTTTTACCTGTTAATCGCAAGACCAAAATAGAAAAACTGACAAACCAGCTCTTATCAGAAGAAAGCGATTCTTTCAAAAATAGGCTAGTATCTGTACTTGCAGATTTGAACGAAAACGAATGGGAGTTTCTTGAAAAAAAAGCTATGCAGCTATGTGGAATTGATGAAGAAGATGACATAAACAAATTATATAGCGAACTTCCGGCAGGCAAGGACATAGAAAAGGAATATCCGCCTGTTAATTCAGACAAGAAAGATGTCGGATAAAAAAGCACCCGGCTTATAATCATTAGTTAAATTGAATCATTATAAGTTGTGTGCTGTTTCTAAAATTAAGATTGTAATACAATGTATTGTTATATTTGCAATATATCGCATATATTTTGATACTTTTATAATGTATGTACTTTCTTTTTATCATCTTTTCACGACCTTCCTATTTTAAGCCGGGTGCAGTGAAAAGTATAAATTTAAAAACTCCTTTTAATATATGCGTATAAAATATATGTATCTTTCTATTGACATACGCATATTTTATGCGTATAATAATTATTGTAAGGAGGGTAAGCAATGACATCAAGAGATATTTTAAAAATTTTACGAAAAGATGGCTGGTATATTGTAGACCAGGATGGCTCACACGCTCAGTTGAAACATCCGACCAAACCCGGAAAAGTCACAGTCCCCATACATGGGAGCAAGGATATTCCTCCGGGAACACTCAACAGCATACTTAAACAGGCGGGGCTTAAATAAAGCCCCATGCTTGCCACCTTACACTCAAAAGAAAGGAGCGATTGCTTATGTTAAATTTAACTTATCTTGCATTATTAGAACCTGGTGAAGATGGATGCTATGGTATTTCATTTCCTGACCTTCCGGGATGTTTCAGTTTCGCCGATAATCTTGCCGAAGCTGAACAGATGGCAGCCGAAGCCGCCGAACTTCACATTTACGGTATGGAAAGAGATGGTGAAGCTATTCCTGAACCATCCACATCACTTTCAAAAGATATAACAAAGGATATGCTGGTGATGCCTGTCACTGTTCACCCTGACCTCTATCGCATGAAGCGTGACAATGAGCGTGTAAAAACAAACATTACACTTCCAGCGTGGCTCAAAAGAATGGCAGAAGAAAAGAAAGTAAACTATTCCCGTTTGTTAGAATCTGCTTTGTTGGAATATCTACAGCTCCCAACAGCAAATAAATGAAAATACAAATAACCGCTTCCTGCAAGAAGCGGTTACAAATATTACCTACAAAAAGTGTAGTTCATATTTAAAAAAAGCCTTTATTATTATATCATGAGCCATACTTTTTGTATAGGCTTATTTTTTATACTCTTTTTTAAGAAAGTTGGTGTTATTATGGATAATAAAAAAACAAAACGGCGTGCAATGCGTCTGCCAAACGGTTACGGATCTGTAAAGAAATTAAGTGGTAACCGCCGTAATCCGTGGATCGTTACTAAAACGAACGGGTGGGAAATAAATCCCGATACTGGTAAAACAATTCAAAAGAAAATAATTATCGGGTATTACCCAAGCCGCCAAGCCGGATTGCAGGCATTGGCAGAATATAACGCAAATCCTTACGATGTAAATGCCGTCAAAATCACTTTTGCAGAAGTATATAATAGGTGGTCCGAAAAAAAATATAAGGAAGTTTCAGAAAGTAATATAAAAGGCTATAAAGCTGCTTATAAATTGTGTTCCTCATTAGAAAATATGCGTATGATAGATATCAAATTGTCACACCTGCAAAATGTAGTGGACAATTCTGGCAAAAACACCCCAACTCTTAGAAAATTAAAAGTATTATGGGGACAAATGTTTGAGTATGCCGTAATTAACGAAATCATAACAAAAGATAAAAACATTGTTGAATATGTGGATATAAAAGCTGCTGGCAATCCGAATAAGATAGATCGCTCACCTTTTACTGATGATGAAATACAAAAAATTTGGAATAATGTAGATTTTAATGAATATATGACTGTTATTCTTATGCTAATATATTCCGGTGTTCGTGTTTCTGAATTATTAGAATTAAAAAAGTCTGATGTGCATTTAGACGAAAAGTGGTTTAATATTCGCCATGCAAAAACTCAGGCTGGTATAAGAGCAGTTCCTATCGCTGATAAAACTTTTAAGTTTTTTGAGTATTGGTATAATAAAAATAATTGTGAGTATCTCTTAAGCACTCCCGACGGTGCACACTTTGAATACAGAAATTATTATGATAGTTATTGGAAACCTTTGTTGCATGAATTAAATATTAAGCACCGCCCGCATGATACCCGCCACACTTGCATTAGTCTTTTGGCTGCTGCCAAAGTATATCAGACAACTATCAAAAAGATTGTTGGTCACTCTGGTACTCAGACGCTTACTGAGCGCGTTTATACACACTTGGATATACAAGAATTATTGGATGCCATCAATCTTATTTAGCGTTACCTATATGTTACCTATATACTTTTTTTCACGCTTTTTTGCAGTGTTTTATATTTCTGCCATACCAAAAGAAAAATCCCACAAACATAGGCATTTGTGGGATTTTTCTTTAACTTTTGCAATTTTGTAAAATCTCTTTTTATTATCGTTTGCATAACTCCAAACGCCTATTTTACGGCATTTTTTGACCGTTTGTCAGTTACCCGTCTTTTACGCATATTCTCTCAAGCGTTTTCCCGTTGCTTTATTATATCACAACTGCTCGAACTGTACATGCTCGGATTCTCCGGAGAGGTAAAGGTCGCCGATTGTTCTGACCATCTTCTTTCCGTCGACAACATGAATCTCTTTCACATAATATGACTGTCCTCTGATAGCACGACCGCAGATGTTGTCATTGCCCCATTCTGCCGAACGTCTGATATTGAGTGAACCGTCACAAATGACTGTCACCCTCATTTTGCCCTGCGGAATGATGACCTTGTCCTCCTGCTGCTCCTCTGTTGCCTTGTCCGGCTCTGTATTCGCCCCATTTTCGCCGTTTTCCTGTTCGGTCGGTGGATTTGTCGCCTTATCCTCATTTGAGGCGTTCTCGTCGTCCTCTGCGTTCTTCTGCGGTGTTTCCTGCTCATTGTCTCCGGTTGCAAGTTCACTCACATCGTCATTGACCGTTGTCATTTCCTTGAGTGTCTCTGCGTCTACTGTTCCGGTCTTGTTTCCGTCCGCATCGTATGTGTTGACACTGCCGTCCGGATTTGTCTGCAACGCTCCCTCCGGAACATCATCCGTGAGCGAACCGATGACCTTTCCGGTTTCATCCCAAACAACGAGGCTCTCGTCCTTTGCTGCTGCCCTTAATGCTGCATCAAGTTTCTTGTACTCTTTGCAGTCCTCTTTCTTGAACTCTGTTCCTTTGCCTAAATAGTATAACATGATTATCCCTCCTATTTGCTCAAATATTTACTTGATGCATAACCGACGATATTCTTATAAACCACATACAACCATTTCACGCCGTTGCAATCGTTATAATATCCATAGCACTGGACTTTCTCGTCGTGATTCATCACTGCAAGGATTGATTTTCCTGTTCCTGCTCCCGCACGGAGATTCAATCCGGATGCAGTCACCTTGTATGTTCCTGCAAGGCTCTTGTTGAATCCGTGTGCAACATCAACCTTTGTGTTGCTCTTGACCGTTGTTGTGTTGGATGCTCCCGCTCCGGATGACTTTGCTCCGTCCGTGAGGTTCGTTGCTGTGTGAGCATTATCATTCAACAGAATATCTCCCTTGAGCAAATACGCATCCGATGTCAGATATTTGCTATCTGTCAGCACCTCGAATCCCGCTGCCTTGAGTGCTGCTCGCAGGTTTCCGGTATAACATGCCGTACTCACCTTTTTCAGTGCGTCAATCCCCAGTCTGTAACCTGCACCCTTTACGATTGCAGCGACACCGGATGAACAGTCTGCCTCACATGCGACTGTAATCTGTGCAGGGTCATAGTTGGAATCTGCAAGGTTCGTCCAAAATGTACCCCTCTGTGACTGGTCATATCCTATGAGGTTGTTGTTTGCTGCTGCCTTTGCCATGCTTGCAATCATCGCTCTCACATCCGCATTCGGATGACGGAGAACGCATTTCCACGGTCTGTTATACCAATTTATTACCCGCCATTCTGTACCTGTCTGGTCTCCTGCTTTTCCTCCGGAATATCTTCCGTTTTCATCATGTCCGCAATTTGAAATCATTTGTTTTCCTCCTTGTCAAATTCTTCTGCTGTGAATCCGCATAATTCCGGATTCTTTTCTTGTATCTTGTCGTATAGCATCAAGCCTCCGACGATTAGAGGCGTACCCCACCACATCAACGCAGCGGGTATTGAAATAATGAATCCGGTCAACCTTGTAATGTATTTCCCGAATTTTGCCTCGTCTGTATTGTTGAAATCACAATCCTTATAGTCTCTCATTTCTTCTCGAACCTCTTTCTCTAAATCGAGAGAGATTTTCCAAAAGAACAAATTGACAGCCACCCACACGATGACCGCAACGATTGCATATATCAACATGATTGTTTGCATGTTTCCGGTTACGAAATCACATATCCTTTTCAACCGTCTCACCTGCCTCACCGCTCACAAGCGTCTGCATCGCCTTGTTGCTCTCAAGCATCTTTTTCATTCTCTCAAGTGCCTCGTCGACCATCATCGAAAAAGCCTCGAACGAAATCACTCTCGCAAGCCATGTGAACCGTGCGACGAACATATCATATACATATCGCAGTTTGATTTGACCTGTACCGCCTCCCAGTTCCTTTTCTGCCTTTGTGACTGCATAGAGCAGCCATTCTCTCACTTTGTTCAACTGTTTGTCTGACGGCATTTTCACGAAAACATATACTGCATATCCTCCCGCTGCACATACCGCAATCAGACCCACAATCACAAACCAATTCTCGACGATGTATTTCATCCTTGTACCTCCTCGTCATCCTGTTCCGGTTCGTCATTGTGTTGTATTTCTCCGTTTGACTTTGTTCCCTTGACCGTTTTCACGGACTTAATGAGTGCCATCGCCCCGCCCTCGACTGATAGAAAACGGAATACATTCTCAATCAGTGTCGACGGTTCTGAACCCATCCGCAAAAACACAAATATCATCACGACTGTAAAGATAAATGCTGCAAGAATCAAAGTGAATACAACACGTTTCATGAACAGACCGGACACCTTTTTGTCATGTCTCTCTTTTCGCTCCCTTATCCGGTACATTCTTTTCAGATGCCGGATTCTGATGCGTCGTTCCTGTTCTGTCATTCTCATGTATTGCCTCTTTTCTGTGAGGTTGATTCTTGCCTGTTTCCTGCCCTCCTGTTATCGGTCGGAATGCTGTTCTCCGTCCAGTCTCTTGTGATAACTCTTGAGTGACTGTTCCACAATGACAACACGCTCTCTCAACTGTTTCATCTCCTCACGGTTCTCTCTTGATTCCCGTTTGATGTCCTTGATGTCGTCTGCGATGTTCTCAAGTTTCACAACCACCATTGTGTCATTTTCTGCTCGTCTCTCCGTTTCTTCCTGTGTGTCTTTTTTGTCGTTCCTCTGCTTTGAGCAGATTCCGAAATAGATTGCGAATGCAACCGACACTCCGGAGATTAGCAAGGAAACCTCAATCGTCAACGGCGTTCTCCTTTCCGAACTCTGTCGCCTCGATGTCGTCGGTGTCGCAGTATTTCCGCATGTGATATTCGAGAACATCCATCTCCCTGTCTGTCTCCTCTACCTCTTGCCGGAGTTCCGCTCTGACCGCCTCCTCGATTTTCGACTGTTCAATGATTGTTTGCTGTTTTTTCACGATTGCCGATAGATTTTCCGTCACATCGCACAATCGTGATATTATTTCAAGCGGACTCATTCTGTATCACCGCCGGAGAATTTTTCTCCTGTGATATATTCATATTCATCCGCTGAAATACTGCCCTTTGCGACACGCTCGGAAATCTGTTCCTTTGTGAGAGTGCCTTTTTTGTACATTCTTTTGAGACTTTCAACAAGCATTTTCATACTAAATCAACCCCTCCTCAATCAACTGCTGTGTGTATTCGTCAATGACCGCATCTTTCTGAAACTGTGTCACTGATTCGACGATTCCGGATGTGTTCTCCTCAACGACTGACTTCATGAGTGCCATGTTCTCATATTCCTTGACTGTCATTTCTTTCTCGTCGTACTGCCATTCGGTCACTGTCTGCATCTTTCCGTCGCTGCCCTCAACCTCTCTTGTCACCTGTTCGATGTTCTTACGCAGGTAAACCGTTGACGGCGACGATGTCCTGTCGACCTCCTCCGGCTTGTCCGGCTGTGTTCCTGTCACCTTTTTCCAGTCTGTCATGTTCATTCTCCTTTCTGCTATGCTTTGAAACTATCCTCTTGAGTTTCTTGACGTTGATTTTTGGTTTGATGTAATCAATGTAATAGTTGTATGTGTCCGTGTGTTTGAACAATCCCATATATGACAACATCACCGATGCGTTATACCATGAGATTTTATCCTGCTTTGAGATATGGTTTGCCTTACGTCTCGCAGCCTCAATGTTTGATTTCCGGATGGTTGTCCGGTCATGGTGAAATTGAAATCCCATAAAATCAAGCATACGACCCTTTGTGACCTGCTTTCCGTCTTTATCGAGTACCGGATTCCCACCTTTATCAAATACCGGATATTCAAATCTAAACACCTGCCAATCGCCTTTTATTTCAAGGTCGAGATTGTCATTCAGATATGTTTCGATTGCTGCATGTATTTTGTGCAGTTTCTTTTTGCTCTTTCCCAGTATCACCATGTCGTCCATATATCGCATGTAATGCTCTGCATGGAGTTCCTCCTTGATGTAATGGTCGAGTGCTTTCAAGTAAAAATTGCCGAACCATTGTGATGTGAAATATCCCAACGGAACGCCTTTTCGCATCTCCTCAATAATTTCTTTCAGTTCATCGAACATCGCTCCTGCGATGCCGATTTCCTGCAATATCTCCAACGCTCCGGAGATGTCGTCAAATGCTATGCATCCGACAAGCGTTTTCGTCTGCTCTGCATCTATCTCAACGCCTGCATCCGTCAAAATCTTTGCAACGAGTGCTATTTTGTCATGTTCAATCAGTATGCAGAGTAATCTATAAAACCGTTTATCTCGAATTACCTCTTTGAGTTTCCTTTTGAGGATTCTCCGGTTTATGGATTCAAAGAAATGGTGAACATCCATCTTGAGAACAAAGAATTTCTTTCCGTCGTAGGAATCAAGCCATTTTCTCATGTACTTCTTTCCGTAATGAACACCCCTGTCCGGAATGCTCCCGCATGAAAATTCATACAATCCATTCATCACAATCGGTTTGAACTGACCTATTGCACAATGGTGAATGACCTGCTCATATTTGTAATGTGGTTTTAATATACGGCGTGTTTTCTTGCTGCTGCTCTCGTTGATGATGCTCGGTTTGTGATAGTCCGGAATGAACAACTCCTCTGTCAACATCTTTTTCAAGAGTTCTGTGTGTTCATCGAGGTTCTCTAATACCTCCCGCACATCATTCCTGTTCTTTTTCTTTTTGGATGCATTTATAAAACACTGTTTTATGTAGTCGTCTTGCAACATTGGTTCATATAGGTTGTTGTAACTTCTCATATAGTATTTTCTTATCTCCTATCGGTTTTTGTGCTTATGCTTACTCAACCGACCCTATATCCGGAATGATTTTCGCCTTGTGGCGTGGGATATAGGCTGCATTTGATTAAACGCTCCGATATGAGAAGAAATTGGACGCACCGATGTTCCAGTTCGCATTGCCCGCAGAATTGTTCAAATTCAAGTAATCCGCACCGCAGTTCTCGCCATTGTTACAGTTACCGCCGACAAGGGCGACCGCAGGGAGCAGGAACACCGCCCGACACCGCACCCTATATCCCTATATTCATTTTTCTAAAAACGACCACACCGCCTAACGGCGGGAATAGCGGAGGCGTTCCCCCTCCGTTCCTCCCCCTTGCTGCTTACGCAGCGATAGGCTGTTCTAAGAAAACGGACGCACCGACGTACCAGTACGCATTGCCCGCAGAACTGTTCAAATTCAAGGAAACCGCACCGCAGACCTCGCCATTGCCACAGTCACCGCCGACAAGGGCGACCGCAGTTATTCCGGCGTTCCACCAAAAATAGTCACATGTGTATGTGCTACTGCTGCCGCCTATTGAATTGACAATGCGTCCGAATCTGCTTGATTTTGTTCCTTTCTGATAACCGCTGCCGGATGATGTGAATGTGATTCCGACCTTTTCAAAGTCCTTTCCTGTCAGATTGTACGGCGGTGTCATCTTTGCAAGGATTTCACCTCCTACCATCAACAGACCGTTGATTCTATCCCAACGGTTGCCCCACGGTTTTTCCATGTAGAACACTTTGACCTCATGTGTTGTGTCGTTATATCCGAAAAACTGTCCTTTGTCCTTGAGTGTTCCGGTTGCAAGATGCCCGTAATTCTGTGATGCGTCGTTCACATATCCGGATGTCTGACCCTGTCCGAATGCAGTCTGTGAATTGTCTGTCTTTGACATAATCTTGAGCATACAATTCAACAGGTTTCGTTTGCTCCATGAGCCGATATTCCATCCCGCACCGTTTGCCTTTGCTCTTGCAATCTCTGTTGATGCGTTTGTGTTATACATGAGTGCCTGTCCTGCAAGTGAGCGGATGCGTGTTCCATCATACGAACCGCCAAACATCGGGAAATAGAGTTTGTCCGCATGTGAACCGTCCTCTCTGACATATGCGTCATCGTTGTATGATTCATCGTACTGGACGTTTGAAATAATCATGTACTCATAGTTTCCGACCTCAAACTGTGAGAGCCAAATCTTACCCTTGTCACCGCTGCCATCGAATACGCTCATTGCATTTCCTCCGTATGCCGTGTTTGAGACATCGGATGCCGTTTTTCCGTCTGCTTTCTTTGTGTGGTCGTTCGGGTCGAGTTTATAATCTTCTGTACCGTCATATTTGACCATTGCCGGATAATTGTTCTTTACAAAAAAGACGTTTCCCCAGTCTCCAAAATCGAACCGTCCGGCAGAATAATTCATCGCAGCGGGTGTCATTCCCACCGCATCGAAAAGATATGTGCATCGTGTCGCCGGATTGCTGTCATTTTTGTTGATTTTCATTCCGTAACGCTTTACACCCTTTATTCTTACATCTTCCCCGACTGCTGCCAGTATAGCGTTTGTATTTGCATATGTGCGGTCGAGTGTGTCTTTGTCTGCTACTTTTACAATTAAGTCTCCGCTTGCCATTTTTTACGCCTCCCTTATCGTCAAAATTCCATCCTCAACCGTGAGGACACATGATTTCTTTGTGACGGTGTCAACCATAGTGTTGAGACCGTTCACAATGCCTTGACACGCTTTTGCTGCTGCACTTGCTGTCGACGCTGCATTGTTTGCCGTTTCTGCTGCACCGTTTGCACTGTTCGTCGCCTCTGTCATGTTCTTGCTGAAATTGTTCACGGTGTTCATATATCCCTGTGTCAATGTCAGTATTTCCTCATAACGGGCATTGTTGACGATAATCGGCAGGTCAAAGAATTTCTTTTTACCATCTCCCTGTCTGATTTGATAATGACCGGATGTGTCAATCTCAACTCCGATTTCTCTTTCCTTGAGAATCAGAGTGTCCTCAACCGCTTTCCAGTCTGCCGTTGTTCCGGTGCATGGTCTGATTGCTGCCATTGTTCAACCTCCTTTGCTCCGTGATTATGGAATATATCACACAATCACTCCTTTGTGTTCGTTTCGCCGTCTGTTTCCAGTATCATGGAATTATACTGCTAATTGTCGGGAGGTCGGCGTTCCTCCGTCAAAATCAACGCCCTCATTCGCATTTCTGACCTGTGGCGTTGCTCCGTCAATGAATACCGGTGTCACCGTTCGCAGATACGGCGTTTCTCCGTCACAATCAAGATACATGCTCGAATATAACGCCTCTGCACGGTTGAAATAGTCCTGCACACTCTCAAGGATTTTCTCTGCTGATGCAAGCAGTGAATTTTGAATCGTGTCATCAATATCCTTTTTGTCCTGCTCGACCTGTTTCTTTGCCTCTGCAACTGCTGTCTGCATCTGTGACACATCCTGTCGAATCTGCGTCGCCGTGTTCAATGTCGCCTCAAGTTGCTCTTGATTCTGCAATGCATCCTCTGCCCGCTCTGTAACCTCTTTGCAGGCTGTTGTCGCCTTTTTGGATGCATCTGTTGCCTCATTCGTATTCTTGACCGCCTGTGAGGTGTCCTGCTGCCTCTGCTGCTCCTGTTGGATGCGGGTGTTCTCATTTTCCTGTCGCTTATTTTCTGCCGTCACCCTTGCCTTTTCTGCTTTCACTCTCGCATTCTCTGCGACCACTCTTTCGGATTCTGCTTTCTTGACTGCTGCATCCGTGTCATCAATATTCTTGATGTGTCCTGCAATCCGGTTCTCAAGGTCTGTGAACTCATTCGCTGACAAGATAGCATTTTCATTCCTCTGTGACGGTTCAATCTCCATTGTGAATGATGCGGATGTGATAACCTGTGAATCATCGCTTGTCCGGATTTCAATGTCGCAATACGCCGTTCCGGAGGCTGCAAGTGCTTGATTTGTCAATTCGACTGTCACATCCGAACCGGAATATGAACATGTGTTATACACATGCTTTCCGTCCGGCTTTGCGATGTTGATGACCGCTCTCGCACCCGTCGGGATTGTGTACGGTTCACCGTTGTTGAGCAGTCTTGCGACGATGAATCGTGTTGCCTTGTCTCCCTGCTTTGCAGATACTAAATATCTTTTAGTGTCTCCGGACATTTCAAGATTGATGTTCGTTGTCAGTTTCGTCAATGCTGCCATGCTCTCACCTCCTCTCGGTGTTTACTTCTTATTTTTCCGGATTCTCCGGTGCATCCTGCTCCGGCTGCTCCTTGTCCGGTTCTGTTTTCAAAACTCTCTTTGCTGCTTTCTTTGCCTTTTCGAGTTCCTCGTCCTTTGATGCCATCATCGCATTTGTTGAGTTTATGAGTTCAATCTTTGCCTCACTCCTCACCTCTGCCAGTACGGACGACAACACGCCGTCCATGATGCAGGGAGGTAACGCATGTCTTTTCTGTATCGTCTCCATAGCGTTGAGGATTTCTCCCTTTGCACATTCAATTCTTACTGCAATCGGTGTATTCATGATTATTCCTCCTTTGCTGCCTGTGTCGCTGTTTGTGCTGCAAGCAGCATGTCAAGTTTCTTGTCAATACTCTGCAAGAGTTCTGTGTTTGTCTCCTCTGCTGATTCCCTCGTCACAACCTCTGCTGTTTCGTTTGGTCTTGAGTTGTCGGTAGCATCTTCCGGAATTTTATACTCCGGTTCTGCTGCTCGTTTGACTTCCTCTGTCTGAATATTTTCGTCATTCATCTGCATTTCTTTTCCTCCTGTTTTATCCATTGCTCCATGTTCCGGACACTAATATTCCTCTTTTGAACTCAAGCGTCGCCGTTGACCACTTTGCCAGTTTCCCGTCGCTGCCTACTTCTAAAGGTTGTTTGAATGTTAGCGTTCCACTTATTGAGCCATCCTCAAAACTTACATTCCTTAATGTGAAGAAATGCATGTTGATGTCTGCCCCTGCATGTAGCATGTTCGCCTCGTAATTTCCACACTGCTGTGTGCAGTACGACCATTTCATCGTGTACACATCTGCATTCTGCGATTCTTTATTTGACCATGACATATACGCAGTGTTGTACTCAATATCAAAAACAAGTCCTCTCTGACTGTCGTTGTCTTTCATCGTGTTCGTTCCGATTTTTCCGACATAATATCCGTCACGATAGAAATGAGTTCCGTTGTAGTCAAATCGTGTTCTTTTTTGGTTATCCGTAATCGTTCCGGTGTACATTGTGATTGCGGTCGAATCAAACTGCATGTACGAACTGCCTTTATTAAATGCAATTCGGACATTGTATGCGTTCTGTGTGATTAGTGTTCCGAAATCATCGCTGTTCACTTTTTTGTTGACCTCGGAGGTTATTTCCTCCGCAGTCACTTGAATCTTTGCATCCGCATACAATGAATACAGTCCTAATACCTCAATATCCGTGATATACACGGGTGCGTTCTGTGTGTATGCGTAAATGTAAATATATTTCGTTCCCTCTGATACCGTGATTTCACGTTCAATCGTCGTGAACTCTTTGCTCTTTAACATTCCGGAGGATGTCGTTGAATAACTTCCCAACGCCCCCACCTGCACCCTTGCCTTGTTTTCGTACCCTGCTGCTGTTGCTGCCTTATATCTCACACGGTACGTTCCCGCAGGTAACTTTCCCAGTGTTTGCCGTATATAGGAACTGGTCGTTGATGTTTTCAAAATCTTCGCAACAGTTCCCAATCCGGACACATCCATCACGGCATTGTTCGTCTCATTGCTGTTGTACCAATTATCATCAAGTCCGTTTGAAAAATCTCCATTCACAACATAGTTGTGCATTGAGTTTTCCTCAACATGCTTTACCTCTTGAGAAATCTCCTCTTTCGTGGCTTTTATCAAGGAATCCATCTGCACGGATGTATAATAATTTTTCAGAGTGTAGGCAACACCTGCCTCGACTGCCTCTTTCGATGCCGTGATTTTGGTTTCAATCTCCTCCGTGGTCGAATAGTTCTCAAGGACTTTCTTGGTTGCCCTGTTGGAGATGGAGACCGCCTCCTCTGTGGCTGCTGCCGTCTCCTCTTTCTGAATCTCTGCGAATGTCTTTCTCGCATTGGAAATCTCAACCGTGTTCTTTTCCGGTGATTCCGGATATTCTGTGATTTTGACAATCCTCTGCTTTTCCCTCGTCCTCGTTTTCTTTGACACAAGTGTGACCGTGTCTCCGATTCCGTATGAGAGAATGTCTTTGTATTCCTCTGACGCTTTCGCAAGGTCGACCACCTCTGCGGTGTATGCCTTGTATGGTCTTGACATTTCCTCAATCTTTGCTGTCGCATCCTCAATCAGACTTGTGGTATTGGTATATCTTTCGTCTTTCCAAACATACGCCTTGATTTTGGAACTGTACTGAAAATTGTCGATGTAATCTTTTCCGGTCAACCATTCCGGTGTGATGCCGTCCTTGCCTATCGGATAGATTCTTGTGTAAAAATCGTATGTGTCCGACTTCAATGATATTTTCCGGAGGTTCAACCCCTCCATGAAATAACACCCTTTGTCGCTGCCTATCCGGTCATATATGTCGATTGTCTTTGTCAGTGAATGGATGATGCACTCGCAGCGGTATGTTGTGAGGCACTTTTGCAGGACATCCCATGCGGTGACACTCTCCTGCTCGTCGATGGTTCTTTTCTTTGTGACGGTACATGTTCCGACATGCCATCCCGTACCCTCAAATGCAAACTCAAGACATGCCTTGATTGTCTGCTCCTGTGATTCAAAACCATACGGGAACGCTGTTCCCTCCAACTCCTCGACATTGAGAACTGCTGTGTATTTGTTGAATTGTTCTCCCTTTTCAACCGCTTTGATGACATATTCGTCCGTTTTGGTGTGTATATAATATTCTTCTTTTAACAGGTCAACCAACGCTCCCGCTGCCGGATAACTGAACGACAACTCTTTGTCTCCGGAATCCAGTGTCGTGGTGATTTCCCTGTCCTTGAATCCGGACAATGTTCCGATTCTTTTCTTTTTGTCGTTAAAAATCTGCAATGCTCTCACCTCCTAAATCCACATAGGCGTGTATCTGATAGTCACTCTCGCCTTTGTGTTGGAGAATGTGAGTGCTGTTTCTCCGGTCTTTAATACCGGAAACGTCCACATGTTCACCTTGTCGAATGCATTTGCCCCGTCGATTGTCACAAGTCCTGTCTTTGCATCTATCACAACCGTCTTTCCTGCTGCCAAACTCTCAATGATGATGTCATCCTCTCCCAGTCCGGTGATTGTGTAATTCGTCAAGGCACTCTTTGCATATACCTCCACAACGCACGGAGCGTCTCTTGTACCTACTTTATAGAACGATGCAGAGGTTTTCCCGTCGAATGTGATTGAGAGGTCGTCATCGACGAAAAAGCCGTCAAATTCGAGGTTTACAATGTACCTCTGTTTTACATTCTTTTTTTCGTAGTCATTTGTTGTGATGAATCCGATGTATGTTCCTTTGTAGCCGTCGAGTTCCATCTTGCAAGCCTTTGTAAAATTGCTCATGAACTCCGATGCAGCACGGATGATGTTGTTCCTGTCCTTGCCTTTGAAATATATTGACAGTTTCAAATGACCCATCTGAACCTCTGTCTCAAATTCCGTCGGCAGTGCTGCACTCGTCAGCCATTCATAAGAATTTGAAAAAGAGGGAGGCTGCACATCGGCGGTCAACTGCTTTGCATCGTATTTCTTGATGTCTATTCCGTTTATTTTCATCGCCCTGTTTTACCTCCCTTTTCGCTTATTTATTACCATTTCCGCATCAACCTTTGACACGGTTCTGCTTGCTATTTCGTCGCCGTCAATGTATGTGTGATTCGTTACATACACAACTTGCGATTTCTGTACTGCATCTAGTTTCTTGTCAAGGATGCTGTTCAATTTGTTGTAAAATTCCGCAAGAGGCAATATTGCCTCGTCTCCTGCCTCGCCTCCTACCATGAGACTGTTTCCGTTGATTCCGAACACGGTCGGATTCGTCATGATACCGCCGTTTTTGTACCATTCAATCGAGAATGACGGGAGTGAACCTTTTCCTCCGATTCCGTATGGTGCTTTTCCTCCGTTTACACTGATGTGTGGGAGGTTCAAATGTGGCAATGACCACTTGAAATTGAACACGCCCTTGATTTTCTCAATCACGCTCGAAACAGTAGACTTTGCACTTTCTAATTTTGACGAAAATGCACCCTTGATGTCGTCAAGCACCGATGACACGGTTGACTTTGCTGCTCCCATTTTTGAGGAAAACGCCGACTTGATACTGTCGAGTTTTCCACCCGTCAGAGTGTTCGCCGTACCCATGAGAGAGTTCATCGTGTCCTTTACGCCTGTGAATGTAGCAGACACGATTCCCTTGATTCCCCCGCCTTTTTCACTGTATGCGGATTTCATGTTGTTTAGTTTCGTTGACACATTGGACTTTGCCGTCTCCATGAGTGAGGTTGCCTTGTCCTTTATATTCGTGAAATCCGTTGACCATTTCGTTTTTATCTCCGAAACTTTTGAGGAGAATCCGGACTTGATTTCCGTCAATTTATTCGATGCATTGTTTTTCCATTCGGTCATTTTATTCGTGACCGTGGTTTTCATATTCTCCCAACCTGTCGAAACATTGGACTTGATGTCTGAAACCTTTGTTGAGAAATTCGTCTTTATTTCATTCAGTTTGTTTGATGCATTGGTTTTCCATTCCGTCATTTTTGTTGTGACGGAGGTTTTCATATTCTCCCAACCCTCGGAAACTTTTGTTTTGATTTCCGATGTCTTTTCAGAGAATTTTGATTTGATTTCAGAGAGTTTTCCTCCGGATAAATTATCAACGAATGTAAATCCTGCTGAATAATATCCTTTGATTCCCTCCCATCCGGCAGCAACAACGCCCTTGATACCGCCTCCATTTTCTTCATAGGCGGTTTTCATGTTCCCCAGTTTTTCCTTTGCCGTTTCGGTCGCTGCCGACATGACATTGTGAACCGTGTCCTTTACGCCGTTGAATACTTTCGATGCAGCTTGTCCTATTGTGCTGTTTTTTATGTTGTCGCCGATTTCCTTGACCTTATTCGTGACCGCCTCTTTCGCTTTCGTGAATGCTCCCGTGATGGTCTCTTTGATTGCATTGAATTTTTCTTTGATGTTGCCCCACAATTCGGACAGTTTTTCTTTGACTTTATCCCAATTTTTATATAGTGCGACACCTGCTGCAATCAGTCCGGCAATCAGTGTCACAATCAAAATAATCGGACACAAGTTCATAACTGCATTGAGTGCCGTCTGTGCTACCGTCATTCCTCCGGTCGTCGCCGTGGCTGCTGTTGTAGCTGCCGTGTGTGCTGCCGTGGCTGCTGTTCCTGCCGTATCTGCTGCCGTTCCTGCTGCCGTGGCTGCTGTCTTTGCTGTTATCTTTGCAATGATTTTCGCAGCACCGGAAACAAATTTCTGTCCGGTCGTTATTGTGTCGGAGATACCCTTTGCCACCTTACCGAATCCGATTGACAACGGACCGATAGCAGCGACCACAAGACCGACCTTGAGGATTGTTTCTTGCTGTGCCGGAGAGAGCGACGTGAACCACTTTGTCAACTCTTGAATCTTTCCGGTCAGTTTCTCAATCATAGGTGCTGCGGATGTCTGTGCTGTGGATGCCAGTGTCGACAATGCCAGTTTTGCGTTGTTCATCGCAACTTTTGCATTATCAATCGGGTCGAGAGTTCCGTTGTAGGTGTCCTCGACCGTCGTTCCGTATTCCTCCATTGATGACGACAGACTGGTGAGGTCGATTCGATTCTCACGAATCGCCTTTGTCATTTCTGCTGCACCTTTCTTTCCAAACAGTTCCGTTGCAATCTGCATCGCCTCGGTCTCTGTTTTTGCGTTCTTGATGCTGCCGATGGTCTCTGACAACGCCTCGTCCATTGATTTCCCCTCTGCTGTGGCGTTCTGTAATGCCTTTTTAAGACCCGCCATTGCTTGAGTTGAATCAACACCGTTTGCATCGAATTGAGCCATCAAATTGATTGCTTGAGGCAATGACAGACCCATTTCTTTGAACGCTGCGTTGTTATCAAGTACATTTGATTCAAGCGTGTCAACGGAGATTCCGGTTTCCTGTGCCTTTGCCGTGAGCAATCCTAACAGGTTTCCCGTCTGTGATGCATCCACGTTCCACGCTTTCATGATTTTGTCGACTTGGTCAACTGACTGTGTGACGTTTGTTCCATTGATTGTTGCAAACTGTATGAACTGTTTTGAGGTCTTTTCAAGTTCCGTTCCTGTTGTATGGAATCTTGTGTTGACTTCTCCGATTGCCTCGCCTACCGTCGACATATCCTCCGGCATTGTGCCGAAAACATTATCCGCAGACTTTGTCAATCCCTCAAGTGCCTCTCCGGTTGCTCCGGTCTTTGTCACTATGGTGTCATATCCCTCGTCGAGTTCTTTGAACGCTGCAATAGATGCTGCACCAATGCCCGCAATTCCGGCAGAGACAACCGACATTTTCTTTCCGAAACTTTCCATCTTTGTTCCCGCCGTATCGCAAGCGGTCGCAAATTTTTCAAGTTTATTATCTTTCAACTGGTCATTAACGTTTTTTAGTTCTGCCTCCATGTTCATGAGAGCAGTTTTTGACTTTTCCGTCTTTACTGTCTGATTTGCAAGTGCGGTCTCTGTCTTTCCGATTGCTGTCTCATTTGCAGTAAACTCTTTCTCTAACTTGTCAAGTTCCTCTTTGAGTGCCTTTGACTGTTCGGAGTTCTTTCCGGTCTCTGCTGTCGATTTCTCATAAGCCTCTTTTGCAGCATCAATCTTTGTTTTGAGTTCCTCTTGCTTTGTCTTTTGGTCTGACAGTTTCTTTGTCAACTTCTCCTGCTGCTCACTGTTCAATTTCACGATGTTTTTCTGCACCGTGATTTTTTGAGTGAGCGATTCGGCTTTTGCCTTGAGGCTATCTGTTTCCGACCCGAACAACTTTGCTTTCGTCGCTGCCGTCGTATATTCCGCAGACAAGACTTTCATCTGCGATGCTGCTGATTTCATTTGCGATTGATAACTGCTCGAATCTGCCGATATTTTGACGCTTGTATAAGCCATTCGGTCGCCTCCTCTCTTACTGATTTTCGTTGATTGTATCTAATTCAAATTTTAAGTAGTCCAACAACGTGACAATGTTCTCTTTCATGCATTGACTGTATGAGTTTTTCAATAGCCGAATCGCAATTTTTACAACACGGTCAACAATTTCCCCGCAGACTTTCCATTGATTTTCCTCCGGTTGTTCATCCTCGTCCTCATATCCATTTTCACGGTCATAGTCATCGAATGCGGATGCCTCTTTTTCCACCTGCTCAACCTCGACAATGTTCAACATCTTCTCTGCAACAATGTTCTGCATGATGAAATGAACCGTCTTGATTGCCGTCAGAAATTCAACTGCATCAATCTCCCCAACTGCTGCAAGCGACAATTCATTCCCGAACATCTCCTGCATTATCTTTTTGTTGAAAAACATCACTCCGGAGAATTTCTCCGTGTCATTCTTTTCCATGAGACTGATGTATTTTTTATACTGTTCTACCGTTACGGAATTGATGAAAAGTCTCTCACCTCTGCAAGTGACCTCGATTTCCGGTATCACTTGCCACTCTGAAAATTTTCCTCTATCTTCTCCATACGTTTGGTGAGGTCGTCGGCGATTCCCATATCAATGAACTGGAACTCAAGAATCAATCCTGCTGCATCAAGTCCGGTCTCCGGATTCTTTAATTCCTCAACGGTGAACTGGTCTCCGTATGCTTTGCAGATAAAAAGACCCATCGCCTCAATGTCCTGCTTTGAATACCTCTGTTTTGTGTCGACAATCTCTGCAAGTTCGAGATATTCCGTGTATGTGTCGATTGACATTTTCGGCATTGTAAACTCTTTGTTATTGACTATAATTTTTCTTTTCATGATTTATCCTCCTGTTATATGTCCTCTTATTAGCCTAAACCGCCGTTTTTCTCCTGCACTTTGCTGAACCATGCCTTGATTGCCTCTGCTGCCTTTGTGTCTCCGGAAACGAGGTTTGATTCGTCGACCGAAATCTCATACGCATTGTCAAGACTTCTCTCATAGAATGAACCCTTGATGCTCTTTGTTGTCGGAGACAATTTGCCCTCTTTTGTGCTTGCCTCCTCACTGATGCCCTCTGCGAACTTTCCGGCGTATAACCATTTGAAATCATACTTTCCGTTGAGTTTTCTTTCTCTCCATCCGACAGCGACCTCCGGTGCTTTATCATCCGCAGTCTTTACAAGAAAACCGTTCTCGTATAACTGACCGAAAAGAATCTGTCTGTCCTGTGGTGCAAGTGCATTGACCTCAAGTTCGATTTCTGTTCCCTCATAGGAATTGATGACTTCCTCTGTTCCATCGTCAGAGTAAATCTTTTCAGAACTCCACTTTTCGTCAACCTTTGCTTTGATTGCTCTTGCCAGTTTGACCGGAGTTTCTGCAACGTATGCTTTCGCATCGTTCTGTGTGAGTTTTGCGATGTAGAAATCTCTACAACCGCAAGTTCTACTCCTCACAATCTTCTGTTCTGTGTCGCTAACCTGTGTTACTGTTTCGCTCATGTCTATTCCTCCATTTCATAAAACTTTGAAAACCTTTGTGCTTTCATATAGATTCCGTCCTCCGGCTTTGAATCGTCTCCGTTCCTGCCGTCAAATGAGAAATCATTTTCTTTCATGAGTGACTTGATTTCCCTCGCAAGTTCAACCTCGTCATTCTCTGAAAATATAGTGACCTGCACTGACAGCGTCACTCCCTCTGCATCGTCGTCCGAAAAATTCTCGTCGTTTTCTCCCAAATCCCACAATGTCACATGTCTGTCATGGATGTTTTTGTCATACCATCCTTGCATCACAATGATTCTCCTGTCTGATATTGGTTTCAATGCGTCGGATGCATCTTTGATGATGTCCGGACTGCTGCTCATGCTCTCACCTCATTTCAATGTGTTGTCTAAATATGATTGATATTCCTGTTCTGCGATTTTTTGCAGTTCCGCATCTGCCTCACGCCCTGTTGCATAGATAAATTCTTGAGGCGGGCGATAGATAGTTCCCCAGTTTATGAATTTCACATAAAAATGTTCGCTGTTGTCCGACTTTTCCCATCCAACATCCGCAGACGCTCCGGTGTCTTTCACCTTGACCGCTCCTAGTGGTATGCTGTCCGCTGCATGTGATGTCACGGATGACTTTGAACCAAATCCTCGACCGGACAATTTAATGTCCGCAGATTTCGGAATCTTGCCGGACATGATGTTTTTCACGACTGGTTCGCTTTGCTTTACAATCTTTTGATTGACCTCTTTTATGTCCTCGTCGCTTGCTGCGTCCTCAAATGCTTTCATGAGTTCTTTCAAGCCTTGAAATTCCATCTCGATTTTCACTGCATCACCTCCGGTGTCAGATTATGACACTACGCTCCCGCTCTGCATTTCAACTGATATTTCCTGTCGTCTGTGAACATCGGACACGCATCATATATCTTGAACTCAACGCCTTTATACACTGCATAGAACTCTTTCAGATTCAATCTGATTTCCTCCATCTTGTCGCAGGCTCTTGTTTCAAACACAATCGTGTTCTCAAGACCTATCTGCAACGCATTGTATTTCTCGTTTGTTCCCAAACTCTTGACATCGCACCAACATGAGAAAAAATCCTGTTCCTCCTGCTGCCGTCTGCCATCAACAACGCTTGTTGTCTTGCGAATTATCTTGATTCTGCCTGTCATTCTGCTGCACCTCCGTATATTTCTTTCAATAGCATGGAGGAAACGGCAGCAGAGAGCGTTTTCGTGTCGCTCCGGTACTTGTCACGGTTGTCGTACAGTTCTTTCACGGACATAAATGCAAGCAGTTTTTGACGGCTTGTGAGGTTGTTCCGGTCGAAATTCGGAATCAGTTCCGTCATTTCATCCAGTGTCGTGTCAAACATCAATTCAAGGATTTCGATGTCGTCATCATAGTCGATGTGACAATATGTCTTGCATGTAGCAATCAGACCGCCTCTGTACTTCTCTTTTTCTTCATCCGTCATGTTCTCACCTGCTTTCAATAGCAGGACGGATTCACCGCCCTGCTGCCATATTACCCGTTGATAACTTCTGTAATCTGACCCTTGATGACTGCTCCCTTGTCAACAGGCTGCACATCGAAACGGTCACGCACCTTGATTCCGGTCATGTCCTTATCCCATAAACCCGCACCTTTGTCATTAAGGTCGATTGTGAGGACGTTTCTGTCAAAGAGTGTGACTGCCTCTTTTAAATCACCGCAGAAAATAGGATGCTTGTACCCGTCGATTGTGTGACCATCGGTGTTCATAATCTTCTCGGATGCAAGAGTTTTCTTTGATAATTTGATGATAGGATATTCACCGAAAAGCATCTTTCCCTTTGTCTGCTGTGTCGGGTCTTTCTGTAAAATATAGTTGCCGTCTTTATCCTTTAACTTGTCAAGGTAGTTGAAACCGCTCTGATTTGTGATAACAACTGCATTGTCAGCGATTGCAGGGTCTAACTGCTCATTGAAAATGTCCTTGAGGCTGTCAAGGTTCTCGACTGTGACCTCTTTCCCTTTTGTCATCTCATTGAGTACCTTGAGAATCATTGCGTTACGGGTTGCCTTTGTTTTCTTGGCAATCCATTTGTTAATGTATGCCATGATGTTGGATGCTGTGTCCTCAAGTAACTCTGCTGTCATCTTGAGGATTCCACCCTTTTTCTTTACCTTGTACTCAATCGGTAAAAATTCCGGTTCGTCCATCTCCGGAAAATCCGCAGCCTCGTCAACATTGTCAAATGGTGTTGATTCTGCATCAACCTCAATGTTTCGTGTTCCTGTCTTGGTTGTTACGCCCTCGACATTGACATACTGTTCAAGGTTGTCGGATGAACGACGCAACTCGATGATGTCTGTTCTGATGTCCTCCGGAATTGTCACACCGATTCCGACCTCTCCCTCACTTCCTGCGGTTGTGTCAGATGTGAGTGCATCCTTGTACACCTTGATGTCTGCCTCGTCTGCCTCTTTGTGCAGGAATCCGGCTTTGACAATGTTGACAAATGATTTCACGATGTTCTTTTTGTCCGGCTTGACATCCCCGCCGACCTGCTTTGCAGTTCCGTTGTTGACTTTGTCCTCGATGTCATCCTGCTCCTCCTCGTCCAAATCATAGAGGAGGTCAAATCTGTTCTGTAACTCCTTGAGTTCCTCTTTTGCTGCCTTTGCCTTGTCGAGTTTTCCGTCGTTCACAAGGCTCTTGACCTCATTTTTCTTGTCGTTAATCTGCTTGAGTAACTTCTGTAATTCCTTATTCATGTTTTTTCCTCGCTTTCTTACATACCGTAAAGGTATAAATCTTTGAGAATCTCCTGCTTTTCTGCCTCGATTCTCTGTTTTTCTGCCTCTGCTGCTGCACTGTTCCGGTTTTCAAGTTCTGCAATCACTGCATCGACGATGTCCTTTGTGCCGATTCCCTTGAGTGTCTCCGGAATATTGTTGTATTTCTCGAAAAAGTCGGATGCACATGCTGCAACTGCTGCCTTTTCCTCGATTTCAACATTGAAATACTGCTGCATCTTCTTACTGTCGAACCATGTCTCATTGCTCATGAGGGATTGAATTTTGTCTCTTGTGACACCCTCCTGCACATGTTCCATGTAGACATCAAGAATTGAATCCTCGCAGAGATTCAACTGTTTTATTACCGCCTTGAAATCGTCTGCGTTTCCGTATGCCATGCATAACGGTTTGTGAATCATCGCTTGAGCACCTGTTGCGAAATGCAGTTCGTCACATGCAAACATGATGACTGATGCAATGGATGCAGCCATTCCGTCAACATATCCGACTTTGTGTCCGTCATATCGCTTTAACTGGTTGTAAATTGCCAGTCCTGCAAATACATCTCCACCGCCGGAATTGAAATAGATGTCAATGTCCTCATATCCGTCTAACTGGTTGAGGAAATCTGCGATGTCCTGCGGACATCTGTCCTCCTCGTACCACATGGATTCCCATGTCGCTGATACAATGTCACCGTAGAAATACAAGGAACATCTGCTCTGCTCCTCGTCCTGCTCTAAATCCAAATAGCCGACATTTTCAACTTTCCCGCTGCGTTTATTCTTCTTTGTAAAATCAAAACGTCTCTTTTTTGGCATGATTATTCACCTCCCTCCTGTTTATTCTCGTCCTCTGCCGTGTCGGTTTCGTCCGGTTCTGTTTCTGTGTCCGGCTGCTCTGCGTCCGGCTCTGTTTCTTCCTCCGGTTGCTCCGGTTCATCGGTGTTCTCCTGCTCGGATTCACCTTTCAAATATGCTGCACCCGCCATCGTCAACGGTACGATGCTACCGTTCGCAAGTAGGACATCGCCTCCCTCCGCATCTTCCATGTCGAGTTTACGTCTTGCCTCATTCGGTTTCATAATCATTCCATTGACTGCGTTTCTCAAATATTCCATCTGCGTTTTTGAATCGGTGCGGAACAATACCTTTTCATTGAATTTGTAATAATATCCGTCGTCTGCATCTTCATCCGGTAGCATTTTGAAATTGATTTCCTCCTCATACTGCTTGATGATGAACAGTTCTGTGTCGACGTAGAATGATAACTGCTGCATCTCGCTATTGCTATATGACGACTTTGAATAATCGTTGATTTGATTCGGTTTCACTCCGAACGCTCCGGCGATTTGCAAGGCGTTATATTTTTTCAGTTCAAAGAACTGTGAATCAGTCAGTTTGATGTCAAGAGGTGTGAGTTTCATTCCTAACGGAACAGGCAAGATTTTTCCTGTGTTCTTTGCTCCGCTGCCGAACTCCTCAAACGATTTGACAAGTGCCTCTTTTGCCTTTCCGTTCAATTCTCCGGTATATTCAAGAGTTGCCTTTGCCGTCAGACCGCTCTCATACAGATTATTCATGAACGCCTGTGATTCGGATGCACCTGCAACCGTGTCTTTTAATATCTGTTGCACTGGTAGTCCTGTGATTCCGTCAAAACTGAAAGATGTCTTGAAATGCATCACCTCGTCTGTACTGAACACATATTGACGACCGGATGTCGGGTCTGTGTAGACGTACCACAAACGCCCCACTCCTGCGAATATTCCTGCATCGTCAACGACTATCTGCACACAATTTGACTGCATGACCCACAAATCAACGATTTTGATTTCACCGCCGAATTTCTTTCGGTCAAACTTCTTTCTCATGTACACATATGCGTTTCCGTAGTGGTTACGGTTGATTTCAACCGTGTTCCAAAATGTTGTTGGTGTCATGAACGGATTCGGTCTTTTTGAGAGCAGTTTTGATGTATCTGTCGCCTCTGCCTCAATGATTCCCTTGTCCGTTTTCTGATAATATTTGATAGGCATTTTTGCAAGGGTTTCCGACAGCATCTTGAGACAAGTGAAATATGTGACCTCTGATGTCGGTTTTCCTTTTCTTTTCAATCCTATTCGCTCAAGGAACGACGGTGAGTTCAATGTCATTTTCCCTCCGTCGTTCTGTGGTTCGCCTCTCCACCAATTTGAAATTTTTACTCCCAATCTCTGAAACGGATTCATTTATTTCTCACCGCCTTTCTTCATGTATTTTTCATATTGCTCAAGCCATTCATTGACAGTTTCATTCACATCCGGATGGTATTCCTCTTTCATTGCGTGTTTCCATGCGTCGATGATAGCGTCAATCGGGTCGATTCGTTCTGTCGTAATGTCTTTGTCAATCTTTATTTCACCGTAATTGTTTGAAATGGTCTTTGCATTCGCAATCGACCAAACAAGCAGGCTGTCAACCGGAACAACTATCTTGTTGCCCTCTTTGCCGACTTCCATTCCCTCAATCTCCACATTACCCGCAAGAATCTCAAGTCTGAAATCAACGGTCGCATCGTTCAATTCTTTTGCTGTCTGTGTGACAGAGATTGAATCGAATCCCATCGCCTCAAGGTCTGACAGGAACGCCGATGCGTTGTGCGGGTCGTAACAAATCAACTGCGGTTTGAGGTTGTATTCCCTCACTAAATCCTCAAGGTATCTGATGATGTATTTGTAATCTGTCTTGATTCCTCCCAGTGTTTCCGTTACCGTCACAAGACCTTTTTCAATCCATACGTCGTATGGTACTTTGTCAGTCTTGATGTGTTCATCCACCCTTGAGGACGGGATGAACGAATGTGTGTGAACAAAATATTTTTTCGTGTCCTCCACCATGAACGGAATCACGATTGCGATTGATGTCAAGTCGCCTCCGGATGACAAGTCAACGCCGACATAGCACTTTGACCCTCTGAAATCCTTGAGTGATTTCAGAACGGCACATGCTTTCCATGATGCAATGTCCTTGATGTACAGTGAATTTGACCACTGCATCCACATATTCAACTGCTTTACAAGGAAATCTCTCAAGTCCTCCCCGCCCATATCACGGGCAGTGTGTGCAATCGGAATGAGGTTCTCAAGTGCATCCCTGTCAAACTCAAGAATCGGGTTCGCTTTTATCCAGTTTTCCGGTGTGTACCTGTCATCGTGTTCGTCCATCTGTGCGATGTAGACAAATTGACTGTCATTCTCGAAAACGCCCTTGAGTAGATTGCAGCAATACTCATATAATTTGTAGCACGGCGACTTGAGGTCGAACCCTGCTGTCGTAATAACTGAAATCAACGCCGACTTGAGTTTCTTGATACCGCCCTCAAGCAGTTTGTACATCTGATTTGTTTTGTGTGCGTGATACTCGTCGACGATTCCCAAATATGCACGGTGTCCGTCAAGTGACTTTGTATCTCCGGACAACGCTTTGATTTCCGAATGTGTCAGCAAACAGTCAATCGTGTGGTTGTGGTCGTGAACCTTGAACCACTCTGACAAATCCTCGTCGGAATTGATGAATTTTGTGACCTCGTCAAAAACAATGTTCGCTTGGTCTTGCTTTGTAGCCGTACAAAATATTTTTCCGTACTTGTACCCGTCAAAATTGCCGTAATAACACGCCAAAATACCATTGATGAACGATTTTCCGTTCTGTCGTCCTAATTGCACATAGGATGTTCTGAATCGTCTGTATGACTTTTCCTTTGTTCTCCATCCATTGAGTGACCCTAAAATGAAACACTGGAACGGATATGCCGTCACATGCTCATTTTCCTCGCCCTCTGCAATGGTCAATTCCTCTGCGAAATTGATGATTTCCTCTGACTTTTCAACGTCGAAATAGTATTTGTGCGGTGCTGCTTTCGATTTTTCGATGTCGTCAAGATGCCTCTGACATGCAAGACGGACATATTCTCCGGCTGTTATCTTGCCCGATACGACATCAAGGGCGTATTGTGTGCAGCGGTCTTGTGTTTCTCCTGCTTTTGCCATGCCTTAATTTGCATATTTCGCAAATTTGTTCTCCGGCTTTTGCTGTTGTGGTTTCGGTACGACCAAACGGCAGCGGGATGAAACTGTCAGTCCGAAATCTGATGCTCCCTGCCTACACTGTTTCATGCAGCGGTCTTGAATAATCATGAGGCGTTCTCTTTCTCCGGAAACGACCTGTCTTGTACCGACCTGCACACGTTCTTTTTCGCCCGTGTCCGGATTTTCCCGCATCTCATAGACTGGAACATCCTCCATCAATGGAGTTGCTCTGATTTGCTCTGTGATTTCGATGTACTGCGTTTGTGCAATGAGTAGTCTTGCCAGTGCATCGCAATCAAGGTTTGAAATCAGTTTGATTTCGAGTAATTCTTTCGCAATCTTCCGGAACTGTTTCTTTTGTTCCGGTGTCAAATATGACGGAGGTCTCACTTTGTCGCATGGTGCTGTGACCTCGGCGTTTTTTCGTGCCTCAATCTCGGCTTTTGTTAGGTGTTTTCGCCCGTTCATCACAACCAAATCTGTGGGTTGTCTTTGTCCTGCCATGATGCAACAAACCTCCTTTCCGTCAGTATTTCAGTGCTTTTGTGTCACATTCTGACACCTCTTTCGGATATACCCATCTACTGAAATTCTCGTGGGGAGTTTTCTCCAAGGAAAAGAGGGGGTGCGACTAAAAACGAATCGCACAAAACTTTTTTATATCCCCCTGCCTCTCGAAAGTGGTACTCAATCAGTGACCTCAACTGTTTTTGTGTTGCTCTCATACTTGCTTTGCTCTGCTTATACAGAGCAGTGATTGTGTTGTGTGTCTTATGGTTGAGAGGTATGAGGTTGAACGGATTCAATCGCTGTTCCCAGTCGTCCTCAAGTTCAATGATATGGTGAACCGGATTGCATGTGAGTAACTCATGCTCGACATATAATGCGTATATATCTATGTTGTCATAAACCTCAATGATACGTTCCCGCATTGCCCGCCATTCCTTTGATACATAGAACTCTGCTGCTCTCTCGTCTCGCCGTGTGTTGTTGTATATCATGTGTCTCGACTGCTGCCGTTGCTCACACTCCTCGCACATCTTCATTGACTGTGGAATCAACTTGCCACACCTGCATGATTTCAATAGCATCTGTGTTCTCCTCTCTTGCTGTGTTCTCCTGCTGTGTTATCCACAAGAGGCGGGCAGTTATGCACATGACTGTGTATATCCCACCCGCATATAACAGGAGGGCAAACAGGCAAGAAAAAAGCGACTGCACATCTGCAATCGCTCGTCTCAACTGTTCACGCTAACATATTATCACGTTTATTTTGTCTTTTGTTCACCCACTTTTTACCCCTGTTTTCACCCTCATTTCACCCTGTTTTCACTCCGTTTTTATCATTTTCAATCGCTTTTGCACCGAATAACTTGATTGACAACCGCTGAATCATCACCCTGCACCACTTTTTCGGTGAGTTGCGTCCGCATCCTGTCTCCCTCACTATATCCTCGTATGACATGCCCTTTATATAGACCGCCTCAAGAGTGTCGTATTTGTACCCCTCACCTGCTGCCTCTGCATCTTCCTTGAGCGATGCAAGAGCCTTTTTCAAGTGTTCAAACAGAATGACCGTCTCTGCACGGCACTCTCTGACCGATTGCAAGAACGCCTTTTCTGCTGATATGTTGTATTTGCCTATATCCGGCACTTGAGAGGTCTCTGATACTGCCTCGTTGATGTATCGTTCCATTTCACGATAATTTTCAAGATATAGCAAGGTTTTTTCAATGACCGTCTGCTCCTTTTCCTCTTTCATGCTTTTTCCTCGCTTTCTGCTTTCTTCTCATAGGCAGACCGTGCATTTTACGCCAGTTATTCGTGTTTTTGCGGTTTTCCGCATCTCTTGAACTGCTCATTTTCAAAATTGCCGTTTTTGCCTGTTGCAAAGTCGTTCCCATTTGCAAAACTGCCTCAACGAACGCCTCTGCTGTTGTTTCAATCTTCATTTCTGGTTCTTTCTGTTTTTCCGGTTTCGTGACATCCGGATTTACGGTCGCTTTGTCTGCTGCCGTCTCAATAATGCCCGAAATCTCTTTTTCCGTTTTTCCCATCGCCCGAAATCGGTCAATTATACCTTTTAAGATTCCCATATTATCACAACCCTCCTTTTCGCTTACATAAAAGGCAATTCGCCGTCGATACCGTCCGGAATGTTCATGAATCCGTCTCCTGCGTCTGAATATCCGGCATTTTCTGCCTGTTCTCCTGCTGCCCTCTTGCTTTCTGCAAATTCCTGTTCCTCAATCACAACATCCGTCGTATATACCTTTTGCCCGTCTCTGTTGGTGTATGAACCCGTCTGAATCCTGCCAGTAATAACAATTTTTGTTCCCTGTTTCAGATATTTTTCCGCAAACTCGCCGTTTTTCCCAAATGCCACGCATGAGATAAAATCTGCCGACTGTTGCCCGTCTCTTGCACCTCTCCGGTCGACTGCCAGTGTATAACGTGCCACACACATGGATTCCTGTGAACCGTTCTGCTGTGTATATCTTACATTCGGGTCTCTTGTGAGCCTACCCATCAATATGACTTTGTTCATTCTCTTTTTTTGTCCTTTCTTGAATCAATCTCTCGTATAAACGCAAATCATCCGGCGGGATGTCGAGATTCCAGTCTCTCGCAAATTCTATCCCGCCGATGAACGCCTCTTTTTCTCTATCAGTCATTTTCCCGCTGCATAACATATTCATTTTGCATTTTCTGCAATCTGACAAGTCCTTTTTTGAACTCAAGGTCATCACCATTCATGCACACATCGAATATTTTCTCATAGTCGACAATGTGTGTCTTGATGAACTCTGCCTCTGCTGCCGTCCTGCTCTCATTGATGAACATTCCCTTGACTGCCTCTTTTATCATTTCACAATGGGTCTGTTCCTCCTCTGTCGTCGGAGGTGTGGTTGCAATCATTTTCTCATACGCATTGTCAATCGCTCCTGCAATGAGTTCTTTCCAACCCTTGCCCCGCTCTCCTAATAACTGACATTCAATATCCTCGAAACGGTTTCCTTGCCCTGCTGCCGTGATTCTGATGTCCTTTTTGCCCTTTGCTGCAATCAGAATCAAATCGTCGTCGTATGCCTCCATGTAGTAGTCAAATTTCGCATCAAAATTCGGATTCGGATTGATGATGATTTCCGGTTGACTGCTGCCCTCTGTTTGGATGCTCACTCCGATGTATTTCGCATCTGTTGCCTTTGCATTGATAAATATTGCCTTTAACTCGCTTTTGTTCATGCTGCTCCTCCATTCACTAATCTGTTGAGTAACTGTTCATACATGGTCTTGTATGTGTCTCTTTCTGTCTGTAATCTGATTGTGTCCTCTGATGATGTCATATTTGCAATTTTCTTGTTTTCCTCAACGTATACTGCTGCATCCTGTTCAATCTCTGCGATTGCCTCCTCATGCTCCTGCTGCATTGTCTCAATTTCTCTCTTGAGACTGTCGATTTCCTCCTGCTGCTCCTTGATGGTCTTGTAATACTCTTTTGCTGTCTTAATGCCATTATCCAACTGCAAGGAAATCATGAGAGCAATGTCGATATTCTCCATTTCCTTGTCTGTCGCCTCTCCGATATATGTTCCGATGCGTTCCGTTGATACCGAATAAACCTGCTCACACAATACCGTGCTGATTCTGCCTGTTGACCTTATTGTCACATGTGTCGGGAGGTCTGTTTTTGGCTGTGTGGTCATATATACAACTTCAACAACATTGCTGTTCTCATTGTTCTTGTTGTTGCTAACCACTACCGCCGGACGGTCTGCGTGTTGTTCGCTCCCGTTGTAGGATGCCCCCCCTCTGCTGATATAGAACATTTCGCCTCTTTTGATGTCATTCATGATTATTCCTCCTTTTCTGCTACAAGACCAATGACACACCATCCGTCCGTCAATCCGCTGCATGTGATGTCGTCGTCTTTGCATGTGATTCTCATGTCTGCTGTTTCTCCGGTTGCTTTGCCTGCTGCAAATACTACCAATTTGACGACATTTCCGACCTTGAAACCGTCGTCTTTTGTTATCATGTACGGTTTTCTATGTTCTCCCGTGTATTCCTCGAATTTCTCCTTTGATACTCTGATGCTCTTTATCTCCCCCGTTGCATCTGACGGGAGGTTTTTCATTTTCTCCTCCTGCTCCATCTCACGGAGTTTTTTCTTTGTCTCACGGTCGATTGCATCCTGTTCCTCTGAATATCTCTGCTCGTCGGTCTTGTATGCCTCTGTACGGTTCTTGTACTGGTCGCATGAGGTACATGTTCCGGTCTTGACGTTACATGTCTCATATTCGGTGCAGGAATAGCAGATTGATGTGATTCCCTCCGGATGTGGCGTTTCATAATCGTCGCCCGCTTTTGTCTCCGGAGGATTCATGCCGATTTCTGCCTCTGTGTCGGATTCTGACACCTGCTGTCCTGTTGCCTTTTCTGCTTTCATATCTTTCACATCTTTGTGCGTGAGTTCTCCGGTCTCTGTAAATTTCCCCAGTGCCTCCCGCTGCTCGTCCTCTGTCATCCCGCTCAATTCATAGGCTGCGGAAAATGTGAGGCGTTCGCCCTTGAGTTCCTCTTTCCATTCCGGAATCAGATTGTTGTTGACTGCCTCTATTTGAGCAACCTTTGTTTTGCTCATGTGCAGCATTGATGAAATCACCTCTCTCAATCGTCCGGATTGCAGGTCATATCCCTTGATTTTCTTTCCCGCTGCTTTCATACGCTCAAGAGATGCCTTGAGGCGTGTTTCCTCCTCAATCATGTCTGAAACGGTCTTTGTACGGTATGCATTCGCAATTATGATTTCAACCTGCTCCTCGTCATCGTCCTGCGGTGTCGTTAATTTACTGGTCGCAAGTTCAAATTCTTTATATCCCTTTGATACAAGATACTTGAGAGCCTCCCACCGTCTTTCACCTGCCACGATTCTATATTCGCCCATTTCGCACGGTGCATATACAAGTTCGAGGTTCTGTTTCAGTCCATACATGAGGATGTCTCCTGCCAGTTCCTCAATCTGCTCTACACTGTAAAAATTCATATCATTCCGGTACATCTTGAAAATTGAGATGTCCTTTGTCCGGAATCTTGCTCTCGGAGATTCGTCAATCCCCGCTTTGCTGTTCTTGTTGAGTGCGTCTTTCACGCTGAATCCTGCTGCCATCTGTTCAACCTCCTGTCATTACTCTGTGAGTTTCTGTTTCTTTGTCTCTGTACGCTCGACGTTGATTTCACCCTTTGCATTCTGTGAAATTGATGCTTTGACCCCCCCTCGGAGGTTCAATGTGACCTTTGCAAGTCCTCCGGTGTAAATCTCCTCGACTGCTGCCTTTAAGATGTTCACGATGCCCTCACCGCATCTCTTGTCCGGTGCTGCATTCTCTCCAAACAAGGCAGATACATTCATCATTGCTTTTTCTTTTCTCTGCCTCTCTTTCTGATACTCGACCGCCTCTGTGCAGTTACATGTCATTGTTGCCTGTTCCTCTGCTTGTGCTGCTGTCAGTTTTTCATCTGCCTCAATCTGCGTCATCTGACCGCAGAATCTGCATTTTGCTGTTTCCACAATATTTCCCATGTGCTTAATCCTCCGCATTTATTTTCTCTATCCTCAACATGTATGTGAGATATAATTTTCCATCTCGTCTGAACCCTTTGTATCTGCTGCAATATTCATTCGCATCCATCCTCATTATTGCAATAGGATTGTTTCTTTTTGGGATGTTTACCGTCACAAGTGCCTCTCCCCATCTTTCGGTTTTTATGTTTGTTTTGATGTTGAAATCAGTGCCTCCGACTTTTTTCATGAATTTTTCTGCATCCGCATATAATTTCATCCAATCGTGTTCTTTCATTCCTACCCCTCCATTTCCTTGAGTAACTCATGCACAACGCATCTGTAATCTTGAGACACAATCCCACGCTTTGAAAATTTCGGGAGTGGTATCATTGCCGTTGTGGATTTCTCTGCGATGATAGAACGGCGAATCGGTGTGACAAACATGTCAAATCCGGATTCTGCTTTCAACCACTCCTCAACCTCAAGAGATGTCTTGTTTTTCTGTCGCATTGTCATGAGTGCCTTGATTCTCAAGTCCGGATTGATGTCTCTCAAGTCCTCAATCTGCTCCTCAAGGTTCTGTAATGCCTCGATTTCATATCCCCCGACCTTTACCGGAGCAATAATGAGTTCTGCTGCAATCAGAATGTTAATGACTACCATGTCGAGCAATCGCCCGCAGTCACAAACACAATAATCATATGCACCGGAGACCTCCTCCAACGCCTCACGCAATCGTGTGACTTGATTGTCCTCTGACTTGAGCAGCAGATTCATGTCGGTTTTCATGAGATAGCCATTCGCCGGAATGATGTCAATGTGCGAATAGTCGGTCGGTCGAATCAAATCGCCCGTTTTATATGTACCTCCGACACATTCATGTTTCTCAAGCAATTCACTCATGCCGATTCCGTCCGGTTCATATACCCCGAACGTCTTTGATGTGTCTCCCTGCGGGTCTCCATCTAACACAAGCACTCTTTTCCCCTGCTCCTCGCCCAACATATAGGCGATTGAATCGGATGTCGTTGTTTTCCCGATTCCTCCTTTTGGTGACATTACTGCAATAATTTTCATGTCTTTTCCTCCTGTTTTCCTGTTATTGTCCTGTTATAAATAAATTGTGTAATACAGTTTCATTTGCAATTCTTGAAACTTGAAATCCGGCGTTTCGTCCGGTCGTAGTGGTGACATGGGGTTCAATTCTTTCCATTTCCTGTGAGTAATCTCCGGAACTGCTCTGAATTTCACAACCTTGTCAAATTTATACTGTTCATAGAGTTTGCAGTTCGTGTGACCGACCTCCGGTGCAAATAATGCAAGATAGCCGACGAACATCTCCTCGCCTCCCTTGATGATTCGCAGCATGTCCGCACTCTCTAATGTGTTGAGTAAATCCGCAAGCGTCATGACCTGCCTCCCTTGACTTTCCCATCCTTGAGGATGCTGTTGTTCGGGATGCTCATGTTCAAATTCCTCTCCATGTGCAACGCATCCGATAGATTCAAATATTCCTCAATGACTTTGATTGCCTCCTCTGCTGAATAGCAGGTTGCGACGAAATGTCCTGCTGCTGCCATGTCTGCAAGGAACTCTTTTTGCGTGTCCTGCTGCCTGTTGTTACCGAATTTCATTTCAACGAACAATCCACAGTATGAGCCTTTCGGATATGGAAGGCACAAATCAGAAACACCCGCCTTGACACCCATCTGCTTGAATTTGACTGCCTCCTGCTTGTTTCTGCTGCCTCCGTTCGGTACATGGAACAACCATCTCAATTCCGGATAACGGTTCATGTTCCAATTCGCCCACGACACGACATTGATTTGCTCTGTGTCCTCACTTCTCATTGCATATTTCATGTTCATTTGCCTTTGCCCTCCTGTCTGCATGTGTCATAATATTCGCAGAACAAACAAATGTGTCTGCAATCCTTGACCTTGAACATCCATGTGAACCGTTGCAGCTTGTACCGCAGTATGTACCCGATTTGTGCAATGTACGGATGTTTCTGTCTGTATGTTTTCATTTGTCCTGCTCCTCCATTTCTAAAATCATAAAAGCATGTATGAAAATGCTCTTGTGTTTCCTGCCGAACTGGTCTTTTGCCGGAGGCACTTCATGCATGTTCTCAATCGTTCTCTTTGCCTCCCACCATCGGCGTGTTTTCCCGTCTCTCGAAATCGGTTTGAAATGTACCTTGACCGTTCCCTTGACGACGGAAAACTGGTCTCTGTCTACCCGCAGGATGTCATTGAATCCCGCTGCCTTGACTGCTGCCTCTGCTTTTCGGAAATACCTCTCTTTCGATTCCGGTTTCCAGTCAAACTTCATTTCCCGACCACCTCCTCAATCTCTTTCATTCTCTGCATGATTGCCGTGTTGTATGAATAGACATACACGCCGTTGTTCCACAAATGTTCCCTTGCACCTCTTTCACCGTAGTTGTACGCTGCAAGTGCATCCTGCACCGTTCCGTATTTCTTGAGGAGATACGAGAGGAAATCAATCCCGACTTTCACATTCTGATATGGGTTCATGAGGTCGGTGCAGTTCAATTTCTGCATCCGGTCGGTGTGCCATTTCTCATATATCTGCATATATCCCTTTGAGTTCCCGTTGTCTCCGGTCTTGTCGAACTCATATCCGGATTCATACTCTATGATTGCCAATACAAGGGCATACGGAACATCGTTTTGCTTGCATAGACATCTTGTGTATATCTGCATTTTCTCCGGAAAATAGCCTTTGTCTGCATACTTCTCCGGCAGGTCGTAGAACACGAATCCCTCAAGGTCATCACTCCCCCAGTCCTCGGACATGGTGTCAAAAACCTTGTATTTGTCCTCGATACTCTCTGTCATCTGTGTCATTGTCTCCGGATTCTGTATCACTTCCGCTTGCGTTGTCTCCGGTTTTTCCTCCTGCTGCTCCGGTTCTTTGACATTGAACAATATCACACAAAATCCTGTCAGCAATACCGCAATCAATGCGATGTGAAACGCATTATACAAACCTGCTCTTTTCAATGCCCGTCTTATCCGTCTTATTCGTCTTATTCGTCTTTTCACCTGTCGACCTCCTTTTCCGCATTCGTGCATGTATATAAAACATGCAGTTAAAATCGTTGTAGTACACTGCTGCATTTGTGAAATCCATGTCCGGATACCACTTTTTCAATATCTCCGGAATGGAATCTCTGTCCTTGACCATCTTGTCAACGAATGAGCCTATTTTTTTATAACTGCCTCCCGCTGCCGGACGTTTAGAATGAACGACCTTGATTCGTGGGTCTCTCAATCCCTGCGAACTGTTCCATCTCTTTTCCGACGGAACACGGTTCTTTTCCTCGACAATATAATTCGCCATACCGGACAGACCGTTTTCGTCCGTCTGCAATCGGCGAACCTCATTCCTGCTTGACTGTTTCCAACAGGATTCAACCGTCTCCATGTCTAACGCTCCATCCATGACAATGTGATGATGCCATCTGATTTCCGCATCCGGATTGTATGCAGTCACATAGACATATTTCGCATTCGGGAGACCTCTCTTTTTCCTCTGATAGTTGATGCGTCGGATGTACTTTTGCACATTCTTGATTGCTGCATCAACATCCCCGTCCGGCGGGAGGTGTGCGTCATCATAGGTCAATGTCATCCAAATATCACGGTCACTGAAATTCTCATTGATTAGCCTCTCAACATATTTCCGTGCGTTCTTGTCATTCAGATTCTTTTGAGCCTTGTTGTTGTCTTTTTTGATTGTCCTCCCCTCCGGAGGTACTTCATCCATACTCCGGAACTGTGGATATATCTCAATTTCAAACTGGTCTCCTGCTGTTATCTCTTTGAGTGCATATATCACTTTCTTTCGATGTTGGAACAGGTTCTCAATGAACCATTCGTGCATGTCCTCCATCGCTTTGTTATATGCTGCCTCATAATCATACGGGATATATTGCATCCCTCTTTTTCTTGCCATCTGACACAATCCTCCTGTTATGTTTTCGTAGACTTGTTATTATCTATTACAAGGACGATAAAAGTTCCGAAAACCCTTGATTTTATAGACCTTTTCGGTCGCTTTTCAAGTTGCTTTTTTGTGTCAGATTTGCTATAATATTTCTATCAGTTAGCGACTGACACAATCAGTCGATACAAGGACGACCACTGCAATGGTTGTCCTTTTTCTTTTTCTTAATCTCTGTATTCTATTGTCATATTGCCGTCTTTTGCACATCTAATCTCCTTTGACATTCCCTCCGAAATTCCGAATTTTTCGCCAACAATGATTCCGTCGCATCTTCTCAATATGTCCATTCCTGCTGTCAATCCGATATTTCTTTCTTTTTCGTTTTCTTCTGACAAGCACTGCGTCATATATAAGTGAACTGTAATTGCAGCATCTCCTCTCAACAAAATCTCTCTCGTTAGTTCTTTCGCATATTCAATATTTCTTTTTAAAATTTTTTCGCTACCCGCATGATACGGTGAACATATATATATTATTTTCATTCATTTACCTCCTCGAATTTACCGACTTCATTTCCCCAACAATCCCATCCGGCTGCTGCCTGTCTTGCAAATAATTCAATTCGTGGCACATCGCCCGTGAACTCTACAATCCTTTTTCTAACTTCATCCGGTTTTTTGCTGTGTTCTTCTCTCACTGTTTCCACTAACTGTGATACCGTATGATGTACGCTCTTTTTCGGTGGTTTCCCTTTTGTCGCAATCAAACACACTTCACTATTTGATTTAGTATAGAATCCTATTCCCTTGAACCAACTACCGTTTTTATTTCTCTTTACCCAACAAAACCCGATTGTTTTATATTCAAACCCCCACGCTTTGATTGTTGCAAGAGCCTCTTGCAATTTCGGGAAAGTCGCCCACATGAATAATATGCAGTTCTTGTCTGCAATTCTTTCAACTGGTAATTCCTCAATATCCTTTTGTTTCATCGTTTCGTAATGTGCTTTTGCTGCCCCCTGCTTTTTATTACACCACTGTTGATAAGACCATGGCGGGTCTGCATAGATTACATTGTATTTTTTGTTTGTGTTGTAAAGATTTACTTCCATTCTTTTTCCTCCTATTTGTCAGACACCTGCTGCAACAAGTGCCTTTTTCTTTGTTTTTGCTCCTGCTATGTACTGCCCCGCCGTTATGACGGGGTGTTTTCATTAAACGGCTGCAACCGCCTCTTTCTGTTCCCATCTGCGACGCTCCTCTGCTTTTCCTGCTGCCTTACCCTCGGCATACGCAGACATCACCATAATGGTCATTGATTTTCCCTCAAGGTCGTCAATATTCATGAATTTTTCTGCCATGCTCTCAATCACTGCCTTTTTCTCGTTTCTCGTCATTTTTCAACACCTCCTCGGATTCGTTCAATCTCTTTTTCTATGTTCTTTCCGGAATAATCTGCAAGCAGTTTTTCCGAAATGTGATACGTCCAAATCGAGGACATCTGCACCGCCGTTCCTATCGGGAGTTTTCCCTGCTGCATTGCTACCCTCACGAATTGCGGTGACACATTGAGGATTGCTGCTGCCTCTGTCGGCAATATTCGTCCTATATCCATCCTGTTTCCTCCTGTCGGTGGTTCTCTCGGTCTTTTCATCCCGTCCACCTCTTTTCCGGCAATGTATACCGTGTTGATGCTTTTCACATTAAAAATCATCGAAAACCTGTTGACCATCCACGCACTTTTTAGCAGGTGCGACCGCTGCCATGTTTCCCACGGTATCGCTGTACGATGTCTTTCGGCTTGCCATCGTCAGAGTGTCGGTTGCCATCCGGACACTGACGGGGCGACTGCTGCCCCGTTTCGGCTTTAATAAAAAGAATCTTTCTCCATTTCGTCGTCAACTTCTTTCGGTATCGGGATAGGCTCGAAATCATCGTTTTTCCCCTCCCAATAATCAAATAATTGTTGTATGTACTGATTCAACTCCTCTACTCTGCACATTTTTGCACCTCCTGTTCTTATTCGTTCACTATGTTCTGTATTCCTGCCATTGCTAACGCAAGAGTTGTCTTTCCTCCGTTTGCCTCTTTTCCTCTCCTCATTAACGCACTATGTATTTCAGACGGTAGATTTTTTGTTCCTGTTAAAACTGCGATGCATTCGTCGTATTCAAGAATGTTTATCAGTTCGAGAGCCTCTTTTACTGTGTTTAATTTGTCTATTGATTTGTTTACTAAATCCTGTCGTGTCATTGTTTTGTACCTCCTGTGTTCTTTGTAAGAACAGTATAATTCTTTGAAAGAACATTGTCAACACTTTTTTGTTCTTTGAAAGAACTTTTTTATTGATTTTTGTCTCTTTCGGTGTTATGCTTTAGAAAATAGAGGAGGTGATTTCACATGACACAAGGCGAACGAATCAGAGAAGTGCGAAAAACACTCGGTCTCACCCTTGAAAAATTCGGTGAGAAAATAGGAATGAAAAAGAACTCTGTCAGTCAAATTGAAAACGGAAAAAACTCCGTTACTGAACAGGTTGTCAAATCAATCTGCCGTGAATTTAATGTTGATTATATATGGTTGACTACTGGTGACGGTGAGATGTTCGTTGATACTGACGACGATTTCATCGAAAGAATTGACCGCATCATGGCAGGTGAGGACGATGCCCGCAAGAATCTTTTCAAGGCATTACTTGAGGCAAGTGACGAGGACATCGCAGCATTTCAAAGAATCATAGATTTATTTGCATCAAAAAAAGACTGACAGTCTTTCAACTGCCAGTCTCATGGGTGTAGAGATACAACACGAATTTGTATATCCTCTTGAGGATGCGTTCGCTGTGTATCTTTCCGACTATTTCGACAATAGCCTCTTTGTAATTCAAGGGAGACACCACCCCCTTTCCGAATTGCATTGTATCATATATTTCCATGATTGTGGAAATATCGAGGTTGATTTCCATAATCATGGAAATCGTTCCTCCTGCTGCCGGAATCCCGCTGCATTATGGTACAATTATTTGTATTCGGATTCAAACAGGTCGGTGATGTTCACGCCTAATGCAATCGCTATCATTTCAAGTTGAAATAATGTCGGCGACACCTTACCGTTTTCGATGTTGTTTATCGTAGATTTTCCGATTCCGGATTTCTTCGATAACTCCATCAATGTGAAACCTTTTGAGGTTCTCACTTCCCACACAAGGATTTTCATTCTGCTCACCTCCTCTCTTGAGGAAAGTTTACAGAATGTTGATTTTATAGAAATGGAGGTGTGTTCATGAAATACGGTGTCAGAAAGCCAAACATTAAGAAAAGCATCAAGGCAAGAACAACAGGAAAAATCAAACGGCAGGTCAAAAGGGCGGTCAATCCCCTTTATGGTAAAAAGGGAATGGGAATCGTCAACGACCCGAAAAAGGCAGCATACAACGCAGTGTATAACAGAACTACCGTCGGCGTGTCCGACATTGCAAAAGGATTGACGGCTGCAAACGGAAATCCTGCTGCATCCAGTTCAACAAATGCACCGCAGAAAAAGGAATACTCTGCAAATACATACAGTGTTTGTGGAATCCTCATGATTGTTCTCGGTGCTGTCCTTGCACTTTTAGGATTGATTCTATTGCTTGCTGTTCCGGTTGCCGGAATAATTGCTGTTGTGGTCGGTGTCGCATGTGTTGTCATCGGTCGCAAGTATAGAAAAGTCGCAAAAGAACGCCGTGCAAATGAATAATGCACAATAAAAAAGACGACCCACACTGCAATGTGAATCGCCTTTGTGAAACCTCCGTCTCATGCTCCTGCAAAAAGCACCGACAGAATGTTCCTGCAAACACCATTCTATCATAAAACCGTGCTTTTTGCATTGGTTTTATTTTTTATACTCTTTTTTAGGATGGTGATTTTATGAAACTACCGAACGGATTCGGAACGGTTTACAAATTATCGGGAAATCGCCGGAATCCTTATGTCGCCAAAAAGACAAAAGGATGGGAAAACGACCCGAAAACAGGTAAATCAAAACAATTATATACGGTCGTCGGATATTACCCGACCCGCAAAGAGGCATTGACCGCACTTGCGGAGTTCAATGCAAATCCTTATGATGTGGATGCTGCAAAAGTCACATTCGAGGATGTATATGAGCGATGGTCTGATGGACATTTTCCGACCGTCAGTGATTCCAACGTCAAGGGTTATCGTGCAGCATGGGCGTTGTGTGATAAACTTGCACGGATGCGGTTTGTCGATGTCAAACTCGACCACCTGCAAATGATTGTCGATGAATCCGGCAAAAATTATCCAACACTCCGGAAATTGAAAGTCCTGCTCGGTCTGATGTATAAATACGCCGTGGTTCATGAGATTATTCCAAAAGAACGGAATCTCGTTGAATACCTCGACATCAAAAAGGCAGGAAACCCGAACGCATACAACCGGAAACCTTTTTCAAAGACAGAGGTCAAAAAGATATGGGATGTCAAGGATTCAAATATATATTATACTGTCATCCTCATGCTGATATATACCGGATGCAGAATCGGCGAACTCCTCGACCTCAAGAAAGAAAATGTGAACCTTGAGGAAAGATATTTCAAGATTGTCGCCTCGAAAACTGCTGCCGGAATCCGTACCGCTCCAATCTCTGAAAAGGTTTATCCGTTCTTTGAATACTGGTACAACCTCAATGATTGTGAATATCTCCTCTCTACTCCGGAGGGTGAACATTTCAAATACCGGAATTATTATGATTCGTACTGGTCGCCACTTATTGAGACCCTCGGAATGAAACACCGTCCTCACGATACCCGTCACACATGTATTTCCATGTTGACGGTTGCCGGAGTGTCAGACAAGGTCATCAAGAAAATTGTCGGTCATAAAGGGCAGGGCGTGACAGAGGTCGTATATACACATTTTGAAATTGAGGAACTGATTGACGCTATCAACAAAATATAGAGGTGTGCCATGAATAGAACTGAATACAAAAACAATTTCGGGCGTGAGCATTACGAACGAATCAATCTCGTTGTACCTAAAGGCATGAAAGACATCATCAAGGCTCTTGCATCCAGTAAAGGAATGTCGGTCAATGCGTACATGCAAGACCTTGTCAGAAAAGACCAATGCGGTTTATTTGATACAATGCAGATTGCAGAAAAGAACAGAGACATGATTTCCGGAATCACCGGAAACATGCATGACGGATATGACATCATTTTCAAGGACGGTCATTCCTGCCATTGCAGGACGAAAAAGGATGTCCGGTCATGTATCATTGAATACTGCAACGAAAAGGGCGATTGATTCGTCCTTTTTTATTGCGAAAATGTGTCTTACACAAGACTTGCAATGTCTTACACAAGACAGTGTTTTCCGTGTTAGTTACCTGTTAGTTATGTGTTAGTTACCGTTGAAATTTCGTGTGTTTTTGTGGTGTCTGATAGATTTATCGGAATATAAAGAAATCCCCGAAAACTCGATGTTTTCGGGGAAATTTGCTCTTTTCTGATATTCGTTTGAATTATCTCTTTGAGAACTGTGGTGCTCTACGAGCTTTCTTAAGACCGTATTTCTTACGCTCTTTCATACGTGGGTCACGAGTTAAGTAACCAGCTTTCTTAAGTGCAGGACGGAAATCTCCATCTACTGTAAGGAGAGCTCTTGAGATACCATGTCTGATAGCTCCTGCCTGTCCTGTAAATCCGCCACCACGAACTGTGATGATAGCGTCATATTTATCTGTTGTGTTTGTAGCCTCGAGTGGCTGACGAACGATAATCTTTAATGTTTCAAGACCAAAGTACTCATCAATGTCTCTTTTGTTGATTGTGATTTTACCTGTACCCGGTACTAAATATACTCTAGCAATACTGCTTTTTCTTCTACCTGTTCCATAAAATTTTGCGTTTGCCACTGTATTTTCCTCCTCTCAATTATGCTCTCTCTTTGATTTCTAATACTTCCGGCTTCTGAGCCTCATGTCCGTGCTCTGCACCGGCATATACATGAAGTTTTGTAAACATCTGACGACCAAGTGGTCCCTTTGGAAGCATACCTTTTACTGCATGATCTATAACATACTCAGGCTTCTTAGCGAGCATTTCCTTGAGTGTTGTTTCTTTCATTCCACCAACATAATCTGAGTGATTGTAGTAAATTTTCTGGTCAAGTTTCTTACCAGTTACTTTAATCTTGTCAGCGTTGATAACGATAACATAATCACCTGTATCAATATGTGGTGTATAAGTAGGCTTATTTTTACCTCTTAATACATTTGCAACTTCTGTTGCAAGACGTCCTAATGTATGTCCTGTAGCATCAACTACATACCATTTTCTTTCAATTGTGGATGGGCTAGCCATATAACTCTTCATCCCAGTACCTCCTAACTTATTCACTTAGAATCTTATCTACTACATAAATTAATTATACTGCGCGTAGATGCTCTACCGGGGCTTTGGTTCAGCATGTCACACGCCACATTTCACTATTTTACAATATTCTTGTGCATAAGTCAAGCATTTTTCGCTTTTTATTCCTATTTTTTAATCTCTATCAACAATTTATCTATTTGAGCAGTTTTATATCAACAATCACGCTCACTCACAGCAGAATATATCCTCAAACCACCATTTCGATAAATAATAGAATACTTATAACATTACTACTTTGACCCTCTCATTATATTGTGATAAAATTCTTATTAAATGATGTGTGGTTTTAAAGATATTTTAATCACAACTAAAACTACAGCTTGCGGCATTGCTATGTAAATTACAATGTAAATGTGCAAAAAGCAAAAAAAACTTGTAAAAGAATTATAGAAGATGGGAGAATTAATTTTATGGAAAAAATCAATATTGACAAACTTATTTCAGAGATGACACTTGAAGAAAAAGCTTCTCTTTGCTCTGCCGCTGATGCCTGGCACACAAAAAGGATTGACAGACTCAACCTTCCTTCGGCTATGGTTTCGGATGGTCCTCACGGACTAAGAAAAGAGGATTACAGTCCTGCACATTTCGGACTTCTTGACAGTATTGAAGCCATCTGCTTTCCAACCGCTTCTGCCCTCGCCTGCTCTTTTGACAGGGAGCTTATAGAAAATGTTGGAAATGCTCTTGGTAAAGAGTGTCAGAGTGAAGATATATCTGTTTTGCTCGGACCGGGCATTAATATGAAACGCTCACCTTTATGCGGACGAAATTTTGAATATTTTTCTGAGGACCCTTATCTTGCCGGCGAGATGGGTGCTGCTTTTGTAAATGGTGTGCAGAAAAATGACATTGGTACAAGTCTTAAACATTTTGCCGCAAACAATCAGGAATGGCGCAGAATGAGCATAAGTGCCGAGATTGACGAGCGTACGCTCAACGAGATTTATCTTACTGCTTTTGAAAAAGTCGTAAAACAGGCTCAGCCGTGGACTATAATGTGCAGCTACAATCAGATAAATGGCGAGTATTCATGCGAAAATAAAATGCTCCTCACTGATACATTGAGAGACAAATGGGGGTTTAAGGGGCTTGTCATGACTGACTGGGGTGCAATGAATGACAGAGTAAAGGCTCTTAAGGCAGGACTAGACCTTGAAATGCCGTCAAGCCACGGTGAAACAGATAAACTTATCGTGAAAGCCGTAAATAATGGCTCGCTTGATATGGAAACTTTAGATACTGCCGTCAGGCGAATACTCACACTTGTTGATAAGTCACTTATCTCAAAGGATAAACATTCCGGTTTTAAATACGATATGGAATGGCATCATGCGATTGCAAAGGAAACTGCTGAAAACTGTGCCGTTCTTTTAAAAAATAACGGTGCACTCCCACTCAGCAAAAACCAGAAGATTGCATTTATCGGCGAATTTGCTGACAAGCCCCGTATTCAGGGTGGCGGTTCAAGCCACATAAACTGCCATAAAATAGACAGTGCATTAAATTCGGCAAAACAGTTTGCTGATGTTACATATGCTAAAGGTTATAATACCGATAATGACATTACTGACGAGACACTTTTAAACGAGGCGGTTAATGCTGCAAAAAATGCGGATATTGCCGTGATTTTTGCCGGACTTCCGGACGCATTTGAAAATGAAGGCTTTGACAGAAAACATATTGATATGCCTAAATGCCAGAACGAGCTTATAGAGGAAATATGCAAGGTACAGAAAAATGTTGTTGTTGTGCTGCACAATGGTTCTTCCATTACTATGCCGTGGCTTGACAAAGTAAATGCCGTTCTTGAAATGTATCTCGCCGGAGAAGCCTCAGGAGCAGCAGCCGTCAATCTTTTGTTCGGAGTTGCCAATCCATCCGGAAAACTTGCAGAGTCTTTCCCTCTCCGTATTGAGGACACACCTGCATACTTAAACTTCCCGGGCAACAGAGATAAGGTAAATTACAACGAAGGAATTTTTATCGGTTACAGATATTATGATAAGAAGAAAATGGATATACTTTTTCCATTTGGCTACGGATTAAGCTATACTAAATTCAGATATGATAATATGAAAATAAACGGTAAGAGTGCATCAGAAAATAATTTTTCATTTAAAGATAACGATAATGTAACAGTCAGCGTTGATATAACGAACATCGGCGAAGTCGAGGGTGCCGAAATCGTGCAGCTTTACATTGAAAATCATATAGATGAAGATAACAGACCTGTTAAAGAATTAAGGAATTTTGCCAAAGTAAAACTTGCTCCCGGCGAGACAAAAACGGTCACATTCACTCTCGGATTCAGAGCATGGGCATATTATAATGAAACAATACACGACTGGTATGCACCGTCAGGTGATTATAAGATACTTATCGGAGCATCATCAAGAGATATAAAAGAAGCAAAGAAAGTATCTGTCTTATCTACAGTAACAATTCCGTTTGTCGTAAACAAGGCTGCAACCTGCGAGGATGTAGAACGATTTGCCAAAAACAAAGCTCCTCTTGACGATATGCTTATGAAATGTGTAAAAGCACGGCATAAAGAGGACTCTGAAAAGACATTAGAAGAAGAATTAAAAGACCTTAAATGCGGTTTTGGCGGTGTCCCTATTCACTCAACACTTTCATTTACACCTGATGAATTAAAATATGAAGATATACAGCAGACAATTAAGGCAATAAATGAATCTGAAAAATAAAGCGTGACGGATTACTCAAAAAATGTCGGAAACCAAAAATTTCCGACATTTTTTAATCAAATAACTATAATGTGAAACTTATCTATTCATTTCCATAAAAATAATGTATGCACACACTGCTTTAAAATTTTTAATCTAACCTCCCAATTTTATCCCTGCGTAAGCATATTTATACCACCGTATGAAATTTCAAGTGAAAGTCTTGCCGCTTTAACCGCATCCTCAAGTGTATCTGCTGCCGCCAAAAAACCATTCGGATGACAAAATCTAAGCGTTTTTATACCACTTATCTGCCTTAATTCATCTGCGTCCTTTCCGCACCATTCCTCAGGAAAATCACATACAAGCGTATTGTCATCCGCACTTAACGGAACTCCCTGCACACTGTAACCACCTCTGTTTGACGGATAGACAACATATTTATATCCGCTGTCAATAACTGCATTTTTCCACGGAGCAAATTTAGATAACACGAGTACCTCGCCATCACATTTTTCCATGTCAGCCTTTACAAGTTCGGTTGCCCTCAATATTCCTGCGACCGCATTAAAATGATTTACAAGTATCACTTTTGCAAATTCTACGGCTTTTTTAAAGCAGCCGTCATAATCCTGCTCAGTATCCCATCCCGGATTAAACTCACCTATTATCTTTGCTATATCATTGTCACATCCCGTATTGTCAGACTCATCAAGTGGCTGTATAAATTTTTCATCAAACCTTGCCGCTTCTTCTTTGCCGACACACGCCGCTCCGAACTCTCTCCACAAAAGACCGAAAGCCGCATACGGACAGCCGTTTTCTCTGTACTCCTTATCTTTCTGGTGATGATCAAATTTGCCTCTGCCAATATCATATATGATACCGTCAAAGTCTTTCGGAACTTCAAATCCCCTTATCACCTCAATATCAGGTTTTATCATTTCAAGAAATGCTGTTGCAAAAACATCATCTGAATGAAATTTTGCACCATGCGTAAAAGCTTTTGAAGGAAGCTCAACTTTTCCCTCAAATATTTTTTCATCTACAACAAAACTCATAATAAAAACCTCCTTTTTTTAATGTACTCAGATAATTGCGAAACTAATTATATGTTGTGTTAATTGCACAGATATAACAAATAATATCGTCGGCACGCTCTCGCTATGTTGTCGTTCGCAGCAGTACATAAATCAGCAAGAAACGCTGCCATATAAATGCCGACTTACACTATTTGTTATGTCTGCACAATCTAATCAAGGATTATGATAATACATTTTAAAACAGGCACCCTCCAAAATCCAAAACTTTAAGGGTGCCATTTAAAATCTAATTACATTGTGCATGACCTGACAACCCGGCCACGCTTTCGAGTGAACAATATCTATGCAAGTTCTTTGTCAAGGTTTTCTTTGATTGCCTTGATAAAATCCTGACTGTTAAGTACCGTTACATTCTCAAGTGATGTTATAAGTGCAAGATCTTTTGTCATCTTTCCTGACTCGATTGTTCCAAGTGTTGCTTTTTCAAGCTTTTCTGCAAATGTCATAAGCTCAGGAATGTTGTCAAGCTCACCTCTCTTGCGGAGTGCTCCCGTCCATGCAAATATCGTTGCAACAGAGTTTGTAGATGTCTCCTCACCTTTGAGGTGCTTATAATAATGTCTCTGAACTGTTCCATGAGCAGCTTCATACTCATATACTCCTGAAGGTGATACAAGCACTGATGTCATCATTGCAAGTGAACCGCAGGCTGATGATACCATATCACTCATAACATCGCCATCATAGTTCTTACAAGCCCAGATAAATCCGCCTTTTGCTTTCATAACACGTGCTACTGCATCATCGATAAGCGTATAGAAATATTCTATGCCTGCTGCTTCAAATTTATCCTTATATTCTGCTTCATAAAGGTCATTAAATATGTCCTTAAAGTTGTGATCATAAATCTTTGAAATAGTATCTTTTGTGGCAAACCATAAATCCTGTTTTGTATCAAGTGCATAATTGAAACAAGCCTTTGCAAAACTTGTGATAGATTTGTCAGTATTATGTATTCCCTGGATGATGCCCGGTCCGTCAAATTCCTGAATAGTCTTGCGTATTTCTTTTCCGTCCTCGCCCGTAAATACAAGCTCTGCTTTTCCCGCTCCCGGTACTTTAATCTCTGTATTCTTATAAACATCACCATATGCGTGTCTCGCAAGTGTGATAGGTTTCTCCCAGTTCTTTACACAAGGAGTGATTCCTTTAACCTGAATAGGTGCACGAAATACTGTTCCATCGAGAGAGGCTCTGATAGTACCGTTTGGTGACTTCCACATCTCTTTAAGATCATATTCTGTCATTCTTGCTGCATTTGGTGTAATAGTCGCACATTTAACAGCAACACCGTATTTTTTTGTAGCTTCAGCAGAATCAATAGTAACCTGGTCGTCTGTCTCATTGCGGTGCTCAAGACCAAGATCATAATATTCTGTCTTTAAATCTATATATGGAAGTAAAAGTTCATCTTTAATAATCTTCCAAAGAATACGTGTCATCTCATCCCCGTCCATCTCTACAAGTGGCGTTGTCATTCTAATTTTGTCCATCATTTAACCCTCCGATATTCTATTATGTACTCTCGGCATCTTCTCGAAACGAGTCATTTCGGCTGCATTTCCGATATACTGTTTCCATTTTCCCGTCGTACCGTTCCCGCTTTGCTTAACGGCAATACGCATCTGCACAGCCTGTCACTTAAGTATTTTATCATATTTTTTTTATTTTGTGAAGTGTGGCTGTCAGTCAATGTCTCAACTTCGACAATAAATGTCTAATCTTTTTTCTTTTTACCCAGTCAATTTTTAGTCATTTTTCACAAATCCACATAAGTTTCTTTGTCATATTTCACGGTTTTTTTCATATTTTATTGACTTTTTATCCCCTGCCGTTTACGATACGGATATGTGCTGCCTGTTGCTATCAATCATATTCACATACAGGGCACAGCAAGTGTTATAACTGCCTGTTTTGATGTGAACAGCAGCATAACAATATTATCGCAGCCTTCCGTTAAGGAGGGTATTATGAAATCGACCGATTCAAAAAAATTATTTTTTCACAATAAACTTATAACTTTATTTCTTATTGCTGCAATCTGTATCGGCATCATGCCTGACAGTGTCTTAGCAGCATCACAATATCCCGTCATCATTTTGACAAGTTACAACAGAACGCTTAAGATAGGTGACACTTTTTATCTTGCCGCATTCACCTCAAACGGCAGTATTCCGACATATAAGAGCACGAGCAGTAAGATTGCTTCCGTAACTTCGCTTGGCGAGATTACGGCGAAATCTCCCGGAACTTGCAAAATAAATGTCAAATCAAAAAAAACTGAGGTCAGTTGTAAGATAACAGTAAGCAAAACAAAGCTTGTTTTATCCAAAAAATCTGTTTCAATAGAACACGGTGAAAATTTCAGATTAAATGTAAAATCTTCCACAAAATCACAGATTACTTACAAGAGTAACAAAACAAGCGTTGCCGCAGTTGACGATTCGGGCAATATAACAGGCTGCAAACCGGGTGATGCAATAATCACCGTAAAAGCTGACACTTCAACGGCTTTGTGTAAAGTCAAAGTAAAGACACCGACAGTTAAACTTTCACATTCTTCTCTGTCTCTTTATAAAAATCAGTCAGCTTCTATAAAATGTGAAGTCTCATCAAGTCTTGCACCCGTCTGGAAATCAAACAAGCAAAGTATAGTTTCCGTAGATGAGAACGGTCTTGTCACTGCCCACAAACACGGCAGTGCGGTCATTAGTGCCACTGTTGACGGTGTTAAAAAAATATGCAGTATCAAAGTTAAATCTCCTGTCATAAAACTCAACCATTCATCATTAAAACTAAAACCAGGCGAAACTAAGACTCTCACTGCTTCTGTTTCGTCAGGCAATACTCCGACATGGACTTCTAAGAAAACAAGTATTGCCACGATAAATCAAAAAGGTGTGGTTAAAGCAAAAAAAGCAGGCACGACCATCATAACCGCATCGGAAGATGGTGCATCTGCTTCTTGTACCGTCACTGTAACAAAGTAACATAGATAAATTTTTCATTTAAGGAAGGCTGCGATTTTTTCATTTTTATTTTAATAACTGTTTTTTATCAATCTTTCCCGTGTCCTTATTGTGCGGCATATCATCGAGAATAATTATTCTTCTCGGCATCTCAAAGTGGGCAAGTTTTTTTCGCAAAAAAGCATATATTTCTTTCTCTAACTCATCCCGTTTCTTATCACCTTTTAAATATTTATCTTTTACGCTCTCTTTAAGTGCCACATAAAGCGTGAGTATATCTCTGTCCTTTTCCAATATCACAACAGCCTCGCTTATTTCCTCTTTTTCGCTCACCGCCGCTTCTATCTTCGCTTTTGAAACTTTCCTGCCCCTTATCCCCACTATATCATCTGAACGCCCGTCAAAATACAGATTGCCGCAATCATCCATATATCCTCTGTCTTTAAGCGTAAACGGACATTTCACTCCATACACATGAAAATCATTTGTGACATATATCTCCCCTTCTTTTACGCTGACATCAACTTTCGGAAACGGCTTACCTATAAGATTTCTCTTTTCCGTCATATTCTCATCCGTTACATATGATATATAATTCAACTCGCTTGCACCATAATACAAAATGACTTTCGTATCTGGAAATATCTTTTTTAAACTTTCTGCATCTTTTCTTCCCAGACTTTGCGAACCAGACAATATCATTTTTATATTAACATTCTTCTCCTTAAAACACTCCGGTATGCACATTAATTTTGATGGAATAAGATAGATAGTGTCTGCTTCCCACTGTTTTATGGTCTTTTCCCACTGTTTTGGATTAAACCTGTTTTCCACAATGGTAACTGCCCCTGCATATAGCTGTGCCATCACAAGATTTAGATTGCCCGTAAAAGCAAGACTTCCCTGTACAAACAATCTGCTGTTTTCACCAATCCCGAATATCTCATTTTGTATAGGAAAGAAATCAGCCCAGCTCTCATATGTTCTGTAAAGTATCTTTGGCACGCCTGTCGTCCCCGATGTCATTACCGCCATACAGACCTCATCCGGTATCTCATTGATTTCAGGCAGTTGTGTCATATCTTTTTGGACTATCATCGGTATATCTCCATTTTTATTGCACGCAATAAATAATATAAGCTGTTCCAAAAAAGACTCACTTTTTATCATATAAACTTTTCGTCCGGACTCCGTGCACTGTCCAAGTTTTTGCCACATTCCTTTAACTGCGGTTCCATAATTTCCATCCGCATTTATTTTTATCTTTTCTGCATATTCATCTGCCGCTTTTTCAAGTTCTTCATATGTATATGGAATTCCGTCCTCTACAAAAGCAAGTTTATTTTCATCTTTTTCACATAGCATCTTATAATAATTCATTTTCTTTCCCCTGTCCTTTAAACTATCATAACTTATATAAGTCTGGTTTCCACAATCCCCTATTTTTTCAATAATATCGCACTTCCTACCCCGCCAGCCGCCGCAATACCACACACGGCATATCCGCCGCCTTTTAACTCTAATGCCCTTAATGCATGAAGTGTTATAATCGCTCCTGAAGCTCCATAGGGATGACCGTAGGCAAGTGCACCACCGAAAACATTATATTTTGATACCTGCTCCGGAAAAGTCCTTGCAAACAATACATCTATAACGGCAAATGCTTCATTACATTCATAAACATCAATATCCTGCGGACTTAAGCTGTTTCTTTTAAGAATTTTCTCTATTGCGGCTATACATGACTTAGGACTCCGATCAGGTGTTCCTCCTGTCTCCGCAATATCGATAAATTCTCCCTTGATTTCACAATTATTTTCCCTGACATACTTTTCCGAGCACAAAATCACAAAAGCCGCACCGTCATTTGTAAGACACGCATTTCCTGCCGTTATTATATTTCCATTTTCAAGTATGGCTGGCAGTCTGTTCAGCAGTTTCTCACTCATCCTGTCACGGATTCCCTCATCTTTATCACATCCGTCTGTCACACTCACGACAATGTCCTTTAAAACACCTTTATCTCTTGCTTCTTTTGCAAGCCTGTGGCTTCTAAGTATCCATTCATTCATTTCTTCCCGTGATATTTTTTCGTCTGCCGCCGTAAGTTCCGCACCCTCTAACATCGCAGTCTGACGGTGTGTACCCGGCATAAACTTCGCCACCTTATACCATTCATCTCCAAACTCTGCATAGTCCGGATGATTAGAATTATATGCTCTTTTCGGTGCAGTCGAACTACTCTCAAATCCTCCGGCAATAACAATATCTGCCTGTCCTGCATCTATCTTTGCCGCCGCAAGTGCTATACTCTCCAAAGATGAACCACATTGCATATCAACCGTAAACGCCGGAGTTTCCACCCCAAACACCGTCGAAAGTGACATGACTCTTGCTATATTTCCTCCTGCACCAACAGCATTTCCGGCAATGATACAGTCAACTTTATCTATCCCCGTCCTCTCTGCCAGCCTGTCAAGCACACCTGCACCAAGCTGCTCCGCAGATATATGCCTATACATACTGTTTTCAATCCCTATATAACTCCTCAGCCCGTCAATTATATATGCCATAAATACTCCATTCTCTGTTTCTGCCGTGTTCCACACTTATGAAGCACCCAGAAGCCTATATTTAAAATTTTTATAACTTCCTCTTACCTATTATCTCAAATCCGTTAAACACGCTATCTGTATGCCTGCTTTTTTTAATCTCCCTTGCATTTTATCTCAAACACTTTAATTCCTTTGTTCTCATCGCTGCCACAACCGCTTCTTTGCACCATTCCCGTAATCATATTTCCATCTCTATACAAGTATATTCTCTCACCTGCAAAAACCGGAAGAATATATTTTATCTCAATTTTAAATGCAGACTCCATTTTTTTATTGTCATAAGTGGTTTTATTTTCTTTTCGTCTTTTTTTTAAATCAAAAATATCTTTATCTGTTTCTTTTCCAAACAAATCTTTATCTTCAAGAAATTTTTCCAAAATAAGAAATCCGGGTACTACTGCTTTCTCATTTCTGTGTATCGGATTTCTATCATCCACGCTCTCCACAAAGTCAATTATCTCCCTATTTTCAAAAAGCATATCGCAAATCTTTCCGTTACTTTCCACTCCCATGTATTCGTCACTTATATGCTCTTTATCTTTTGCACCACTATCCGCAATACTGTCACTTGTCCTATCCGCTGATGAGTTAAATGTATTTTCACTGCTGCTTATTATTTTTATAAGATGTATATCAAGTCTAATTTTAGAACCATCCAAAAAACTCTCACTAACCGACATAAGTGCATAATTCTTTTTCTGCCTTAAAATTTCTGCTTCCGGCTCATCGTTATAATATATACAGTCACTTAAACGGCACTTAACTTTATCAGCATCATACCTGTTTCTATCACAATCCCCATTATCCATTTCAGAATGTCCTGTTTCTGTCTGATTACACTTATTAGATATTTCAGAACATCCCGGTTCAGCATACTTATTTCCCATTTCTGAATGTCCTATTTCTGTCCTAAGACAAATATTCTTTATTTCAGGCTTTTTTAATTCAAGACTTGCTTTTGCTATGACCCAGTTTGAAAAACCCGGGATTTTAGAAAAAGCTGCAAAATATCTTCTTAACAATCCATGTTCCATATAAATCCTCTTAACCGCAAAAATTTAATTTCTGTATATTTTATCCCTGTAGCATATCAACTATTACCATTCACACCTTAGATATATTTTGTCGATATGCATAATTGTATCTCAAAAACTTCCAAAAAAAGTATATAATTTTGTCTCATTTATGTCAACCCATATAATTTTTAGGTTGACAATCTAATTTTACATCTATATACTTGCAAATAAATAATTAAATGTTTGCGAAACCATTATAATCTTTAATTATAGTTTCGCAAACACTTAATAACACATACACTTATTTAGGAGGAAACAAATGAACAACTCAATAACTAAGAACAAAACAACTTTTACAACCCAGAATCTCGTACTTATGGCACTTTTTGCCGCCGTACTCTGCGTATCGGCATACATAAGCATCCCTCTTCCAAACGGAAGCCATATCACGGCACTTAACTTTGTAGTGACACTTATCGGACTTGTCTTTGCCGTTGAACAGTCCTTCTTCATATCTCTTGTATGGCTTTTACTCGGTGCTGTCGGTGTACCTGTATTTATCGGCGGTCAGGGTGGAATCGGATACCTGCTCGGTCAGTACGGCGGATATTCTTTCGCTTTCGTAATTATCGCAATTGTACTTCCAATCGTCTGTAAACGCACATACAGCAGAATATATTTCACAATAGCAGCTATTGTTTCAGCAGTATTTGTAGACCTTTTCGGAACTTTATGGATAATGATAATCGGAGGAATCAATTTTAAAGCGGCATTTATCGCAGGCTTCATACCATTTATCGCACTTGATACCGTGAAAGCCATTGTTGCCGCTTTTATTGCTCCTTCATTCAGAAAAATATTAAACAATGCCATAGATTAATGTCATGATGTTGATGTCAAAAGGTATTTTGACACCAACTAATGCCACGGATTGCTTCATTGCTATGCAATTTTCGCAATCCTGCAAACACCTCCAATTTTATTGTCGGTGTTTAGCGGATCATTTTTTCATACATCCTTTACACCCGGCACAACCTGCCGGGTTTGTTTTTGTCATGTCCACCGAATAATCAAACATTGAGGACAGTGAACATACAGCCTGTGATGAGATACCCTCACCTGTTCCCGTAAAGCCAAGTCCCTCCTCGGTTGTTGCCTTTACATTTACCCTGCGAACTTCGATATTAAGCGTTTTTGCTATATTTTCCCGCATAGTGTCAATATAATCCCGAAGTTTCGGACGCTGTGCTATCACGGTCGCATCAATATTTTCTATAATATAACACTCCTCATCAAGAAGCTTTCCAACCTCACCAAGAAGTTTTATGCTTGATATTCCCTTATATCTGTCATCCGTATCAGGAAAATGTTTTCCTATATCTCCGAGTGCTGCCGCACCCAGAAGTGCATCCATAATAGCATGGAGAAGCACATCTGCATCCGAATGTCCAAGAAGCCCTTTTTCATATGGTATATTCACACCGCCTAATATAAGGGCACGCCCCTCGACTAATTTATGAACATCATAACCCATTCCTACTCTCATATTAAACCTCATTTCCGTGCAATATCATCCGCACTTACATAAAATTATTATAATAACATTACATTTACCATTCACACTGTTATCATTACGATTAGCCACACCATACTATTTTCGGTACAAAAACAAACGAACCATAAATATACGAAAATCCCCTGAAGCATATGTTTCAGGGGATTATATAGTAGCGGGAGAGGGATTTGAACCCACGACACCACGGGTATGAACCGTGTGCTCTAGCCAACT
>OOAC01000230.1_pt1 | contig 56786 bp, 49 predicted proteins | sample 1671041 | NCBI WGS metagenome assembly OOAC01 (sample SAMN06348116, study PRJEB24527) | human gut metagenome | biome: human gut; feature: ankylosing spondylitis patient; material: feces | host: Homo sapiens | place: China | collected 2015-10 | reverse complement strand
ATTAACTGTGCTAATCGGAACACATCGTTTTTATGTTTCTTTATATTTTTGCTGTCAACCTGCTCTCCATTCAACTTGCGTTCTTTTAAATCCAGCCACGCTTTCGCCTTAAATGGTATCAGGCAAGTCGGACTTAATATCGGAATGCCATCAACCATCATTTGTCCGGTTTTTAGCAATTCATAATACGCTTCGTTTAGAAGGATTGCCGACAAGCTGGAGATTTCATCGTCTATCGGAAGCGGTGTGAGAACTGCATCATCTTCTAATATAATAAAATCCGGATTTCTGGAAAATATTTCTATCATATATGGATATTCTTTGCTTTTCGGAGATGTGAAACGATAAAACTGTGCATTTCCGGTACTTTTATTCAAATGCTCATATCCTGCTTCCTTGACATACTCCCAAAACTGCCTGCCGAACTCCGCTGTTATGGATTCAACAATCAGTACAATATCTACATCTTTTGTAGCTCGAAACGGTAATTCTTCGTTTTCCATAATCAAATCACACGCCGTCCCACCAATGATGACATATTGATTTTCAAAACCCCGAAATCTTTCCTTAAATTTTGTAAATCCGCTGACCATTACTCCTTCAACCTTCTTTCCTGCAATTCATCTACTGCTTCTTCAATTCTTTCATCGTTTGTATCTCCCAAAGATAAAACAATGGAAATATCATCAGCACTGTTATCCTCTGAAAATTGTTTCGGGCTGTATGCCCATAATTCAAGTCTGACCTGCTTATCCGGATCTATTAATTCATCAGTCAGTAGGGTTTTATCATAATCTTTCTCACTAATAGCATAGGTAACAACTCGGCTTGGATTTAACATTGTTTTTTCAGAAAGTGCCGTTTCCCCTGCAAAGACCATATTTTCTGTAATTTGCGTCTTATCTATATATCCTGCTTTGCGGACAGGAGTCGTCAAATATACTTTCGCTTTTTCAAATAATTCATCTCGCTTATATTTTGACTCAATAAACTTGTTGACACCTTCTTTTGCTACAAGAAACAAATCCGTCGTTTCCAACTGCTTTACTGCTCTAGTCAAGGTCATTGCTGTAAATGGAAGCACTTTTCCGGCTTCTGAAATATACAATCGTTTTTTCTTACTATACAGATAAAGCAAAAACAACTGCTGCGTTGAGTAAACAAACTTACCTGTCAGCTTGGGCGGTTCTTTCTCATCTGTAAGCATTGTCCCAATGAAAGGAAGAAATATCTGCTTATTAGTAATAAACGGTATATTATTTTCTATAAGGCTTTTTCTCCGATAATTTGATACCGTTGTAAGTTCAAATACGACTGGCACATTATCAATTTGCTGTATTTTTACAATTTCTTTTTTCAATGCCGGAAGTGTGGCAAGTTCTTCTGTTGGAGCAAGCATTATACAACGTCTGTTTCCAATATATGCTGTGTGAAAATCATAACTTCCTGCAATATAAACAGGCAAAGAATCCTTATGATTCCATGCTTCATATTTTATAGAAATCCCGAATACGCTTGTACGCATATTTCCCATTCTCCTTTTAACTCAATTTCTTTCATTTTAACTTTGGCAATGTTAAAAGTCAAGTTTTTGAGTTATTTTGAGTTTATGCATCTGTTGAATTGTACAATTCGTTAAAACAGTACAACTTGTGCAACTAGATTATTATGGTTATATCAAATTTTTCGGATTATTTACAGGTACATGGGTTTATGCGTTTACTCTAATCTTTATATAAAAAACAGCCATAACACATCCAGAGCATACTGCTCTTTCTTGTGTTATGGCTGACTTTGTACAAATCAATTTTTCAAATTTAATTTATAAATCACATGTCTATTGTTGAAAATACACATATTTAAACTAATAACTCAAGAATCCATTCTGCTTTTTGATTAATATTACTCAAATTTTGTAGTATTTATAGGTGGTAAAACTATCGGTGTCATTCCGGGCTGTGTAGTTAATAAAGTAACCTGACTACGAATAAATGGAAACATTATCGCAACCGTATTGGTTTTTACTATATTTTCCTCCAGCTCAAATGTTTCCGCATCATATATAAAATGTGCTTTTGCAACAATTGATACTGACAAATCAGATTTCTTTACCGATAATTGCAATTCAACATCATATTCATGAGCATCAACTTTTGTAATATTACGCTGTAAATCAGCTTTGCATTCACCATTTTCCACTTTACATTCGCGTTTTACAGAGCAAGAACTAAAATATAAATCACTCATTTTTAAACTAGATTTCATCTTATTTAATTCCATATGTACCTCTCTTTATGCAGCTAGTCCAAAATTATTACTATAATCGACATCCATCTCACCATCAATAGTAAATTGCACATCTATAGAAACATTTTCATAACTAACATTGCTTTCAAAATCATCAATCATTTCCACATAGATGTTATCAGTAAGAAAACTCGCACCAAAAATTTCGGAAAACGTATCTGGTTTGTCACTCTTTTTCACAGTTATTTCGCAGTCAAATTGTTCTTTTGCGTATCTTATAAAATCATCTATCCCCATTCTTCCCATCTTTTTTATCCTCCTTAATGAATATTTTCAATTATATCTTTATCTTTGACACAATATATGGTCTCTATACCAAATATCATATCCAAACTATTTGAAAATTCTATCGCATGTTCATACATTCGCTGTGGTCGCTGCCTAAAATTTCCTATAATCAGCTTTTTGTCATTTCTATCTGCATAATAACTAATAAGAAGTGCTCTTAGTATAATAATTTTTTCTGTATCTTCAATCCCAGCTAACTCAAATGAATACTCATCTAGTAATGAGTTAATTTCAGTTTCAAAATCACACAAATCTTTATAAGAACGCAAATCAAAAATTTTATTATCATCTATATTAATAATATCAGCATAAAGAACCGTCGGCTTAATTTTTTTGCCCAATTTCTTCTTTATTTCCTCACATTTTCTATTTGCAGCCCACCACGCCTTTTTCTTAATATCATAAAAATAAACTCCCTTTCCACACCAACTATCAGAACGACCTCGTATCTCAAATCCATTAGCTTTTATTTTTTCAGCCGATTCCTCATCCGTTCCATGACTCAATTCTCTATATGTCTCTTTATACATATTGTTCATCCCCTAATAACATCATCAATAATATGCCTATATTATACAACTTACTGATCAATCTTTTCTATATATTTTACTATTATACAACATATTATACCATTTATATTCTTTGTTGTACAGTCAGAATATATGTTCTTTTCAAAATTTCATATATATACATAAAATAATCAATTTAACTATATTCTATTAATCTCAAATTTATTACTTCTCTATTAAATTACAATATTATTTCCTTTAATTGGATGCTTTCTTCAAGGCATACCGCATAATCAATACCTCTGCCGACAAAAAATATCCTTTGCATTTGCCTGTTTTGCCACAAACCACTGTATACGTTCTAATTCCTAATATTGGCTTACATATTCTCTTAATTTCATTCGCATATCATCAAGTGAAATATTAATATTTTTATCAAATTCCTTCTTCAAATATATTACCATTTGCTCAGACTCTGTATAACCAAATTCATGCAATCTTTGATCCAATGAGCCATATATACAATGAAATAGAGATATCAATTGTTTTTTACTTTTTACTAGTTCAAATAACATCTTGATTGTGGTTATATCTCTTAATGAATAATTCTGTTCTACAAGAAGGCATCTACTCTCATATTCTCCCAAAGTATGTCCTATATATTTTATTGGTGTATTTGCTATTTTTTGAAATTTTTCATCGCTAAGATTAAAATTCAATTTTGTTATCATATCTCCATACAGAAAACAACTAGCAATCGTTTCCTCTGTAACAAATGAAAGATACTTTTCACAATCTTTGGCTTCTGTTATTTGTCCTGGTACATATTCAGCAAATAAATTCTCCACACTTCTTCCTGGCATTGATTGTGAAAATCTATAAAATGAATGGTCCGTTAGAGCAAAATCACCTAACGATTTAGGAATTTTATTAATTTCAATATTATTAACAGCCTTCGTCTCTTCAATATGTCTCTTTTTTTTGCAAAATATACTAATCATAAATCCTCTTTCTCCAGTTCCTTACATATTCATTAAATATTTTTTAGACTGACTATGCTCTAATCCCGATTCTTTAGTGTTCAATAAAATTAAGCCACTAAAAAATTTATAATAGCTATATGAATTATACATTTTAACTATTATATCATATTTTACATATTGTTTATAGATACATAAGATTAAACATTTACTCTTGCAACATAGGTTTCCCATCTATATACTAAAAAACAGCCATAACACCTACGGAGCAACTCAGCTCTTTCTTGTGTTATGGCTGCCATAAATAGGACGTTTATATGTAAAATACCATCAAATGATGATATCTTATACCAAAGCAATTAATATTATGTGACCTTACAATACCATTTTATTTATACTCTTGTAACAATAATTTCAGCATTACCGGTTATGTAAATATTCTTTTGTCCTGCTGTAATAAAGAAGCTGTCACCTGCTTTAAACTGATTTAAACTTTCACTGTTCAAATCATTCGTTTTATTATATTCAATATTAGAATTCACATCAATTTTCCCTACACCTGATATTACAATTACAGATACAAACGACGTATTATCTACACTGATATTACAATCTCCGTTTATACTATACTTAAAACATTCAAAATATTTACAGCTTACCAATATATAATAATCTAGATTTTCATCTAAAACAGTGCCGTTAATATTAAACGGAACATACTTTTTTGTATCAACAACATCAAGTGCTTTATCAACATGTAATTCTCTCTTATTTCCAAACTTATCTTTTCTGTCATAATCATACATTCTATATGTACAATTAGAATTCTGTTGAATTTCACATATAAGAATTCCGGATCCAATGGCATGTATTGTACCTGCTTTTACGAATACACAATCTCCTTTCTTAACCTCTACTTTGTTAAGAATTTCTGTAATTGTATTATTCTGTATACGCTCTCGAATCTCATCCTTAGAGGCATCCCTTGAAAGTCCACAATATAGATATGCTCCTGGTTCACAATCCACAACATACCACATCTCATTTTTTCCAAACTCATTTTCAACCTCAAGGGCATAATCATCATCAGGATGAATCTGAATTGACAATGCCTGTCTTGCATCTATGAATTTTATCAGAATCGGAAATCTGTCAAATGAACCACATTTCCATCCAAGGGCATCTTTTCCTATTTTTTCAATAAATTCTCCAAAATACATTCCCTTATATGTACCATCAGCAATAACAGACTGCCCATCTGGATGAGCTGATAATTCCCAGCTCTCACCAATAATATCATAATCACATTTTTTATTAAATACAGTCCTTAACTTTGTTCCGCCCCACAAATTATCTTTATATGCAGGTTCAAGCCTTACAATATCGGGTATATCAAGATGAACAATATCAGATTCAACTCTCATAAAATCACTTTCAGACAAAATATCACCAATGCCCGTCTCAATAATAACAACATTTGAATCACTATTATTTGCCACTTTGTGAGCTACTCCTACTGGAACACTTACCGTATCATGTGCACAATACTCCCTGATCTCATTTCCAATCGTTATAACAGCTCTTCCCTCTGCTATAGTCCAACTCTCAATTCTATGTTCATGTTTGTGAAGCTTCATGCCCATCTTAGGATACACAGTCACTCTTTTGACCTTGTAATGTTCTGTTGATGCCAGAACCTCATGAGTACCCCACTGTCTGAATGATACTCTAGAAGTTTCAAAATAAGGCTTGTATTCATCATTTTTCAACGAAATAATATTCTTGATATCTGATATATCATCCTTATCTGATATATATGTTGCATCATCTGTATTTACAACTGCAACTCCTCTAATGTTATTAGCCACAATCAAATGCTTTTGTGCTGTATTAATCAATATCGAATCATCACAATTATTTTCAACAACATTGTTACTACGCAAAAGGTAGCTGATAGAATCCAAATCACAAATATTATCAATATCCTTATATGTAAATTGTGCCGGAATCTTATCTACATTTTCTGCCTGCATAAGGAAATCCATCTGAATACTCTTGACTGGAAACTGCTTCATAACTAAATCCGAAACATGTATAGCCCTCTTAACAGTTCTTAACCGGCGTTTTATATTTTTTCTCATATGAAAATCAAAATCCGTGTAAATATTTTCAACAGTTTCGTTAAAAGTTCCTGCCATACATATATATATGCCTATATGGTCATTATCACCAACAATATTAGCAATAACAGATTTTTTAGCTATTTCTTTTGCCTTTATAATAGTATCCTTATAATCACCCATCCCAATAACAAGGTCAGATACTGTAACCATCATCAATTCAGACGGATTCACAAATAGACTCGCAAGAGAAACTGCTGCGAATGTTCCCCTGCTCTCACTTTCATAAATTATCCTGTATCTTAATCCTTGAAATACTTTCAGCTGGGTTTCCAAGATTTCAGAATAAATCTCATTGGTAACAATAATAAATTCCTCTGCAAATGGCAGATTTCTTACGATTGTATCCTGTAAAAGAGACCTTCCTTCACGGATATTTATAAATTGCTTTGGATATTTTTTTCGTGATAACGGCCATAAAGTGTTACCTTTACCGCCTGCTAAAATTACGCACTTCATCTAAATGTCTCTCCTTATACACTTACCTAACATGACTATTGCTGAATCGTCATACATTATATTTTATATTATTTATTTAAAATATTGCTTGCAAATATACCATACATATGTTATAAGTATATTATAAATATGCATGTTTATATATTTTTGTGATTTATGATATTTATTCATATGTTGCAGATTACCATTTAACTTTTTATCTGAAAGGAACAACATCGATGTTAAGGATTTTTATTGAAAGATACCACAACTAAAAAAAACAATTCTGAATATGATGATACCATAAATATCGTCAGTTCTCATGCAGCAGATAATCCTGATGCCCTGTCGGCATTCAATGATATCCTGCATTCTCTTGAACATTCCCCTTCAACATGTACGGGGTATGTCACTCTTTCGTCCAACAGGGAATGGTTTGACCGCTTTGTTGACTTTTTTACCGACAGGAAAACCCTGCCGCTTTTGTATGACCCGTTTTTCAAGATGATTTTCAATCCTGTCGAATCAAGAGCAAGGCTTTCCGAACTTGTAAGCTGCATCCTGGGACAGCATGTGACTGTTATCGAGGTATTTCCGCATACAAACTACACATTTCCCAATTCATTTGTCATCATGGACATGGTTGTAAGGCTTGATAACGGAAGCATCACCAATATCGAAATCCAGAAAGTCCCTTACGACTTTCCTGCCGAAAGAATCAGCTGTTATTCCGCTGACCTTGTGTTAAGGCAGTTCAGGATGTTAAAGGGCATGGAAACAGAAAATACAGACCACGGTAGTTCATCATACGGCAAGCCCTCCTACTCAGGCATGAAAAAGGTGCATACAATCATATTTTTTGAAAAAAGCAGCAGCTCACTTAAAAGCCCGGTAAATAAAAAAGCATATTTCCATGTTGGAAAGACTACATTCAATACTGGCATAAACATCAGCCTTTTGCAGGAATATCACCTTATAAGCCTTGACACATTCAAGAAATACAGATATTCTGATATTATGGATGGACGTATTGATATAGACAGCACTGACTGCGACGATTCGCAGTATAACAGCGGACTCACCGAGAAGATGAAGTTTGACAGGCTCAAATATCTGTCACTTTTTACAGCAGCAACACCTAGTGAGATTAACAGGCTGGTCACACTTTTCCCGGAGTTGTCATCAATACGCAGCCAGATACGTGAATATCTTACAAGACCCGGGGAGGTATTGAATATGTTTTCTGAAGCGTTAAGAATACTGGACCGCAACACTGCCGAACTCATGGCTGACAGATACAAATCGCAGCTGAAGGATGTCCAAAAAGAGCTTGAAGCTGCTAAGCTGGAAAATAAAGCTGCGAAACAGGAAACTGCAACTATAAAAGCTGAGGCTGATGCCAGAATAGCCGAACTTGAAGCCCAGCTTAACCAGTTAAAAAAGCAACAATAACTACAGCTCAATAACAACAGTATTATTACAAATTAAGCAGCCATAGTATATGAATGGACATTATGCTCCTGCATACTATGGCTGCTAAATTAGGGTGCTTATATCTCCAACATGCATCAAATCCATAATACTAGTCTATTTGTTAATTATTTACTTTTTAAAGCTTATAGTCCCCTTTCTTGAATGTATATTGTCTTAATATTATAATTTCTATTCTAACAATACGAGTCGTCCTACTATTATTTATCACAATTCACTTTTTTAATATTTAAAAAGTGAATTGTTTATCAATCTATTATATATAAATGCACATATCAAAGACAATATAAATGCAATTAATGCCTCTATTATCTGCATTGTTAAACTATTGAATTGTATAATTTGAAATACTGTTTTAAATACAAGAATATGAATAAGAAATAATTCATATGAAAATTTCGATATAATCACACATACTTTCTTAATTAACTTTATATTCATTAACAACAGTGATAATGCACTATATCCAAATAATGCCGGTATATCATTAAATAATTTAAATTTATCTGAATACATAGCTAATCCCGCTTGCAAACCCAATCCAACTACAGCTACGAAAAATAATTGTAATATATAAATCTTATATATTTTACCTTTTTTTAATTCATCAGCAAGGACCATTCCAAAAGAAAACTCCCAAATATATTGAAGACAGAAGCTATTCCAAACCCTAATATCTGAAACATTTAATACATAACATATAATCCACCAAAAAACACTTATTAATAAACCCATTGATAAAAATAATTTATTATTATCTATTTTTTCTTTTAATTTACACATTGGAATAAATAAAAGATAAAATTGTATTATTGTTGAAATAAACCAAAATTGTATGCCAAAACTTTCTTCGTACTTAGGTATAAACATTTTATATAAAAATATATGACTTAAAAAAGCTGATAACCTATCATTTCCCAAATACATCCAAGGACATAAAAAAGAAATAAATACAACGATAATATATGGAATATAAATCTTAGTCCATCTTTTCTTTATAAATTCAATAAATTTTATTTTTTTATTTAAATAACTAAAATATAGTCCCATACCAGAACACACGAAAAAAACATGTACTCCTGCTCCTCCAACCGCTGATAATGTAATTATTTTTTTAGGTACATCAACAAATGCTAATAAATGCATTAATACAATTGTAAGAATCGAAAAACCTTTCAAATAATTCATTTCATATAATCTTCCATTTTCACATTTGTATTCCATATATTTATTTATTTTCATAATTAGCCTTTCCAATAATTATAAAATAATGTATCCTAATAGTTATTTAAATTTAATAATTTTATTTTCTATTATATCTGCAACTTGTGAATAAATAAAATCACATATTACACCCACAACAAATAATGACAATATACATATAGCATAATGGCACATATATATTATAGGATTTAAATAATAAAATATATCTACTTTAAATAAGCCATCCCATAAATAATCCTTAATGAAACTTGCACCTCCATGTAATAAATAAGCACCTGCTGAGTATTTACCCAAAATATTTACTAAACTATTGTAATTTAATCTTAAATTTTTAAATATATAAAACACCATCAATGCAATCAATAACATATAAGGAGAATTAGTTGTCTGTATTTTTTGTATCATTTTATAAAACAAATAATTGTAGTGTGTACCTAAATAGGATAAAACAATTTCACCTACTACCCCCATTATAAAAAGTGGCACTGCCAATTTTCTATATTTTTCAAACCAATTATTAGTAATTTTATTCTCAAGTATATAAATTAATATATAAATTGTAATACCACAAGATAATCTGCCTACAAGCTCGTTTCCATCTATCCATGAAATACCATACGTAATGTATATCATTATAGCAATTAATACATAGCTTTCTTTTTTTGTCAAAGTTTTTAATAACCGATTTAATAGTGGAGATAAAAGAGAAACAATTATATATACAGTCATAAACCAATACTGATTTGCAAACACTCCTAATATTGTTCTAATTATTTCCAAAAAAGAAAATTCTGTTACCCCACACAATATACCAATAATATATGTAGCTGTGCCAAAGGAAGAAACCTTTATAGCCAATTTAATATATTTACTGTATGTAATATCATTTTTTTTAATCAAAAAATAAAATGATAAAAGAAAAAACAAATTAACACCTAAAACTCCCCATGAGCCAAAAATAAAAGAAATAATTTGATTCGCACTCAATCCAGAACGAGGAATCATATCATTATTACCATGTAACTGCCAATGATATGCACATACCATAAGCATTGCAATTATTCGCATTAATTCAAAAGATGTATTTCTTTTCTTTAAATTCGATTTAATATTATTTCCCATTTTTTTCAAAAATCCCACCTAGAATAACCTTTATTTTATCCAAATTGCATAAACACAAAATTATGCAAACTATAAACGAACCATAACGAATATATGTATATTTATATAAAATTGGCATTATCAATAAACAGATAATAAACACAACAGATAACTTTAAAATCACTTTATTATTATATACATGCTCATTCGGTATATGTTTTGATATAGTCTTACGCATAAAAATATAATGCATAAATGCGTAAATACAATAACTAATCAATGTAGAATACGCAGCTGCCATATAACCAAATCTTGGAACTAAAATGCTTTCCAAAACGACTATAGAAACACCCGCTATGATGCTCGCGAAAGAAACATATTGTGTCTCTTGATAATAATATTCAACATTAGTATATGCATTGTATATAAATCCCAAAAAACATGTTCCGACAAGCGGAGGAATAGCATATATTGCATCTTTATATGCCTTATCAGCAAATATATTAACTATTTCAGGAGCTACCAAACACATTAATAAATCCAATATACCAATAATAGCTAATGATAATATAATTGGATTGTTTATTTCTTTATATTTTTTTTCTGACAACTTCTTATAAGTCCATGGAACCAATGTTTTAGTTAATGCATCATTAAAAACCATCATCATTAATGCCAAACTATTTGCTAATGAAAAAATCCCAGATACAACAGCCCCGGAATAATGATCAACAAATAATTGACTTGCTTTTTGGAGAAAAGCAGCAGCTAAAAAATGTGGAATTAATGGTATGCAATATACCACGCAATATTTCCAATACTTAACATTTATTTTAAATTTACTTTTTTTAATGCTTACATAAAAAAGCCATATTGCTATCAAGCCGTTAAGTAAAACCACGCTTATAATTCTAGCCCACCCTTTATATAAACCAATTTTATCAGAATATTTAATTAATAAAAATGCTATGACAGGCGAAAAGAAGCCTATAAAAATGGAAACGATTACTAAAGCACGATATCTTAAATAATATCTTTCCAACTGAGACCAAAAATTAAAAATAGCCACAAATACAATATCACAAAATAATGATATCATAATAGGAACTGGTAGACCATCGAACCCTCCATAAACAGAATGTATAATTATATAAAAAGCAAAAACAAAAAAAGTTAAAATTATAGTTAATATCTCAGCACTAAAAACAAACTTTTCTTTATCTTCTTTAATATCCACTAAGGCTTTTGCTGTAGCATAACTAGAAATATTCAAGGTAGCAAATACTGTAAATATTGCCTCCCAAGATTGAAAAACAGCATATTTTGAAAATTCTTCAGTACTCATAACCCTTGTAAATACTGGTGTAAAAATCATCATCACTGCTTTTTGAAATATATTAGCAAATAAAAACCACAATGAAGCTTTTGCTTGTAAATTCAATTTTTGATATTTTTTTATTAATTTATTCATACACTTTTCTTATATATCCTTTTTCTTTTATATTTTGCTAACACAGCCCAAACATGAGGAAATAATAATACTGATATTAATCTTATTTTTGATTTCAATGGAACTATCTTAGATGTCAGCAACATAAACAAATCAGATTTAACTGTATTTTTCCAATAGTTATATTCTTTTAGATATTTATTTTTCGAATTATTTACTTCAATTGATATAATACCACTTACAAATAAATGTGCTCTAAATAAATGCCACATTATATTGAAATCTGGCGACACGTTTCTTTTTTCTTGCATTATTATATCTAATGACTGCTCGTTGTTAGAAAACATATTTATATTAAATTTAGTTGTCGCACTAGTGCTAACATTTCTACGATAATAATATATTTTTTTATTACTAACCGTTATACAATTTGCATATTGAACAACTTTCACTGTAAAATGTAAGCCTTCACCAGAATATATATTTTCATTTTGTAATAAATTATTATCTATCAGCCATTTTTTTCTATATATTTTACCATAAGAACCAACATACATATTAGGTGATAACAATAATGTTGCTGCTTCAGCCGGCAATATTGTCTTTTCAACAATTTTCTTGTTCTGTTTTTCTCCATTTTGAGTAAAAAGAGCCGTTGTCATACACACATCCGCATTATCTCTACTCTGTAATTTCAATAAATATTCTACATGATCACTTGTCACCCAATCATCTGGGTCAACAAAAATAATAAAATCACCCATGGCCATTTTTAATCCCATATTTCTTGCTGAAGCGACCCCACCGTTTAATTTATGGATAACCTTAATTCTATTATCTTTTAATGCCAATCTATCTGCAATAACTCCAGAATCATCTACCGACCCATCATCTATAATTAAAATTTCTATCTGTTTATATGTTTGATTAATCAATGAATCAATACATTTCTCTATATATTTTTCCACATTATAAACAGGTAAAATAACTGAAACCAATTTATTTTTCCCCATATCACTTATTCCTCCGCTCCAATACACAATGCCTTTTTCAAATATAAACTACTTGATTCCATTAATTTATTTAATTTAATATTAATCCCATTGAAATTCATATGATAGTCTATAATGTTCTCAACTTCATCACATGAAGAAATAATCCTTTCTTCTAAATCTAATTGCTTTAAAATACTTCTTTTTCTCTCGTCTTTAACATTTTTTTCTTCTAAAACATAAAAAGGAGTTCCTAACTTAATAGATAAAGCCGTTCCGTGAAATGAATTTGTACAAACAATTTCCGCATTGGAAATCAAACTCAAAAAATCATCAGGACCTACATCCCGCAAATCTTCACCAATCTTATGACATGGCCATTCTGGTGTAATAAATTTCACTTTCAATCCGAATTTGTCAGCTAACTTCTTTAATACATCAAGGTTTCTTTTCCTTTGATCAAATCCATCAAGTGAATAATATAATATATAAGGTTCTGTTTTCATATTTGATTTCAATCGTAACAAATAATTTTTATCCACTAAAAGTGTTGGATCAAGAACTGTTGAAACCTTATCATCAATGATGCTACTTAAAATTTCAGCACCGCCACTTTCTCGACAAGAGATTGCATTAAATCGTTTTAAATAATCCTTCTTAGTTATCAAATCATCATATGTAGCAATTCCTACGCTTGATGCGTATGATATTTTTATCTTATCTTCATCTGCAAAATTAAGAAAATATGCATCCGAAGATTCTGCTTTCTTTGTAACATTCCAAACCTGATCACTACCTACCAAAAAACAATCATAAATTTTATTAGTTTCCGATAAATCTTCATTTTCAATATATTTTTTATCCGATAATCTCATAGAATTTATAAAAGCATCAAATTTTTTCTTTCTTGAAAAACGTTCACTATGAAAAGGTATGAGCAACAAAGTTTTAAAAAATCGCTTCAATCCATTTCTTCTGCTATATAAATCTGTAAAATCCTTTTGCTTCAGAATCGTGTAATCAATTATTTCATTATCAATGTCTAAATCATCAATAATCTTTTGCGTACAATATGCTTGAATAACTGCTCCATAATTATACACTCTATGAAATGTCAAAATTCCTATTTTCATGTTTTTTTCCTTCATATTTATAATTTTCTTTTATAGTAATCCCACTTGTAACAGAAAATAATCCCAATGCTATAAATGCCACACCACTTCCAACAAAATTAATAGCTGACTCAGATACTATTGCCTCAATCGTAACTGCAATTATATAGGCTACAATTGCATAAACATATATATCCTTTGCTTTATTAAATACTAATTTTGTCATCCTAATTATCATCCAAATAAACAGCAATAAACCGGCTAAGCCTAATTGTCCAAGTATCATTCCAAAAAAGCTCTCACCTGCTGTAGTACTATTTCCCGTTAATTGAGCCAAATTACCAGATGTCCCAATTCCACCACCTAATATTGATAATTCCGCTGCTGCTGATGTAAGTCCAGCAATATGTATCGAAACAGTCCTTAACACATTAGTCTGTATAAGTCCTGTTAATCCAGCAATAGCAAATAAGCACAAGAAAATAGCAAGTTTTTTATTCTTTATCCATACTTTATACAAAAAAGCAATTGCTATAATTAATATTGCTCCCTTTGATAATGTTAAAATAATTGCTATACTCAATATTAAAATCTCAAAATTTCTTTTATTTTTATTTTCATTATCCAAAAACAATAGTATAACAACAGCAAATGCCATAAAATGTGCTGTCAAAAGAGGATCCGTAGATATACCAACTAAACGTCTTATACTTTTTCCTATAATTGAATAAAAATCTGCACTATAATAATTTCCTGGCATTCCAGATAAAACCCATCTTGAAAATCCCTTAGTTTCAAACAATTTTGAAATATTTAATGATAGCCAAAATTTATCTCCCAATATAAATTCCTCTAAAAATCCAAATACCGCCTGAAAAAGACCAAGCTTCACAATAAAATGTAAAAAATCAATTTTTTCGTCTTGAGATATATTTAAGCAACGTCCGTATAATATCAAAATAACAGGTGTCATCAGCTGTCTAAAGCATACAAATTTTGTGTATATAGCTGCATTTCCTCTAAACATCGAAAAAATAATATACATGATAAAACAAATTGCTGATATATTACTTTTTCTAATCTTTTGTTTTGTTAATATTGTCCATAACACGGTTCCCCACAAAATGATTTCTTTATATAATATTATATATGAACCTACAAATCTGGGAAGTGTATTACATGCAAACAAACTCATTATATTTTGTAACATTAATGCTACAGTAATAAATTTTAATGACTTTAAGTTTTTATAAATTATCGAATATGGTATAAAATAAGTACTTATTATCAACCATATACTTACAACACTCAACTGTAAAACACTCATTTTACTCCTCTTGATATGATTTTTTAATTATTCTATTTAAAACAATTTCTAACTTATTGCTTTTTCAAGTAATCTTGAAATTGCCCGAGAAGAATAAAATTCATCATAATTTCTCCTAGCATTATTCCCTATATTAAATCTGAGTTCCTCATCTTCCATTAAAAAAATAGCTCTTGCAAAATCATTCTTATTATTTGCAATAACTATATTTTTATTATTTATATATTCTAAACCTTCTGCACCAATTTCAGTTGAAATAGCTGGCATCCCCTTAGAAAACGCTTCTATTAACTTTACACGCTGACCACTACCTATAAATAATGGCACAATAGCTAAATCACATTTATCGTAGTATTCATCCACCGACTCGACATATCCTGTAATTGTTATTCTATCTTTATATTTTTCACATATTTTTCTTACATCATTACTCGGATTCTTACCAACTATATATAAATGATAACTTAATCTTTCTTTTTCTATAATTGGTATAACTTCTTTTAAAAACCAAATTAATCCTAAATTATTAGGTTCCCATGTAAGTGTGCCAATAAACAAAATATTTAGTTCAGTATTATTGTTATTTTTCTTTAATCCTCTATCCTGTACCCCTATTGGAATAATTTCATGAATAAAATCTCTGTTTAATAAAGTTTTTAATGATGCATAATCTGCATTAGATAATACAATAGTTTTAGTTACATGCTTTATTGATTCTGCTTCAAATTTTTCCAATTTAATTGTTTCTAATTTTAAAAATATTTTTTTCCCAATTTTTTTTGTTTCTTTTTCTTTTCGCTTTGTTATAACCGATTCACAATTATGCTCATCCAATATAATTCTAGTATCAGGCCATAAATTACGTACCAAGTCTAAATATACACACATTGGCAAATGATCAAAATATATAATATCATATGAATTATTCGACTTATCTGTCAGTTTTTGAACAAAATCTTTTGATTTATATTTATAAATTGAAAATGGCTTCTTAGAAAATATGCTTTTCATTGCAATATTAATCATATATTTTTTATTTTCGACTGTTGTAAGTGGCAAATACACTTGAACAACTGATTTGCATATTTTTAAAATCTCACATTCATCAACTAACATAGAATCTTTATTTTCTTTAAAACACATTAAATCAACTTCATGTCCTAAATCAAAAAAATTTTTGATAGTTGTATAGGTTTTAATTTTTCCACCATTATCTAATGGATATGGCAATAAATTTGTTAAAAATAAAATTTTCATTTTTGTGGACTCCTATACTTAACTGCCAGTTTAAATATTTTCATATCATTTATAAGATATCTTTTCATCAATCTTTTTGGATCCTGTGTAATTCTAAACAACCATTCTAGTCCATGATTTGCCATCCATTTCGGAGCTCTTTTTATGTTTCCAGCTTCAAAATCAAAGCTTGCACCCAATCCCAACGAAATTGGCACTCCTAATTTCTTATAATTATTGTATATAAACTTTTCTTGTTTAGGACATCCTAATCCAACTATCAATATATCCGGCCTTGCTTTTTTTATCATAGCATCTATCTTATTCATCTCAGATGAATCATTTTCAAATCCATATGGCGGAGAATATGTCCCTATTACCTGAAGCCCTTTATATTTGTTCATAAGATTATCTGCTGCTTTAGCTGCAACACCTTCTGCTGCTCCCAAAAAGAACATGCTATAACCTTTTTTAGCCGCCATATCACAAAGTAATGGAAATAAATCAGAGCCAGATATTTTTTCCTTAATTGGTGTTCCATACCACTTTGCAATCCAAAGAAGCGGTTTTCCATCTGTTAGAATTAATGATGCATTAGCATAAACATCCTGTAACTCTTTATTTGTTTCTAACTGTACGATATGATCTACATTTGGAGTAACCACATAAGCATTTTTATTTTCTTGTATAAGAGCATCAATAGTTTCTAATGCTTCCTGCATTGTAAGATTGTCGATTTCTGTATTCATAAATTTTTGTCTAGCCATTACTCATTCCTCAACGTATAATTATTTTATTTGAGTTAAAAAACATAATAAATATCGTCACCTACATCGACCCATCTTTCTTAAATACAACAGCAAAAGTCTTCACCAAAATCTTAATATCCAGCCCGATGCTCCACTTCTCGATATACTGTGTGTCGAGTTTTACGATTTCCTCGAAATCGGTGATTTTGCTGCGGCCGCTGACCTGCCACATGCCGGTTATGCCGGGTTTGGTAGCGAGGCGGGCACGGTGGTGAAGGTCGTACTTTTCAACTTCGTCCTCCGTTGGGGGACGTGTGCCGACAAGTGACATGTCACCTTTAAGCACATTAAAAAACTGCGGGAATTCATCGAGTGATGTAACACGGATGAAGTGACCGATGCCTGTCTTTTTTGTGCCGTCAGGAAGGATTTTGTTGCCGATGATTCGCGGGTCAAAGTCCATCTTGAACATCATGCCATCTTTGACACGATTCTGTGCCATAAGTTCTTTTTTTCGTTCCTCTGCATCCATGTACATGCTGCGGAACTTATAGATTTTGAAGCGTCGTCCGTTCTGACCTACTCTTGTCTGTGAGAAAAATATAGGTCCCGGCGAGCTTATATATATAACAGGTGCTATAAATATAAAGATGATTCCGGTGAAGATACATCCGACTATACCGCCTGCAATATCCATTGTTCGTTTTGCAAATGCCTGCTTGTTTGTCGCATAGTTCATGCTTGATGTAAGAACCGTATAATTACCGAGTCTTTCAACTGCATGTCTGTTTCCTGCAACATTTTCGATATTATAAAGATTAAAATGAACAACAACGCCCATTTCAACGAGGTCGTCAACGAGTTCCTGCGGATATTCCGTTCTTGATTCCATGTTGATAAATACTTCATCTACCCAGTTCTTTAATATGTATTTACTGACATTCTGCATATTGGCAACAACTTTTACACCGCTTATTGTTCTGCCTGTCATATCAGAATCGGAAATCACAAGTCCACTTATATTGAACATGTCATAATTTTCTGCACGCACATTCTTTATAACATCCTCGGCAGATACTCTTGTTGTCACTATTAAAAGAGAACGCTTGCCGCCCTCTTCCATTTTCTTTTTAAGGTGATTTTTCCACAAGACTCTTGTTATATAAGAAAATTCAAGATAAAAAGCTCCCATCAGATAGAGCACTATACGCGAAAATCCGCCACTCTTTATTGTAAACAGATACATACTTGATATTAATTCAATAAATATCATCTGCTTTAATACTGATATGAATTCGTTGTAATATCCTCTCCTTAGGACACCCTTGTACTGTTCGAGCATAAAGATAACTATCAAATCGGCAATTTCTATCATCAATGCCATATTTCTGTATAACTCAACTTCATAAAGGTTCGTCAATCCATGACGGAAAAAGTATGCCAGCACATATGAAAACTGGACACATAATAAATCAATTATTATAAAATCGAAATGTTTGAACCATCCATTTGACTTTTTCCTATACATTTGTTATCCCTCATACTTTCTGTTGGAGCAATACTGCATTTTGTATTTTTTTTTCCCCCCACCTTATTTTTCGTAAATATTATAACTTTATCTTTGGTAGGCTTATTTTTATATATGTGATGAACATATAACCCTTACGGATTATATGTTCATCAGATTAATTGTCTTCATTGCTGTAATTGCCATAATATTTGCCGTAATATTTACCATAATACTTGCCATAGTATTTGCCATAATAGCTGTTGCTTGAAAAATTAACTTTGTTAAGTACACAGCCTAGTATTTTGCAGCCTGCAAGTTCAAGCTGTTCTTTTGACTTTTTTGCATATCTGTAACTTATATCGCCACATCCAATTACAAGGATGCCTCCGTCACAGAACTTAGATACTACTGCCGCATCAATAACACTTCCGATAGGTGGTGTATCAACAATTACTATATCAAACATCTTTCTTGATGCTTCTATCATATTCTTAAATCTGTCATTGCCGAGAAGTTCACTTGGGTTTGGTGGCACGGGACCGGCAAATATCATGTAGAAATTATCTACATCACTTGCACACAGTGCATTCTCAAATGTTGTCTTTCCTGAAAGATAATGTGTAAGTCCATACTTTACTTTACCTTTCTTACCCCTTGATTTCATAACTGATTTTCTAAGATCGGCATCTATAAGAAGTGTTTTCATTCCATTCTGTGCAAATGACTGTGCAAGTTCAAATGAAACTGTACTCTTACCTTCATTAGGTGTTGTACTGGTAAGAAATATTACCTTTGTATCCTCACCGGAAAATTCTATGTTAGTTCTTAATGTCTTAAATGCTTCTTTGCTTCTATAATCAAGTATTGTCTGCTTTATTGTAAATTCCTGCATTGTTTAATCCCTTTCAACTTTTGCTCAATCATCAATAAGTTCTATTCCATCATCAAGATATTTCTTTGCTGCTTCGGATGTCTTAACTTTTCTTGATGTTGAAGAATTGTTAAGTTCAACTTTCTGCTTTGTCTGATTCTTTGAATTAGAAGCATTTACTCTCTGGTTATTTGGCTTTGCTGCCGATGATGATGCCTGTCCTGATGTACGTCTGCCTGAAGGTGCTTTTACAGTTTCTACACCGATTTCTTCCTCAGTTCTGGCACTTCTTCTCTCACTTCCTCTTCTGTCACCTTTCTTAGAAAGCTCTTCTCCTGTATTAAGAGGTATCAGGGCAAGTGTGCTAAGTCCAAGATATTTTTCAATATCTTCTGATGACTTGATTGTATCATCAAGAAGATAACATATAACAATAATTATCGCACTAAGCACAATACCGATTGCTGCCGCAAGTGCTGTGTACTTTGTAATAGATGGTGCGGCAGGTGATAAAGGAAGATTAGCCTCATCAACAACATTGACAGCTTCTATATCCATAACCGACTTGATGTGGTTTGCCGATACTGTTCTTATAGCATTAGCTATTGTCTGTGCTGCCTGTGGACTTTCATCACGCACTGTTATAGAAATAATACGCGTATCTGTTGTATTGGCAACTGTAACACGGCTAAGAAGCGTTCCATATGATTCATTAAGTCCGCACTGCTTTATAACTGTCTCTAATACATAACGGCTCTTTACGAGTTCTGTGTAGTCCTTTGTAAGCTGTGAAGCAAGCTGTGTATCACTTAATGTAAGATTATCATTATTCTGTCTGTTAAGTATGTAAATCTTTGTTGTCGAATCATACTTTGGTGTAATGATAAAACTGCTTACGATAAATCCTATGATGCCGCATGCAATACCACATAAAAGGATGAGCCAAAGTCTGTGAAGTAACAGACCGAATATTTCTCCTAAGTCAATTTCGATTTCATCAGTATTTTCTTTGTTCTGCTGATTCATTTTCTGTATTTCTCCTCATTTCTTAAATATATAAATAATCGCATTTCAATGTGCTGCTTACTGTATAATTCTTTCCATTGCATTGCCATATAATATGGAGTCAACATATTTATCATCATATTTTCTGTATAGAATATTGCTGCATTCACGTATATTTGGAACGCGGCTGCCTTCACATCTGTGTGCATCTGTTCCTATATAATCAACGAGCTGCTCTTTTAGCAGGCTGTGAACAAACTTTTTAACATTCTTTCCGCCACCGCCTGTAACACTCGAAGCATTAATCTGTATATCCGCTCCCATATTGCGGATTGTTCTTACATTTTCAATGTTGGAAGCCATGCATTCATATCTCTCAATATGTGCAACTATCGGAACACATCCCGTACTCAACACATCATCTACTGCATTGCGGATATAACTGAATCTGTCGGTTGGAAGAAATTCTGTAAGAACATAATCTCCATAATTCATTCTGCAAAAGCTCTTATTTTCGAGATACTCATCAAATTCATTAAAAAACAAAACTTCATTTCCCTGATAAATAACTATCGGGATGTTATTTTTACTGGCCTCTGCCTGAACTGCATCTATAAGTTCGTCAACTTGTCCGGGTGTCGCATTATTATGTTCAAGCTTATAGTGAGGTGTTGCAATAACATGTGTTATCCCCTCATCTGCAGCAATGCGAAGCATCTTCAATGTCTCATCCATGCTTCTTGAACCATCATCAATCCCCGGAAGAATATGACAGTGCACATCAACTATGTACTCTGCCTGCTTAGATTTTCTACTAAATATCATAACTATCCTTCTACCATTGTATTCATACACTTAAAATGTACTTAAAAACACAATACTACAAAACATAATGCACCACCTAGTAGTTTATCATCTGTATTTTTGTTAGTCAACATATTGTATGTTTTTTTGTCGAAACAGAAAACTTCCGAAAATTATATAATTCCCGGAAGTTTTATAATATAATCATTTAATTTATATAAGATTAAATGCTTTGGCTCTTCTTTCCTCAAGCAGCACGCTGATATCAGTATCCATGCAGATGGATTTGCCAGCTATCTCAACGGGTGCGTATGCCTCGCTCTGGTTTAAGCATATATAAAATGCCCGCCTTAATTCTACGCTTTCTGGCTGGATTAATTCGCCATTTATTATCTTATAGCCCTGACTTAGCACCATCTTTCTGATGATTTCTTCGTTATCATAAGTTTCATTATGGCAAGGCTTGCTGCACTGGAACAGTCCATAGTCTCCCTGTGTATAGAATAATCTGTGCTTGTCAAATCCAGCTTTCTGGAAACAGTGGTCAACATTCGTTGTAAGCACAAAGTAATCCTTGTCTTTGACTAAGTTATATATTTGATTGTAGACTGGTTTCGGTACATCTGTGTATCTATTAATATAGATGTACCGGCTCCAGTATGCCCAGTGTTCTTCCAATGTCTTATATGGATAGAAGCCGCCTGAATACATATCCGTGAAGACTTTCTTTTTTCTGTTGATGATTGTGCCGTTGCCGCAGAAAATATGATGCTTGCCGCAGACTCTTACGGTGTAGGTTTCTGCTACATTGGTCAGGGCTGGACTGCATTTGCAGACCCATATGGTCAGGAGATATTAAAGCAATGGAATATCCGGACTGATTACTACGCTGTTATGCAGCTATTACTCAGATGTCCCAAAGAATGGGACACTCATTCTTCTCCAAAGCCAAGAAAGAATGACCAGATTATAAGAATTTAACCTACGATGACATACTTATAATATACCCAATATATAAATATTTTACCCAGACAAAACCGCATTGGTCGCGTCCAGGTAAATTCATTACCTTAATTTGTCATTATTACCTGACTTTATCACCGTAAATATTCCACACAATAAAATAACAACCCCTAATATACATATTATCGTAGGAGGAAGATTTCCTATTCTTCCTGCCACAAAAACTGCTGTTGGGCCATCACTTTGATTAATCACAAATGACCATGAACGTGTCATAAACAAATGAACCGCATATAATACAGTACACACCCCTATAATACATCCAATTCCCCCAATTATGATTCGTCTTAGAGCCTTCTTTCTTTGAATTTTTGCAATTTCTATACTAGCAATAATTTCATTATCATTATTTTCTCTCATATTCTTAGAACACTGCATCAATTCTGTCAAGGAAACGCCCAATGCATCTGCAAGCGGTTCCAATGTATTAATATCTGGATATCCAAGTCCTCTTTCCCATCGGCTCACTGCCTTATCTGTTACATTAAGTCTTTTCGCTAACTCCGCTTGTGTAATCTGATTCTCTTTTCTTGTTTTTGCAATAAATTCCCCAAGTTCTTTTGCTTCCATTGTAATGCTTCTCCTTTTTTGTGATATTAACAATATAATATTTTTAAATCAGATTGTATACCGATATATACTTTACTTGGTCAGATGTGCTCTCTACGATTCGTTTACTTGAAAATCCGTCTTGCAAAATATCAGATAACTTACGCACGTTAGCAATATAAATCTAATATTCATATAAATCATCAATTGCGGTGCACATATCAGTAATACTACTATTGTCCATCTTTATTCTAATAATAGGATAATATCTTCCAAAGCCATCCGCATTATTTTCAAAGATATCTAAAAGTAATATTGCAGCTTACTACATCATCTCATACATTTTAATGTGGTGATATCTCCCTGCCAGATGTACATTCTTTCATCCGATGAAACCGGCTTTGGCATCCTGACATTCATAAGTGAACGAAGGAGATTCTCCTGCCCCTCTTTGTCAGACGGCATCTTCTGCCTGAATATTTTTCTGTCTTCTTTTAACAGGTATTTAATCAAGTATTCTCTTCTCTCACTCTGTGTCATATAAGCCTTCTGTACTGCTTTTAAGCGTCTGATGTGAAAAATATTTTTCACAATTTACCCTTTCTTTTTGCACTGTTTTGGACATATATTGTAACCGCTCCAATCACCAGCCCTTTTATTGTGTTAAATGGTAATGCATTATACAGCACAATGCCAAGCTTTGAATGTATAAATGATATAATATTTAATTAGAATTCACAAGGTGGGTTACCTGAGAAATCAGCAATAACGCCATGTGGATTCTCGAGATAAAATACCTCGAAGATTGGGTTATCAGCTGTCTGATACTGTCCCTTAACGATAGGATTGTTCATGCACCCTTCCTTAACACTCATGTTATTTTCAAATACTGCCTTGCCGTGAAGACGGATCCATGCATATTCCGGAGAAGAAACAGATACTTCAATTTCTGGATTCTTCAGCATATCCTTATAAACATCCTTTGTATTATTAGTGCAGAACCAGAGTTTTCCGTCCTGCTCGAAGCAGAACATGAATGGACGGCACTTTGCCTTTCCATCACGGCCAACTGTTGCTAAATACTGAACTGGGTTCTTCTGTAAAAATTCTACTACTTTCTGCATGAAATAGTACCTCCTGAAAATTTATTTATTTGTTGTAACATCAGTCGTTACATCTTACAATCGTAATATACTATCCTTTTGATGTAATGTCAATAGTTACATTAAAATTTTTACAAAAAATTTTCATTCAAAAAGGACAGCCCCTCACGGACTGCCCTTAACATGATTATTTTATTTTTCTATACACATAGTGACATCCTTCTTTACATCTGCCAGTGTCATCTGTGCAAGCTTATCTTCCATTGCCTTCTGAACCTGTAACAGCCTGTCATCAAGCACACGGTGAATATTCTTTCCAACAGGACATTGCTGGTTAGGATTCTCATGAAAATGAAACAGCTGCTCATCCGGTGCACATTCCACAGCCTTATATATATCCAGAAATGTTATCTCGTCAAGCGGTCTTGTTATTGTTACACCACCTGTACCTCCTATAACCCGTCTGTATCCAGTTCAACTATCATCTTTCCAATCTTTTTTTCTTTTAAAAGATAGCACATATAAATGGGAAGATATGTTATATTACCATCTGTTTCGACATTTTCGACTGAAAACACATATGCTTTATTAAGGTGATAATCCGTTACATTCATAAAATTATCCAGTGCTTTATGTGACTTATATGCTTTCCCTGATTTAACCTCTATAGGAATTACTTTACCACTCATTTCTATTGCAAAATCCATCTCTCCGATATTCTTCTTTTTGCAGAAATACGGTTCGAAACCATTAGCTGTCAGTTGCTGGGCAACTGCATTTTCAAAATGTGCACCATTATTTACTTCTGCATTCTTATTGATTAGTTCTATCTTGGTTTCTGCTGGATATGCACTGGTAAGAAGTCCAATATCACTTGAAAAAAGCCTGAATACATTACTGCTTTTACTTGTCATAAGCGGAATAACAGGTGCATCAACATTATAAACCGGCAAAACTACTCCTGCGTCTTTCAGCCACAAAAAACTGTTTTCATACCTGTCAAATTTCAATTCCTTATCTAACATAGTGAAAATGAATCTTTTATTCTGCTTATTTAATTCAGCTGGGATGATATCGTATATAGATTTCAGTTTTAGCTTTTTATCTTCCTGCTCATATTGTGAAAAATCTTCTTTATAAAGCGTTGTTATATCCCGTTGTATCTTATCCACCTCGCGAATATCCTTTGTTGCAATGTAAGTCTTTACAGCATCTGGCATTCCACCGACTATAAGATATACGAAGAACATTGATAAAAGCTTCTGATGTATAAATTCATCCACCGGACTGTTTGTTTCATATTTTTCTTTTAGCATATCAAGAGTAGCGGCAGATACATTATTTGCTACCATAAATTCCTCAAAATCCATTGGATACATTCTTAAAATTGTTAAATATCCTACAGGTGCTGATGCTATTCCTTTAAGTTCTATTCCCAACAATGAGCCGCTCATTGCATACTTAAAACTCCCCTCATCTACAAGGAATTTTATTTTAGTTACTATTTCAGGACATTTCTGAATTTCATCAAAAAAAACAACTGTCTTATGTGGCTTACAGTTTTCTGGCATAATAAGTTTTAATTTTAGCAGAAAATCCTCTGCACTCATCTCTGCATTCAAATACTCAATCATATCTGGCTGGTCAATAAAATTCACTTCGAACTTAGTGTAGCCACTCTTTTTAATTTCTTCTCTTATAAGCCAGGTTTTACCTATCTGTCTTGCACCAGTGACTAATAATGCCTTGTTGGAATTATTAATCCAATCTGCTATAAATGCTGAATCTTTTCTATACATAATACATACCTCCTAATATACAATACACCATTTGCCCCGTTTTTTCAATTGTATATTGGATATTTTGCCCCGTTTTTTGTGATTATATTTGAATATTTCGCCCCGTTTTTTGTGATTATATTTTGATATTCTGCACCGCTTTTAAAGTTTCCAGATTAGTTATCAATGCATAGATTACTCTTCCATATATCCGCTATAACAGCTTCCCGTTCATCCACACTAATGATATTACGGAAACTTCTTTAAGTGCAAAACCAAGCCAGTCCTGTGCTTCTTCTTCCGTCCATTGCATATAATACACCATAGATGAAAATAGTATATCTACCCAGTCACTGCAATTAAATAGTTACATCAAAATTTTTACAAAAAATTTTCATTCAAAAAGGACAGCCTCTCACGGACTGCCCTTAACATGATTATTTTATTTTTCTATACACATAGTGACATCCTTCTTTACATCTGCCAGTGTCATCTGTGCAAGCTTATCTTCCATTGCCTTCTGAACCTGTAACAGCCTGTCATCAAGCACACGGTGAATATTCTTTCCAACAGGACATTGCTGGTTAGGATTCTCATGAAAATGAAACAGCTGCTCATCCGGTGCACATTCCACAGCCTTATATATATCCAGAAATGTTATCTCGTCAAGCGGTCTTGTTATTGTTACACCACCTGTACCTCTTGAGACTTCAATAAGCCCCGCCGCTTTTAACTGCTGCAGCAGCTTTCTTATGATAACAGGATTCGTTCCTATGCTAGCCGCCATGAAATCACTTGTCATCTTCTGGTCTGAAAATGTATCTATACAGGCAAACATATGAATTGCCATTGTAAATCTGCTTGAAATCTGCATTATCTCATGCCTCCATAATTCTTTCTACATCAGAATGATAACAAAGAAATATTGTAATTGCAACGGTTACAGTCGTTCGTAGGAAAAATTAAAGCCACAGCCCTTTTGTCCGCTAAATCAGGAATTCTGTAAAAATATTTATTTTCTCATTTATCATTCATCAAAGATGCTTACGATTTCGCCATCAAGGATTCTGTTCATATTCTTAACTGCACAGAAGTTACCACACATTGAACATGTGTCTTCCTTTTCCGGCTTAGCTGATTCTCTGTATCTTCTTGCCTTCTCAGGGTCAATAGCAACGTCAAACATCGCCTCCCAGTCAAGCTTCTTTCTTGCAAGGCTCATCTTGTAATCCCATTCATCCGCACCGGGAACACCCTTTGCTATATCAGCCGCATGTGCAGCAATTCTTGAAGCAATAATTCCTTCCTTAACATCTTCAAGGTCCGGAAGACGAAGATGTTCTGCAGGTGTTACATAGCAGAGGAATGAAGCACCATAAGTTGCAGCAATTGCACCACCGATTGCTGCTGTTATATGATCATATCCTGGAGCCACATCTGTAACGAGAGGTCCCAACACATAGAAAGGAGCTCCCTTGCAGATTGTCTGCTGGATTTCCATATTTGCCTTAATCTGGTTAAGCGGCATATGTCCCGGACCTTCGACCATTACCTGTACATCTTTTTCCCATGCTCTCTTTGTGAGTTCACCAAGTGTTACAAGTTCCTCAATCTGTGATATGTCAGAAGCATCTGCTATACATCCCGGACGGCACGCATCACCTAAGCTCATTGTGACATCATACTTTCTGCAGATATCAAGAATCCAGTCATAATGTTCATAGAACGGATTTTCATTTCCTGTCATTTCCATCCATGCAAATATTATAGAACCGCCTCTTGAAACAATATTTGTAAGACGTTTTGCATCCTTAAATCTTTTTGCTGTAGCCTTATTGATTCCGCAGTGGATTGTCATAAAGTCAACGCCATCTTTTGCATGCATCTCAACGATGTCAAGCCATTCCTGTGTTGTAATATCCTTTAATGCTTTGTGATAATATACAACAGCATCATAGATAGGAACCGTTCCTATTATTGCAGGACATTCAGATGTAAGCTTTCTTCTAAACTTCTGTGTGTCGCCAAATGAGCTGAGATCCATAATTGCTTCCGCTCCCATAGCAACTGCATTATTAACTTTTTCAAGCTCCATATTCAAATCAACGCAATCTCTTGATGTTCCAAGATTTACATTGATTTTTGTACGGAGCTTTGAACCTATACCGTTAGGGCTTAAGCACTTATGATTCTTGTTTGCAGGAATTATAACCTGACCTTTAGCCATAAGTGACATAAGCTCCTTAACGTCAATATTTTCTTTTTCGGCAACTACTTTCATTTCTTCTGTTACAATGCCCTGACGTGCTGCGTCCATCTGTGTTGTGTAACTCATGCTTTAATCTCCTTTATTGTTAAATTCAAGATACTCATAATACCACAACGCAGTAAACAAAAACATTGCAGGAAATGTACTAAATAATCGCAAAAATCATTTATACAAATCCATATAATAAGTTTCCTACGACGGCATTATCCGTATCAGGTTTTCGGGTCGGAATCATGTTCCCTCTCAGCTGTCGAACTTTAGCTCCCCGTTTTATTTTTTGTTTTATATAGAAATCTTTAAAGATTACCTAACTAAAAATTCTTGAATACGTCTGTCTGTGCTTTTAATTCACCGACTGTATTCCTGCTTTCTGACATCTCTTTATCTATGCTGTTCATCTGCTCAACAAGCTGAGATGTACTTACCGCTGACGACGTTACAGCATTAGCACTCTGCTCTACACCGCTTGAAATTCCTTCAATTGACTCAACTGTATTTTTCATAAGCTCTTTAAGTTTTTCTGTCTTTTCTGCGAATTCCTGCATTGTCTCGCTTATGTAACATGCATCTTCATTATATTGTGCACCTGCTTGTACGAATGAATCGTAATCTGCAAATATTGTCTCTTCTATGTAATTGATAATTTTATTAGAATTATCAATAAGCTGGTATACAGCACTTGTTACATGCTCATTTATTGCCTGAATGTTATTAGCTGTATCCCTGCTTGAATCTGCAAGCTGTCTTATCTCATCAGCTACAACCGCAAAGCCTTTACCGGCTTCACCGGCTCTTGCAGCCTCGATTGAAGCATTAAGTGCCAAAAGATTAGTCTGGCTTGAAATATTAAGGATTTCGCCTGTAAGTTCATTTACACGCTCAACACTCTTGCTGTCTTCAATTGCTTTTTTAAGTGTTCCTACAATATTACCAACCATCTCATCAGTTGTACGTTTATTTTCATCAGCTGACTTTGCAAGCGAATCCGCACGTTCACGCATATCCTGTGAATAATTGTTAATCTGCTCTGTCTTATCAGCTATATCAACAACATTCTTTCCAACCGACTCTGTGTTATCGTTCACTGTCTGTATTGTCGCCGCAATTTCCTGCATTGTTGCAGAAAGCTCTTCCATAGCAGATGATACATCCTGTGCATTATCATTAGATACTGTAACATTCTCACCTACAGAATTAATCATATTATCAAGATTCTTAGAACCTTCTACAATCTTTCCGATTGTATTCTGGAGTATATCAAGGAACTGGTTGATTCCCTGTGCAAGCTGTCCAATTTCATCTGATGACTTAACATTAACTCTCTTAGTAAGATCGCCATTATTGTCATTGATAAGTGTGCTTATTTCTTTAAGCTCTTTATTAGTTTTTACTATTGGATTTACAACTTTTCTTGTACTTACCAAGAATGCCACAATGAGTGCACCAATTGCAACTACAAGACAGACACCGCCCGTAGTCTTTGCAAATGCCGATAACGCATGCATCTGTCTCATTGCATGATCCGCTGCCTCAACTTCACTATTGGTCATATTATCAAGTGCTGATTCAAGACTGTTACATACATCAACAAGATTATTATTGGCTAGTTTTGACGCATTGACTGTCTGATTAGTATCTACATATTTCTCAAGTACCGCAAACTGTGTAAGAAACTGGGAATAATAATTCTTATATGATGAATATGCAGTCTCTTCATTTTCATCAAGCGTCTGCTCATAATCTTTCATATATCCGTCTATCTCTGACTTTAAACTTTCTATATTATCTTTAACACTCTTTTTGGCTGCATCTCCTTCAGCAACTATGTAGCTGTATGCTGATCTTGTAAGCTTCTGTGTACTCTCTGACAGATAACCTACATTTTCAATGGTTACAAGATAATTATTTGCTATATCATCGCCTTTTTTACTGATGCTGTCTGCATTCATAATACTAAGAATACTTGTTGCAACAGCTATAACCGCAAGCAGAAGAACCGGTATCATAATTTTATTTTTTACTGAATTCATAATCTATGTCCCTTTCTTTCACATTTTTAGTTAATAATATAACAATTTATTTTTTTTCACAACTAAAAAATTGCTTTCTGGTACTTATTTTACAGATGAAGTACTCTTTCTTTGATTTCCTGAGTACGCCCCTGATTCCAGAACTGTGTTCCGATGTAGCCGCATGTTCTTCTTGCAACATTCATCTTGTCCTGGTCACGGTTGCCACAGTTAGGGCATTCCCATACAAGTTTTCCGTCATCATCTGTTATAATCTGTATCTGCCCGTTATAACCGCATACCTGGCAATAGTCGCTCTTTGTATTAAGTTCAGCATACATGATATTGTCATAAATATATTGCATGACAGAAATTACAGCAGGAATGTTATTTTCCATATCCGGTACTTCAACATAACTTATGGCACCGCCAGGTGAAAGTTCCTGGAACTGGCTTTCAAATTTCAATTTATCAAACGCACTGATATTTTCTGTTACATGAACATGATAGCTGTTAGTGATATAATTCTTGTCGGTAACACCCGGAATCTTACCAAATCTCTTCTGAAGTGCCTTGGCAAATTTATATGTTGTTGACTCAAGTGGTGTTCCATAAAGGCTGAAATCAATATTGGTCTCTTCAGCCCACTTTTTGCATGTATCTGTCAGATAATGCATAACTTCAAGTGCGAATTCTGTTCCTCCCGGCTGTGTATGCGAAACACCTTTCATGTATCTTGTACATTCACAAAGTCCTGCATATCCGAGTGAAATTGTTGAATATCCACCATAAAGAAGTTTATCAATTGTCTCGCCTTTTTTAAGACGTGCAAGTGCACCATTCTGCCAAAGAATCGGTGCAACATCTGACGGAGTACCCTTTAAGCGGTAATGCCTGCACATAAGGGCACGTTTACACAAATCAAGTCTCTCATCAAGAATTTTCCAGAATTTATCCACATCTTTTCCTGACGAACATGCAACATCAACAAGATTCAATGTTACAACACCCTGATTGAATCTTCCGTAGAATTTAGGCTTATCATTCTCATCTTTGTATACAGTAAGGAATGAACGGCAGCCCATGCATGGATAACAGTTACCATCTTTTAACTTCTTCATAATTTTCTCTGAAATATAGTCAGGAACCATACGTTTTGCAGTACACTGTGCTGCGAGTTTTGTAAGCTCCCAATATTTTGAACCTTCTCTTATATTGTCTTCCTCAAGAACATATATAAGCTTCGGGAATGCCGGTGTTATCCATACGCCTTTTTCATTTTTAACGCCCTGGATACGCTGTTTTAACACTTCTTCCGTGACAAGTGCAAGGTCATCTCTTGTTCTTCCTTCCGGCACTTCATCAAGATACATAAATACAGTTACAAATGGAGCCTGTCCGTTTGTTGTCATAAGTGTTATGACCTGATACTGAATCATCTGGACACCATTTTTAATCTCATCACGCACACGCATTTCTGCAACTTCACGTACTTTTTCTTCTGTATAATCGATTCCTGCCTTTTCAAATTCTTCACGCACTTTTCTGATAAACTTTTCACGGCTTATCTGTACAAATGGTGCAAGATGTGCAAGGCTTATGCTCTGTCCGCCATACTGTGAACTTGCAATCTGGGCAATTGCCTGTGTGGCAATATTACATGCAGTAGAAAAACTATGTGGCTTTTCAAGCATTGTCTCGCTGATTACTGTTCCATTCTGAAGCATATCTTCAAGGTTGACAAGACAGCAGTTGTGCATATGCTGTGCAAAATAATCCGCATCATGGAAATGAATAAGTCCCTGCTCATGTGCATCTACTATATCCTGTGGAAGAAGAAGTCTCTTTGTTATATCCTTGCTGACTTCACCTGCCATATAATCACGCTGGACACTGTTGACTGTAGGATTCTTGTTTGAATTTTCCTGTTTTACTTCTTCATTATTGCACTCAAGAAGACTTAAAATCTGCTCATCTGTTGAATTAGACTTTCTTACAAGTGCTCTCTTATAGCGGTATGTTATATACTTTCTCGCTACTGCAAATGCACGAAGGTTCATTATCTGATTCTCAACCAGATCCTGAATCTCTTCAACACTCAATGAGCGGTTCATCTCCTGACATATGTCTTCAACATTTTTGCTTATCATCTCAATCTGTTCATCTGATAATCTTTCACTGTGTACTACCTCATTATTGGCTTTTGAGACTGCCGCCATTATCTTATCAATATCAAATGTAACTTCTGTTCCGCTTCTTTTAATAATTTTCATACTTTCCCCATTCCTTACTATCAAGCTAAATCTTATACTATCTAAAATTTTGCCGCAATAATTGTAATTGCGGCAAAATGACCTTGTTCAATCTTATCTCATGAACAAGGTCAATTATACAATATATAGGGTATACAGTCAACAATACTATCAATATATAGCACAGTCATCTGTCCCAATATCATTTAATGCCATAGAGCTTAATACAGCTGCAAATATTCTCGCACAGTCAATCTCATAATTAGCCCACTGGGAAGCCTCCCTGCATTTATTAAATGTAACAAGCCCCTTTATATTTCTCTTATCTCCGATATAACACTGTATCGTGGATGCAATTCTTTCTGCCTTCATGCGTCCGCAAAAATCAGGTGTTATATCTGAAAATGTATCAGCAAAACCTATCTGCAGAAATCTTTCATTCTCGCCCATAAGTTCCTGAAATTCTTCTGAAAATACATACATTGCATCTTGTGCTTCCGGAATATCCGAACCAAATGAATATACCTTTTTCATTCCTTCACCATAGTAAATATTAATATTATCTATTCCGAATGTATCTTTCATATGTCTCATGGCATCAAGGACTGCTTTACGGCTGTCAGTCACTGCACTTTCCATAAACGAAGCGATATTTTTTAATTCTCTTATCTCTCTTGGATTATTCATTGCATTAAGCTGGCTCTTGTTAAGCATAGCCTCATATGACGCTCTGTGCATCTCATCCCTGAAAAATACATATCTGTCTCTACCCTTTTCTTTTGCTATATAAAGACAGCAGTCAGCTTTTTTGAATAAACTTTCATAGTCTCTGCCGTTGACAGGGAATATAGACGCACCAATGGAACATGTAATGGAAAGATTCTCAAAATCTTCTGCAAATTCCCACTTAATCTGCGTTCTTATTGCTCTGAGCATTCCGCGGAGCACCTGGTCATCATCAAGTCCATTAAATACAATCATAAATTCATCGCCGCCGATTCTGCCTATCACACCATCCTCGCCAACAATCTCCTTTAATCTGCCACCAACTCTTGCAAGCACTTTATCACCATAAAGATGACCAAATGTATCATTGACCGATTTAAAGTGGTCAACATCAAGAATTGCTATTACAATCCTCTTCTCTTTTTCTTCAGCCAGCCTCTTCTTTGCATATTCTGTGATTGTCTTTTTATTATATACACCTGTAAGTGAATCGTACTGGAGTTCGTTCATTATCTCCATAGCAGTGCTGGCATGTCCGACCGACTCATCTGATACAACTCTTCCGACTATAATTTTATTGCCGTTGCTCTCATTATGTACAGTTCCAATGAATCTGACAGCTTCAAATATATCACTCTGCGTTCTTATTGCACAATTCATCTTTATCGAAAAACTGTCAGCATATGTTTTCATATTAAGCACAAGTGTATCGAGCATAGCTTTCTCATCATATTTTACATAACCCTTTGAAAGCATTTCCCTCTTCCACAGGTCTATATCCATATCATAAAGAATAATCCTGTTAAATCTGTCATACTTGAACATCTTAAACATATTAGTCGCTTTGTCATATATAAATGCAAATTCATCAGTGAGGCTCATAAGAAGCCTTACTCTTGAAAGGCTGTCCATTGCGACTTCATAATCACCAACAGATTCATCTATATCAATTATCTCAACACCTATATTGCGTCTGTTCTCAATCATACCTTTTTCTGTATGGATTCTCATAATATTGTAACGCCACTCATTATTTTTCTTTTTCAGGCGGAAAACTTCTTCACCCCCCGTAAAAGACTTATCTTCAACAAACTTCTTAAATGATTCAACATCATCCGGATGAATATAATCCGTAATCTTAAAGCTTCTCAGTGCTTCACTCCCAAGATAACTTGTAAATCTTTTGTTAGAGACAAAAATATTATATTTATCATCAAATGATGCCAGTCTTCTTTCAAGCCTGCTGCCCTCATGATTTTCGACACTAATGTCAAAATCTCCACTTTGATTATCAGCCATGTCAATATTCCCTTCCTGATTGTAAAATTTCGACGGTGTGCTGCCGTCATCCCGCACAATTACAGTTTTTATTATATGACTTAAGTCCTGCCTTTGCAAGTTTATTTATACAATTTAAACAAATCCTACAAAATATGACATGATTTTTTGGGTATATTCACACATAAATATATTAACTTTTGCAATCTGGGGCTTTGGTACCAATACACTATATTGTATTTGTTTTTTAACTGCCTTATGTTATAATACAACATGTTGTTGGTCTTACACTATTTATGATTTGACCAGAGCGTGAATTTATCATTATTATGAGGAGGTTTTTACATGGAACGCGTGAAAATGAGCAAAGTAGAGGTATCACACGGAAACACGGCAAAGAAGTTTCCAGTATACGAAATTTATCTTGATGGGGTTATTGTTACAAAGGTATCTGATGAATCAGATGCAATGGAGATGGTTTCACGCTGGCAGGAAATTTACAAATAAAGCAAAGCAGGTATTTAAGTCTTATGGAATTGTTTCCCGGCAAACTTAAATACCTGCTTATTTTTTTCTTGATTAACATTAAAATCATGCTTTTTCCGGAATTTCTTTAAGAAGCTTCGCAACATCTTCTTTGCTTCCTATTATCTTTACATGGTCTGCTTCCTGTAAGGCATAGTCAACCTTAGGCATGACCATGACATTGCCGTCACTCTGTATAATCGCAATAACATTTACATTATATACAGCACGCACATCTATCTCTTTGAGGCTTTTTCCAACCCATGACGGAACTATGGGAATTTCATATATTGAATACTCATCTGAAATCGATATGTAGTCATATACATTATGTGCCGTACAACGCTCCGCAAGATTAACAGCAACATCCCTGTCAGGATAGATAACCTCATCTGCACCGTTTTTTAATAAAAACTTTGCCTGAATATCGCGACATGCCATGCTTATGACATATTTTGCACCCATCTCCTTTACAAGGCTTGTCACTTCAAGGCTGCTCTGGAAATCCTGTGCAATGCAAACTATAACAAGGTCAAAATTTGCAAGACCTACTGACTTTAAAACATCAGGATTGGTACAGTCACCGACTCTCGCTGTCGTAACAAGCGGAAACATGTCTCTTATGCTGTCCTCTTCCTTATCTACAACCATAACTTTATTATCTAACTCTATAAGTCTGTTCACAAGGTGATGCCCAAATCTTCCAACGCCTATAACAAGTATTGATTTCACTTTACGCCTCCAAAATAATAATATCTTTTACAAATATATCATAACATACATTTCACAATCTATAACATCTTCTTTTTGTGAAGTATCCAAAGTGTTATAACACATATAATTACAATTATGCCACATACTATCTCAAATCCGAATGGCACTTTCGCAAACGGAACCCATCTCTCATCAAGATTCATGCCATATATTCCCGATATAATTGTGGGAATTGTTGTTACAAGTGTTATAGATGTAAGATATTTCATTACTGTATTCAGTCTGTTATCCATAACCGATGCAAGAAGTTCTCTTGTACCGTCAATAATATCCCTGTAAATAGTTGTCATCTCGATAGCCTGCTGGAATTCGACCATTGCATCTTCAAGAAGCTCCATATCTTCAGGATACTGCTCTATTCTTTTATATCTTCTCAATCTTTCAAGGACTATGCTGTTAGACCGTAATGATGTTGCAAAGTATACAAGAGTTGATTCAAGTTCGTGAAGTTCTATTATATCGCCGTCTTTTGTATTTTCACCGGCACGCTCTTCTATCTCGATTCTTTTCTTGTCTATTCCTCTAAGATATGCCTGATACATGGTCGCAGAACGCAGTAGAATCTGATATATGAAACGCATCTTCTTCTTTGTGCTGAAATCCTTCATTTTATTTAATATAAAATAGTCAACAACAGGCGTATTCTCACGACATACTGTTATAATCGCATTCTGCTTCAGAATTATGCCAAGCGGGATTGTTGTATACATCTTTTTCTCATGTCTTACTTCCGGAGAAGGAATATCAACAAGAATCAAAGTGTAACCATCTTCAAGACTGATACGTGAACTTTCTTCATCATCCATTGCAGTCGCAAGATCATCAAGTTCTATTTCATATTGCTCTGCTACTCTTGACAATTCGTTACTCGTCGGGTCAACCATCTGGACCCATACGCCGTCACGAAAATCAGTAAGTTTATTTAAAACACGCTCATCAGTCCTGTAAATATTAAGCATACAATCTATTCTCCCGCTTTTTTGTCATCACAGTCATTGCCATGATGCATGGTACAGGCTGAGCAATTGCCATCACATCCGCCGTTACCGCCAATTTTTTTATTTCTCATATAAGTGACTGCAACATAGATTCCTATAACGATTACAAGAAGGATTGCACCACTTATTATATTTGACATACCAGCCATAATTTCTCCTTTTCAGACATTTATTAAATCTTTATCATGCAGTAAAATTATTTATATTAACTTTAACACTAAATGCACTAAAAATGCAACACTCCATGCAATTAAACATTGAATTGCCGCAACCATAAACGCTGCTTTTTTTGTGCCCATCTCTCTTCTTACTGAAGCAATAGCTGCAACACATGGTGTGTAAAGCAATGTAAACACAAGAAATACAAGTGCTGTCTTTGTTGAAAACATTGTTCCAAGAAGTGCTGTGTCTCCTCCAAGAAGCACTGTAAGAGTGCTGACAACGCTCTCTTTAGCTGTAAATCCCGTAATAAGTGCTGTAGAAATTCTCCAGTCATTAAATCCGAGCGGTGCGAAAACAGGTGCAATTAATCCGCCAATAAGTGCAAGAAGGCTGTCTTTTGAATCTGTCACAACATTAAGCCTTACATCAAATGTCTGTAAAAACCATATAACAATAGTTGCAAGGAATATTATTGTAAATGCTTTTGTTATAAAATCTTTTGCTTTTTCCCATATAAGCTGCATTACACTTTTAGGACTTGGAAGCCTGTAATTTGGAAGTTCCATTACAAAAGGAACCGGCTCACCTTTAAATGCTGTTTTTTTCAAAACAAGTGCATACAGGATACCTGTAATTATTCCCATAAAATACAATCCAATCATAACAAGCACTTTATATTTTGGAAAAAATGCGTATGTAAACAATGCATATATCGGAAGCTTTGCCGAACAGCTCATAAACGGTGTGAGAAGAATTGTCATCTTTCTGTCACGTTCTGATGCAAGTGTTCTTGTTGACATTATCGCAGGAACCGAACAGCCGAAACCTATAAGCATAGGCACAAAACTTCTGCCTGAGAGACCTATTTTTCTAAGCAGCTTGTCCATAACGAATGCAATTCTCGCCATATATCCGCTGTCTTCAAGAATTGATAAAAAGAAGAACAGCACAACTATTACAGGCAGGAATGACAGAACACTTCCCACACCTGCAAATATACCATCAATCACAAGTGAATGTACTACCGGATTGATTCCAAATGCTGTAAGTCCGGCATCACATACGCCTGTGAACCAGTCGATTGCCATGCTTAGCAGATCTGAAAGTCCAGCACCTATAACACCGAATGTAAGCCAGAAAACAAGTGCCATAATTCCTGCAAAAGCCGGAAGTGCAGTATACTTTCCTGTAAGAAAACGGTCAATTTTTACACTTCTTGCATGTGCCTTGCTCTCCACAGGCTTTACAACTGTACTTGAGCAGACTTTCTCTATAAAGTTAAAACGCATATCCGCAAGTGCCGCCTCACGGTCTTTGCCACACTCATTTTCCATCTCCGAAATGATATGCTCCAGAAGTTCTTTTTCATTTTCATCAAGTGCGAGCTGGGTCATTATCAGCTTATCGCCTTCCATAAGCTTTGTGGCTGCGAATCTTACAGGGATTTTTGCCTTTGCAGCATGGTCTTCTATAAGATGTACCACTGCATGTATTCCACGATGTACAGCTGCAAGACCATTTTCTGCATTGGCATCACAAAAATCAAGCCTTCCTGGACATTCATCATATCTTGCAACATGTACAGCATGCTCTATAAGCTCGTTTATACCCTCATTTTTTGCTGCTGAAATCGGTACAACCGGAATACCAAGCGTATTTTCAAGTTCATTAATTCTTATTGTTCCGCCATTTTCTCTTACTTCATCCATCATATTAAGTGCAAGCACCATAGGAATATCCATCTCTATAAGCTGCATTGTCAGATAAAGATTTCTCTCTATATTAGTTGCATCAACAATGTTGATAATTCCACGAGGATGATTTTTCAAAAGAAAATCTCTTGTAACAATCTCTTCACTCGTATAAGGTGAAAGCGAATAAATACCCGGTAAATCTGTAACAGAAGCCTCCGGATGATTTCTTATCGTTCCATCTTTTCTGTCAACTGTAACACCCGGGAAATTGCCTACGTGCTGGTTGGAACCTGTAAGCTGGTTGAAAAGTGTCGTTTTTCCGCAATTCTGGTTGCCGATAAGCCCGAATGTAAGAGGCTCTCCCTCTTTTAGTTCATCGCCCGACTTTCTTACATGATATATTCCCATCTCGCCTACCTGCGGATGTGGAATATCCTTCTCATGCTTATGCTGTCTCTCAACATAATCACTGTCATGTATATCCTGTATATCAATTCTTGCTGCATCAGCTTTTCTTAACGTAAGCTCATATCCTCTTATTCTTAACTCGACAGGGTCACCCATAGGTGCAACCTTCATAAGAGTGACTTCCGTTCCCGGTATAAGCCCCATATCAAGAAAATGGCGTCGTAATGCTCCTTCTCCGCCAACGCTCTGTATAACTGCGTCCTTGCCAACCTGAAGTTCATCTAATGTCATGCTTTTTCTCCAAATCATTAATTTTTATTTGAGAATAAATTATTGAAAATTTTTCTCATTAGTTATTTGGATTTATTATTAATCATCTTCCTCGCTTTGTCAAACTCTCCTGTCAATGATTTTAACATTCTTCTAAGCATAATCTTTGTTTCTCTGTCAAGTGAGCTATACATCTTTAATGCGGAACCTGCAAAATTGAACCTGTCTGCCGACAAATCGGACAGATTAACTGCACCGCTCGACGTTATAATTGCAAAAAGCGTCTCTACAAATTCACTTCTCTGCGTACGTGAAAGCCCATTAATCCAGTTACTCAACGCTTCATTAAGCATTCTGCTCGTCCTGTCAACACTCTTTACTGTCTCAAATCTGTTACCACATACCTGCCACGACATTGCATCATGCTGCATTATTCCTGTCTGGGAACTTTTTACTATCATATACTTCTCTTCATGTTCCAAAAGCATGCCAACCACAGAATGTTCAGGTACTATTGTCTTAATCTTTGGTAACATCTGCCTGTATTCTTCACTCTCTATCATTTCACGGTCAAAACCCGGTCCGTCATTATTGTATACAGCTATAATTCTTCTTTTCAGTGACGGCTTTGCTTTCACTGCTGCATATATCGCAAGATTTCCACCTTTTGAATGACCTCCGAGTCTTATTTTGCGTCTTGAATACTTTATCGTCTCATTGACATATTCCGCTGCTTCAAGCTGTGACGGTATAGGCCGGATGAAACTCATGTTAAAATCTTCTTTCCATCCGATAAGCGAATCATCTGTCCCCATAAACGAAACATATATCGAGCCGTCTCCGGGTTCTGCCGTAAACGCACCGAACTGTACCTGTTTTTCCTCATTATTGTGAAGTGCATAATTGCCAAGCAGCATATCTGCAAATCTTTTTGTATGTGCCATTTTTTTCATAAAAAACGGAGCATACCATATAAATGATTTCACAAGTTTTAATTCTTCTTCATCATGCAGTTCAAAAAAATCATGACATGCCTGTTTAAGTGTTATTTTTTCACCGCTGCCAGCAGCCGGAATTATGTCTTTAAAATCGACATATGCAAGCTCTGCAAGAATCAGGTTATCAACAAGATTGAATTCATCCTGCTCAAAAGTCAAATCACCACGCCATAAAAGATAGTCCTCAATATTAGCCATATGTCCCTCCTCCCTGTTATGCGGGCATCCGCCAAATTTCCATGCAATCACATCCTTTGGCACGTTGCCCGTATTAAAACAAAAAAGAAGCCAGCATTCAACTGACTTCTTAAAACAAGAGCGCGAGACGGGGATCGAACCCGCGACCCCCTCCTTGGCAAGGAGGTGCTCCACCACTGAGCCACTCGCGCATATATTCACTTGCGTTCTTTTCTCTAATGACGAACGCAAGTGTTATTCTACATGCTTTTACTTAACTTGTCAATAGAATTTTTGAATTTTTTTATATTTTTTTAAAATCTTCAATCAGGCTGCCAAATACATTCAATGCATCCTGTATAACATCCGGCTTTGACATGTCAATTTTACAAAGTGAAAGAAGCTCAATCGGATGCATGCTGCTTCCTCCTTTAAGAAATTCTCTGTAACCATGAAGAACTTCTTTATCACCATTTATAATCTTTGTAGCTATGGCAACTGCTGCCGAAAATCCTGTTGCATACTGATATACATAAAATGGCGTATAAAAATGAGGTATTCTGGCCCACTCATATGCAATCTCTTCATCTATAACCATATCTTTGCCGAAATATTTTTCATTAAGTTTTTTATATGTGCCACAGAGCGATTCTGCATTGAGAACTTCTCCATCCTGTGCCATGCGGTGTGTAATCATCTCAAACTCTGCAAACATTGTCTGTCTGAAAAGTGTACCTTTAAACTGTTCAAGATAATGTCCGTAAAGATACTTTTTCTCCTCATCCGACCGGCTGTGTTTCAAAAGATAATCTATAAGTATTACCTCATTGCATGTCGATGCAACTTCCGCAACAAATATCTTATATCCTGCATAAGTATATGGCTGTGTCTCATTTGAATAATACGTATGCATTGCATGGCCTGTCTCATGGATAAGTGTAAATATGTCATTGAGCGTCTCTGTATAATTGAGAAATATATAAGGATGTGTTCCATATGCTCCCCACGAAAATGCACCGCTTCTCTTGCCGTCATTTTCGTATACATCTACCCATCCGCTCTCATATCCTTTTTTTACCTGTGAAACATAATCATCACCGAGTATTTTAAGTGCATCAAGAACAGTCTCTTTTGCATTTTCATATGAAACTTTTACCGTATAATCAGATGTGAGCGGTGCGTATATATCATAAAAATGAAGCTCATCGACACCAAGTGTCTTTTTTCTTAATGATACATAATCATGCATTTTATCAAGATTATTATTGACTGTATCTATAAGATTGGTATACACACTCTCCGGTATAAATGAACCTGACAGATACATCTGAAGTGTAGACTCATAATTTCTTGCATTTGCAAAAAATACTGCCTGCTTCACGTTGCCATAATATGACGCTGCCAGCGTATTAATATATGACTTATACTGTCTGTAAAGTGCATAAAAAGCCTCTTTTCTTACATTTCTGTCCCTGCTTTCCATAAATACAGAAAATCCTGCACTTGTAAGCTCCTTCTCATCGCCATGTTCATCATGTACTTTTCCAAACTTTACATCTGCATTATTAAATTTTGAAAAAATATCAGAAGGACTGTCAGCCATCTGTGATGCCATTGCAAGCAGCTTTTCCTCTTTTTGTGAACATGTATGCTCTTTTTTAGCAAGCATATCACAAAGAAGATGCCTGTATGGCTTTATCTTGTCACTGTCAAGAAATCGTGCGACTTTGTCATCATCAGCTGCCATTATCTCCGGCACAAGAAACGAATATTTCTCACTCATCTTTACTGCGAGCATCTGTGCTTTGCCGGACATCTGCTGATAAGTGCCATCAGATGTATCTTCATAATACCTCATAAATGCATATACATACAGTCTCTCAGTTATATAATCGTCTTTTTCAGATTCTGAAAGTGCATCCGCAAGTGTATCGGCACTGTCCATCACACATCCTTCAAAGCTGCTCTTTTCCTGTGTGCTTTTCAATGCTTTTTCATAATCATTATTCCACAGTTCATCACTGCTATACAAATCTTTGACACTCCATTTGTATTCGTCTGATATTTCACTTCTTTTCAATTATGCCACACTCCATATCTTTTATTTATCTATTTATCCTCCGGAAGATATACCGAACAAGCTATTGCCAGTGCTCCATATCCAATATGGCATGCAACACTTAAAGACAGCGGATCCATATGAAAATCAAGCTGTGGGTATTCTTCCTTAACAATCTCTGCCCATTCTTCTGCCTCTTCACGGTTGCCTGCATATGCAGCCTCCATATGTACTCTTCCTTTTTTGAAGCTGTCAGCAAATCTTTTTTCCATATCATCTGCCATTGCTTTTAACATAATCTTCTTAGCTGATGCCTTTCCTCTTGCTTTTGCATAAGCATCAAGCTTTTCTCCCTGTATCTGTAATACAGGATTAAGTCTTAAAACTGTTCCTATTGCTGCAGCGGCTGGCGTAATTCTTCCGCCTTTTTTAAGATATTTTAATGTGTCAAGTGTTATATATATGCTTGATTCCATCTTTTCTCTTTCAAGAATCTCTTTTATCTCAAGAGCACTGTAACCCTTTTTTGCAAGATTAAGTGCATCAATTACTGACTGTCTCTGCGTAACTGATATTCTCTGGTTATTGACTACATGAACCTTTCTGTCATACTCATCAGCAAGCATTGTAGCTGTCTGGCATGTTCCTGAAAGTCCGCTTGACATCGGTATGAATACTATCTCATCATAATCTTTCAAAAGCTTGTCAAAATATTCCTGAAGTTCCCCGACTGAAGGCTGAGATGTTGAAATATCAGCATCTTCCTGCAGTTTTTTGTAAAACTCTTCCTGTGTAAGATTGATATCTTCAAAATATTGCTCACCATCAATAAAAAACGGCATAGGAATTACCGTAACTCCCATTTCTTTAGATTGTGCCTGTGTTATGCCGCTATTACTGTCTGTAAGTATTGCAACTTTGCTCATATTTGCTTTACCCCTTTATTTATAATAATCTTCATAATAATCAATTTATCTTGTATATTGTACCTTACTTTTTATTTTGCTACAATACATTTATTCAAATTTTCAACATAAAAGCAGGGGAATTGGTAATATGACACAGATTATAAATGATTTTATAGATAAAAACGGATTTGATGCACCTTATGACATTGATGATACATGTATTACATCCTGTACCTTTGACAACGGCTGTCTTATCGGCTTTTGTGCAATCCGCGGAAATGAACTGACCGGCTTTGTTGCAGATTCTTACAGACATCATGGAATATTCAGCCGTCTTGTCAGAACCGCCGCTGACAAGTTTTTTGCCAAAAACAGCGACAGTTTTTTGTACTTTGAAGCACCTTCATTTTATGAATCACTCATTAAAAAACACGACAATATAAAATATTATTACAGTGAATATCTTATGGAACTGGATTTTAATGATTATACACGTTTAAAATGTGCTGTTCCTGAGGGATTGCATGAATATGAATCGTTTTTTTCAGATGATAATACTGATTATCTTTTATACATGAATGATGATGCGGCCGAGCCATGTGCGGTTTGTTCCATTGACTATGGCGAAAAACAGACCTGCATATATGATGTATATGTTGATGAAGATATGCGTAATAAAGGGGTTGGAACTTTTTTTATTGCCAATCTTTTAAATGATTATTTTGAAAACAATAAAAATCCGCTTGTTTTACAGGTCAGCAGCAAAAATGCCGCAGCCGTGAAGTTATACAAAAAAGCCGGATTTAATATAACTGAACAGCTTGATTACTGTGCGTTATACAAAAACCCGGCTTAATACTTTTAGATAATATCCAGATTGCCTATTTTGACGCAATTACGTCTGTCATATCATACATTCCTGCCGGCTTTCCTGCAAGGAACTTGGCAGCTTCTATCGCACCTTTGGCAAATACTGATTTTGAATATGCTGTGTGAGTGAATTCTATAACTTCATCCTCACCGGCAAATATTACATCATGAACACCTACGATTGTTCCGCCACGGACTGCACTGATTCCGATTTCTTTAGGGTCACGCTTTTTATGTTCCTGGCTTCTGTCATATTTATAATAGTATTCGTCTCCGGCAACCTCTTTGATTGCATCTGCGAGTGCAAGTGCTGTACCGCTCGGTGCATCAAGTTTCTGGTTGTGGTGTCTTTCAACTATCTCTACGTCATAACCTGATGGTATAAATACCTTTGCGGCATCCTGTAAAAGTTTGAAAAGTGTATTGATACCAAGTGACATGTTAGCTGATTTTAATACAGCAACTTTACATGCACTCTCTCTTACTTTGTCAAGCTGTTCCTTTGAAAGACCTGTAGTACATACAACAACAGGAATCTGTTTTTCCACACAATAGTCAAGAAGTGCATCTTCTGCTTTAGCAGATGCAAAATCAATGACTGCGTCTGCCTTTACATCGCAGTCTTTAATTGACGCAAATACAGGATATGTGTTATGTCCGTCATCAAACGGGTCAATTCCTGCTACTATTTCTATATCATCATCTTTACTTACAAGGTCTGTTATAACTCTGCCCATATGGCCGTTACAGCCATGCATTATTACTCTGGTCATCTGTCTGCTCCTTATTTTCTGCGGTTTATATTATATTTTAATTATAACTGCTGCATTTTATTTGCTGTTTATGCAAGAATGCCATAATTTTTCATTGCTTTTTTAAGTCTTTCAAGATTTGCATCTTCCATTGGGCAAAGAGGCATTCTAAGTGGTCCTACTTCCATTCCCATAAGGTTAAGTGCATGCTTTACAGGAATCGGATTAACTTCACAGAACAGAGCATCTACAAGTTCAAGTACCTCAAACTGCATCTTTGCACTTCCTGCAACATCACCTGCAAAAAACTTTGCACATATATCATGTGTCTGCTTTGGTGCAACATTTGACAATACTGAAATTACACCCTTTGCACCGATTGACATAAGCGGAACGATAAGTCCGTCCTCGCCTGAATACATATCAAGGCATCCTTCTGCAAGTGCCATTGTCTTTGTCTCCTGTGCAAGATTGCCTGTTGCAGCCTTGATTGCAACGATATTATCTACTTCCTTTGCAAGCTTTACTGCTGTCTCCGGCTGGATATTACAGCCTGTTCTTCCCGGAACATTATACATTATAATCGGAAGGTCGATTGACTTTGCTACTGCTGTGTAATGCTCTATAAGACCTTTCTGTGTTGCTTTGTTATAGTAAGGTGTAACAACAAGACACGCATCTACTCCTGCTTTCTGTGCTTCCTGTGAAAGGTATATTGCTGTTTCTGTACAGTTTGAACCTGTACCTGCAATAACAGGAACTCTCTTTTTAACATAATCAGCAGTAAATCGGATTGTCTCTATGTGCTCCTCATGTGTGAGTGTTGAAGCTTCACCTGTTGTTCCGCATACAACAATGGCATCAGTTGAATTATTTATCTGATAATCAAGGAGTTCTCCCATTTTATCATAATTTACCTCACCGTTTTCTTTCATAGGTGTTACTATCGCAACGCCTGCACCTGTAAATATTGCCATCTTTTCCTTCTTTCTGCTGTAATACAGCTTTTCAAAACATAATTCAGAACAAAAAAGCCGGTCACGCAATGGACCAGCTTTTGATTATCATATAGATTATAATCTGTACGTAGCTCTCCATCTGCTGATGACAGTCGCAAAGCTATTGACTTTACGCCCAGCAAAACATCTGCGGCCGACATTTTACTTCGGCATCGTTTCCTTTCTTCCCTGCTTCAACTGCCTGCCGCGGCATCCATAGGAATACTGATAAACAATGCGACCTCTACTTAAATTATCTGACTTATGTTGACTATATCACTTAACACTTTTGATGTCAACTTATGGCGTTAAATAATCTTTATGAATTTATTCTATTCTTCGTCTTCAACAAAATCAATCTTACTTACAGACACTTCATAAGCAACTCGCTTCTCTGTCTCTTCCTCGTTGATTTTTTTCGTGTATTCACGGCTCTGGACTCTTCCCTGAACCTGAAGATGGCCTCCAACTTCTATTGTTGATGCGAATCTCGCATTTCGTCCCCATGCGATACATGGTATGTAATCTGATTTGCCATACGGACGATTGACTGCGATTAATATATCGGCTATTTCTCTTCCGAGCGGAGTTTTCCTGTAAATCGGCGGCTTGCATACATATCCGTCAAGATATATCTGATTTGATTTTGACTGTTCCTGCGGCATGTCGTCATCTTCTACAAACTGAAGTTCTCTTACAAATATTGATAGTATCAGTTTGTTTTTAAGTCCCTCATGTCTGTTATAAGAACGGAACTGTCCTGATACTTCAATCTTCATGCCTCTGTAATCTTTTGTCACATCAATAAGCCTTTCAGAAATCATAAGCGGTATGATATCAACCATATCACTAAGTCTGTCAACCGATACATTCACAAGGTAAAAGCCCTCTCCAAATACCTCATGGCTGAATTGGAACTCTGAGACCACCTCTCCAATAATACTAACCCTGTTGTTTTCAATCACCTTATCAAGCATAATGTATTTCTCCCTTCTTTTCCGGATACATCCCCGGTATTGTGCTTTAATTTTGTGTTCTTAAAATGTATATGTATCAGTGATTCAGATTATTACAAAAAAATATGAATTTTTTATGTCCATTTTCACGTTCAGAACACATTTTATAATTTTTTCATATTTTCACAATATAATTTAATAAAATTGTTCCTATAAATATACAATCACTTTTATATGTTCACTATTGTAATTTGGTAATATTGTGATAGAATATAAAAGTTGCTAATTATATCTTACCCGCTATATTCTCTTTTTATTTGGGAATCCTTATATACGGAGATATTGCAGAACTAAGAAAGGACTATAATTATGAAGACAAAGCGTGAAGACATACGTAACATTGCTATTATCGCTCACGTTGACCACGGTAAGACAACACTGGTTGACGAACTTTTAAAGCAGAGCGGTACTTTCCGTGAGAATCAGGAAGTTGCAGAACGTGTGATGGACTCTAATGATATTGAAAGGGAACGTGGTATCACTATTCTTTCAAAAAATACAGCCATCACTTATAAAGACACAAAAATCAATATCATTGATACACCGGGCCATGCCGATTTCGGCGGAGAAGTTGAGCGAGTTCTCAAGATGGTAAATGGTGTTGTTCTTGTTGTTGATGCTTTTGAGGGTGTAATGCCTCAGACTAAGTTCGTACTCCAGAAGGCTCTTGACCTTGACCTGTCAGTTATTGTTTGTATCAACAAGATTGACCGTCCTGAAGCAAGACCTAATGAAGTTATCGACGAAATACTTGAACTTTTCATTGACCTTGATGCCAATGAAGACCAGCTCGACTGCCCATTTATCTTTGCATCAGCAAAATCAGGTTATGCTATGGCAGACCTTAATGATGAAAGAAAAGACATGCAGCCATTATTTGAATGTATCGTTAATAACATTCCGGCACCTGAAGGTGACCCTGATGCTGACACACAGATGCTTATATCTACTATTGATTACAACGAATTCGTCGGCCGTATCGGTGTAGGTAAGATTGATAACGGCAGCCTCAAGGTTAATCAGGAAGTTATGATTGTAAACCATCATGACCCTTCTGTTAAGAAGAGAGTACGTGTAACAAAGCTCTATACTTTCAACGGACTTAACAAAGTTGAGGTAAACGAGGCATCATTTGGTGATATCGTAGCTGTATCAGGTATCGCAGATATCCATATCGGTGATACACTCTGTTCAGTTGACAATCCTGTTGCCATTCCGTTCCAGAAGATTTCAGAGCCTACTCTCTCTATGGACTTTATGGTTAATGACAGCCCTCTTGCCGGCAAGGAAGGCAAGTTTGTAACATCAAGACATATCCGTGACAGACTTTTCAGGGAATTAAATACTGATGTCAGCCTTCGTGTTGAGGATAATCCGGGTTCTGAAAATTCATTCAAGGTTTCAGGACGAGGCGAACTTCATCTTTCTGTTCTTATTGAAAATATGAGACGTGAAGGATATGAATTTGCCGTAAGTAAAGCAGAAGTTTTATATCATACTGATGAGCGTGGCAGAAAGCTTGAGCCAATGGAACTTGCTTATATTGATGTTCCTGACGAATTCTCAGGTTCTGTAATCCAGAAGCTCAGCCAGAGAAAGGGTGAACTTCTTGGAATGACACCTATCAATGGTGGTTATACAAGATTACAGTTCTCTATCCCTTCAAGAGGACTTATCGGTTACCGTGGCGAATTCCTTACAGATACTAAAGGTAATGGTATCATCAATACTTCATTTGAAGGATATGAACCATATAAGGGTGATATTTCATACAGAAAGACCGGTTCCCTTATTGCATATGAAGATGGTGAAGCTGTAACTTACGGTCTTTTCAACGCACAGGACCGCGGTACTCTTTTCATCGGACCGGGTGAGAAGGTTTATGCCGGTATGATTGTCGGCGAAAACCCACGTACAGAGGATATTGAGGTAAACGTATGTAAGACAAAGCACCTTACTAACACACGTTCTTCAAGTGCCGATGAAGCATTAAGACTCGTTCCGCCTAAGATTTTAAGTCTTGAGCAGGCTCTTGATTATATTGATACAGATGAACTTCTCGAAGTTACACCTAATCATTTAAGAATCCGTAAAAAGATTCTTGATTCAACATTAAGATACAGAGCAAATAAAAAATAAAAAAATTTTTAAAATACCACTTTTCAAGGCAATGTTTTTATTGTATAATGCAAATAAATAAAAAACATTCCGTTGATAAAATCCACTGTGATTTTGTCTGGTGAAAATACGCATTACTGGAGGTTATAAGATAATGGAAAGCGATTTAGGAGCAAAAGTTAAAAAGTTAAGAATTTCTCACGGATTAACACAGGAAGATGTTGCAAAGGCACTCGATGTTACTCCTGGATACATCAGCAATGTTGAAAATGGAAGAAACCTTATGACATTAAGAATGTTATCATATTATGCTGAACTTACAGGTGTATCTCTTGATTACCTTGCAGGCAGCGTTGATAAGAGCTATCAGAATACAGCTCTTGACAATGAGATTATGCAGATTGTCCAGAAGCTTGATGCTGATACAAAGGAGAAGCTTATCTCAACTCTTAGAATCTGGGAAAAGAAAGAAGCTTAATTTATCTTTTATAATATTAATGGCTGTGCAGATATTGCACAGCCATTTTTTTCTGAATTTATTAACTCTGGATTTTTTTCATTCTGTAGAACTCACCTTTTAATTCCATAAGTTCATCAAATGTTCCGTATTCAACACAGTGTCCCTCACTTATTACTGCTATTTTATCTGCATCTTTTATTGTTGAGAGTCTGTGTGCAACTATAAATGTCGTCCTGTCTTTTGTAAGATTGTTGAGTGCTTCCTGTATAAGCTTTTCTGATATACTGTCAAGTGCCGACGTCGCCTCATCAAGGACAATTACTCTTGGATTTCTTATAAGTGCCCTTGCTATTGAAACACGCTGTCTCTGTCCACCTGACAATTTACCGCCGTGTTCCCCGACTTCCGTATCAAGTCCGTCAGGCAGGCTCTCAACCAGATCAGTAAGATTTGCCGCCTTAACAGCCTCATTCAGGGCTTTTTCATCAACATTGTCAACTCCATACGTTATGTTGTCTCTGAGCGTTCCTGAGAACAATATGGACGTCTGAGGCACAACTGCAAGGTACTTACGATATGTTCTTAAATCTATATCTTTCATATCATTGCCGTCAAGGAGTACCTGTCCGCTGTCTGCAATGTTAAATCCTATCGCAAGATTAAGTATTGTCGACTTTCCGGAACCCGATTCACCTACGAGTGCTATTGTCTCTCCCGGTGTAACATGAAGGTTAAAATTGTTAAGAACGTGTGCCTCTGAATTATTGTATCTGAAGCATACATTTTTGAAATCAAATTCGCCCTTTACACCGCTAAGCTTCTTCTTTCCTTCGTTATGTTCAATATCATCGGCAAGAAGGACTTCACCAATAGAATTTACTGACTCAACGCCCTTCGCTATTGTCGGTATGAGTGTTATAAATGCAGATACCTGATTTACTATTGTTGCAAAATAACTCTGGTAAAGCGTTATATCACCGGCAAGTATGTTTCCTTTTAATGCAAGAATTCCTGTAAATGCAAGACATAATACCTGGAATATCTGGAATATTGCCCAGCCTACAGAACCAAACAGCGACTGGATAACATCAAGTTTGTAACCTTTTTCAGCAACCGTAAACAGCTGGTTGCTCATTCTTTGTATCTCTTTTTCTTCAAGTGCATGTGCCCTCGTAACCGGAATAAGTTCAACCATTTCCATTACCTGGGCGGATGTCTCTTCCATTTCATGCCTGAACTCATAATTACGCTTTCTCATTATATTCCTGAAAAATACCATTGTAAGTGCCGCAAGCGGTGTTGTTACAAGGAAGAACAAAAATACAACAAGACTTTTTGAAATTGTAACCGCCAATGCCACCGATATATTGAGTGCAATATTGAGCGTGCTGATTAAAAGCTGTGTGGAAAGCATCTCAACCGCTTCAACATCACGCATTATCTTCGACTGCAGTCGTCCTGACTGTGTCTCTTTGTGATATGAAATTGAAAGCTGCTGGAGTTTTCTTACAAGTGCTTTTCTAAGTCCAGTCTCAGCGTAACGCGTCGCAAGTGACTTGTACCTTGTATACATATAATTGGTTGGTACATTAAGTATTATAAGTCCTATCATTATTATTGAATAGAATATAGTGTTCTGGTATGTATCGGGACTGTGCGTTGTCACATCATTAATTATATTGGCTGTTACAATAGGCAGCACCCATACAGGGCAGTGCTTTATGAAAAAGAAAAACACTGCCGCAGCAAATTTGTGATAGTTGCCTTTATAAAGCCGTATGAGTATTATAAGCGGATGCTTTTTATGTTTTTTGTAACATTCGATAAACCAGTTATCAACATCAATTCCTTTAGGTGCATGTAAATTCATTTTTTTCACCACTTATTTTATAATTTTGTCAACATTTCCAGTTACTACAGGTTCACCTTCACATCCTGTAATATTTACATTTTTAAGTATAAGTTCTTTGGCATTATTTATTATAAGCCCCTGTTTTACTGCCTCATCACATCCAAGCATCATCGCAGCGACACCCGGTTTTGCATCCTTAGCATATGTAAAATCAATATTTTCAAATGTAAGCTTTTCAATCTTGCTTTCTGGTAATCCATAAATATAAGCTCCTGCTACATGGCAGTTTGACGCTTTTATATTCCTGAATGTAAGACGCTTGATTGACGGTGTTCTGTCATCGACAGGAAGCGGCTCTTTTGAACCAACATAATTAGTCTTTCCGTCAGGATCACAGAAATAAAAACTGTTTACAACAAATGGCGTCATTACATTATCCATATCAATATTTTCAAATGAAATATCATCAAGAACTGATAATTTGCCTCTGCCTCGTCTTGTCTTTACACGGAGACCTCTGTCTGTATTCATAAACAGGCAGTCCGTAATATGAACATTCTTTACACCGGCAGCAATCTCACTTCCGACTGTTACGGCACCATGTCCGTCTCTCATGCAGCACTGTCTTACAGTCATGTCTGATGTCGGAATCTCGTATTTGCGTGCCTGATATATCTTTCCTGATTTTATAGCAATACAGTCATCACCAACTGAGATATATGTACCGAGTACAAGTACATCCTGGCAGCTCTCAGGATCAAGTCCGTCTGTGTTATGTGAATTGGCAGGATTCTTAATCTTTACATCTATGAATTTGAGGTGGTTGCTGAAATATGGATGTATTGTCCATGATGGAGAATTCTGTACTGTTATTCCGTGCATCATTACATTATTGCAATGGTTGATGAAAAACAATCTCGGTCTCCATGCTGTATTTCTTATTTTGCAGTTATTCCACCAGTTTTCAAATGTCGTATTGCCATCAATTGTACCTTCACCTGTAATAACTACATTTTCTGCATTGATTCCGCAAAGAATTGCCGAAAAACAGTCAAGCGGATTTCCTTCCCATGAACCAAGATTATATTCTTCTTTCTCATCATATGATTCAATAACACCCGGAAGTATCGGGAATTTGTCTCTTTCTGTAAATGCAGATAATACTGCTCCTTTTGCAAGTTCAAGTGTTAAATCGCTTTTTAAAAATACACTTGAAACCTTATATTCACCTTCCGGAACAAGGACTCTTGAATCCTTAGGGCATGCCATAATTGCACACTGGATTGCATTTGTATCATCATGCACACCATCACCCAATGCACCAAAATCGCGTACATTTAATGTTACAAATTCATATTTTGTATGAATATTTACCTCGTTTGTTTTCTGACCATTATATACAGCATACACATTGTAATCTGTATCAGGTTTTAAATCAAAAAGTGATGTTATAACCTTATTACTTTCCATATATTTTTCGTCATTGACATATATATCATACTGCGATTCTGTATAAAATTTTCCTGATTCAGTAAGCTCTAAAACAGCACTTCTTGCTGTATTTGTAACTAATTTTAACTCCATAATCTGCCTCCGTTATTACGTCCATAATCCTGATAATCTCTGTTCCTTACTACCTCGCTGTAGCACAATGCAAACTCAGCTGCATCTTTTTCTGACACATCACTATATTTTTCATATATTGCAAGTGCTGCATCTTCATATTTTTCTGTCAGAACCGCTTTCATACGGCAGCCTTTGAGCAATGCATATGCAAATACAAGTTCATATGGAGCTTTTGCAGGATTTTTTTCTGCACCGGAAATACCTGTTGCAAGAACATCTTTTACTGTCTCTTTATAATAATCCATAAGCTGTCTGTATATCTCATAGAGTGCCTGATCCATGACTTCCATTGTATCAATAAGTGCTGCACTGTAATAACATAATGCTTCAAGTGCATCACTGTCCTTGAATGCTTTGCTGGATGTATTTTTATACAAATCTTCATGAATTACATTATACTGTGCAATTATGTCATTATAATGTTCTTTTCCATCATCTCTTGTCTCATAATTCATATAGAATACCTGACTTGCATATGTCTGGCAAAGACATGCTTTTCCGTCAACATCCGTAAAATATCCTTTTTCACTTCTCTTCTGTGAATTAAGCTGTGCTGCCATCTTTATTGCAGCCTTTTCATATTCATCTTTTCCTGTGTAATCTTTTGCTGCATATAATACATTGGCCAGCAACAGATTAGTCAAATCATTATCATTTCCTGCAAATCCTTCTTCGATACCGCAGTCACAGCATTTATCAATGCCTTTTACAAGAAACTCTCCAAACTTCTCGTTTTTTGTGGCAAAATAAACTTTTGCAGCACTGTTTAAAATCATTGCCTTATTCCAGTTATCAGTTTTTTTCAAATCAACTGATGACATTTTTTCAAGCAGGCTGTCTTCTAATTTTTCATTTCTTTCTATTGTCATGTCCTGTCTCCTTTATAATGTTTTATAATTAAAGAAATCAAATTCGCCATATATTACATCGCTTCCGTGATTTCCTGCATCATCTGTGTATTCCTGTCCAAATGAACCGGCATATGCGTACATTCCAATCATTGCACCTGTAAAACGCTTGCCTTTCTTTAACCCTTCATCGCAGAGATAATATACGTTATCAAGCACATCAACAGTAGTATAATTTAATCCGTCATAGCTGTATGAAAATGTTCTTGTAAGATAATTTGTCTCTGTTTTCAGATACACATATTCTTTACTGAAATCCAGCTCCGTAGATTTACCTTCTTTATATCCGTCTATATATTCTACGACTTTTACAAGCAGTCTTGGATTTTCTTCTTTTGTTGCAAATATACCAAATTTCAAAAATGTATTTTCGTCATAATAGCATGTCATTCCAACATCCTGTCCCGGATAAATCTGAGGCATTCTTAACTTACATACCGCCTCAAACCTGAAGTTCTGCTGTCTTCTTAACAGAATATTTTTTGCATGCATTGAATTGAGGTCATAACGGCTTCCTTTAACTTTGACATATGAATTCTCAAGAACTATTCCATCAAACTCCGGTGCTCTTGGAAACATCCAGTCTGAACTTAACCAGTCATTGTCAAAATCATCATCAAGACTGGATTCCCATATACACTCCGGTAAATCCGGTTTTATCTGCAATGTCGAAGGTCCGTTAAGTGAGTTGACAACCGGCCATCCGTCCGCAGTCCACTCAATCGGGTCAATTGCTGTCTCTCTTCCAAGCAGGCTGTAACCGTCACCTATTTTTCTTCCACACAGATAGACCATATACCACTGTCCGTTCTGCGTGCATACAGGCTTACCATGTCCGCACCTTTGAATTATTGCATTTTCATCATTCTGACGCATTATAGGGTTATATGGGCATGGCTTGTATCTGCCCATCAGTTCGCGGCTTCTTGAAACAGTAATTCTATGTCCCGGTCCTGTTCCCCCCTCTGCTTCAAACAGATAATAATATCCGTCTTTCTTTAAAAGATGCGGTCCTTCCGGTGCTCTTTTATTATCACCATAATAAAGAAGATGTGCTTCTCCAATCTGGCGTGTCGCATCATCACTTAAAGGCAGTATTCTTGCACCTCTGTTCAAAAGCATATATCTTTTTCCATCATCATCTGTAAAAATTGATGGGTCTATTCCGTCTTCATCTATTATCGCAGGCTTGCTGTATGGACCTTCAGGCTTATCTGAGCTCACAACTATCTGTTTTCTGTATACAGTTCCGTCATCATTAAGACGATATGTCGCTGTTATATAAAACCTGCCATTATGATACGAAATATCCGGTGCCCAGTATCCTCTTCCACCTTCAAGATTATCAAGTGCAGCCCATTCCGGATTAGTAATAGCATATCCTATTATTCTCCAGTGTACCAAATCTTTTGATTCTGATACCGGTATACACGGAAAATAGATAAATGAAGAATTAACCATATAATATGTATCTTCTACTCTCACTATCGATGGGTCAGGATAAAATCCTGTTCTTATCGGATTACGGTATAAATCTTTATACTTTGCTCCTATTTCTTCTTCAAAATAATTCTGCAGGTCAAAGAACTTATTATTTACTGCTATGTCTATTGGCGTTACAAGATTATTATCACCTGTGAGCGGTGACAATCCAACTCTTTCTACAAGATAACGGCAGACCTCAACGCTTCCTGAAAGTGCCGCATAATGAAGCATATTCTTATGTTCATTGTCTGTAATATCCATACTTGCTCTCGAATACTCAACTATGTATCTTACAAGTGCAAGATTTCCGGTCTTCGCCGCAAGCAGTGCCATAAGCACACCATTCTCATCTTTTTCATCAATAAGATTAGGTTCTTCTTCAAGAATACGTTTTACTTCACTTATATTCTCAAGATAAATGGCATCTTTGATTGTACCCATACTCCGTCTCCTTTATATGTAATTTAACTCATTTTTTAAGTATACAGCATAAATACAGTATTTTCTACATATTAATATTAATTTATATACTCTTTTACAGAAAAAAAAGGCGAACCTGCATTAACAGATTCGCCTTGAAAAAATCTTAAATAAACCGGTAATTACTCCTTAACGGCACCGATATTAACACCCTGTACGAAGTATTTCTGGCAGAATGGGTAAATAACTGCGAATGGTAAAATCGCAACAATAACCGAAGCACTAGAAATTGTATTAGGGTCAACAGAGTCATCATTAGGAATATCACTATCCATAACCATGTTACGAAGTTTAATCTGGAAGTTGAATAACTTATCCTTGTTGATGTAAATCTTGAAGTTAGTATAATCGTTCCAGAACTGTACGGCAAACATCAAACCGATTGAAGCAAGAGCTGCCTTTGAAAGAGGAAGTACAATCTTAAAGAAGATACCCATTGGAGAGCAGCCATCAATCTTGGCGGCCTCAAACAGAGCCTCAGGAATACCTTCAAAGAAGTTCCTCATAAGTACCAGGTTATATACGTTGATTGACAATGGTAAAATAACTGACCAGAGTGTATTAAGCAAATGTAACTGCTTCATAACGAGGTACTTAGGAATCATACCACCATCGAAAATCATTGTGAAAAGTAACATATATGCGAAGAAGTTTCTTCCTGGCATTTCCCACTGAATTAATACATAA
>OOAC01000223.1_pt1 | contig 57892 bp, 58 predicted proteins | sample 1671041 | NCBI WGS metagenome assembly OOAC01 (sample SAMN06348116, study PRJEB24527) | human gut metagenome | biome: human gut; feature: ankylosing spondylitis patient; material: feces | host: Homo sapiens | place: China | collected 2015-10 | reverse complement strand
AGATGACTTTTGATAAATTTTCTGATATGATATTTCCTGTGACAAAAAAAGGATCTTTTTTTTGTTGCGCTGACATAACAACGGTGTTCTGTATGACCATGAATTTCCGCCGGCTTACACCGGCGGCATTATTTTAAACGTCCAAAAACCAAAGCATCGCAGGCCTTGCGGCCGGGTCGGCATGTCAATGTCTGCCTGCTTACGCAAGCGTTTGAATCAAAAAAACATCCCGCGTGCATTCACCGGGATGTTTTTTTGACGTTTCGGCTGTCCGTTTTTTACCGGCGCAGAACGCCGTCGGTCTTTTTACCGACTTCCGTAATCACCTTTTTCATCAGGGCGTCGATTTCCTCGTCGGTAAATGTCTTTTCTTTCGGTTGGAAAGTCAGGCCGAGAGCAATCGACTTTTTGCCTTCCGGAAGGTTGGCGCCTTCGTAGACGTCAAAGACGCGGACGTCGGTAATATGTTCCTTATCGGCGTTTTTTGCCGCGGCAATCAGGCTTGCCGCCGGTACGTTTTTGCTGACGACAAAGGCCAAATCCTTGTCCACCGACTGGAACGGCGAAAGCTCCAGCTTTTTCTTCGATTTGCCGGCACCGCCGCGGGGCAGCGGAATATTGTCGAGATAAACCTCGAACGCCACTGCCCGGCTCTTGATATCAAAAGCCTTCAGCACCGAAGGATGCAGCTCGCCGAAATAAGCCAGCACATTCTTGCCCAGACGCAGCGCGCCGCTGCGGCCGGGATGGTAATATGCCGGCGCATCGGTCGTTACCTGCGCATTGTCCCAGGGACCGTTGGCCGCGGCAATGGCCGCCAGCGCATCGGCTTTGGCATCAAACACGTCATAAGCACGTTCGCCGCCCTGCCAGTATTTTTTCGCCGTCATGCCGCAGCGGACGCCGGCCGCCGCCAGCTTTTGTTCGCCGGGTCTGCGGCCGAAAAATTCCGGTCCGACCTCAAACAGGCTGACGCTGCCGGCACCGCGGGCAATGTTTTTGCCGGCGCCGAGCAACAGGTTCGGCAGCAGCGACGGACGCATCTCGTCCAGCTCGGCAGCTATCGGGTTGGTCAGTTTTACCGCTTCGCCGGACTTGCGGAAGAAGCCCGCCAGTTTGGAATCGGTAAAGCTCCAGGTTACGGTTTCAAACATTCCGCGCGCAGCCAGTTCGTGTTTAACCGTTACCGCACGGCGCTGAGCCGGGTTCAGGGTCTGCTTCGGAAATTCGTCGGCCGGCATCGACAGCGCCGGAATATTGTCCAGCCCGGCCATGCGAACCACTTCTTCAACCAGATCGGCCTCGCATTCGATATCGCCGCGCCAGGTCGGAGAAACGGTTTTCAGACAGTTGTTTTCCCTGCTGACTTCAAAGCCGAGCGCGGTCAGAATTCTGACAATTTCGTCTTCCGAGATATCCAGTCCGGCCAAGGTTTTCACCCTCTCCGGCCGCAGGCATACCGGCGCCGGTTTATAGTTTTCCTCACCGCAGACCGTAATTTCCGAAGCCTCGCCGCCGCAGATGTCCAAAATCAGCGCCGTGGCATAATCCGACCCCATAACGTTGGAATTGGGATCGACCCAGCGCTCGTAGCGATAACGGGAATCGGACTCAATCTGAAAATGACGGCCGGTGCGGGCAATGCAGCCGGGTTTGAAATAGGCGCTTTCCAGCAGCACGTTGACGGTATCTTCGCCGCAGCCTTTGGCCGCGCCGCCCATCACGCCGCCCAGACACTGCACGCCTTCATCGTCGCAGATGCCGAGGCTTCTGTTGTCCAGCGTATATTCTTTTCCCTCAAGCGAAACGAATTTTTCTCCTTCTTCGGCCATTCTGATGGTCAGGGAACCTTTTAATTTGTCGGCGTCAAAAACATGCAGCGGGCGTGCCAGATCGAAGTTGACATAGTTGGTAACGTCCACCAGCGGGGAAATGGAATGCAGCCCGATCGCCGCCAGCCGGTCTTTCATCCATTTCGGGGTTTCCGCCCGGTTATTCACGCCCCTGATATAGCGGCCGGTATAAACCGGACAGGCGTCTTTGTCTTCAACCCTGATTTCGACCGGGTTGGCAAAAAGCCCCGGAACTTTCTTTACCTCAAGCGGTTTCAAGCGTCCCAGACCGGCCGCCGCCAGGTCGCGGGCAACACCGCGCACGCCCAGGCATTCCGCCCGGTTGGGCGTAATCGAAATTTCAAATACCGGATCAATGTTCATCACATCCGCCGCCTTCCTGCCGACCGGGGTATCGGCCGGCAGCGAAATAATGCCGTCGTGATCTTCGCCGATGCACAGTTCCTTTTCCGAGCACAACATGCCGAAACTCTCAACACCGCGGATTTTGCCGACCGTCAGTTTTTCGTTATAGCAGGGAATAACGACGCCGACCGGAGCAAAAATGCCGATGGTGCCCTTTTTGACATTTGGCGCACCGCAGACAACCTGCAGCGTTTCGCTGCCGGTATTGACCTTCAGCAGGTGCAGGTGGTCGGAATCCGGATGCATTTCGCATTCTTCCACCTTGGCGGTGACAAAACCCGCAAGCTTTGCCGCCGGGTTAATCACTTCTTCCACTTCCAGCCCGATGCGGGTCAGGGTTTCGGCAATTTCATCCACGGACGCCGTCGTGTCCAGATGTTCTTTCAGCCAGGATAACGTAAATTTCATCGTGCCAATCCTCCGTTGTTGCTCAGTCCGCCGGTCATGGAAGACTCGTCCAAAGGTACGAAGCCGTAGTGCTTCAGCCAGCGTAAATCAGATTCAAAGAAAGTGCGCAGGTCGGGAATGCCGTATTTCAGCATGGCCAGACGGTCGATGCCGACGCCGAAGGCAAACCCCTGATACTCGTCGGGATCAATGCCGCCGGCAGCCAGCACTTTCGGATGCACCATGCCGCAGCCGAGAATTTCCAGCCAGTCGTCACCCTCGCCGATTTTCAGCTCGTCTTTGCTCTTTTTGCAGCCGATGTCCATTTCCGCCGAAGGTTCGGTAAAGGGGAAATAGGACGGACGGTAGCGCACCTTGATGTCGTCAATTTCAAAAAACGCGCGCACAAAGTCATAGAGGCAGCCTTTCAAATGCGCCATGGTCGTGGTCTTGTCAATGACCAGCCCCTCCACCTGATGAAACATCGGCGTATGGGTGGCGTCGTAATCGCTGCGGTAAGTGCGGCCGGGGGCAATAATGCGAATCGGCGGCTTTTTGTTTTCCATGGTGCGGATCTGTACCGGCGAAGTATGGGTGCGCACGACATAGCTGTCGTCAAAATCCGCGCTGTCGGGGTTGGGAATGTAGAAGGTGTCCTGCATCTGGCGCGCCGGGTGGTCGGCCGGCATGTTAAGCGCGTTGAAGTTGTGGAACTGGTCTTCAATGTCCGGCCCTTCGGCAACTTCAAAGCCCATCTCGCCGAAGATGGCAACCACTTCCTCGTAAATTTTCGACACCGGATGAATCCGTCCCTGGGTTTCCGGCCGCACCGGCAGAGTAACGTCGATGCTCTCACCGGCCAGACGGCGGTTCAGTTCAATCGTTTCCAGTTCGCTTTTGCGGCTTTCGACGGCGTTTTCCACTGCCGATTTCAGCAGGTTCAGCGCCTTGCCGGCGGCGATTTTCTCTTCCGGCGGCAGGGTGCCCAGCGTTTTCATCTTTTCGGTAATGCTGCCTTTTTTGCCGAGAGCGGCCACCCGGAGTTCGTCCAGTTCCTTCAGCCCGGCGGCCGAACGGATGCCGGCCAGCAGTTTTTCCTGTAAATCTTGCAAATTTTCCATTGTTTTCCCCGTATACAAATAAAAAGAGTCTGCCCGTTTGCGCGAGACAGACTCTTCTTTATTTTTTTCGCATTATAAAAATTACTTCAAAGCGTCCTTAGCCTCAGCGACTAACTTGGCAAATGCCTCGGGCTCTTTTAATGCGATATCAGCCAGTACTTTACGATCAAGCTCAATACCTGCTTTGTTGAGCCCGTTCATAAATCGGGAGTATGTCATTTCATTGAGTCTGGCGGCAGCGCCGATTCTTTGAATCCACAGCGAGCGGAAGCTTCTCTTCTTCGCTCTTCTGTCGCGGTAGGCATATTGCAAAGCCTTTTCGACCTTTTCAACTGCTACTCTGAATACGTTCTTGGAACGACCGCGGTAGCCTTTCGCCATGGCGAAAATCTTTTTGTGGCGGGCGCGGGCCGTTACACCTCTTTTAACACGAGACATCTATACATCCTCCTACAAATACGGTAAAAACTGTTTGACGATCTGAACGTCGCACTCGGCAACCAAAGTGGTTCCTCTGGCTTGTCTTTTCATCTTCTGGGTTTTGCAGAAGAGACAGTGTCTCTTTTTGGCGAAGTTTCTCTTCAACTTGCCGGTGCCGGTTACGCCGAAGCGTTTTTTAACCGAGCTCTTGGTTTTTAATTTGGGCATTTTATTTCCTTTCTAACGACTTAGATGGTTTTGACAAACGATACATAAGGCATGCCTTTAGCCCGTGCATCTCAAAAATCGTTTTGGTTTATATATCATAAATCTTCTCTTGGCAAGCGTTTTTTCCGGCAAACTTCGGAAAAATCCGCAATTTGTATTGCAATTTAGCGCTTCCGACGATATAACCTTGTTTAAGAAAAGAGGAGTTTTTTATGATTTTTAACCAGTTTGAAAGGCTTCTGGCCCGCCGCTATCTCCGGGCCAAACGCAAAGAGGGCTTCATCTCGGTCATTACCGGCTTTGCCTTCACCGGCATTGCCTTAGGGGTGGCCACCCTGATCATCGTGATGTCGGTAATGAACGGTTTCCGCGCCGAGCTTCTGTCACGGATTTTGGGCATCAGCGGCCATATCGGCATCGTTTCCGCCGGCGGACAGCCGTTTAACAACTACAGACAGGCCGTCGGCGAAATCGAAAAGTTCGACAACGTCGAAAGCGTTTTCCCGATGATCGAAAAACAGCTGCTGGCCTCTTCCGGCCGGGCGGCGGAAGGCGCCATGGTCCGCGGCATGCGCAAAGAAGACATATTAAATAAGGAAACGCTCAAAAACGGCATGCTCAACGTCAACATGGAAGAATTTACCGGCAACAACGTTATCATCGGCTACCGGCTGGCGTTGAAAATGGGACTGATCCCGGGCGACGAAATCACCCTTATTTCTCCCAACGGCAAAATCACCGCGTTCGGCACCGTGCCGCGGATGAAATCCTACCGCATTGCCGGAACTTTCGAACTCGGCATGTTCGAATACGACTCCAACTTCATTTTCATGCCGCTTGACACCGCGCAGACATTTTTCGGAACCGGCGACGCCGTAACCAACATCGACGTAACCTTAAAAGACGAAAGCAAACTGAAAGAAACCCGCGCCGCGATCGAAAAAAGCGTTGAACCGGGCGCCTACATTTTCGACTGGCGGCAGTCCAACTCGGCCTTTTTCAACGCCATTGACGTCGAGCGCAACGTGATGTTCCTGATTTTGACGCTGATCATTCTGGTGGCGGCATTTAACATCATTACCGGGCTGATCATGCTGGTCAAAGACAAAGGCCGCGACGTGGCGGTGCTGCGTACGATGGGCGCCACCAAGGGCATGATCATGCGCATATTCTTTATGGACGGAGCCTTTATCGGCGCCGTCGGCACCGCGCTCGGACTGGTGCTCGGCATTTTGTTCTGCGACAACATCGAAGCCATCCGCCAGTTTTTGCAGGATTTGTCGGGACGGGAACTGTTTTCGGCGGAAATTTACTTTTTGTCCCAGCTGCCGGCCAAAATAGACTATGCGGAAGTGGCGGCAATCGCGCTGATTGCCCTGCTGCTTTCGTTCCTGGCAACGATTTACCCGGCTTACCGGGCGGCAAAAATGGATCCCGTGGAGGCACTGCGCTATGAATAATGAAAAAGAAACCGTGTTGGAATTAAAACAGATTTGCAAAAGCTTTCGGCAGGGCTCGCAGAAGCTTGACGTTTTAACCGGCGTCGATCTGGAAATCAAAAGCGGCGAAATCGTCGCGCTGATCGGACCTTCCGGCTCGGGAAAATCAACCCTGCTGCAAATTGCCGGACTGCTCGAAACGCCCAGCAGCGGCGAAATTTATCTCAACCGGCAGAACTGTTCCAAGCTCGGCGACGGACTGCGCACCCTGCTCCGCCGCGATTTTCTCGGTTTTGTTTACCAGTATCACAACCTGCTGCCGGACTTCAGCGCCGAAGAAAACGTGATGCTGCCGCAGCTGATTGCCGGCCGCAAGGCAAAAGCCGCCAGAGAAAGAGCGGCATGGCTGCTGGAACGGCTGAACCTCGGCAGCCGTCTGAAACACCGGCCGGCGGAAATGTCCGGCGGCGAACAGCAGCGGGTGGCCATTGCCCGGGCGCTGGCCAACGCCCCGAAGCTGCTGCTGGCCGACGAGCCGACCGGCAACCTCGACCCCAAAACTTCCGACGTCGTATTCGCCGAACTGCTGAACATCGTCAAAGAAACCGGCCTTTCCGCGCTGATCGCCACCCATAACATGGAACTGGCCTCGGCCATGGACCGCAAAGTCCGGCTGGAAGACGGCCGGCTGGTCAACACCGGCATTTCGGGGCTGATTTCCGGCGAAAACTTTTATTGACAAAAGCGCGGCGGACAGGTTTGCAGACTGCGGATTTGTCCGCCGGAGAGCGCTTCCCCACAAAAACAGCTCTTGCATAAAAATTTTTATTTGCTAATGTAAATAAAAAATTAACTATCAGGATACTGTTTATTATGCGGATAACTTTCTCCAAGACTTTACTGCTGGCGACCACCGCCTTTTCCATGATTTCCGTTCCCGCGGCCAACGCCTATCTCTCGCCGCTCAGCTTTAACGAAATGTACGCCCACGCCTCCCGGGGAAACCTGACGGTCTTAAACAACGCCATTCTGCGCGGCATGAACATCAATGCCGTCAACGGCGACGGCGACACCGGCATCTGCGTTGCCATCCGCCGCGGCGACCATATCGCTTACGAGAGTTTCCGCAACACCGGCGCGCATACCCGCCCGCGCTGCCTGAACAACATCAACGCCAAACAATATAAAAAATTCATGGCCGACCACCGGCCTTATGAACTGGCTTACAGAAAAGAAGGCAGTTCAATCTGGTGGTGGATCGGCGGCGCGGCGGCCGTGGGCGGAATTGCCCTGGCCGCGGGCGGCGGCGGTGGCGGCGGCGGTTCCGATCCGCTGCCGGTTCCCGCTCCCGAAGACCCGACGTTTCACAGCAACAAGGGGCTGGGGTACGTCGTTGCCACCAGCGACCCTTCCGAACCGGAAACCACGCCCTATGAGCCGGTGATGATTTCGGCGGAAGACAAAACCACCGAAGTCAACCGCGAAAGCATGCAGCTCTCCAACAACGCCAAGATGTGGGTTTACAACCCGGACACTTTCGGTTACGACACCATTTTACTGTCCGATCTGATCGATTTTGACAAAGACATAAACTCCTATACCAAATACATCCGCGTCGGCATGCGCGCATATAACGACTCGGTCGTCATCAATGATACGGAACAAACCATCAGCGCGGGCAGCGGCACCGTCGGTCTTGACGCCCTGCTGAACAGTTCGACCTCCAACCTCGGCACCATTGAGATTTCCGCGCCGAACGGCAGCATCGGCATGGTGGCCAGCGACTATTCCGAAGCCGGCAACACCGGCACCATCTCAATGGAATTTACCGGCAAAGATACCGCTGACAGTTTGATCGGCATGTATGCCGACACCAATTCTTCGCTGACCAACGCCGGTACCATCTCCGGCAAGGCAGACACCGCACGCGGCAGGGTTACCGGCATGCAGACGCGGCTGACCAGCTATTATGCCGACTTTGTCAACAAAGCCGTCAACAGCGGCAAAATAGAACTGAGCGGTTCTTCCGACAACGCCGGCGGCATGAGCCTGTGGGGGATGAGCAGCTGGCTGGACCGGGCCTTTATCGACGGCGACAAGTCCGCCGCAAAACTGGACAAGGCCACGCTCACCAACAAAGGTGACATTTCGCTCACCTTTTCCTTGCAGCCGAGCGACGAAGAAGGCGCCGTCGATCCGGAAGACCCGCTGACACTTGCCGCCGGCAACGGAGGCATCGTCGGCATGCACGCCGACGCCAACACCACCGCCACCAATAACGGAAACATCACGATTGCGGTTACCGGCGATGCCGGCGAAACGCTTTCCGCCGGCATGCAGGCGGTCCGCGGCGGCAGCATTGTCAACGGCAGCGGCAAAAACATCACCGTTTCCGCCGAAGGGTCGGCTTACGGCATGATGGCCATAAGCGGCAGCAACGGAGGCAAGAACTTTACCGACGTCGAAAGTGCCGTCGACAACCGCGGCAGCATTACGGTAACCGCCGGCGACACCGCCTACGGCATTTATTCCTCGGTTAAAGGCGACGTCAAAAACAGCGGAAAGATCACGATCAACGGCGCCGGATACGGCATTTTCAACCAAAACGGCAGCGTTAACAGCAGCGGCAGCATCATCGTTGCCGGCACCGGCGAAAAAGGCAGTTACGGCATCTATGCCGAAGCGGAAGCCGGCAGCGGCAACAAGATTACCAACGCGGCGGACATTACCATGACCTTTGCGCCGGAGGAAGAAGGCGGCGACGACGAGGAAGAACAGCCGACGCTACCCGCCAACTACGGCATCTACGGCTGGAACGTCGACATCGAAAATTCCGGCAGCGTTTCCATTACCCAGCAAAACGAAAAGAGCGAAGACGTTTTCGGCATCGTTTCCGAAGAAAGCAGCATCAACAACAGCGGCACCGTGGTCATTAACGGCAACGGCAGCGCGGTTTATGCCGGCGGCGGCAGCCTTACCAATTCCGGCAGCATCACCTTAAACGGCGACGGCTACGGACTGATTGCCGAAGACGGCGATCTGACCAACTCCGGCACCGTAACTTTGAACGGTTACGGCTATGCGGTTTTAAACGACGGCGGCAACCTCACCAACGGCGGCGAAATTTATCTTAACGGCAGCGGCTGGGGCGTATACGCGAAAAACGGCAACCTGATCAATAATGCCGGCGGCAACGTTACCGTCAACGCCGACGATCTGGCGGCAATTTCGGGCCTGACGCTTGAAGGCAGCGGCTATCAGCTGCAAAACAATGCCCGGATTGTTCTGACCTCAACGGGCGCCAAGGTAACCAAAACCGCCAAAGCGATCGACGGCGGCGACAGCAGCGTGGTCAACTCCGGCAACATTACCATCGGCAGCAGCGACGTTTTGTTTACCGACTCTTACGGTATTTATAACCGCGGCAGCAGCCTGACCAACTCCGGCAGCATTACCGTTTTCGGCTCCGGGTACGGTATTTACGGCAAGGGCAGCATCGATAACAGCGGCAACATTGCCATTCATGCCGAAAACGACGTCGCGCCGGTTTACGGCATTTACGGCCAAAACGGTTCCGTCATCGACAACGAGGGGCAGATTAACATCGCGTCGTCCAAAGCCGTCAATACGTCGGCTGTCTTCGGCATTTACGGCAACAGCGCCGAAATCAACAACAACGGCAGCATTAAAATCGGCGACGGCGGCAACCTGTTTAACGCTGCGACCGGCATCCGGGCCGACAACAAGAACGTCAACAATTCCGGCACCGTCCGCATTTACGGCGCGGGCACCGCGATCAGCGCCGAAAACGGCAACATCGTCAACAACTCCGGCGGCAGCATCACCATGGTCATCAGCGGCGCCGCCGACAGTTACGGCATTTATCTTGCCGGCCGGGGAAGCAACACGCTGACCAACAACGCCACGGTAAAAGTCAACCGTTCTTCCGCCTATGCCGAAGGCAAAAAAGCGGTCGCCCTGTATGCGGAAAACGGCAGCATTAACAATTCCGGCGCTTTGGAAGTAGGCGCCAAGGACGCCGTCATCAACGGCGGCATCGGCATCGAAACCGACGGCGGCAACGTTACCAACGGCGGCACTATTACCGTTTACGGCAACGGCAGCGCGATCAAAGCGGCCGACGGCAGCATCACCAACAACGCCTCCGCCACCGTTTACGGCAACGGCAGCGTTCTGAACGGACAAAACGGCAACGTCACCAACAACGAAAAAGGCCAGTTGAACATTTACACCGACGGTAAGGCCTCGGCTTACGGCATTTATCTGGCGGGCAGCACCGGCAACACGATCACCAACAAGGCCTCGATCTTCATCAACCGCTACGGCGCATATGCTCAGGCGGCCTCGACCGGCAATTACGGCATCTGGACCGACAATGCGAAAATCGTCAATTCCGGCGACATTTCCCTCGGCAGCAGCACCGCCGGTCTGAGCGGCATCTACGGTCTGTATGCCGCCGGCAGCGGCAGCATCGAAAACAGCGGCGTCATCAATCTCTACGGCGCCGGCACCGCGATCTACACCGCTTCCGGAACGGTTAACAACACGGCCACCAGCGGCATCATTAACATCTATACCGACGGCAGCGCCGACAGCTTCGGCATTGCTGCCGGCAGCAGCAACAACGGCCTGATCAGCAACAGCAACAAAATCTCAATTACGGCACAAAACGGCAACGCTTCAGCCAAAAAGAACACCGGCATTGCGGCAAACAACATAAAAAATTCCGGCACCGTTCAAATCGGCTCGTCCATACAGGCGATCGACAAAGCGATCGGCCTTGACGGCAAAAGCATTGACAACGACGGTGAAATATTGCTTTACGGCAACAATGCCGCGGGTATTTTCTCCGACGACGAAAACGCCGACATCACCAACAACGGACGGATTGAGTTAAACGGCAACGGCGGCATCGGCATTTCCGTTACCGGCGGCAACGGCACGGTTACCAACACCGGCGCCATTACCGTCACTTCTTCCGGCAGGGCCTACGGCATCAAAAACGAGGCCGGCAGCGTTGAAAACAACGCCGTTATCACCCTGAATGCTTCAAGCAGTTACGGCATTTTGGCCAAGAACATCGAAAACAGCGGCGAAATTTACATCAACAAGTCCAGCGGCTACGGACTGACGGCAACCGACGGCGGCAGCATTACCAACTATGGCAGCATCACCGCTTCGGGCAGCGCCAACGACGGACTTTACGGCCAAGGTTCGTCCAGTTTCCACAACGAAGGCAACATTACGATCGACGGCCAGGGCAGCTGGGGACTGCGATCTTCAAACAACGTCGAAACTTACAACAGCGGCCGCATCAATATGAGCGGAAACAAAAGCTACGGCATGAAAATCGAAAAGGGAACGGTTGAAAACCATGGTGACATTACCACTGCCGACGCCGAAAGCTTCGGTATCTGGGTCAACAACATCGACAACCTGACCAACAGCGGAACCGTCACGGTCAACGGCGCCGACAGCGTGGGCATTTATACGGGCGGGAGCTCCGAGGCCACCAACAGCGGAACCATTAACGTCAACGGTGACGGCGGCAAAGGCATCAATACGGCCGGAAGTTCCTCGTTTGTAAACAACGGAACAATCAACATCAACGGAAAAAACGGCTACGGAATTTATGCCGAAGGCACGTCAAAAGTTACCAACAGCGGCGACATCTATCTTAACGCGGCAACCGCAACCAAGACTTCTTCCGCACTTTATGCCGGCGGCAGCGCCGTTATCGAAAACAGCGGCAACCTGCACATTACGGCCAGCGGCAACGGTTACATCTGGGCCGCCTATGCGGAGGGCAGCGGTTCGATCAAGAACAGCGGAACCATTTATGTGGACAAGGCGACGGACCTCATTTTTTCCGGCAACGTCACCAACAACGGCACCATTGAAGCCGCCGCCGGACGGATGCTGTTGAACGAACAGGTAAAATTCGGCAGCAACGCGCGTTTTATTGCCGACGAAATTGCCGGCACGGCAAGCGTTTCCGCCGATACGGTCAAACAAAGCAACCGGACGCAGTTCGTTTTAAGCGGCAACTTTGAAGGCAACACCGACCGGTTAAACGTTCGTTCGGAATCTTATTTGTTTGATGCCGATTTTGACGGAGAAAAAACCACCCTCAGCATGAAAAAATTTGCCGAAGTGGAAAACAACGCCTCAATCGCCGGCTTTTTACAGAACAACTACGGCCGAAACAACAACAGCGATCTGTTTGACGAACTGAAGTCCGCGTCTTCGCAGAAAGAACTGACCAAAAGGATCAGCCAAATCAGCGGCCGCGATGTTATCCCGACCATGGCGGAACAGAATCTTGCCCTGATGAAAGACCTGCACCGGCAGTTTGACAACGCCTGGTTCAACGCGGCACCGGACGACAAACTGATCGCCGGCTTCAACTATTATGACCGTGAACGCGGCGGATACGGCAATTTTGCCGGCAGCGACGACAATGCGGTTTCCCTGTTCGGCATTTTCAGGAACAACGAAGGCAAGAACGTCAGCTACGGACTGGGCTGGAGCATCAGCAAGTTTGACAGCAAATACGACAACGGCGGCAAAAAAGACGAAGTGATCGCCGAAATTCTGCTGCCGTTCGGCTTCGGCAACGAAAACTTCCGCTTCCTCGGCAACATGTACGGCGGCTACGGCAACGGCGAATACAAACGTTATGCCGAAGGCGGACGCTTCTCCGGCGACGTCGAAAACTATTACTACGGCGTCAACAACGAACTGCGCGGCAGTTTTGATGCCGGGTTCGGCATCTCCCTGCAGCCGACGGCCGAATTTAACGTCGCCGGCCTTTACCAGAGCGGCATTGACGACGGCGGCCTGAAAACCGGCCATAACAACAACCTTTCGGTTGAAAGCGGGTTCGGCCTTTATGCCGAAAAAGAATTCCTCTTCAATGACGAAAACAGCCTGCGGCTGCGTTTCGGCGGCACCTGGTATCACGAATTCAACGACAAATACCAGACGGTAAAGGCCCGTCTTGACGGAATGGAGGGGCGTTTTGCCATGGACCGTGCGGAGTATGAAAAAGACCGCGGTTTATTCAGCCTAAACGGCGAATACAGAAACGGCGGCTTCAGTTTTTACGGAGAAACAGCCTTTGAAGTCGGACGCAGCGACAACTGGATCTTCAACACCGGCTTTAAATACGCTTTTTAAGTTTTAACTAAACGGTTAAAGGAAACAAAAAAGGAGAAGAAAATGCGAAAAACAGCTTACGCGCTTTTGCTTGCGGCACTGACTGCCCCGTTCGGCGTTCATGCCAAATACAACCCGCCCAAAGACGTGCCGCAGGTTTCCTACGCGCAAAAAATAGCCATCGGCGAAATCAACAGACTGGACAAAGACCGCGACGGGCGTCTAAGTCCGGAAGAGTTCGGCGCCAAAGTCGGCACCTATACCCGCACCGAAGAGAAAAACGTGCGCCGGGCCAGAAAAAAAGGCATTTACCAGACGCCCGACCAGCAGTTTGAGGCGGCGGACAAGGACGGCGACGGTTTTCTGACCTTTCAGGAACTTTCCGACTATATTGAAGAGTATCAGAAACTGGACAAGGGACGCGCACGCTATTATTAACCTTTCGTCCAGCTTATAAACAACGGAATGTTGATTATCTTGTTGTCTGTAAAAAAACAAACATACGGAGAACAGACAATGAGAAACGCAATTACCAACCGCAGCAAAGACTATGAAATGCCGGCACATTCGGGAAACGAGTTCCGGCATTTTTTATCCCATCTGCGCAGCATTTTCGACATGCCGGAAGAATTTGAAATGCACGGAAACGAACCGAAAATCGAATTTTCGGAAAGTAAGGACGCCGTCAACGTACTGGCGGAAGTGCCCGGAATGAACGAGGAAGACCTTGACGTGGAAATCTCTTCCGACGGTTATCTTTCCATCAGCGGCGAAAAGAAAAGCCGGGTCGAACACGGCAAAGGCGACAACTATTTTTCCGAAGTTTCCTACGGCATGTTCCAACGGACGGTCCCTTTGCCGTGGGATTTGGATTATGCCAAGGCGGAAGGCGACTATGAAGACGGGGTTTTAAAAATCCGCATTCCCAAAACTGCCGTTGAACAGTCGAAAAAGAAAAAGCTGCCGATCAAAAACAAGAAAAAACAATAACCGAAACGGATAAAACGCAGAGCACCGTTCGTTCTGCCCGACGACTTGAACACGGCAGTCAATGCGGCAGCGGCATTGTTCCGACCGCCCGCTAAAGCGGCGTTTTTTCACGAAGGTTTTTATGATGAAAAACGCCCTCTCCGCTTTTGAACATACACCCGCTAAACAGCGCCGCCGATAAACAATAACAAAAAGCGGCTCTTTTCACCCCCCGACATTCGGGGGTTTTCCGTTGTTTCCCGTTACCGGCCCGAACACCGGCTTTTCTCCGAATGCCACTGATTTTTTTCGGCTACCGATCTGGACCGGAAACATTATCTGTTTTTTCATTTCGGAAGTTTTCCGGCTACCTCTCCGACAGAGCCTGCCACGGATTTTACTCCGAATACCCCGGGAATTCTCCGGCTACCGGCATAGAAATGTTTCAGGACTTCACACTTGGATATTCTGTTGCTCACCGCCGGTCTGAACACTGACCTTTTCCGAACACTCCAAAGCTGCCTCACGGCTTTTCATTTTGGTCTGTTCAGAGATGTTTGCCGGTTCCAGCTAAAAACGTTGCTACGGACTTTTCCCCGAAGCCGGCATGATGCCGTTACGGATTTTTACCCTTGAACAACCTTTTTTTCCGGCGCGCCCCGCATAATTTTCTACACCAAGGCACTTTTTCCCGGCAGGTTCTTTTTTCCTGTCCGCCCAAAGCCTCCGGCGCAAGTTACATTTTTTGTACGTAATTTCATTTCCGTTTTCCTCCGGCAAGCATATCGCAATAAACTCTCGTATTTCATTTCCATCGACACCGGCTGTTTTTCAAAAAATACACAAGTTGTATTTTTGGGTTGACATTTTAATAAAAACGTGATATTAAAAGCTTTCATTGCGTCAGCAAATGAAAGGAACACTATGTCAGGGAGCTTTGCCGATATCGGCCGAACCGCTTTTAAGCTCGGCACCAAAAATGCCGTTAACGAAACGGCAAAAAAACTGTTTCCCCTTTACGGACAACTGTCGGACGCCGCTTGTGAAATACGCGAGGCCAATTTCGGAGAGGACGAATTCATCAGGCATATGATTCATATGAGAAATTCGGGATATAACAATTATGTTCCTCAACGCGTCAATTTTCCCAAACTGAATTCTCAAATCATTAAACAGATGGCAACGTCTGAAGGATTTCAAGACGACCTTTATGCACAACAACAGTTGCAAAACGCAATCAGAGAACAGCAGATTTATCCCGTAAATTGGAAATAACCATGAATAAAATCAAAAACATCCTGTCTTTTTTCCTGCAATTGCTCGTTTTGCCGGTTGCCGCCTATTTGCTGTTTTCACTGTGGACGGAACAGGAACTGGGAATAATTTTCTATCAGAACGCCTGCTTTCTGTTCATGCTCTGTTACGTGATCAGAAAACCGGTTTTGAACCGCACCTTCAAACCGGAAGGAAGGTTTGAGTATTGGGCGGCCTTCATCACCTTTTATTGCGTTTCGTTTTACATTCTCGGGCTGACACTGAAGTTTTTCTGAGGTTGCGGGAAAACCGTCCGCCGGCGGCTGCCGGAAGAGCGGGACAGAAGCGCTATTCCCCCTGCCGGCAAAAATTACAGTTCAAGCTCAAAAAATTCGCAGTTGTCAAAACGCCGCGCCTGCTTAAAAACATGGTAATAAAGATTAAACATCAGTGCGCCGTGGGTAACCACGCCGACAACAGGAACATCTGCCCGGGCGGCAATTTCGCGCAATGCCTTCATCCCCCGTTCGGTGCTCTGTCTGATGCTTTCCCCGCCCGGCAGGCAAACGTCGAAACGTCGGGGATGTCCTTCATTGTTGATCACCTCGAACACGTCGCCGTAAATCCGGTGAGCGTCTTCCGAAAGCATGCCTTCCGCTTCGCCGAAATGCACTTCTTCCAGCCCTTCGACGGCAACCGTCGGGCAACCGACGCCGGCGGCGATAATTTCTGCCGTCTGCCGGGCACGAAGCATGGTCGAACTGTAGATGACGGGCAAATGCAGGGAAAGCAGTTTCTCCGCGGCGGCAGCGGCCTGGGCACGTCCGGTTTCGTTCAACGGCAGATCCAATCCCGCGCCCTGCACCAGCCCTTTGACGTTGCCGTCGGTTTGTCCGTGGCGGATAATCAGCAGCTTCATGTTTTCCTCCTATACCAGAAACTTTGCCAGCCGGTCGTGCCGGCCAAAGTACAACCTGCAGGCCAGGGCTTTTTTTCTGCCCAGCAGTTCCGGTTTCAACGCCCCGCTCCGATAAAGCGCGGCAGCATAATCTCTGGCCGCATCCACCCGCTGCCGCCGGTCCGGACCGAAGATTTTCCGCAGCGGCTGGGAAACCAGCGACTTGAAGATGAAGCGGGTCAGATAAAAAGCAAGATGACGGCGCAGGCTTTCGTCCGCATTCGTCAGGCCGGCGAAAAAGCGCTCCATTTCTTCCGCCGCCAGCGCATGAGAGCGGACATATTTTTCGGTAATCCCCTGTTTGGAGACCGAAGCGTCGTTTTCACGGTAATACAGCAGCCGGGCATCGGTTGAAACCATGTTTTTGACCGTCAGCAGCATCTTCATGGTAAAAACGGTATCTTCCGCCGGCTGCACGCCGGGCGGAAAAGTTACGCCGGCAATTGCCTCGCGGCGGTAAAGCTTGTTCCAGATATAAATCGGCCCGCCTTTACGGTCGCGGAAAAAATCCGCCATCGGCGCGCGGCTGAATACGGCGTCGCGAACAACCTCCTCCGCATCAAAACGTTCCGGCGCAGGATCACCGGCAAAATTATCGGGCACAAAACGAATCTTAAAAGCGGAAACGTCGGCACCGTCGCGGCAAATCATCCGGTAAAGAATTTCCAGCGCCTGCGGATGCAGCATGTCGTCCTGGTCAAGAAACGCGACAAACGGCGCCCGGGCTTCTGCCATCCCGCGATTGCGGGCAGCGGAAACACCGCCGTTTGCCTGTGTAATCAGGCGGAAACGATTGTCCCCGCGGCGACATGCCTCCGCCATATCGACCGTGCCGTCGGTTGAACCGTCGTTGATCAGCAGCACTTCAAAATCGGTAAAAGTCTGAGCTTTTACGGAATTAAGGCAGCCCCGCAGATGGCGGACGGCATTGTATAAGGGAATGATCAGGGAAATAGCCGGCATTTTGTTGCTCCGTTTAATTGCAATTTTATTTTTTTAAGTAACATTTTAACACTGATCAGGCAACCATTATTTTTATAAATTGACATCATTTGAAAAGCGGCAAATAATAAAGGGAAACAAACGTCAGAGAGGTTGTCCGATGACAGAGCATTATTGTTTTTCCACCCCGCTCGGAGAATGGACCGCTTACGCCCGCGACGGCGCCCTTGTCCGCCTTGCCTTTGAAAAAACCGAAGGCGGAGAAAAGACCCCGCTTTTGACCAAAGCCGCCGATCAACTGGCGGAATATTTTGCCGGCCGGCGGAAAGAATTTGACCTGCCGCTTAATCCGGAAGGAACGGATTTTCAGCGAAAAATATGGAACGCCCTGCAAAAAATTCCTTTCGGCGAAACCCGCAGCTACAAACAACTGGCGGAAATGGCCGGCAACGGCAAAGCCTGTCGGGCGGCAGGCGGCGCCAACAACAAAAACCCGCTGCCGGTTTTCATTCCCTGCCACCGCGTCATCGGCGCCGACGGGAGTCCGGTCGGTTACGGAGGCGGTCTCAAAATCAAACAATTTCTGCTGGAGCTGGAAAAAAAATGCCGCTGATTGTCCTTTTCTTATTGCTGCTTGCCGCGGTTTTCCTGCTTGACAACCGCATTATTTTCCACATTTTGTTTGTTGTGGTCAACCTGTGGCTGACAGTAATGTATTTTGTCATTGCGGAAATCCAGACGGCAAAACTGCCGCAGGTGCCCTGGTTTGACCCGGCCGGCGTTTCCGGCACGGTGGTCGTTTATCTGGCGCTTTTGATGACGGCGGCCGGCGTTTTGCTGTTTTTCCTTTCCCGTCTGCTTTTCGTCAGCCGGCTTCCCGCCGTCTTTCCCTTTATCGGCGCGGCCCTGCTCGGAATCGGACTGCTGCCGGCCGACAGCCAATCCGTCATTCATGCCGCCGGCGGCGCTGCCCTGATCCTGCTGCTTTTGCATATCGTTTTTGCCGCCCTCGGCTTCCGGAAAATTTTTAAAATCTGACCGTGTTATTTCCAACCGCCTTTAATCACGTTTTTGCCGAATTTGCTTTCCAGCGCATCCCAGGCAGCAGAAAGCGGACTGCTTTTGAATTGCAGGCGCTCAAACAGTTCCGGCTGATAAGTTTCCATCGATACCAGCCCGGAAAGCATGACCCCGCTGCTGCGGTAGAGAATTCCCGGATGATAGATATTTTTTAAAAGCGGCAGCACCGCGTCGGCAATGTAAAACTCCGCATCGGAAGCGGCTTGCAGTTTCACCTTATCGGATACGACAGCAAAATCTTTGGTGCGCAGCATTATCCCGGCAACCGTGCAAAAGCAGCCGTCTTTGCGCATCCGCCGGCAGGCGCGGTGCAGATGACAGCGGAGCTCCGCTCTTAAAACCTCTTCATCGGAAGTAAAGCACGGCAAAACCGAAGTATCCTGCACCGACTGCGGCAGCGCCGGCGTCGTTTCCAGCCGCCGCATATAATATCCCAGCAGCTCATATTTCAGGTCAAGGCCGGCAATCCCCATTTGTTTTCTTATCAGCTGATCGGGACGGCAGACAAAATCCCAGGCGGTAAAGATACCGTTATAGGCCATCAGCTTTGAATGACTGCGGCCGATGCCGCTGACATCGTCAATGTCGGTTTCCCGCAGCACGTTTTCTACCGAATCGGGAAAAATGCGAAAGATGCCGCCGGTGTTTTTGGCCTTGTCGCTGGCCAGTTTGGCCAGCAGTTTGGACGGCCCCAGCCCGATCGAAACCGGAATGTCCGCCGTCCGGCGGATTGTTTCCCTGATGCGGGCAGCCAGCGAAGTATAGTCTGTCCGGTAAACCCGGTCAAGCGAAGTCAGATCGGCATAGGCCTCGTCAACCGAAACCTCTTCCACATCCGGAACAATTTCCCGCAGACATGTCATCACCTGGCGGGAATAGCGGCAGTACAGTTCATGTCTGGCGTTTTTGTAAATGACGGAGGGAAATTCGCGCCGGGCCATAAACATCGGCATCCCCATTTTAACCCCGGCCTTTTTCGCCTCGCGCGAACGGGAAACGACGCAGCCGTTGTCACCGGTCACCACACAGACCGGCTGCCCGCGCAAAGAGGGTTCAACCGCCTGTTCACAGCTGACGAAAAAACTGTCGCAGTCGACCAGGGCTATAATATGTTCCTTCATTTTCCCTCCGAATTTTGTTCTTATTTTGTTCTGTTATACCGAAAAATCTCCGCTGTCAATTACAACTTATGATATGTTTTATCGGACTGGCAAATTTTTCTTCTCTTTGCCAAAGGAAACGTCAAAAAGAAAAGTCGTGCCGCCCTCAAACGGAACCGCTCAAAAGAAGTACAGTCAGGGCAAAAACATATTTTTCGGCAAAAAAGGCTAAAATATGATTGACTAAAAACAATCTTGGTGATAAATGCAGTATTAATCGTTTTGGGACGCAGCTCAGCCTAGCAGAGCGCTTGCATGGGGCTTGAGGAAGGAAAAACTTCCGGCGGAAGTTTTTCGGACGAAAGGCGAAGTTTTGTTATTTTGCAAGCCCGCGGCAGCGGCGCGACGCAAAAGTTACAAAACGAGTGACCGAAGCGGAGTTGTTGAGCGCTTTGTGCGCGAAACTTACGAAGCAAGACAAGAAGTCGGAGACGGCTTGCATTTGTCAAAAAAACATATTATTCTTGGTTTTACATTCGGGACGTAGTTCAGCCTGGTAGAGCGCTTGCATGGGGTGCAAGAAGTCGGAGGTTCAAATCCTCTCGTCCCGACCAGATAAAAAAGCCTGCCTTGTGCAGGTTTTTTCTTTATAAAGATCGCGGAAGCAACCGGACAGGAAGAGTGATATGCCGGTTTGACTGCCGGAAATAAGCGGGGCATGGATACGGTCGGTTTCCCGACGCAAAAATTGCACCTGTTTTTTTTATAAAAAACCGAACACTTGCGGCAATGGGCCGTACCTGGTTCAAAACGTTCTTTACATCAGACAAAAAACTGTTAAAATAAAACTGTTGTTTTTAGAATTTATATATTATTTTACTTAAAAAAACATCTTACTTTATGTCAGTTTTTTCATTTATGACCATTTGCATCGTCGGAACAGTCGTTATCGGCGCGGCCGGGTTGATCGTCGACAACCGGCTGGATAAAGAAGAAGGCATCGGGTATGATCATCATGGCAACGAGATTGCGCACAACTGGACCGGGGGACTGGTTTTGCTGTGGTGGACGCTTTGCGGTATCGGCGGTCTTTTTCTGTCCGCGTTTCCTCATTGATTTCGGCAACGACAGTAATCACCGGCAAAAAAGAGGCTTTGTCAAAGCCTCTTTTTTAAGCCCTGAAGCAGATTTAGAATTTTTGATTCATCAGTTCCGCAATTCCGAGCCGGTCGCGGAAAAACCAGGCTGCCGCCAGCACGGCCGCCAACAGCAGAAAAGCCGTCAGGGCGCTGATACCGCGGGAAGAACTTTCCGGCAGCTTGATATTCACTCCTTTTTCCCGGGCATAAAAGGCATAAATGCGGCAAGCGGAAATGACATAGACGGGGCGAAAAACAAGCATGATAAAAATCAATACTGCCAACAGAGGCGCGCCGGCCAGCAGATAAAACTCATAAACCGCATTGTCTTCAAAAATACTTCCGCTCAGTTCCGGCAACATCCACAACAGCGCAAACATTCCGAGATAGCCAACGATACCAAATCCCCAACAGACCAGCGAATACCCAATCCGCAATTTGACCAGCATGCCGAAACGTTCCTTGAGCAAATTCAGCGAATCGCCGCAAGCCTCTCCGACGCTTCGACCGCTGAGCAATGCCGGCAGAAAGCCGAGCGAAGACAATTTCCATCCCTGATAAACGGCCTCATTTGCCAGTTTGACCGCCAACGGCGTGCGATCGTTTTTCTTTGGCAAACGTTCCAAAATACGCATAACCGTCCACCAGCCGTCCAACCAGCTGAACACCCACAGACTCCAAGATTTTGGCAACACTATTTTCAGGCATTCCGCCACCGTCGACTCCCTGCCCGTAAAACGCAGAATATACGATGCGTTCATGCAAGCCGTCAACAAACCAAGAGGATAGGCGGCCAAACCGACACAGACAAAAGACCACATCAGCAGAACAAGGCTGACGGCACTGTCGCCGCCGTCGCCGCTTTGCCAAACGTCCTCCGGCACCAGAGCCAAAGCCTGTACCCAAAGGTAATAAGCGATACCGATCACCGCCCATTGCAAAAAGGCAAAAACAATGTTTTCCTTTTCGCCGAAAATAAAACGAAGAGAAACGGCACCGCTGTTAAAATAGCCGGCAACGGCCGCTCCCCGTCCCGGTTTTTCATTTTTTTCCACAATCGTGCCGGCACCGGCTTTTAAGTGTTGCAGATCTGTTTTAATTTCCCGATAACTTTGCATTTTTAACTTTCCCCGTTTTTGCACACGTCCACCCAAACGCCGCCGGAATATCGTTCCAGTTCGGCAATCGACAGACCGATCGCGCTGTCGGCGCTGCCGCAGGCGGGAAAAACGCAGTCATATTTTTGCAGCGAACGGTCAAGGTAAATTTCCACTCCCGGATTAACGGCAAACGGGCAGACGCCGCCGGCCGGGTGACCGGTAAACGCTTCCGTTTCCTCCCGGAGCAGCATTTTCGCCTTTGCGCCGAAGCGGGCTTTGTATTTTGCGTTGTCGATCCGCGCATCGCCGGCGGCCACGATCAACAGAACCCTTGTTTTCAACGCAAAGGAAAGCGTTTTGGCAATCCGTCCCGGTTCACATCCCAGCACCGCGGCCGCCAGTTCGACGGTCGCGCTCGAACGGCCGAATTCCATAATCCGGTCCGCCAAACCATGCTGACGAAAATATTCGCGGACTTTTTCCACCGACATTTTTTCTCCCTTCCTCCCGTTTTTTCTTTCTTCGCCGTGCGCCGGTCCGGCATTCGTCCGGCGCTTTTTACTTTAAATGACAATCCGCTGATGTTCAACAATTAACTTTGTTTGTTTTTTCGTTGTTTTTAGGCATATTTTCCCTTAAGATGTGATAAACTGACTATTGACGGGGAAAAACGATGGAATTTTGGTTCTGGTTTATCATTTTCGTTTTGTTCATTATGCTGATGAACGCAAAATCCGACATCAACCGGCTGGAACGGCAGCTGAACGAACTGGCCAAGCGCCTAAAAACGATTATGCCGCCGGCCGAAACCGAAGCGGAAAAACGGCCGGAAGAAAAAGACGACGCGGAAAAACAAACCGCCATTCAGCTTCCGCCGCTTCCGCAGCCGGCGGCCGGAACTTCCGCTCCCTTGCCGCAAAAACAGCCGCGCCGCCCTCAAACTTCCGACCACGGCGACGGCGTCAACATTACTTTTCTCGGTCAGAAGCTGATCACCTGGATTGCCGGTTTTGCCGCCGTCCTCGGCTTTTTTTATTTTATCCGCTATTCGATCGAAAACGGCCTGCTCGGTCCCGTCGCGCGGCTGACGGCCGCAACCCTCGGCGGGCTGCTCCTTACCGGCGCCGGCTGCCTGCTGCATTATAAACAAAATGTCGCCAACCATCAAAGAATCGGAGAAGCCCTGCTCGGCGCCGGCATTGCCGCTCTCTACTTTGCCGCATATGCTCTGGCAAAAATCTATCAGCTGGCGCCGGAAAGCGTTTCTTTCGCGCTGATGTGCGGCATCACCGCCGCTTCCATCGGCCTTACCCTTACCGTCGGCGGACAGACGACGGCCGTTCTGGCATTGATCGGCGGTTTTCTGACTCCGGCGCTGACGGCCGGCGGCGGAGGAATCTCCGGTTTCTGCACTTATCTGTTTATCCTCACCGCCGCCCTGCTGTTTATGAGCCGGCGTCTCGGCACCATATTACCGGCTTTGCTTGCGCTTATCGGACTCTATTCGTGGATCGGCGTTTATCTGCTCTTCTATTTTGCCCTGAACGACTCTTTCTGGCTGTTTGCCCTGACCGTGCTTACCGCCGCGGCGACGGCCGGAATTTTCCGCAGCGGCAATAAAACCGAAAACGGCAATATGCTGACAACGCTTTCGCTTTCCTTTTGCATTGTCTTCAGTTTTCTTTACCTGCTCAAAACCGATTTCGGCTTTGCCGAATGGAGCGTGCTTGCCCTCATGCTGTGCGGCCTGACCGCGCTCTGCCTGTTCCGGCGCCAAACCTATTTCAGACTGCTGATTGCCGCGGATCTGACGACTTTTATTCTGCTGGCCTTATGGGATGCCGATGCCGCATTTGAAAAACAAATATTTTTCTCCCTCCTTGCCGCCGTTGCGCTGCTGCCGTTTTACATTGCCGCATGGGTTCGCCCGCACAAAGAGTTTTTGCTTTTCCCCGCCGCGGCCGCCCCGCTTGTTTATGCGCTGGCATACTTTCTGTTTTCCGCTCAGGAAATGCTGCCCTATGTCGGACTGGCAGCAGCCGTCGCCTTCGCCGCGCAGGTCTGCCGCCTGAACCTGAAAGAAGCGGCCGCTGCCCGGGCAGCCGGTTTTCTGCTGCTGTCTTCCGCCGCGCTGACGACGATGGCGCTGGCTTCGCTGGCGGACGCCCGCTTCTGGCCGGTTGTCCTTTCCGTTGAAATTCCGGTTTTGGCCTTCCTGCGCAACCGGCTGAACGTCACGACCCTGACGCCGGGCATCAGGATCGGCGCCCTGCTGTTTGCCGCCGTTGAATTCAAAAATATCATCAATATGTTCAAACTGCTGTTTCTGACGCCGCTCGTTCCGGTTGAATTTTACGCCTCAGAGCTGACGACGATATTCTACGTTTCGGACATCATCGTCCCGTCGGCAGCTTTTGCCGCGCTGGCTTTTGTCAGCCCCCGCGGACGCGGCCGGACGATTGCCGCGGCTGCCGCCGGGCTGCTTGCTTTCTTCGGCCTGTTTTCGTTTTATATGCTGGTTAAGATGCAGTTTGCCGGCAAAATCAGCCTGTTGCCGGATTTTGCCGATTACACCCTGATGACCAACCTGTTTTTGCTCGGTGCCCTCACCTGCGCATACGGCTCAAACCGCCTTTTGGGAAAAGTCGTTTTCGCCATCGGCCTCTGGCGTTTGTTCGCGCTCGGGCTGTTGTGCGGTTCGCCCTTTTTCAACCGGGTTGAGGTGTTCCTGCCGGGCACTTTGTTTGCCTATGGTGCGCCGATGCTGATTTTTGCCTTCTGCGCTTTTAAAACCAACGGCAACATCCGCGACAACTTCGTCCGCATGGCGGCACTCATGTCGTTCATTCTGGTTTCCGCCGTATTGACGCTTGCCTTTTACCGTCGGCTTTATTTGCCGGGAATCCGTTTTGACGACGGCAGCGTCTTCGCTTATTCCGCCGTCTGGCTGATCCTCGGCTGTTTGTGGCTGGTTGCAGCCTTCCGCTGCCGGGCACTGGTCAAACCGGCTTTCGGGCTGATCTATTTCGTGATCGCCAAAGTCTTTTTGTACGATGTTTCCTCGCTTGACGGCATCTGGCGGATTTCCGCCTTGTTCGGGCTGGCGGGGTCGCTGCTGGTCATCAGTTACGGCTACAGCCGCTGGTTCCAACCGAAAAAAGAAACGGTCTGAAAAGCAAAAAGCCCGGATTTTCCGGGCTCTTGTTTCCTTATTCCGCACGCAGCCGGCGCACTTCTTTTTCCAACTCATCCATCCGGTCGGCACAGAGCACGGGAACCAGCCGGTCAATTGCTTCTTCCGGCAGGTCGTAAATTTTCAAGTTCAGCAGCCGCTCAACCACCTCGGTGGGAAAACGGAACTTGATGATTTTGGCCGGATTGCCGCCGACCACCGCATAGGGCGGCACGTCTTTGACGACAACGCTGCCGGCGGCAATGACCGAACCTTCGCCCAGACGCACGCCGGGCATGATCATTGCGCGCATACCGATCCAGACCGCATCTTCGATTACGGTGTCGCCCTTGCCCCGATAACTCTCGACAATCTTTTCCATAAACGGATAGTTGGAAAACCAATCGTTGCGGTGGGTATTGTTGCCGCCCATCAGAATGATGCTTTCCGCACCGATGCAGACATAGTCGCCGATATAAAGCCTGTCGATCGGCCAGGCCGGCTGCCAATGCGCCAGACTGTATTCGTCCCCGTAATGATAACGGACGACGGATTCTTCAAAGCTGCCGCTCCAGGCGTTACTGTAATAGCTTTTGGTGCCTTTGACGACAATGTTCGGGTTTTTGACCGTCTGATGCAGATATTCGACTTTCGACCAGTGTTTGACCATATTTTTCTCCTTTGCGGCAAAGCATAGCAAGAATGACCGGAAATGCAAGCGGATAAAACAAAGCCGCCCGGCAGGGGGCGGCTTTTCTTTCCGCGGAGAAAAACGTTCAGGCAACGGAGCGTCCCATCCGATAAGCCTCGTCCATCGCCGGAGAAGACTTAATGTCGCCCGCCTGCCAGGCGCCGGTGCCGTAAACAACGCCTTTTTCATGCGCGTCGGGCAGACAATCCGCGGTAAATCCGCGAAAACCTTCCAGCGTCTTTTCCATGTTGGCGCGGCTGCTGTCCGCCGCCGCAACGATAAAATAAAAATCCTTGCCGCTGATTTCCTCATAGCGCGGAACCGTGCGGTCGATCAGGGTTTTCATCTGTCCGTTCATGGTATAGAAATAAACCGGGGTCGCCATTACGATGACGTCGGCCGCCACCATTTTGTTTAAAATCTCTTCCATATCGTCTTTCTGCACGCAGCGATGGGTACGGTTGCAGACCCCGCAGCCGCGGCAATAACCGATGTTGCGGTCATTGATGAAAATTTTCTCCACCTCGTTGCCTGCATCCCTTGCGCCTTCGGCAAAACGATCGCAGAGAGTGTCGGAATTTCCGCCTTTGCGGAAACTGCCGGATAAAATCAAAACTTTTTTACTCATTTTTCAGCTCCTTAATCCAATCTTTAACTTCCTCGCCGGCATTGCGGGCGTTTCTTCCCCAAAAAGCATGCCCTTTTTCGACACGGGCGGCGGGAAGCATGGTTTTAATGTCCGCTTCCGCATGCCCCAGCCCGCTGCCGCCGTGAGTCATAAAGGGAATTACCGTTTTTCCGGAAAAATCATATGCCGACAAAAAAGAAGCAACCGCCGGCGCAACGGTTCCCCACCAACAGGGAGAGCCGACAAACACCACGTCGTAAGCGGCTATCGAATCCGGTTTGTTCTTCAACTCCGGCTTATAGCCGTCGGCAATTTCCCTCTTCGCCCGTTCGGTCAATTCCTTATAGGCGGAGGGATAGGCTTCCGCCGTTTCAATTACGGCAACGTCGGCACCGGTTTCCCGTTTAATTTGCTCGGCAACCGCCCGCGTGTTGCCGCTGAGGGAATAGTATGCCACCAGTATCCTGTCCCCCTCGTTGATTACCGCCGCGGCGGCCGAACCGCTTATTATCGCCCCGCCGGCAACAGCCGCAAAAAAATTCTTCCAGTTCATATCAATCTCCTTTCCTGATTTACTTGTATTTTTTGTCCGTAACCGGCTCCGGCCGGATAACCTTGTTGCGCGGCATATATAACATTTTCATTTGTTTCTCCTTTCGCCGCCGATTCTGAAGATCAGCTTACATTTTAGAGTTAACTTTAAGTCAAGTGTTTTTTTATTCCTGGCCGCCGGACGCCTCTCCTTCTTTCCGCCGGACACAAAAAAACACAAAAAAAACGCGCTTTGCCCGGCCGGAACGCGGACGTACACAAACTTTTAACCTATCAATGCTAGAGTGTTTTTAATTTTTGGGGAAAACAGACGATGAAAAACAAAAAAACGAACAAACCGCTCTACGCTCTTTTCTACTACGACCGGCGCAAGCTGAAACTATTGCTGGCCTTTAACCTGATCGTTCTAGCGGCGCTGGTCGTTTTCGGAAAAAACATTTTTTATCCGCAGATCCCGGCCGGACTGCTGGTTATTCTGCTGTGGTTTTTCTCTACGCTCGCTTCCGCGCATGTCTGCTTTTTTCCGCAAAAGCTGGCCATTGTTACCGACGAGGAAATCAAAATCGACGACAACGCGCCGCTCAAATGGAAAAACATTGCCGAAGCAAACGAAATTTTCGCCGGACCGGGCCGCCGGCGCCGGATTATCGCGCTTCGCCCGGTTGAAGGCTTCAAATGCCGTCTCACTTTCATGCAGCGCATATGCCGGCATTTGCAATTTACGGCTTTTTCAATTCCGCTTTACGCCATGACCGGCGAGGACGCCGAAAAAATCCGCGCGATTGTCGCGGCGCGCACGGCGTTCAACGACCTGACACGGACGGTACGAAAAGATGATTGAACCCTTTTGCCTCAAAGAAGAACTGGAAGGGAAAAACGTCCGGCTGGTAAAACGCCGGCATGAATTTGACTCCGAAATGCTGGACGTAATCAACGCCAACCGCGCTTTTTTGCGTCCGTATCTGTTTTGGGTCGACAAAACCCGCGGACAGGAAGACGTTGCCGCCGCCACCAGGCATTTTAACGAAAGCTGGGCCGCACAAACGAAGTTCGCCTATGCGCTGATCGACAAACATTCGGGCAAGCTGCTCGGCAGCATTGACGTCCATGACATCGACCTGACCAACAGAACGGCGGCAATCGGCTATTGGCTGCGCAAGGACAAAACCGGTTTCGGCTATATGAGCGACGCCGTGCAGACGCTTGTCCGGGCCGTGTTCGACAAAGGCGTCCGCCGGCTGGAAATTACCTGCGACAGTTTAAACCGCGCTTCTGCCGGCGTTGCCCTGCGCAACGGTTTTGAATATGAAGGCACTCAGCGGGAAGCTATCTACACTTACGGCGAATTTCACGACCGGGAAGTTTACGTCCGTTTCAACCGCAAATAAATCTGCCGATAACGCCGATAAAAAAATTGTATTTTCGCCAGACATGATTATTATAAAAACGCCAACCGGTTTTACAAGGAGAAGATAAATGGTCTGGGCCTCGGTTTTTATTGTGCTTTTGGTAGGCTGCGTCTTTTTTTACAACCAGCTGGCAAAACTCGACGCTCTGGCCGACGAAGCGTGGAAAGAAGCGCTGAACCGGTTTGAACGCCGCTACGGGCTGCTTGCGTCGCTTGCCGACACGGCGGCCGGCAAAACGCAGCGGACGGAAGAACTGTGCAGCCGGGCACGCCGGTGCGCGGAAATCGACACGGACATAAAACAGCGGCAAAACGCCGAAAACGAACTGGGAAACGCCGTTCGGCTCTTTTTTGCCGAAACGGAAAACGAAGAAAATGCATCGGAGGATCCGCAGTTTTTGCTGTTGAAGCAAAAATTTGCGGAAGCGGAAGAAGAGTTGCAAAACGCCCGCCGGCGTTATAATGCGGCCGTCCGCGACTACAACGTTGCACTGCATACGGTTCCCACCTGCTGGATCGCCAAAAGCATCAAAGCCGAAGAAAAAATATTTTTCAAAACCGGCGGCGGAGAAACGCCGGCTTCAAACGGCTGACCGCCTAAACAACCGCCGCACGAAAGGAGAAAGCAATGAGCCGGCTAAACAACAGACTGAACTTATGGGAACAAAACCGGCTGATTGCCCCGGAACAAAAACAGCTGATTTTGGACTTTGAAAGCCAAAACAAAACGCCGCATCTGCCGTATGCCGTTTTCATGCTCGGCGTTTTTGTCACCGCGCTCGGCATCATCAGCCTGATTGCAGCCAACTGGGAAGAAATCGGCGGCGGCGTCAAACTGACGGCGGACTTTATTCTGCTCGCCGTTCTGGCCGGCGGCATCATGCGGGCGCAAAACCGCGGCAGCGCCTTTTGGCGGGAAGCCGGCATCTTTGCCCTGTTTATGATGACGGGGGCCAGCATCGGCCTGATCACACAGGTTTTTCAAACCAACGGAACGCTTGCAAACGGCGCCCTGACATGGGCCTTGTTCAGCGCACCGCTGCTGGCCGTTTCCGGAAAAAAAGCGCTGCCTTTGTTTTGGGTGCCGGTATTTTTTTACGGACTTTGCTTCCGGCCGGCGTTTTGGAAATTTGCCGAAAACGTGATTTTGTTTATACACGATCACATTTCTGCCGAACCGGCGGTTGCCGGCGCCCTCTTTATCATCTTTTACGGGCTGGGCGCTTATGCCTTTTACCGGTTGAATCTGCTTTTTAAGCGAAAATATCCGGTATTTGCGGTATGCCGCGGATATTTTGAATTTTTTGCCTATTGCTCGGCCTTTTTCCTGCTTGTCGGCGACTTCTTCTTCACTTCGTCCCTGACGGTGTCGGGCATGGCGGCGGCCATCGCCGCATACGCTGCGGCGGCATGGATTTATTACCGGCACAATTCGCCGAAAATGACCAATTTCAACATTGCCATGATCGGCGTTTCGTTTTTCGTCGCCTATCTCCGCCTCTTCGGTGATTTGCTGACGACCGGCGTCGGTCTTGTCATTTCCGGCGCGCTTATTATGGCGTTGGTTTTGGTCACGAAAGCAATTACGGACAAAACGGCAAATATCAGAGGAGAAAACAGATGACAAAAAAAATCAACCTGCTGCTTACGGCCGCGCCGGTTTTGTTTCTGGCTCTTCTGACCGCGGCACTTGCCGTCATGCGCGCCGGTCTGCCGGAAGTTACCGTGCGCATTGCCGGTTACGACCCGCGGGACCTGCTGTCCGGACACTACATTGCCTATACGATCGACTGGGAAAACACCGACTGCGGCCAGTTTGAAAACGGAATCTGTCCGAAAGAAGCGTTTTATGAAAGCGGAATCGACGGATTGTGGGGAAACAACCATCGTTTCTATATCCCCGAACGAAAAGCCGCGGAATTGGACCGGATTTTCCGCAACGGTGAAAACGACGACAGGGTATTTGAAGTCGTTTACGGTTTTGCTCCCGGTTTCCGTCCGCTGGCAAAAAGAATGCTGATCAACGGACAAGACTGGCGGAAAGCCGTGGACTGATACCGGACAAAGAGAATCTCCGGCGTTCCTTTGTTTTTGCGCTTTTCCTTCTTGCCTTTTGCTTCTTTCGCCGTTTTTTCAATGTTTGCAAACGTCAAAAAAACTCCCGGAAATTTCCGGGAGTTTTTTCGGACTATTGTTCGTCAATGTCGGTTCCGCCGCCGAACGGGGTAATTTGCCCGACCCCGCCGAAATATTTGCGGAAGAAGCCCTGTTCCTGTTCGGGCACGGCCGTTTCCTGTTCGCTGACCTCAATTTCCCTGCCTTTCGATTTGTCGATGTGTTTGATGTCGGCAACCTTGCCGTCCTGACCGAATTTGACCACCAGCAGCCGGCGTTCGGTTTCCTCCGGGCGCATGAACGCGATCTGTTCGATTTCCGCCGACATGTAAATCCAGGTGTCACGGTCAAGCGAAACGACCGAAGAAGGAGAACCCAGAAGCTCGCGCACCTGTTCCCTGCCCATTCCCGGCGCCAGGCGTTCGATTTTGTCCTCGGACGGCATGTTGCCGGTATATGTGGTAAAGGTGTCCTTGGCACAGGCGGAAAGCCCGAGCAGAACCGCGCTTAAAAAAAAGATTTTGTTGGTTGACATCATCATTTATCCTTATCATTATAGGTTCCAATTTGTTAAACATATATAACACGGGGAATATATTTATGCAAAAAAAATTTTCTTATCCGCTGACCGTCGCCGACCTGCCGCAGGCGGAGCAGCATTACCGTTTGCGGGCGGAGGAAGCGGACTGCCGTTATCTGGCGGAAGTTCTGCAGCTTCCCGCCGTCAACCGGCTGGAAGCCGACCTTCGGCTGAAAAACAACCACGCGGAAGGCATACTTGACGTTTCCGGACATGTCTTTGCCGGCATAAAGCTTGAAAGCGTGATCTCGCTGGAACTGTTCGACCAGAATTACGATTTTGACTTTTCCCTTCGTTTTGACACCCGCGCCACTTATGCCAGCCAGCGGGAAGAGGCGGAAGACTGGACGGCCGATCTGCCGGACGTGGTCGTCGGCGGAAAAATCGACCTGGCCGACATCGTAATCGAACAGATAGCGCTGCGCCTGGACGACTATCCGCGCCGGCCGGGAGAAGTATTTGTCTTCGAGTCCGAATTTGACGACGGAACGGAAGACAAACATAATCCTTTTGACGTATTGGCAAAACTGAAGAAATAAAAAATTATGCTTGCCAAATGCGAAAATTTTGAGTAAAAGACGGTTAACCGTTTCGGGAATATGCGAAATAAGTTGCAATTTGCAAAAAATTGTAGTATTGCTTTTCCTGAAATTTTTTGTGCTAACAATGTTTTTTTGAAAAGAATAAGAAAATGGCAACACCAAAACATAAAACTTCAAAATCGCGTCGCGACATGCGCCGTTCTCACGATGCATTGGGTGCAAATGCTTATCACGAATGCCCCAACTGCGGCGAACTGAAAAGACCTCACAACGTTTGCCCGTCCTGCGGTCAGTACGACAAACGCGAAGTCGTTGCTAAAAAAGCAGCCGAATAAACTAAAACTGTCATAGAACTGGATGGAGCGCAATTTTGTCTGATAATCTGGTTATATCTATTGATGCGATGGGGGGAGATAATTCCCCTCGAGTCGTCATTGAGGGGGTGAACATCGCCGCCAGGAAAAACCCCGACGTCCGTTTTCTGCTGTTCGGGGACGAAGCCAAAATCGCGCCGCTGCTCAAGCAATATCCCAGACTGGCGAAAGTGTGCAAAATCTGTCATACGGCAGAATGGGTAAAAAACGAAGACAAGCCTTCCCAGGTTATCCGCAACCGCAACACCAGCATGTATATGGCAATTGACGCCGTCCGCTCCGGCCGCGCCCAGGCGATCGTTTCCGCCGGCAACACCGGAGCGCTGATGGCCATTTCCAAAATGGTTTTGAAAACCATGCAGAAAATCCACCGGCCTGCCATCGTCACCATTATGCCGCATTTAAACGGCCGTTACGTAATGCTTGACCTTGGTGCCAACACCGAGTGCGACGCCGTCAATCTGGCGGAGTTTGCCATTATGGGCAACGTCTTTGCCAAACATGCCCTCGACCTGCCGAAACCGAAGGTTGCCCTGCTTAACATCGGGGCGGAGGCAATGAAGGGCAAGGAAGAAATTCGTCAGGCGGCCCGCATGCTGCACAATTCGCAGACTGACATCAATTACACCGGTTATATTGAGCCGCATGAGATTGCAAACGGTGCGGCAGACGTGATCGTCGCCGACGGTTTTACCGGAAACGTGGCGCTGAAAACAACCGAAGGAACGGCGCGTCTGGTGGTTCGTCTGATCAAAAAGGCGATCAAGCGTTCGTTTTTGGCCAAAATCGGCCTGCCGTTCATGCTCGGCGTCATTTACAAAATCAAAAAGAGCATGGATCCCCGTTTGTATAACGGCGCCATGCTGATCGGCCTGAACGGGCTGACGGTCAAAAGTCACGGCGGCACCGATGCCGTCGGCTATTCCGTCGCAATAGAAAACGCCGCCAAACTCGTGCGTCAGGATTTTGTTGCGACGATCAGAAAAGAAATCGAAAAAATTGATTTGGACGAACTGAATCAAGAAAGCATTTATGAAGGATACTACGTATGACGGTCATTCGATCTCAATTGATTGGTACGGGATATAAGCTTCCGGCCAAAATACTTACTAATGACGATTTGTCGAAAATGGTAGAGACCAACGACGAGTGGATCAGTACCCGCACCGGCATCAGGAGCCGCCATATCGCCGCCGAAGGAGAAACGACTTGCGACTTGTCATATGACGCGGCACTGACGGCAATTGAAAATGCGGGCATTAAAAACTCGGAAATTGATTTTGTCATCGTTGCCACCGTTACGCCGGACAATACTTTTCCGGCTACCGCCGCCAAACTGGCAAAACGGCTGGAACTCAATCCGGGCACGCCGGCCATGGACGTCAACGCCGCCTGTTCGGGGTTCGTGTATGCCTCACAGATCGCCGATAACATGATCCGCCTGGGGCAAGTCAAAACCGCGCTTGTAATCGGTGCCGAAACGCTTTCCAAAATTACCGACTGGACCGACCGCAATACCTGCGTGCTGTTCGGCGACGGTGCCGGCGCGGCAATTTTCCGCGCGGCGGAAGGAACCGGTGACAGCAGCGATACCGGGATTCTTGCCACCAAAATTTATGCCGACGGCAGCCAGTACGACCATCTTTGTTCGGACGGCGGCGTTTCGCTGAACCAAAAAGCCGGTTTTATCCACATGGACGGCAAAGAAGTTTTCAAAGTAGCCATTCCGAGTTTGGTACAGGGCGTGGAAGAAAGCCTGAAGATTGCCGGCATAAACATAAACGAAGTCAATTGGTACGTTCCCCATCAGGCCAACCTGCGGATTATCGATTCCGTTGCCAAAAAGCTTGAAATTGACATGGACAAAGTGGTCGTGACCGTAGATCATCACGGCAACACTTCGGCCGCTTCCATTCCTTTGGCATTGGCAGAATCTTTTGCCGCCGGCAAATTCAAAAAAGGCGACGTAATCGCCATCAGCGCCATGGGCGCCGGATTTACCTGGGGCGGAATGGTGATTCGTATTTAAACTGTTTATAATAAAATTATATGTTGGCGCTAAAATATTTTGTGATATATTGGCGCCACTGTTTTAGCAAAACCAAAAAAGGAAAAAGAGGCAAAATATGATGAAAACGATTACCCGGGCGGATGTCGCCGAAATTCTTTATCAGGAAGTAGGCTTGTCGCGTAAGGATTCCGGAGAGATTCTGGATATGGTTTTGGAAGAAATCGTCAATGAACTGGCTGCCGGCAGCGACGTCAAGCTGTCTTCTTTCGGAACGTTTGCCTTAAGAGACAAAAAACCCCGCATCGGACGCAACCCCAAAACCGGTGTAGAAGCGGAAATTTCTTCGCGCCGGGTCATTTCCTTCAAACCCTCGCAAACAATGCGCAAAGCCGTCAACAAGAAATAAACATGGTCGTCAACAAATCAAAAGCCGCATTCCGCACGATTGCCGAAGTTGCCGAGGAACTCGGCGTAGGCACTCATGTGCTGCGCTTTTGGGAAACAAAATTTTCTCAGCTAAAACCGATGAAAAGAAACGGCGGACGGAGATATTACCGGCCGGACGACGTTGAGCTGTTGAAATGTATAAAAAATCTGTTGTATGTCAAAAGACTGACAATTGAGGGAGCGCAAAAGGAAATCCGCAGTACCGGCGTTAAGGCACTGATCGGAGAAACGATCCAAGACGATTTTTTTGCTGCGGAAACGGACGAGCGGTCGGTACTTGACAAAACGGTTGCCGAGCTGCATGAAATCAGGGACGAATTGCAAGAAGCGCTTGGCAAGTAAACGTAAAACCAACGCAAAAAAACACCCCACGTAAAACGTGGGGGTTTTAGCATGCGGAACAACTTTCAAGTGCCGGCAAACGTTTGAAAGACACGAAACGGTTCGGCAGAACAAATTGAGCCCGCACCAGACGGGAACCTGACACAAAAACTCCCTTCCGGTTTGTCCGGTGCTCTTCGTATGCGGGAACATTCAAGACATCGGCCCCCACAAAAAATCGTGTGAAGTTCCGATGCAGCGAGTTGACAGCATGCCCCGAACATAATTTCTAGAGCGTCAAAGATTCCTTGTTTGTCCGGTGCTCTTCGTATGCGGAAGCAACCTTCAAATGCCCGAAAAAGACTAAAGGATATATATCTCCGACTGAGAGAGCTGACTATGCATCTGACGGGGAATTTTCCCGATCCCCATCCTTTCAATATCAAAAACGAAGTTGACAATGCGACACCACTGTCAAGCCAGCTGGCCATCGGAGGCCGGTTGACCGCCATCGGTGCGGCCCTTCCGTGAAATTCTCCGATCGTCCGGTTACCCCTCTCCGTCAGAATAAGCTTGCCTTCTTATATGCTTTGAGTTCATTATATCATGCAGATTTGTTTTGCCGTTTTCTTTCCTCTTTCTCCGTCTTTTTATCTTTTTTCGCTTTTTCCTCTCTTTCCCTTTCTTCTCTTTCTTTTGCTTTTCCTTCCTTTTTCCAAATTACTGCTGGTTCTTTACTCTTTGCTTCCGGCTTCTTTCTCTTTTGCTTTTCCCTTCCTTTTTTCTTTTTTTGTCTTCGGTTTACCCCCTTTGACTTATGAGCGCGCAGGAAAAACCTTCCGGTAAACGGAGAGAAACGCAGCCGCGAAACGGTTTGAACATATTCCTGCCCGAAGAAGTGTCCGCCGACATTTTTGTATTGTACCCGGCGCAAAATCGGGAATTGTAAAAGATACAAAAAAACTCCCTCCGGTCAGGAGGGAGTTTTTCTTTCGTTTGCGAAAATCTTATTTGATGATCTTCGATACAACGCCGGCGCCTACCGTGTGGCCGCCTTCGCGGATCGCAAATCTCAGACCTTCTTCCATCGCAATCGGGTGGATCAGCTGGGCTTTCATACGGATGTTGTCGCCAGGCATTACCATTTCCGTGCCTTCCGGAAGTTCTACCGCACCCGTAATGTCCGTCGTACGGAAGTAGAACTGAGGACGATAGTTGTTGAAGAACGGTGTATGACGACCGCCTTCTTCCTTCGTCAGAATGTAGCATTCGCATTCAAACTCGGTGTGCGGCGTAACCGAACCCGGAGCCGCCAATACCTGGCCGCGTTCTACTTCTTCTCTCTTCGTACCGCGGAGCAATACGCCGATGTTGTCGCCGGCTTCGCCCTGGTCCAGAAGTTTGCGGAACATTTCGATACCCGTGCAGGTCGTCTTCTGCGTCGGTTTGATGCCTACGATTTCAATATCGTCGCCGACATGGATGACACCGCGTTCTACACGGCCCGTTACTACCGTACCGCGGCCCGAAATCGAGAATACGTCTTCAATCGGCATCAGGAACGGTTTGTCTTTCGGACGATCCGGCTGCGGAATGTAGTCGTCTACCGCATTCATCAGTTCAATGATCGAATCGTGACCGATCTTCGCGTCGCCGTCTTCCAAAACTGCCAAAGCGGAACCTTTGACAATCGGAATCTCGTCGCCCGGAAAACCGTAAGAGCTCAGCAAATCGCGGATTTCCATTTCTACCAGTTCCAGAAGTTCCGGATCGTCTACCTGGTCTACCTTGTTCATGTAAACGACAATCGCCGGTACACCTACCTGACGGGCCAGAAGAATGTGTTCGCGCGTCTGCGGCATCGGACCGTCAGCCGCCGATACGACCAAAATCGCACCGTCCATCTGCGCCGCACCCGTAATCATGTTCTTTACATAGTCCGCGTGACCCGGGCAGTCTACGTGCGCATAGTGACGCTTCGCCGTTTCGTACTCTACGTGTGAGGTCGAAATGGTGATACCGCGAGCCTTTTCTTCAGGTGCCTTGTCAATCTGATCATAGGCCGAAAACTCCGCGCCGCCCTGTTCCGCCAATACTTTCGTGATCGCGGCCGTCAACGTCGTCTTCCCGTGGTCTACGTGACCGATCGTCCCGATGTTGCAGTGCGGCTTGCTTCTTTCAAATTTCTCTTTTGCCATCTGTGCTTCTTCCTGTTTGTGTTGTTAAAACCAAAATCTTGATCAAAAATTTGGAGCGGGTGAGGGGAATCGAACCCCCGTCATAAGCTTGGAAGGCTTCTGCTCTACCATTGAGCTACACCCGCGCAAAAAATGTTTTTGCATCAAGCCCGTCGAATTAAAAAATGGTGGAGGGGGAAAGATTCGAACTTTCGTAGACTAAAGTCGACGGATTTACAGTCCGTTGCATTTGACCGCTCTGCCACCCCTCCATAGAAAATTCCGACTGAGGGAAAGGAACTGACTTCCTTTTTGCAAATTTCATTCTTGCAAATAATAGCATTTTGCCGCGATTGTCAACATCTTTTTTATTTTTGCCTGTGGATTTTTGTTTCCGCGGCCTTCAGGGCCTCCGGCGTGCCGACATGGAAAAACTCGGCGTCGTTGAGAACAAAGCCAAGCCTGCCGCGGCTTTGCGCCAAATCGAAAAGGTCGCGCAGAGAAAATTTTTCGCGCGTTTCGCCGGCAAAAATTTTGCGGCTGACGATCGAAATGCCGCCGAACATGTAGGGATAACCGGCGGTTTTGGCGGCGTTGCGTTCGATTTTTCCGCCGGTGCCGACGCGGTAGTCGCCGACGCCTTTGTCGCCGCAGACGTCTTTTAAGTCTTGCAGCAGCAGCAGAATGTCATATTTTTTTTCGTCCCAGGCGTCCGCCATCCGCCACAAAACAGGTTTGTAGCCACGGTCGACGAAAAAGACGTCGCTGTTGCAGACGAAAAAGGCGGGGTCTTTCAAAAGCGGCAGCGCTTTTCTGATGCCGCCGCCGGTTTCGAGAGCTTCGGCTTCTTCGGAAAAGACGAGGTTGAAATCCGGACGGGCGGCGGTCAGGTGTTTGCGGATCATGTCCCCTCTGTAACAAAGGTTGACGACCGCGTTTTTGATGCCGGCTTCCGCCAGGCGGTCGAAGTTGTAGTCAATCAGCGCTTTGCCGCCGACTTTGATCAACGGTTTGGGCAGACTGTCGGTAAGGCTGCCCATCCGCACGCCGCGGCCGGCGGCCAGCACCATTGCCTGCGTAAAAGGTTTGCGCGCCGGCGCCCGCCGCAGTTCCCGCGGCAGGTATGCGTCAAGCCAGTTTTTGACTTCCGCCAGTTTGGGATATTCGAGGATTTGGTCCAGCATTTTCCACATCTGGGGAATATAGTTCAGGTAGCGGGTTTTGCCGTTGATCATCGAAAGGGTGGTAAAACGTCCCAGCACCCGCAGGTGGCGGAACAGCGAAAGAAAGGCAAACGAATCTTCAAAATCTTCGCGGCGGACGTTTTCAAGACTGTTGAAAAAATCGTCTTTGACCTGCCGGATGACTTCCGGCGAGGCCGGTCGGCGGTCGGCGGCCAGCAGACTCATGACGTCGTAAGTGAGCGGTCCCCACATGGCGTCCTGAAAATCGATGATCGCGCATTCTTCCGCGTTCGGCGGCAGCATGATGTTGTCGATGTGATAGTCCCACAACACCAGCCGGTTCGGTACCCGGTAGGCCAGTTCCGCCAGCCGGCCGGCAACGGCGAAAAATTCCGCGGCGGCCCGTTCGGGCAGCGGCTGTCCGGCGGCCATCGGAAAATACCAGTCGGTAAACAGGCGCAGATCGTCGAGAATTCTGCGGCGGGAAAGCTCGTTGACGCATTGCGGACGTTCGCGCACGGCGGCAACTTTGGCGGCGGCGCGTCCGGCCATGCGGTAAAGGCGCATTTCGTTGTTATCTGTCAGCAGTTTGGTTACGGTGTCGTCGCCCAAATCTTCCAGCAGCAGAAAGCCGTTGCCGAAGTCTTTGCTTTTTACTTCGGGGACATAGACGCCGCGGGCGCGGAGAAAGGCGGAAAGTTCGACAAATTCGCGGGTGCGGCAGCGGCAGCCTTCGTCGTCCATGATTACCGCGCTGCCGCCGTCGTTAAAACGCATGCGGTAATATTTGCGGCTTGAAGCGTCGGTTGAAAGCGGGTTTAAGACAAAGGCGGCGCCGTTTGCGCAGGTTTCGGCGAATTCCTTTAATTTTGCCGGGCGGTCGAGATTTTCCATTGACCACGTCTCCTGAAATGTTATTATTCGTTAAGTCTGAAGCTTAGGCTTTAAGCTTTAAAATATAATTAAAGGCATGAGGAGGGGCGATGAAGTACAAATATGCGGTGTTTGACTGGGACGGCACTCTGGCGGACACTTATCCGGTGATTTCGGCGGCGTACGACTATACTTTCGATAAAATGGGGCTGCTGCGGATTCCCTATGACGAAATCAAACGGATCACCAGCACCCTGCAGAACAAAGACACTCTCGGATACGTTTTCAAAGAGCGGCGGGACGAGGCGGCAGGGTATTTTTACGAATATATCGAAAAATTCCACACCGACCGGCTGGCGCCGATGTTCGGCGCGGAAAAGCTGCTCGGTTTCTGCCGCGAAAAAGGGCTTGAATGTTATCTGATTACCAACAAAAAAACGCGCTTTATCAAAGAAGAACTGGAAAAGCTCGGGTTCGGCAAATATTTTAAAAAAGTGGTGGCGGCCGGCGAATATGCGGAAGACAAGCCGCATCCCCTGGCCTGTCACGCGGTGTTTGACAACCGGCTGCCGCCGGCCGGCGAAATCGTGGTCATCGGCGACGGCGAAGCCGACGTCAAAACCGCGGCGGCTTTTGAGCATGACGGCGAACGGGCCGAATGCATCATTTACGATCCCAAACGCAAATACCGCGGTCCCGAACCGGACCATAAGATAGAAAGTCTGATTGAAGCGGCGGCAATTTTGGAGAAAGAATAACCATGCAAAACAAAAATCAGGTAGTCATTTACGGGCGGCACGCCGTTTTCGCGGCGCTGGCCAACCCGCAGCGCAGCATTGTCCGCGTCGTTTGCCTGAAAGAAAACGCTGCCGAACTGCGGGGCAGAATCGGCGAAAAGAAACTTTCCGTCGTCGAGCGCCGGGAACTGGAGAAGATGCTGCCGCGGGAAGCGGTGCATCAGGGAATGGCGGCGGTGGCCGAGATGCTGCCGGGCATTTCGCTGGAAGAACTGTGCGAAAAGGCGCGGGAAAAGGAAAACTGCCATCTGCTGGTGCTTGATCAGGTGACCGATCCGCAGAACATCGGGGCGATCATCCGTTCCTGCGCGGCTTTTGACGCGCTGGCGCTCATGGTGCAGGATAAAAATTCGCCGCAGGAAAGCGGGGCGATGCTGAAGGCGGCGGCCGGCACTTTCGAACTGCTGCCGGTCTGCCGGGTGACCAACCTGTCGCGGGCGGTGGAAAAACTGAAAAAGGAAGGCTTTTGGGCAGTCGGTATGGACGGTTATGCCAAAACCGACGTTTCGGCTTTGCAAAAAGGCGGCAAACTGGCGGTGATTATGGGCAGCGAAGGCGCCGGCATGCGTCGTCTGGTGGAGGAAACCTGCGATCTGACGGTGCGGCTGCCGATCAACCCGGAGGTGGAAAGCCTGAACGTTTCGACCGCGGCGGCGGTGGTGCTGTACGAATTGAACCGGAAATAGGAGATGATGATGCCGGCAAATGTTGAAGTTTGTTGTTTGTGCAAGAACTATGACCGAATCCGCGCGGTCGACAATGTTTCCTTTAAGGCCGGAGAGGGGGAAGTGATTGCCCTGCTCGGGCCCAACGGCGCCGGCAAGTCAACGCTGATGAATATGATGGCCGGTTATCTGGCGCCTTCCGCCGGCGATATTTTCATCTGCGGCCGCAATATCCGGGATTTTCCGCTTGAGGGCAAGCAAAACGTCGGTTTTCTGCCGGAGGGATCGCCCTTGTATCCGGACCTGACGGTGCGGGCGTTTCTTAACTATATGGCCGGTCTGCGGCTGCTGGACAAAAGGGCGGCCGATCGTGCGATTGCCCTGGCCAAAATAGAAAACGTGGCGGAACAGAAGATAGAAACCCTGTCAAAAGGCTATCAGCGGCGGGTGGGCTTTGCCCAGAGCATTCTTTCCGATCCGCCGGTACTGCTTTTGGACGAACCGACCGACGGTCTGGATCCCAACCAGAAACGGCATATCCGCAGCCTGATCGGGCAGATGGGCAAAAAAAAGACGATCATGATTTCCACCCATCTGCTGGATGAGGCGGAAACGGTGTGCAACCGGATCATTCTGATCAACCGCGGGCGAATCGTTGCCGACGGCACTGCCGGGGAAATTATCAAAAAAGCCGGCGCAAAAAATCTGGAAGAAGCTTTCTGTCAATTGACAACCACGGAAGACGAGGCATAGATGAAAAAATTATGGATCGTGACCAAAAACGAACTGCTGCGTTATTTTATTTCGCCGCTGGCATATGTTTATCTGGTGGCTTTTTTGCTGTTGAACGGGTCTTTTGCTGTATATTTCGGACATTTTGTCGATCGCGGCATTGCCGGCCTCGGTTCGATGTTTGCCTTTCAGCCGTGGCTTTATCTGCTGTTTATTCCCGGCATTTCGATGCGGCTGTGGGCAGAGGAATTTCGCAGCAAGACGGTGGTGCAGCTTCTGACCATGCCGGTTTCCGTTTCCACTTTGGTATGGGGCAAGTTTCTGGCTTCCTGGATTTTTGCCGCCGCGGCGCTTGTGCTGACGTTTCCCTTCTGGCTGACGGTCAATTATCTGGGGGCGCCCGACAACGGGGTGATTGCGGGAAGCTATCTCGGCAGCTGGGTTCTGGCCGGCTGCATGCTGGCCATTTCGCAGACGATGTCGGCGCTGACCAAAAACCAGGTGATTGCGCTGGTGCTGGCGGTGATTGTCAATTTCCTGTTCTTTTTGAGCGGGGTGGAATATGTGCTCGGCTTTTTCAGGATGTTTGCGCCGGCGGCGGTGGTCGACATGGTGGCCTCGTTCAGTTTTCTGGTGCATTTCGGCACCATTGCCGGCGGGCTGCTGGAAATGCGCGACGTCGTCTTTTTCGTTTCGGTCATTTTGCTGTTTAACGTAACCACCATTCTGGTCGTCAGCTTCCGCACTTCGGGAACCTCGCGCTGGCTGAAGTCTACCCAGGCAGCCTATTACGTCCTCTTCTTTTTGCTGCTGCTGACGGCTTTTACCGGGCTCAACCTGACGGCCAACCGGTTTTTGCGTACCGAACAGTACGATTTTACGCAAGAAAAGCTGCATACGCTGACCCCTTCTTCCCGCCGGGTGCTGGAAAACCTGCCGGAACCGGTGACGGCCAAACTCTACTATTCGCCGGTTTTGGGACAGAGAAACCCGGAACTGCGGCTGATGTACGACCGGGTACGGCTGCTGCTTGAGCAGTTTGCGCGTCTGCAGCCGGAAAAATTCAGCTATAAGATATATAATCCGCAGCCGCTTGACGATTTGGAAGACCAGGCGATTGCGGCGGGACTGCAGCCGCTGCCGCTGGTTGACCTCAACCAGAACGGCTTTTTCGGGCTGGTTTTGACCGACAGTGCCGACCGCCGCGAAATAATACCGTTTTTTGCCCTTGAGCGATACGGTTATCTGGAGCAGGATCTGACGGAAAAGGTTTATCAGCTTTATCATGAAAAAAAGACGCTCGGGCTGATCAGCAGCCTGCCGGTGTTTGACACGCCGTTTGCCGGCGGTTACGTTTCCCCGCGCTGGAACATCATGACCGAGATTGAAAAGTTTTATGAGGTTAAAATCATCAACAGTGCGGAAGACCTGGCAAAAATCGACCTGCTGATGATGATACATCCGCAAAAGCTGCCGGATGACGTGGTCGGGGCGATCAAACAGTATTCCGAACTCGGCGGCAAAACGCTGCTGCTTTTGGATACGGCGGCCGAGGCGCCGCGGATTTTCTCGCCGGACAACATCGAGTTTTATCCTTCCAACCTGAACGGTCTGGACAAGTTCTGGGGATTCCGCTTTTACAACGAACTGGTGGTGGCCGATCTTGACAATTCAATCACCGTTGACGCCACCAAAAACTATTCCACCAATCCGGTCTTTACCCAGGACGTGGTGCAGTTCGTGGCGCCGGCTTCAAGCATGAATCCTGATTTTCCGGTCACGAGAAACCTGCAGGGGATTTTGTTTGCTTCGGTATCGGCGGTGGTGCCGGACGGCGGGCGCAGCGCGTTTCTGCCTTTGATCAAAGGCGGCGATCAGTCGGGGGTTTTGAGTTCGGGAGTGGTTTATGAGGGAAAAAATCCGGCGGACCTGCTCGGCATGTTCAAACCCGACGGCAAGCTGAAGTTTCTGGCGGCGCTGCTGATCGAAAAAAACAAGAAGAATCCGTTTGAAGTGATCGTGGCGGCGGACACCGACTTCATCTACGATACGTTTTGGAGCTCGGGGCGGACGATCTTGGAAAACAATTATTTCATTCCGCTTTATGACAACGCCAATTTTATACTCAATTCGCTTGACTATCTGGCCGGCGACGAAACGCTGATCGATTTGCGCGGGCGGACGCAGAAAATCCGCCGTTTCGAGGGAATCGAAAACATGCGCAAGGAAAATCTGCGCAATTTCCGGATCAAGGAAAACGATATTTTCCGTCAGATTGACAAGACCAAAAAGGCGTTGCAGGAAGTTTTCGGAAAAAGAGAGTTTGAAGAACGAAACAACTTCACTTCCGACGAACTGGCAGTAATTGCGGGAACGCGACAGCGGCTGGATACGCTGAGAAGCGAGCTGGCGGCGATCCGCATGAACATGCACCGCAACATCGAACAAACCGGCATGATGATTAAGTTTGTCAACATATATCTGGTGCCTCTCCTGATTTTGCTGCTGCTGGCGGCGGCCGGGGCAAAAGGTTTTTATCGCCGCGGCGGTTTGTCGGGCAAAGTCAGAATATCTTTTAACCGGGAATTTAAGACGGCGGCCGTCGTGACCGTGCTGCTGGCGGCGGCCGGCGGCGTTTCCTTCCTGCTGACGATGAGCGACGCCGGCGACGGTTATGAGAACCGGCCGGTGTTTGAAGGACTGACGGAAAAGCTGAACGACGTGGAAAAAGTCGTTTTGACGTCGGCCGAAGGGGAATTGAGCTTCTTTAAGGAAGACGGGGTATGGAAACTGGAAGGGGAACCCTGCGCCGTCGTTTATCAGGAGCGCATCGGCCGTTTTCTGGCGGTGCTGGCCGACGCCGTTTATTATGAAAAGAAATCGGACAAGGCCGAATATTTGTCCCGCTTCGGACTGGCGCCGAGTTCGGCGGAAGGGTCGGAAAGCGTGGAAGTGCGGCTGGAAGGCGCAAAAAATTCGGTGTTGGCGGACTTTTCCGTCGGCCGTTACGACATAGACATCGGCCGCGGCGCGCGGGCGGCATATATCCGCTTTGCCGACAAGTTCCAAGTCTGGATGATCAAGGCCGACCTGATCGATTTGTCGACCAATGTCGCCGACTGGACGTACGGCAGCCTGTGGAACCTGCGTTTCGGGCGTCTGAGCGGCTTTAACCGGACAAGCAACCTGAACCGTACCGCGGAGATGGTCAAAACGCTGCTCAACGTCGGTTTTGTGTCTGCGGCGGAAGGGAAGCCGGAAGGGGAAAAAGTTTTGTCGCTTGAACTTGAAGTTGAAGGCAGCCGGCAAATCGGAATTGACTTTTTGCAAAATAAGGAGCATATCTACGCCCGTTATCAATTCCGGCCGGAAGACGAAAGCGGTTACCTCGGCTTTTTTGCCCGAACGGCGGAAAAATGCCATTATGAAATCAGCAAAGAGAATTTTGAGAAGATAGACAATGTTGCCGCAACCGTCCGCTGACCGGAAGAACATCAACCGTTTGAAAAAAATCGCCGTTACCGCCAGCGTGTCGGTGTCGGCCGGGCTGGCGCTTATCAAACTGGCGGCCTCGCTTTATACCGGGTCGCTGGCGGTGCTGTCGTCGATGGTAGACAGTCTGTCGGACATTTTTTCGTCGCTTATTTCCTTTATTGCGGTTAAATTTTCCTCCCAGCCGGCCAGTGTCGAGCACCGGTACGGCTTCGGCAAGGCGGAAGCCCTGAGCGCTCTGGTTCAGTCGGCTTTTATTGCCGGTTCCGGCGTGTTTGTGGTTTATGAGGGCGTCAGCCGTTTCATTTCGCCGCGGCCGGTGGGGGATACCGGCGTCGGCATTCTGGTGATGGCCGCCAGCACGGTAATCACTTTAGGGCTGATCGCTTTTCAGAAGTATGTGGTGAAGAAAACAGCTTCGCTGGCAGTGGCGGCGGACAGTGCCCACTATCTGGTAGACATTGCCACCAACCTGTCGATCATGATCAGCCTGATCGTGGTCAGACTGTTTGAAATCTACTGGTTTGATACGCTGGCGGCGTTGTTTGTTTCCTTTTATCTTCTGATCAATGCCTACAAGATTGCCCGCGAAGCGATTGCCCTGCTGATGGACAAGGAGCTGCCGGAAGAAGTGCGGCAGGACATTTTCAATCTGGTCAACAACTGCGGCTTCTGCCGCGGCATTCACGATTTGCGTACCCGCGATCTGGGCGGGGTTTACATGTTTGAGTTCCATCTGGAGCTTGACGGCGGCCTGTCGCTTTATCAGGCGCATGAACTGACGGACATTGTCGAAAACGAAGTCAAAGCCCTGTATCCCGGTTCTCAGGTGATTATCCACCAGGATCCGGCCGGTCTTGACGAGGAACGGCTGGACAATCGTCTGACCCGCTGACTGCGGTTCGGGGGTTAAAGAACGATGTCGGCTTCGTAAGCGCGGACGATTTCGACGTCCTCTTCCCTTTCTTCGCGGCTCAGTTCGCAGACCATCAGGCTGTCGGCATCCTGCAGGCTGTCGAAAGCGTCGTCGGGAATACGGTCGATAACCACGCCGTCTTCTTCGTTGCGGTAAAGAACCGCCGAGCGGTTGCCGGCGTCGATTTCGATGACGGCGTCTTTGGCTTCGCCTTCGCGGGCATAGAGCAGCAGCATCACTTCGTCTTCTTCGTTGATGATAAAGTCAAAGGCGTCAAATTTATCGTTGTCGTTCATTAGAAAAACTTTCCCTGATAATTAAAAGATACGTTTATTGTAAGAGGTATAATTATATTTACAAGAGGAATGTTGATAGATGCGTTAATTTTGATGAATTTTTGCCGCGGATGACTTATAGTCGTTTTCATGAGTACGATATTGGACAGGATAATCGGCCTGCTGAAATGGCCGGCGGCGGTATGGGCATTGTGGTCGGTGCCGGCTTTTTTCCAGTCGCTGGAATATTTTGACTTCAAAACGTTGAAATTCGTGGCGCTGTTCGGCGGTTTTTTTCTTTTTTTCGTGGCGCGGACTTCAATGGAGGCTTCGATCCGCACGTCAATGCAGATTATTGCCCACGAACTGACGCACAGCTTTTTTGCGGTGCTGACTTTTCACAAGGTGAAACATATCCGGATCGAGGAAGACAATTCCGGCGGTTCGATGGGGTTTGAAGGCGAGGGCAACTGGCTGATCATTATTGCGCCGTATTTTTTCCCGCTGTTTTGTTTCTTTTTTATGGTCGGGGTCGGCATCTATATGAAGTTTGCCGCGCTTAACTGGATCGTCAGTGCCGTGTTCGGTTATTTTATCGGCTATCACGTGGATACGGTGGCGTCGCAGATACATGAAAAGCAGACCGATCTGCCGAAGGTTTCCTATCTGTTCTGCGCAATGTTTCTGCCCGGCGCCAACCTGTGGATTATCGGCAGCATGCTGGCGTTTAACAGTTACGGCTGGGACAGTTTTTTCAAATATCAGGAGCTGATGGCGCGGCTGAACGCCGAAAACCTGCAGCAGCTGGTCGGTTTAGTCTTTAATTTTTAGAATGCAGCTGCCGGCATCAAGCGTAACGCGGGCGCCGAGCGGAACCGTTTTGCGGGCGCGGACGTGGCCGAAGGGAAAGTTGCGGATAACGGGAATTTTGACCGCGGCCGCAAATTCGTCGATAACCCGGTTGACGTCTTTGTCGTCGGGATGGTTGAGGCGGATGTCGGTGAACTGGCCGAAAACGACGCCGCGCACCCGTGCAAACGACGGCTGCTGACGAAGCTGCAGCAGCATTCTCTCAACGCGGTAGCTTTTTTCGTCGACGTCTTCCAGCAGCAGGATTGTATCCGTAAGGTCAGGGTAATAAGGCGTTCCCGCCAGCGACTGCAAAACGCAGAGGTTGGTGCCGACCAGCCGGCCTTCGGCGGTGCCCGGGTTGACGACGGTGCCGCCGCGGATATCTTCAAAGCGGCCGTCCATCGCCCGCAGAAAACTTTCGGCGGTATAAGGGTGGACGGAAGCGCCGCGGCCGAAGTCGTATTTCAGCAGAATGCCGGCATAGCAGACGTTGCCGGTGCGGGCAAGAATGCCTGCCTGCAAAGCGGTGGTGTCGCTGAAGCCGATCAGCGGTTTGGGATTCTTTCTGATAAGGTCATAATCGAGCAGCGGCAGCAGATACTGTGCGCCGAAACCGCCGGCAGCGGCAAAAACCGCCCTGATTTCCGGATCGGCAAAAAAACGCATCAGGTCTTCCGCCTGCTGTTCGGGCGTGCCGGCCATGTGGTTGAGCCGGTCGTAGACGTGCGTGCCGAGAACAACCCGGTACCCGCAGCTTTCCAGCCAGCGCAGTCCGTCGCGGATGTCTTCCGGCGAATCGAGCGCCGAAGACGGGGAAACAATGCCGACTTTTGAGCCGCGGGGAACCGGGTTGATCATGGTTTACAGCTCCGTCAGCAGCTGCCGGCTGAAGTCGGGCAGCGAGTTGTCGCGGGCGCCCATGATAACGACGCAGTCGCCGTCTTTGGCGTTCTCAAGGATAAATTTGTGCACGTTTTCCCGGGTGTCGAGAAAATAAGCGTTGTTATGACCGTTTTTGCGCACGGCGTCGACGATGTTTGCGGCGGAAATGCCTTTGTCGACGTTTTTATCCAGCATATAGACCTCGGGCATGACGAAGATGTCGTCGGGACCGAGTACGCGGGCGACTTCCGCCGCCACTTCGCTGCCGGTGTTAAAGGCGGAAAACGGGCTGTGCGACTGGTACATGACCAGAAGGCGCCGCGGATATTCCTTTAAGGCCGAAAGCGAAGACGCGATTTTGCTCGGGTTGTGGGCAAAGTCGTCAATCAGGGTAATGCCGCGGCCGGTGGTGCCGACAATTTCCAGCCGGCGTTTGATGCCGGAAAAGCCTTCCAGCGTTTTGGCGGCCGCCAGCGGATCCAAACCGGCTTCGGCGCAGACGGCAATTGCGGCCAGCGCGTTGCTGACGTTGAAAGCGCCGAACAAATTGAGACGGAAGGTCTGTCCGCGGAAATTGTATTCTACGCCGTCGGGCAGGCATTTGATGCCGTCGGCAAAGAAGTCCGCGGCCGGATCTTTGACCGAAAAGGTCGTTTTGCGGTCGTGTTTGAGGTTGCGGGTCAGTTCGCAGTCGCCGTTGACGACCAGCGTGCCTTTGGTGTTGTCGGCAAAAGTCTGGAAATAACCGATCAGGTTTTCCATTGAAGTGTGGTCGTGCGAAATGTTGTTGACGAGCGCGATTTGCGGATGATATTTGCAGATGGAGCCGTCGCTTTCGTCGGCTTCGATGATGCAGAACCTGCCTTCGTTGTAAATGAAGTTCGGCAGGCCTTTCAGCTGTTCGTAATTGCGCAGCATGCCGCCGTTGACCAGACAGGGCTTTTGTCCCAGCATGTCAAAAATATAACCGATCATGGCGGTGGTAGTGGTTTTGCCCGAGGTGCCGCCGACGGCGATGCCGAAGGGGTAACCGTGAAAAACTTCGGCCAAAAGGTCGGAACGCTGTTTGACCGGGATGTTCAAAGCGCGCGCGGCTTTGATGTCGGGGTTGTTTTCGTCAAGCGCGGCCGATACGTATACCGTTTCCGTGTCGGCGGTGATGCCGCTTCCGTCCTGGGGAACGAGTTTTATATTCATGTTAAGCAGCGCCTGACGGTTTTTGCCGTCGCGGCCGGCGTCGAAGTTGCGGTCGCTGCCGTAAACTTCGCAGCCTTTCAGGCTCATGATCTGGGCGAGCGGACTCATGCCGTTGCCCGAGATACCGCAAAAACAAATTTTAGTCATAATTTATTTTTTTCCTTTTATTGTTTATCTTTAAAGAGCGTCGAGAGTTTGCTCCTCACGCTCGCGGAAGATCCGGAGGTTGGTATAGTCAATGATGATGTAGCTTTTGCCGTCTCCGTCGACGTTGACGGCCAGAGCCGCGCCTACGTCCTGATCTTCAAAGGTCGCGTACAAAACCGCCTGACCGCTTTTCAGCTCCGCCAGAAAGTCGGCGCCGCCGATCGGTTCGGAGATTTTTTCTATCTCGACCTTATCTACTCCATACTCGTCTTTTACCTTTTTTTCAACAGTTGTGATTTTGGGGGTGAAAAACTCTTTGGCGTTGCCGTATTTTCTTTCCAGCAAACCGTAATATTTCCGGTACAGGTGCAGGGCTTTTGAGGCCGAGGCGTCGTCGTTGAGAAGGCGGCCGTAGGCCGTGAGCCGCCACAATGAGTTGTTTTCGCCGAAGCTGACGATCACCTGGCGGAAGTCGGCAATCGGCTTGGGCAGTTTGGTGACGATGAAGTCGTTGACGCTGTCTTTGCGCTCAACCCGTTCCATGTCGACGCCGAGCGCTTTGGTTTGGTTGTAGGTGGCGCCCCAGGAAAGGCCGAACGGCGCTTCTCCGTATTTGGTGGTGGTGTCGATCGGTTTGCCGCCGACAGGCGCAGCCGGCGCCGCTTTCGTGCGGGCAGAGCGGAACTGCAGCGGTTCGCCCTCGATTTTGATTATTTTCGGCTTCTGGTCAAGCAGGCTGCTGGCCTTTTCCTTGGCGGAATTCGAACTGTCTTCCATTTTTAGGTCGTCGGAGATCAGTACGTCTTCGTAAAACTTTCCGTCTTCGAGTTCGGCCGCTTTTGCCGCGCCGGCGGCGATCAGCGGGATAACAACTGCTAAAAATATCTTTTTCATTAAAATATTCCCCTCAAACGTCAAGAAAAAAATTGAACACCGTTCGGAATTGAATTATTATAATCCCATATTGCAAACAATTGGTTAAAAAAATATATGACGCAGAATGCAAAAGACAACGTCCGCCGGCTGCTGCTTGACACCGGCCGCAGGCTGGTAACCGAAAAAGGGGCGGAATATCTGACCGCCCGCAAGCTGTCGGAAGCTTCCGGCTGCTCGATCGGAACGATATACAACCAGTTCGCGAAGATGGACGACTTCATCGCCGAACAAAACGAGATGACTTTGGCCGAATTGTACGCTTATCTCAGCCAGCTCGGCGGCGACCGCCGCGGGTTCGGCAACATCAATCTTTATGCCGGCTGCTTCCGGCAGTTTGTTGCTTCCCACCGGCCGTTGTGGTTTTTGTTTTACAACTTTCATCTCAATCTGAAAGACTATCGTTTGAGCGTTTCCTACCGGCGGCGGCTGGTGCGGCTGTCGCAATTGTTTGAGCCGGATCTGGCGGCGATGTTTCCGCGGCTCGGCCGGCGGCGGCTGAAGATGTCGCAAAAGGTGCTTGAAACCGGTCTGACCGCGCTTTCCGCCCTTTCTTCCGACGGCCGCGGCGACAAGCGCTCCGAACTGCTGCTCAACACTTATCTGGCCGGCATGATGATGTTAAACAGGGAGTAAGACGACAATGGACTTTTTAAACCTGATGTACCGGCGATGGATATATTTTTCCACCGATCCGGAAGTTCTCGCCACTTTTTTCAACAACCGTTTTCTGCTGATTCTGCTGGTGATCGTGCTGATCAGGATTAAATACACCACCTACAGCAGCATGTGGGCGAGCGCGCTGGTCAACATTCCCGGCACCATTTTGCACGAAATGATGCACTATATCGTCGGTTTGGTTTTGAACGCCCGTCCCTGCAATTTTACCATTTTTCCGCGCAAGTCGCCGGACGGTTATTACGTGATGGGCAGCGTCGGTTTCCGCAACGTCACTTTTTACAACGCCGTGCCGTCGGCAATGGCGCCGCTTTTGCTGCTGGTGATCGGCTTTTATCTGAACCGCTATTATCTGCCGCTGATGCGTCCGACCATGCTGAACTATGTTTTGTATGTTTTGCTGCAAACCATCATTATCGAAAACGCCATGCCTTCGGGCGCGGATTTCCGGGTGGCGGGAATGTACCTCAAGGGTATTCTTCTGTACGGCTTTCTGCTGGTGGCGCTGCTGGTTTTCATGTAAGGCTCCGCTTATTTTTCCAGCTGTTTGACCACCGCTTCGGTGACGGCTTTGGCGTCGCCGTAGAGCATAATGGTGTTTTCGTTGTAAAACAGCGGGTTGTCAACGCCGGAATACCCGGAAGAAAGCGACCGTTTGACGAAGAAGACGGTTTTGGCGGCGGCGACGTCAAGCACCGGCATGCCGTAGATCGGCGACGAAGGGTCGGTTTTTGCCAGCGGGTTGGTGATGTCGTTGGCGCCGATGACGTAGGCGACGTCGGCGTCGGCAAAGTCGCGGTTGATATCGTCCATTTCAAAAATTTCGTCGTAAGGGACGTCGGCTTCGGCAAGAAGAACGTTCATGTGTCCGGGCATGCGGCCGGCCACCGGATGGATGGCGAAGCGCACCTGTACGTCATATTTGCGGCGCAGCAGGCCGGCCATTTCTTTCAGGGCATGCTGGGCGCGGGCGGCGGCCATGCCGTAGCCGGGAACGATAATGATTTTTTCCGCGTTTTCCATGATGAAGGCGGCGTCTTCGGGGCTGCCGCTGCGGGCAACGCCCTTTTCCCCGCTGCCGGTTTCGGCGTTTTGCCGGTTTTTCGCCGCCCCGCCGAGCATGATCTGAACAAGCGACGAGTTCATGGCCTTGGTCATGACAAAGGCAAGAATTGCGCCGCTGGCGCCGACGATGGTGCCGGTGATAATCATCAGCGTCTGGCTAAGCATGAAACCGATGCCGACCGCCGCCCAGCCGGAATAGGAGTTTAAGACGGAGATGACAATCGGCATGTCGGCGCCGCCGACCGGCAGCACCAAAAGCAGACCGAGCAGCAAAGAAACCGCGGCTAAAAGCCAGAACATCCATTCGGCATGGGTGAAGGAATAGCCGAAAAACAATAAAACGGTTATGATCGAAAGCAACAGGTTAAGCGGATGCTGGAAAGGAAACAGCAGGGCTTTGCCCGGCAGCAGCCCCTCAAGTTTGGCAAAGGCGACCATGGAACCGGAGAAGGCCAGCGCGCCGATGACCAGGCCGACGGAAGAGGCGAAATAATGGGTGCCGTCGGCGGCCGCTTCGCCGGCGGCGAGAAAAACCGCCGCCAGTCCGCCGAGACCGTTGAAGGCGGCAATCATCTGCGGCAGCGCGGTCATCCGCACCTTCTGTCCGCTGACGACGCCGATCACACCGCCGGCCGCCAGCGCCAGAACAACCGGCAGCAGCCGTTCGGGAGGAATCAGGGCCAAAGCGGCGACGATGGCCAGTGTCATGCCGGCAATGCCGAGGAAGTTGCCGAGGCGTGCGCTTCTCGGCGCGCTGAGCCCGCGAATCGAAAGAATGAACAAAACGGCCGCCAACAGGTAAATCAGTTCGCTCATTGCTTTTTCTCCTTGCTTTTAAACATTGCCAGCATGCGGGCGGAAACGGCGAATCCGCCGAAAATGTTGACGGCGGCAAGGACGACGGCGGCCAGTCCGCAGATTTCGACAAACATGCTTTCGGCGTTTCCCGCAACGCCGATCGCGCCGAGAATGATTACGCCGGAAATGGCGTTTGACACGCTCATCAGCGGCGAATACAGCGCCGGGGTGACGCCCCAGACGACGAAATAGCCGATGAAGGCGGCCAGCACGAAAATAATCAGCAGTTCATTCATGGCTCACTCCCTTTTTTCTCCCTGCCAGCAAATGCAGGTGCGGTTGATGACGTCGTCGGCAAAATCGGGGGTTTGGCCGGCGACCGGACCGCTGCCGAGCAGACGGAAAAAGTTGCAGAGATTGTTGGCAAACAGCCGGCTGGCGGTATCGGGCAAAAGCGACGCCATTTGCCTGTCGACGGTAACGACGGCACCGTTTTCGGTGGTAAAGGTTTCCGGCGAACCGGGTCCCTCGACGTTGCCGGAAACGTCAATCAGCACGCTGCCGGCCTTAAGCAGGCCGATTTCCTTTTGTTTGAACAATATCGGTGCCCGGGGCGGCGATCCGGCGGCGGTAATGACGACGTCCGCTTCGGCAATCGTTTCGTTCAAACGTTCCGGTTCGACAAAGCGGGCGCCGAGGGATTCCGCCTGTTCGCGGGTTTCCGGCCGGATGTCGTGGGCAAAGACGACGGCGCCCAGCCTTTTGGCGGTGGCGATGGCCTGCAGGCCGGCAACGCCGATGCCGACAACGAGAATTTTGGCCGGCATCACCGATCCGGCGGCGGTAGTCATCATCGGTACCGCACGGTTGAGCATGTTGACGGCCTCGATTGCCGCTTTGTAGCCGGCCAGATTGTCCTGCGAAGACAAAATGTCCATGTCCTGTGCGCGGGAGATGCGGGGAATCCGTTCCAGGGCGAACAGGCTGAACCGGCGGTTTTTGATCAGTTCCCAGTCGGGGACGAACGTGCGAAAATCGGCAATCACCGTCAGCCCGTCGGGCAGCCGTTTGGTTTCTTCGGCCGAAGGAGCACGTATTTTAAACAGCAGGGAGGCGCCTTTCAGGGCGGCGGCGGCGTCTTCGGCAATTTCGACGCCGGCGTTTTCATATTCTTTATCGGCAAATCCGGCCGCTTTGCCGGCGCCTTTTTCCATTTTTATTTTTGTACCGTCGGCAGTCAGCTTTTGTGCTGCCGGCGGGGTGAGGGCAACCCGTCGTTCGTAATCGGCGGTTTCCTTTAAAACGGCGATGATCATTTTGTCTCCGTTTGTTTAACGATTATGAAAGCATATGTTTATATAATTTCATTTTAAGGTTTTTGAAACGGAGAACAACAAAAAATGTCGGTTTTATGGAATTTGTTTACAACATTCTTCAAAATCGGGCTGTTTACGTTTGGCGGCGGCTATGCGATGATTCCGCTGCTTTCGGCCGAACTGGCAAAAAAGAAACGATGGACCACCGACGAAGAGCTGATGGACTATTATTCAATCGGCCAGTGCACGCCGGGGATCATTGCCGTCAACGTGTCGACTTTTATCGGTTACAAGCTCAAGGGTGTTTCCGGCGCGGTTGCGGCTACCGCCGGCATGGTCGCGCCTTCGGTCGTCATTATTATAGCGATTGCCAACGCCGTCAGCTTTTATATGAAAAACGAATATGTGGCGCATGCCTTTGCCGGCATTCGAATCGTTGTGATCGCGCTGATTTTCGACGTGGTGCTCGGCATGTGGAAAAAGGGCGTCGGCAGCTGGTTTCAGGGCATCATTTTCTGCCTGTCGCTGCTGGCGCTGGCATGGCTGTCGGTTTCGCCGGTAACGGTGGTGCTGGCGGCGGCGGTAATCGGTCTTTTGATCAGGAGTTAGGCAGATGACGGTTTATGCCCTGTTGTTTTTCGAGTTTTTCAAAATCGGTCTGTTCGCTTTGGGTGGCGGGCTGGTTACGGTGCCGTTCCTGTTTGACCTGAGCACCCGCTATCCGTGGTTTACTTCCGAACAGCTGGTCAATATGATCGCGGTGGCGGAATCTTCGCCCGGACCGGTCGGCGTCAACATGGCGACTTATGCCGGTTTTAAAGCGGCGGGCGTTTCCGGCGCCCTGACGGCAACCTTCGGACTGGTGCTTCCGTCGCTGATCATTATCGTGATTATTGCCGCGCTTCTGGACAAGTTCCGGCAGACGGACTTTTTTCAAAATCTGATGTATGCCGTCCGGCCGGCGGTGATTGCGCTGATTTTGAACGCGGGGGCGGAACTGGGCAGACTGGCGTTGACGAATATGGAAGCCGCCGCTTTGTGCGCAATATTTTGGGGCGCAATTCACTTTTTCAAACTGCACCCCATTCTTTATATCGTTCTCGGCGGAATTTTAGGCGTTGCGCTCGGCCTATAAATCAAGCGCTTTGCGATAGGTGTCGAGCAGGAACTCCTGTTCGTCGCGGTCGGCGGCGTTCATTTTGCGCAATTTTAAAATCGCCCGCATGATCTTGACGTCAAAACCGGCCGATTTGGCTTCGGCAAACACGTCGCGGATGTCGCCCGAGAGGGCTTTCTTCTCTTCTTCCAAGCGTTCGATGCGTTCGATCAGCGAGCGCAGCCTGTCGGCAGCAATGCCTCCAACTTCTGTCATTTTTTTATCTCCCGAAAAATTTTTTTTGGTTGTAAGCGAGATTAGCAAAAGCTATATCTTTTGACAAGCAAATAAATTGTGGGTACGAAAAAATCTTGTAGAAGTTTAAATTTTAGCGCCTATAATGCCGCTATAATAAAAAAACGTGAGAGAGGATGAAAATGCCAAAAAAGACATATACGCGTATTCTTGCCACAATCGGGCCGTCTTCCGCCGACGAACGGACCATTTCCGCTCTGCTTGACGCCGGCGCCGACGCCTTTCGTTTTAACTTCAGCCACGGAACCCGCGAAGAACACAAACAACGTTATGACATTGTTCGCCGCCTGGCGGAAGAAAAGGGACTGTTTACCACCATCGTTGCCGATTTGCAGGGGCCGAAACTCCGCGTCGGTTCGTTTGCTGCCGGCAGCGTGGTTTTGAAAGAGGGCGGCGAATTTGTCCTCGACATGAAGGAAGAACCCGGCAATGAAGCGCGGGTGACGCTGCCGCACAAGGAAATTTTCGCCGCGATCAAACCGGGCGACGACCTGCTGCTGAACGACGGCAACATTGTTCTGACGGTCAAATCATGCGATGCGGCGAGCGCGGTGACGGAAGTTAAGGTCGGCGGAGAACTTTCCAGCCACAAGGGCGTCAATCTGCCGAACATCAAACTGCCGATTTCCGCAATTACCGAAAAAGACCGGAGCGATCTGGAATTTGCCCTGGAAATGGGCGTGGACTGGGTCTGCCTTTCGTTTGTTCAGTCGGCCGACGACGTGCGGGCGGCAAAAGCGCTGATCGGCGACCGGGCGTTGATTATTTCCAAGCTTGAAAAACCGAGCGCGATCGTCGAACTGGAAGATATTATCAAGCTTTCCGACGGTATTATGGTTGCCCGCGGCGACCTCGGGGTCGAGTGTCCGCTGCAAACGGTGCCGGTTCTGCAAAAGAAGATTGTCAACGCCTGCCGCAAATATGCGCGGCCGGTGATCGTTGCCACCCAGATGCTCGAATCGATGATCGAAAAACCGACCCCCACCCGGGCGGAGGTTTCCGACGTGGCGACCGCGGTTTATGACGGTGCCGACGCGGTAATGCTTTCGGCCGAAACGGCGGCCGGAAAATATCCGGTGGAAGCGGTGAAGATGATGAACAAGATCATCACTCAGGTTGAGGCGGATCCGCTGTTTTTCCAGTATATGAAGAATTTGCAGTCGGTTTCCTGCTGCATGGGCGAGGCCGATTCGATCACTTACGCGGCGAGCGAAATATCCAAGGTTCTGAAAAATGTCAAGGCGGTGGTAACTTATACCAGTTCGGGCCGGACAACTTTTCTCGTTTCCCGCGAGCGGCCGGATATTCCGATCGTTGCCGTTACCCCGAACATTAAGGTTGCCCGTCAGCTGGGGCTGGTCTGGGGTGCCCGGCGCTTTATCAACGAATCGACCTTTCAGAGTTTTGACCGTTTTGAAGACGTGGCCAAAACCGTGGCGCTTGCAAGCGGCGCGGCAAACAAAGGCGACCACATCATCATTACCGGTGGTTTCCCGCTCGGCGTCAAGGGACGGACGAATATGCTGCATACGGTGTATATTGATTAAGCCGGATTCTGTTTTGCAAAGGCGGGGAAAGCATTTTTGCTTTCCCCTTTGTTTTTTTTCTTCTTGTTTTGTTTTTCTTCGTTTTTTCTCTTCTTGTTTTACTTCCTTCCGGTTGTTGTTTTTGCATGCTCTTTTTGCTTTTCCTCTTTGTTTTTTGCTTTTTTTCTTTTGCCGTTCTTCTTATCTTTTCTTGCCTTTTTGTTTTTCTTCGTTTTTTCATTCTCCTTATTTCGTGTTTTCTTTTGTTTTTGCTTTTTTCTTGCTTTATTGTTTTTTTATGCCTTTTCCTTCCTCTTGTCTTTTCCCTTCTCTTTTTCTCATTTTTCTTTATCTTTTTATTCTCCTTGCTTCTTCTTTCTCTTTTTCCTTTTCTGCTTTTTCTTTACTTCGTCTTTTGGGTTTGCCCGTCCCTTCCGCCGTTTTTCGCCGATTGTTTCCGCTGTCCTTTTTTGTAATGAAGTTTTCGCTTCTGTTGATCGGTTCGATTTTTATTTCTCTGCCATAAAACTCCGGCAAACGGCTGTATGTGCTGCCGATTTCCATGTTGTAACGCACCATAAATCCAGATTTTGGCTATCACCGTTTTCAATTGCAGAAAATGGTCGTTGCGGTAAGCCGGCTGACTGATGTTGATTTTTATTTTTACGGCATAAAAAAAAGCACCTTCCGAGAAAGGTGCTTTCAGGCAATCTTATTGTAAGCAAAACTATTCAGCAGCTTTGGCAGCCTTTTTGGCAATGCGGGCCGGAACGGCTTTTCTGGCAGCGGAAGCAGCCGGTTTGGCAGCCGGGCCTTTTTTCTTGGCAACCGCTTTTTTGATTTTCAAAGCTTCTTCGCTGAGCTTGTTGCCGGAAGTGGATTCCAGATAAGAATCCAAACCGCCGTTGTGCTCAATCGAACGCAAAGTTTTGGAGCAGATCTTCAGCTTGAAAACTTTGTTCAGAGCTTCGCTGAACAGAGAAACAACTTGCAGATTCGGCATAAAACGACGGCGGTTATGGTTGTTAGCATGGCTAACGCTGTTCCCGCTCATAACGCCGGTGCCGGTAATATCACATTTTTTAACCATAATTTTATTCCTCAAAAACAAACTCGTTGCTTGTTAATAGCCAGAGTTTGCGAAAAAGTCAAGAATTATTTAATAAAATAAAAAAAATTGTAGCATTTTTTTTTGAAATGTATTATTAGTATCACGAACTGCAAATATTGTACCCGTAGCTCAGCTGGATAGAGTGTTGGCCTCCGACGCCAAAGGTCATGGGTTCGAATCCCTTCGGGTACGCCAATTTATGAAAAAACTCCCGCGTTTTGCCGGGAGTTTTTTTATGGCTTCCCTCAGGGTCGAACCCCGGGTTCTCTCTCCGGCATCTAAATTCGCTGCGGTCGCCGGGGCTTCCCTTGCTCATTAAGATGTTCCGGAGAGCTTGCAGACGAAAACAACCGGAGCATCGGTTGTTTTCGCTTAGCGCTTCTTCGGGTACACCGATTTATGAAAAAACTCCCGCGTTTTGCCGGGAGTTTTTTTATGGCTTCCCTCAGG